>JAABUT010001549.1_pt1 | contig 25806 bp, 27 predicted proteins | sample 5559281 | NCBI WGS metagenome assembly JAABUT01 (sample SAMN10711880, study PRJNA513359) | rock metagenome | isolation source: Antarctica rocks | place: Antarctica: Victoria Land, Ricker Hills nord | collected 2016-01-04
AGATATGCAAAACGATGTCATCATTTTTTCAAATCAATTAGAAGCTTTCATTTCTGTTTTTTCAATGTCAGTCAGAGCTTCATACTCAAAATAATCACGATCATCAAATTTTTCTATCAATTCAGCTTTCAAAGTGCTTCAATGATCAGCTTCTACTGCTTTGAAAAAGAACTTTTCTATGTTCAGTGTGAAAACTGCATCTTTTCATGCATAAATTAAATGATCAAAGAAGAATTGCATCGAGATTTTTGTCATGTCGATCAAAGATATTGATAGAGAAATAGTTTACAACACTCAATGCGAACTTAACGTTCTAGACGTCGCTTTCATTGATGCATCAGCTCAAAATCTAGAAGACATCAAAGTCAAGCTATCTTCGAAATATCAGAATTTTCTCGACGTGTTTGATTGAGTTCAAGTTGATAAGCTATCATCTCATCATTCATATAATCATAAGATAAAACTCACTAACGATGTCACTTCTTCTAGATGTCGAGCTTATTGAATGTCATTCTACAAGCTTCAGAAGATCAAAGAATATTTGAACGAAAATCTGTCAAAGAATTTTATTACTTCTAGCAAGATCTCATATTTCTCACTCATTTTATTCGCTCTGAAGATCAATGATGATCTTTGCTTCTGCATCAACTATTGAAAGCTCAATGTCATTATCAAAAGAAATCGCTACTCTCTATCGCTCATAGATGAAATGATTGACAAAATCGTTGATTGCAAGCATCTGACTCGACTGAATATAATTTTCGCTTTCAACAAACTTCGTATGCACTTCGATAGTGAGAACTATACGATCTTCATTATCGCTCTAGAAGCGTACAAATCAAAGATTCTATCATTCAAATTAATAAATGATTCGATTTCGTTTCAGCAATATATGAACGATGTTCTATGAAACTTTCTAAATGATTTCTGTCAAGCTTATTTAAACGACATTCTCATATACAGCAAGACTCAAAAGAAGCATAAACAACATGTCAAGATGATACTAGATCATCTACGAGACGCTGATCTGCAAATAGATATTTGAAAGTGCAAATTCAACGTAGAAGAAACAGTTTTCTTAAAGATCATAGTATCAGAACAAGATCTTTACATGAATTCTATCAAAGTGAAAGCTATAGTCAATTGAGCTACATCTACTAATCTAAAAGAGATACAAGACTTCGTTGACTTCATCAATTTCTATTGATGCTTCATCAAGAACTTTTTGAAACTAGTCAAGTCATTCACTCAGCTGACTTGAAAAGACACATCTTTTGTTTGAAACGAAGTTTGCATCGAAGTCTTTGACAATCTAAATAAGCAGATCAGCTCAACTTCAGTTCTACGTCATTTTGATGTCAAACATCAAGCTATTTTGAAAATTAATGCATTCAACTATGTAAAAGACGACATACTATCTCAGTATGATGACGAGAATGTGCTTCACTCGATAGTCTTCTATAGCAAGAGCATGATTTCAGCTGAATGCAATTATCACATCTATGACAAGAAATTGCTAGCTATCATTCGATGCTTCGAACACTGATGACTCGAACTAGAAGATACTGAACTATCTATTCAGATGTTTACTGATCATCAGACTTTGAAGATCTTTATGAAAAACAAACAGCTGACTCGATGACAAGCGAACTATCTGAATATTCTATCGAAGTTTAACTTTCAGATTATCTTTCGATCAGGCAAAACAAACTTCAAAGTCGATGCTTTAACTAGAATGTCGATGATCGATAGTTCTGAATCAGCTAAAGACATAGATGATCATTTTCAGACTATACTGATTTTGAATTGAATAGATGTTCTATCGATCGAGTTCGAAATCGAATCTGAATACAAGGCTAATCTCTATCAACGCGTACATCTAGTCAATCAGAAGAATGAACTATGCAATGAGTATCAACAAGCTATGAACAAAGATGAACTGAAGCTTCATGACATGAAGCTAAAGAACTGTCAAATCATTGACAACGTTCTATTCAAAAAGAGTCTACTATGAATGTTGAAACAAATGCATACAAAATTGCTTCAAAAGATTCATGATCAATCATCAATCTTGCACTCTGACATTAAATAAACAATTGATTTAGTTCAACGCTTCTACTATTGATCAGATCATCAAGCAACTATTCAACAATACATTTGAAACTATCATGTCTATCAGTGAAGCAAAGCATCTTGAGATGATACAAATGATTTGCTTCAGTCTCTATCGATTTTTCAGCAGCGTTGACAAGATATAGTTATGAACTTCATCACTGAGCTACTTCTATCGAAAAACTATAACGTCATTTGCACAATCATATGTCATCTCTTCAAAGAACATTACTATGTTTTCTGTCATTGAGAAGACAATGACATCTCAATCGAAGAAACAGTATGAATTATGTTATGAAATGTCTATTGACTTCATGATCTACTCAGTTCTATCATTTCAAATAGAGACTCTCAGTTCATATCAATCATGTGACAAAGTTTTTGTAAACGATTGAAAATCAAAGACTGTTACGATTCTAGCTACGCATCTATGTTGATAGCTATGTTGATGACTATGTTGATGACTATGTTCATGACTATCGTCGATCGCTCGTCACTAGACTATTGAATTGTTTCGAAGTCAACTCTATTCAGAATTAGCTTATGTTCTTCTGAGTCATATAGATAGTCGATTCTTCTCTTCTAGATACTTTTCTTCCTTAGCATTTATATACTCGTTACATTACACTCATATGACTCGCTCTATGCTGATTTCTAACAAAGTCAATCTATCAACAGTTTATCATTCAGAGATTGATGATCAGTCAAAACGAGTTAATCAAGATGTTGAACGTGAACTTTGAATCTACTGCAATTACATGCAGAATGATTGAGCTAAATGACTTTCAATGATGAAATTCAGTGATAATTTCAATACATTCTCAACTATCTTGATGATTTTTTTCTACTTCAATAAAGACTTTCACTCTTGAATGAGTTTCAATTCAGATACAACTAATTACGAAATGACTCGTCAACATATTGAGACTAGAAAGATCAATGACATTGTCATTTGAATGAGCAAACTTCTTATCTTCAATCATCAACAATTGAAAAAGATCAAGCAGATCACTGAAGCTCAGATAAACAAGCATAGATGAGACGTCATTTATGAAGTAGATGATCAAGTTTGATTAGTCTTTGAAAACATCAAAATCACTAGATCATGCAAAGATTTGAAAGACAAGCAGCTCAATCTCTATTCAATCACAGTCAAAGTTGAAATCTTCTATCGTCTTCAGCTATCTAAAAGCATGAAGCATATACATTCAGTGTTCAGCTCAAAGTATCTACAATCTTTATTAAATGATTCTCTATTAAAACAACATTCTGAATCTTCTAGATTGATGATCATTGAAGAGAATGAAGAACACTGAGAAGTAGATGATATATTGAACTTCAGATGATATAAAGAAAGACTACAATACAAGATCAAGTGAATCGAAGTAAATCATGACGACGAATAATACTATGTTGATAAAGAAAAATTCGATAACTCAAAGAAAGTTCTGAACGAATTTCACAAGCTATACTTGAATAAGTTGCACTAAATTAAAAACACGATGAATTTTTTGCTTTTATTTCTTTTCTATTCATGCAAACATGAATGTTCAAAGAAAGAAATAATGTTATGAACATGTCTGAATCGATCAGAGTTCAGATCTAATTCTAATCAATTTGATTAAAACAAGTCATGATGCTATGTCTAGTTTGAATCTAGCACATCTCTTCAAGTCATTCTCAGCACTTCTTCTTGTTTATTCAGCACTTTCTTCATTCACTTCTTTCATCATTTTTTTAGATAAACATATCTGATCTATTACATCACATCTGTATTGAGTCTAGCGCAGTCTCAAGTCATTATTTATAAAAGAGCTTGCACTTTTTCTCTTTTGTATTCTTAATGTCTTGTTATAGCTATCTCTAAAAAATAATACATACATATCAGCTCTGAGCATCTTTGATTGAATGATCTAGACATGATCTCAACAAACTGAATGTTCTAGACGTCGCTTTCATTGATGCATCAGCTCAAAATCTAGAAGACATCAAAGTCAAGCTATCGTCGAAATATCAGAATTTTCTCGACGTGTTTGATTGAGTTCAAGTCGATAAACTATCATCTCATCATTCATATGATCATAAGATAAAGCTCACTAATGATGTCACTTCTTCTAAATGTTGAGCTTATTGAATGTCATTCTACAAGCTTCAGAAGATCAAAGAATATCTGAATGAAAATCTGTCAAAGAGTTTTATTACTTCTAGCAAGATCTCATATTTCTCACTCATTTTATTCGCTTTGAAGATCAATGATAATCTTCGCTTCTGCATTGACTATCAAAAGCTCAATGTCATTATCAAAAGAAATCGCTACTCTCTATTGCTCATAGATGAGATGATTGACAAAATTGTTGACTGCAAGCATCTGACTTGACTGAATATAATTTTCGCTTTCAACAAACTTCGTATGCATCTCGATAGTGAGAACTATACGATCTTCATTATCGCTCTAAAAGCATACAAATCAAAGATTTTATCATTTGAATTAATAAATGATTTGATCTCATTTCAGCAATATATGAATGATGTTTTATGAGACTTTCTAAATGACTTCTGTCAAGCTTATTTAGACGACATTCTCATATACAGCAAGACTCAAAAGAAGCATAGACAATATGTCAAAATAATACTAAATTGTTTATGAGACGCTGATCTGCAGATAGATATTTGAAAGTGCAAATTCAACATAGAAGAAACAATCTTCTTAAAAGTCATAGTATCAGAACAAGATCTTTGCATGAATTTTATCAAAGTGAAAGCTATAGTAAATTGAGTTACATCTATTAATCTAAAAAAGATACAAGACTTCATTGACTTCATCAATTTCTATCAACGCTTCATCAAGAACTTTTTAAAACTAGTCAAGTCATTCACTCAGCTGATTTGAAAAGACACATCTTTTGTTTAAAACAAAGTCTGCGTCGAAGTCTTTGACAATCTGAAGAAGCAGATCAGCTCGATCTCAGTTCTATGTTATTTTGATGTCAAACATCAAGCTATTTTGAAAATCGATGCATTCAACTATGTAAAAGATGACATACTATCTCAGTATGATGACGAGAATGTGCTTCATTCGATAGTCTTCTATAGCAAGAGCATGATTTCAGCTGAATGCAATTATCACATCTATGACAAGAAATTGCTAACTATCATTCAATGCTTTGAACACTGATGATTCGAACTAGAAGATACTGAGCTATTTATTCAGATGTTTACTGATCATCAGACTTTGAAAATCTTTATGAAAAACAAACAGTTGACTCAATGACAAGCGAACTATCTGAATATTCTATTGAAGTTTAACTTTCAGATTATTTTTCGATCAGGCAAAATAAACATCAAAGTCAATGCTTTAACTAGAATGTCGATGATTGATAGTTTTAAATCAATTAAAGACATAGATAATTGTTTTCAGACTATACTGATCTTGAATTGAATAAACGTTCTATTGATTGAGTTTGAAATCGAATCTGAATACAAAATCAATCTCTATTAATGTGTATATCTAGTCAATCAGAAGAATGAACTATGCAATGAGTATCAACAAGCTATGAACAAAGATGAACTGAAGCTTCATGACATGAAGCTAAAGAACTGTCAAATCATTGACAACGTTCTATTCAAAAAGAGTCTACTATGAATGTTAAAACAAATGCATACAAAATGTTATGAAGTGTGTCGACGTTGAATAGAATCTAGTCAATAGACTTTAGAAATTTCAATATGTGAACAAGAAACAATGATGTTTTGAATTGAAATATGCTGAAACATTTCATCTATTCAAGCTCTAGCAAATCAACTACTTCGCTTCTTTGTTCACTCTACTATAGATACAGCTCGAAACTGTCTTCTTTCTTCTGTATTCTTAGTTTTCTAGTTAAAGCTATCTCTATCGATCAAACATTCTATTCAGCTACGCATTATCTCGCTGCAGTGTGATTAGATTCTAAACATGATTTCAACATTAAACTAAGAATTCGTTTATCACATGATATCGATTTCATTACTCATTCAAGCTACTCGATGAACAACGAAATGAGTATAAAGAAATTTGTTTATCTAATGATTGATGACATCAAAAGACAGAACAACATCAGAAAGTCAATAGAATCAACGAGAACATATGATCATTGAATTGCTAGAGAATCTATCGCTCATTCAGTAGCATTGATTCACTCAATCAATAGAATCAACGAAAACATATGATCATTGATTGCTAGAGAATCACAAATTCTCTCTTTCTTTCTCAAAAAGCTTGTGAATCAGTTGAGTTAAAATAATCTGTGTCATCAAATTTGATTCAACTCGATTCAAATTCAGATCAATTTAGTGAGTCTGTTATAAAAATGCTGTCAATGCAATGATCTATCTACTCACATTGCTCTATCTATCAGTGAATTGATCTATCTCGTGTTTCTGTGTCAACTAGTGAGTTTGCTTCAATGACACAATCAGAATCAATCTCTTCAATGAGCTAGTCGATTCTCTTCTAGTGAGTCTGCTACAAAGACGCTGTCAATGTAATGATTTATCTACTTACATCGCTCTATCTATCAATAAATCGATCTATCTCATGTTTCTGTGTTAACTAGTGAGTCTGCTTCAATGACATGATCAGAATCGATCTCTTCAATGAGCTAGTCGATTCTCTTCTAGTGAGTCTGCTATAAAGACGCTGTCAATGTAATGATTTATCTACTCACATTGCTTTATCTATCAGTGAATTGATTTATCTCATGTTTCTACGTCAAATAGTGAGTCTGCTACAATGATCGCTCTTTTCTTCTTATAGTGAGTCTGTTACAATAGACATTTCGATGATCTGAAAGATCAATAGAAAGATTGATAGAAAGACGAGCGTCAAGCTCTACGTCAGTGCTATGAACTACATTACAAGTCATAGAAACATGACTTTTAAAGAGAAGAAAATAATGTTATGAAGCGTGTTGACGTTGAATAGAGTCTAGTCAATAGACTCTAGAGATTTTGATATGTGAACAAGAAACAATGATATTTCAAATCAAAATATGCTGAAACATTTCATTTATTTAAGCTTTAGCAAATCAACTACTTCATCTTTTTGTTCACTCTACTATAGATACAGCTTGAAACTGTCTTCTTTCTTCTGTATTCTTAGTTTTCTAGTTAAATGATCAAACATTCTATTCAGCTATGCACTATCTCGCTGCAGTGTAATTAGATTCTAGACATGATCTCAACACAAAATTGCTTTGAAAGATTCATGATCAATCATCAATCTTGCACTCTGATATTAAATGAATGATTGATTTAGTTCAACGCTTCTACTATTGATCAGATCATCAAGTAACTATTCAACAATACATTTGAAACTGTCATGTTTATCAGTGAAGCAAAGCATCTTGAGATGATACAAATGATTTGCTTCAATCTTTATTGATTTCTCAGTAATGTTGACAAGATATAACTATGAACTTCATCATTGAACTATCTTTATTGAAAAACTATAACATCATTTGCATGATCATATGTCATCTCTTTAAAGAACATCACTATGTTTTCTATCATTGAGAAGATAGTGACATCTCAATCGAAGAAACAGTATGAATCATGCTATGAAATGTTTATTGACTTCATGATCTACTCAGTTCTATCGTTTCAAATAGAGACTCTCAGTTCATATCAATCATGTGACAAAGTCTTTGTAAATGACTGAAGATCAAAGTCAATTTATCAACAGTTTATCATTCAAAAATCAATGATCAGTTGAAATGAGCTAATCAAGATGTTGAACGCGAACTTTGAATCTACTGCAATTACATGCAGAATGATTGAGCTAAATGATTTTCAATGATGAAATTCAGTAATAATTTCAATACATTCTCAACTATCTTGATGATTTCTTTCTACTTCAATAAAGACTTTCACTCTTGAATGAGTTTTAATTCAGATACAACTGATTACAAAACAATTCATCAATGTATTGAAGTTAGAAAGATCAATGACATTGTCATTTAAATGAGCGAGCTTTTTATCTTCAATCATCAATAATTGAAAAAGATCAAGCAGATCATTGAAGCTCAGATGAACAAGCATAGATGAAACATCATCTATGAAGTAAATGATCAAGTTTGATTAGTTTTTGAAAACATTAAAATCATTAAATCATGCAAAGATTTGAAAGACAAGCAGCTCAATCTCTATTCAATCACAGTCAAAGTTGAGATCTTCTATCATCTTCAGCTATCTAGAAGCATGAAGCATATACATTCAATGTTCAGCTCGAAGTGTCTATGATCTTCATTAAACAATCTTTTATTGAAACAACATTTTGAGTCTTTTAGATCGATGATCATTGAAGAGAATGAAAAGCACTGAAAAGTAAATGATATATTGAACTTCAGACAATATAAAGAAAGACTACAATACAAGATCAAATGAATCAAGATAAATCATGACAACAAATGATACTATGTCAATAAAGAAAAATTCAATGACTCAAAGAAAGTTCTGAATGAATTTCACGAGCTATATTCAAATAAGTCGCACTAAATTGAAAACACGATGAATTTTTTTTGCTTTTATTTCTTTTCTATTCATGCAAACATGAATGTTCAAAAAAAGAAGTAATGTTATGAGCATGTCTGAATCAATCAGAGTTCAGATCTAACTCTAATCAATTTAATTAAAGCAAGTCATGATGCTATGTTTAATTTGAATCTAGCACATCTCTGTTGAACTCTTTGAGTCATTCTCAGCACTTCTTCTCATTGTTCAGCACTTTCTTCATTCATCTCTTTCATCATTCTTTTAGACAAACACATTTGATTTATTACATCACATTTGTATCGAGTCTAGCGCAGTCTCAAGTCATTATTTATAGAAGAGCTTGCACTTTTTCTCTTCTGTATTCTTAATATCTTGTTATAGTTATTTTTAAAAAGCAATACATACATATCAGTCTTGAGTCTCTTTGATTGAATGATCTAGACACAATCTCAACAGATGATTTGATTTATGAAAGTATTAAATCTGAGCAAGATCTGACTCTTTAAAAACGTGACTTAACTGATTAATTTTTGCACTTCTTGCACATCTTATACTTCTCTTGATGTTTTTGCTTCTCTCACTCGTCAACGATTTGCTTGTCGCTTGTCATGAAGTTTGAATCATAAACTGTGTTATATTGATTTCAATCAATGAAATTATTAATGTAAAATCTGATGCGCGTCTGATTTGCAGATACAAGATGTGCATTGTGAATTATATGCAAAAGATCATAAAAGCGACAAGAATTTAAAAGTCTTGAATTTTGAAATGTATTTAATGAAAAGTTCTTCACTTCATGCATGTTATGCATTGAATGTGTAACTTCTCTGTTTATTCAGCACTTTAGTTCAAATAACGTCTCTGTATATCTTTGTGATCATTTCTTGAAATTGAGTCGCTGATGATTAAGCACGATGATAATAATCTGTACTTGTTCTACACATCTTTCACTGCTCTTCATTGATTTGTTGTTTTGATAATCTTTCTTCGACTCAGATTTCTGTACTCATACATTGTCTCTTCATCATGAAATTTCTTTTCATCAGCTGAAAGTGTCATTCTTCTTGATGATAATATTTACAGATTTCTTGATCTTTTTCTCTTCACTGTATCTTTCAACAATCAAGAAGAACATGAAGAATTGCAATTCTATTAATTGAGACTTGCTGTTGAAGAAATCACAGTTAATTGATGTTGCTGAAGTCTGCATATGATTCACAACAGTCTTGCTGAAATGTAGATAATTTGCAACTCTGCTTCTTGTCTCTAGTGCAACAGCTTTTTCTTTCACACTTGAGATGTTCAAAGTCTTGTTGACAGCTTTCTTCATGCTAAGAAACTGCAAAGCTTCGTTGTAAATGACTTCGTTCATGATGTTCAATGTCTCTTTCTTTCTTAATATTTGCTGCATCTTTCTCAGTTTCTGATGCAGTCAATGCAATTCATTTTCGATCAGACTGTTCTTAACTCTAGAAATTTCTTGATGCTTTTGCTCTTCAGTCATCAAGCACTTGTCAAGATGTCGCGTAAGTGAATTGTAGTTCTTCACTTCAAATTCACATGCAATGCATTTGCAAGACATTGAGTTCAAGTTCTTTGAGTCTCTGTGATCTTGAATACAATAAAAGCAAAGATTTAATAGTCATTGAGCAAAAACTAATGCATTGATCTCAAACATGCTTAGTCATGTGTGCTCAAAAGTGCTGTGATAAAAATCTCTGTTATTAAATTACATATCTAGAAAGAGTCTTCATGCTGCTGCTCAAATCACATTTTGAATCAACGTTTCATTCTTTCGATCATCACTATTCATGCTATTTGCATTTTCTGACATTACAGTCTCATTCTTGACTGTTTGAAAGATATTTGCTGAGAAGTCAATCTTCTTCTTGCACTTCTCTGTCACAATTCTTTCGAAATCAATTCTTGAAAAGATAACATAATAGTAGACTTTGTTAGAGTTGCTCTGTCAATGTGCATGCTTTGAAACTTGCTTCGCTAATTTGAGTTTTTGAGTAGACTTGCAGAGAATGACAAGTTCTGCACGCTGAAAATTCACGCTTTCACTAATAATATTTGCAAGATTGATGAGAATGTCTGATTGATCATTCTGCTTAAGATCTTCTGCGAAATCTCTCTCTAACATGAAAGCAAATCAAACTAATGCTCTCTGCTTGATCTTGTCATGAAACATTCTTGATGTGCAATTAAGTGTAGAGTGTTCTTGAATAAACTATATCATGAGAGTTAGTGTCTGATATGAAGAAAATGAGATGACTACTGAAAAAGAAGCACAACATCTGATATTTAAAGCAGAAAAACTCAGAATGATGATACACTTACTCATTTCATGATCAAAGTCATCTTGAGAAAGAACGACATAATTAAAGTCAATTTGTCAATAAGTTCAGAATTCAGCAGAATCTGCATAATTGCTTGAAGCTTGAGACAATTTTGAACAAGTTCTTGATAGACATTGATTAAAGAGAATGTTGACAGCATTCAATTGATGATTCAATTCATGCAAGCTGTTTGAACATCATCATTCGTGAAATGCATATCTAGTTTCTTGTTGTCTATGAAAAGTCATGACAAATCATTACACACTTAAAGCATTCTAGCTTTATCAATAATCTTGATAGTTTTCATTTTCATAAATCTCTCGTTCTTCTTCTGAAGTCTAGAATTCTCATCTCACTGCGTCTGTAAGTGTTCAAGATCTGTCAAAGCTTGACTCTTTCACTGTTGAATCTGTGCTTGATATTGTTCAATGTACTCTGTAAGAAATTGACATGTAGCTGTTCTTGATATCAGAGTATCTAGTTTCAACAAATGATCATTGAATCAACGACTTTCTTCATGATAATAAATTAATGCATTGAGCAAAGCTGTTATGAAGTAATCAACAGCGCTGCGCGCTTCTTGAATCATTTGATTCAACTCACTATCTCTCTTTTTGACAATGAGCTTGATGAATTCTTTTAGACGCGTGAAATGAAGATCGAAGAGATGATGATTTGAATTATTTCATGAAGATGATGAAGCAATATTGAGAACATCAATGATATTTGAAGAATCAACACTGATCAGCGTGCTTAACATTGACACAAGTCAGAAGCGTTGTGAAGATCTTTCATCTTTCATCTGTCTCAAGTCTTTTCAAGAGCTCACTTGCATGTTTTTGACATTGTGACTCTCGTCGACACAAGCAAAGTCAATGTGCATAGTACTCATTACAATTTCTTTCTTCATTGTCATTTTTCTCTTCATTCATCTTTCAATGTGAATGCTTGTAAATTTCTTAAAGATTCACGTGTGATAAATCTCTCAGATTAATACAATTCAGATGAAAGTACTTTCTTTTGAAAATCATTCATAATGAGTCTCTAGCAGCGAATTTCAACTCATTGATCATTTGAGATTAAAATTCATCAGAGTCTGAAGTTGATTTTTTACATTTCATAAGTTTACATCGTTGAATGATAAGAATTTGTGTAGCGACAGAACTTTGATGTCAAGAACTTTCAGATCAACATACTTGTTGATCATTGCAAATCACTCATCAATGTTGAAGATCAACACTATAAAGACGTTAAGTTCATTGATAAATCAATTGTGATATAGTTTGCACTCAGACTTGCATGAACATCAAGCGAATCACTTTCAATCAATTTTAGATAGCAAACAAATAAAGTCACTGAGTGCATCTTAAGAACAATGACGTAAGATATTTAATTCTTTCTTTCATTCTTTTCAGATTTCTCTTCACTTCAGTCAGAGCTGCATGCAAAACATAACAATAGCGAGCGCTTCAATGATCTACGATCGAACAACATTAGCTATTCAAGCGACATTAAGAATGAGCAACTGTATCTTGCTCAATCTCATTTCATCTTCAATTAATTCTTCATACAAATCATCAGCATCACTGTTCATGCAAGCAACATTCAAGACTAAATGCAATTGTTAATGAAATATTGACAAGAGAAGATTGAACAACATTCATTTGACGAAATTTTTGATGAATTTAAAAGATATGAATATCAGATGAGTTAATTGAGCTCATGATTTCTCTTTGAAATGCTCACAGAGCTAATTATTCTAAGTAGCTAGTACTCTGAGAAAAAGATGAGTTATATCATTCATGTAAGAGAGCAAAAGACTAATTGTTGATTTCAATTCTCTTTGTTATTATCTTCATCACTATCATTCTTTTTCAACTGATCACTTGAATCATTGATGAAAGAAGATGATGTTATTGCAATTATCACATTTGTCTTTGTAATTGAATCTCTTGAATCATTTGCATTCATGTGCTTCAAGATGCTTGTGCTTGAGACAGACTCATCATGAGAAAAAATATCATCTGTGAAACTTCTAGACTTGATTTGCTTTCACATAACTCTGCTATTAAAAGAATTTGATTCTGAATCTTTTGCACTATTGATTTGCATATGCTTCGACTCATCTGAACAAAGAAGTCAGCGAAAAGTAATAGAAAAAGCAAACACAATGTTGTATGCTAATCTTTGATATTTGCAGAGCGTATTGATAACTTTGCATGATGATGATTAAACGAGAGAATCATTGATATCACGACGCTTGAAAGTTGATTAACAAAAGAGAAAATTATCGTTGTCACTGTCTCAAGATTAGAAAAAAGCAGAAGAGACTTTGAGTTGACATATCAAGCTCATTCTGACTTCAGACATTAATCTTGAGAAAATTTTGCAAATGATTTTGCTGTGCAATGATTGCATTGCACAGATTTCAATTCAAAGCAATGTTGATAATATTCTGAGAAGCTTCGTAGAAAATGCAATGTTTATCATTGTCAAGAAAGATATCACTTGTCTTAATTGACTGAAGAAATGAAGTGAAGATGATGTTTTAAAGCTCAAGAAATGAGTCAGATATCACACTGAACAGTTGCTCAATAAGTACTATGTATGACATGAATCATATGCTAAGTCGAGATGAAAAGATTGAAAATTCAAAGTGTTCAAGACTTAATAAAGAGTAATGTGATAACACTGTTGATTTTACAGATAATTCAGAGTTGAAGAGACTTGAGTGAGATTGAAATGATGACGCTAATGATTGTACAGAAGATTTAGAGTTGAAGAGACTTGATGAAAACTGATGTGAAGATGCTGATGATCATGACGAAGATAAAGAGATGAAGATGAGCGTGATGAGCATCAAAGAAAGCTTTTCAAAGATTAGCTGAATGATCTTAAGTTTTTATTGCTTTGCAGAACTTTTCTCTTACTCATACTCTTTTGTCAGCATCGTTCATGTATGTGACAACTCTTTGACACAAACATCATTCAAAGATAGAAAAATCTATAATCTTGATCTCATTTGCAAATTCTGATTAAAGTCATTTAATCATCTTCTTTCATTTTGTTACAACTCTAGTTACACATCTACATTGATAGTTATGTTGATGACTATCATTGATTGCTCATCGCTAGACTATAGAGTTGTTTCAAGATCAACTTTATTCAGAGTCAACTTATGTTTCTCTGAGTCATATAAATAGTCAACTCTTTTTGTTAGAAATCGATCTAGAGCGAGTCATAGAGATGTCATTTAACTAATAAATAAATGCTAAGGAAGAAAAGTATCTACAGGAAAGAACTCGACTTATATGTGTGTTTCTCAGCTCTGTGCTAGACTCGATTGAGTTGACGTCTTACACATATGATGCAGAGTTTTCATGACATCATCTATAGATCAGATTCTCGCTAGACTCGATTAGAATGAAATCAGGCGAAGGCTAGAATCGTAACACTTTTCTTCTAAATACTTTTCTTTCTTAGCATTTATATACTCATTACATTACACTCATATGACTCACTTTATGCTGATCTTTAACATTATATAAATGCTTCTTCATGCAGACAAAGTCAAATATACTGCAACTAATTCTTCAATGTTTCTATCAATCTTTCAACTCATTATTAACATTTGATTTAGTCGACTTGCAGCATTCAGAAACACTCATCTCATTAAGCACTCTGTTTGATTCATACGTCTATCAATCTTGTTTTAGATGACTTAAAATCATCAGCAGCACTCACTTTACTTCTTTCTCTTGTGCGCTGATCAACGAGATGAAATAAATGATTGAAATTATTCAACTAAATCAAAGATCAGCGAATACATCGCTCATTTAAATTCGCAAGAGATTCTTCAAGTTTAATGAGCATTCAAATGAAATCAGTCATAGAACTGCATGAAGTCTCTATCTCAAAGAGCAATCAAAAAGATCAGTCTAGAACTGCATGAAGTCTTTATCTCAAGAAGCAAATCTCAGTGAGTCTGCTTCAATGACATTCTCAATGCAATGATTTACTCATTCTCATCACTTTACTCATCAATGAATTGATTCTTCTACTCATTCACATGCAATTAGTGAGTCTGCTACAAAGACATCTTTCGTCAACGTGATGCTTTATCAGCTTACATCGCTTTATTCTTCAGTGAATCAATTTGTTTATTGATTCATATGCAACTAGTGAGTCTGCTTCAATGATAAATCTTTCGTCAATGCAATGATCTACATACTCACATTGCTCTATCTATCAGTGAATCTTTCTACATCTCAATTTATATGCAATTAGTTATTCTGCTTCAACGACATCTCTATCTTGCATAGTGAGTCTGCTACAATAGATCTTTCGATTCTACATCAGACTAAGAAAATACATTCATGCAAACATGAATTATTAAAGAAGAAGAAATAATGTTACGACTTTAGCTACGCATCTACGTTGATAGTTATGTTGATGACTATCATTGATTGCTCATCGCTAAACTATAAAGTTGTTTCAAGATCAATTTTATTCAAAATTAGCTTATATTTCTCTGAGTCATATAAATAGTCAACTCTTCTCTTCTATATACTTTTCTTTCTTAGCATTTATATACTCATTACATTACATTCATATGACTCACTTTATGCTGATCTTTAACACATTTGAATCTTAAAAGTTTGCAAAAATTCAATTCATTCTTGAATGCTTTTGAGAAAAGATCATGTTTCTTCAGCAATGCAATCATTCTGTCAAAAAAATGTTTGATAATGTTTTCTTACAATGAGTACGCTGACTTTACATACTCTTGACTTTAAGATTTGAAGTCAACGTTATAATCAAAGTTGAATTGTGAGATTTAAAAAATCATATTGTTTAAGCTACATGATGAGTAGAAGAATGATCTAGAATGAGACAAGTAATTAAAGATTAATGAGTGATATGAGATGAGATGAAATGATGAATGTGAAGTGAGAGTTAACTTTAATTTTGTTTGCACAAAATGCATTTGTATATAAAGAAAATTCATTGACTAAAAGTTAATGACGTGCAATCACATAATTTAAGACAGAATATTTGATACTTTCACAGATCACATCATCAACATCTGACTCAGATCTCACTCAAATCTTACTCAGATCTTGCTCAAATTTAATACTTTCATAAATTAAATCATCAACATCTTGCTTAAATTTAAGTCAAATCTGACTCAAATTTGATACTTTCACAGATTAAATCATCAACATTTGACTCAGATATTTTGCTCAGATTTTGCTCAAATTTAATACTTTTACAAATTAAATCATCAACATCTTGCTCAAATTTGACTCAAATTTAATACTTTCATAGATTAAATCATCAACATCTTGCTTAAATTTAAGTCAGATTTCACTCAAATTTAATACTTTTACAGATCAAATCATCAAGATTCAGCTCAGATCTGAGCTAAATATTTGAGCAAAATCTGAGTAAGAAAATTTTCAAGTCAATAAATATTAACAAAGCAAATAAATTTGACAAAATCTGAGCAAAATCTGAGCAAAATCTGAGTAAGATTTGAGTAAGATTTGAGCAAAATCTGAGCAAGAAGATTCTTAAGTTAACAAGTGTTAACAAAGCAAATAAATTTAAACAAGATTTAAGCAAAAGAATGTAAATGAGATTCAAGCAATTGAACAAAAGTAAAATCAGAGCAAGAAGAATTAATCAAGATTTACATAAAAACAGAAGCTTTCAACATATAATAAACAAATTAATGAGTTACAATTATTTCAAGTTACAGACATATATATTTTGCTTCATGTCATTAATAATCATCATATTGCTCATACTTATTGTATTGCATCATTTGTAATCATGATGTCACTCATATGTATATTCTGCTCTTTGTATTCTGCTGCTTGTCAATCATATTCATGCTGTAATTATATTAATGTATTCTATTTTATGTTATCTGTAATCATAAGATTGCATCATTTTAATCATGATGTTGCTCATATATATATTTTACTTTTTATGTTTTACTTTTTGTACTTTTTGTATTCTGCTTCTTGTATTTTGCTGCTTATCAATCATATCAATGTATTTTGTTTCATGTTGTTTGTAATCATCATGTTGTTTATAATCATTGTATTATTTATAGTTATCATGTTATCTGTAATCATCATGTTGCTTATAATCATCATGTTATCTGTAATCATAAGATCACATCATTTTAATTATAATGTTGTTTATACATATATTTTGCTTCTTATATTTTGCTTCTTATGTTCTGCTTCTTGTATTTTGCTTCTCATATTCTGCTTCTCATATTCTGCTTCTTATGTTTTGCTTCTTGTATTCTGCTTCTTGTATTTTGCTTCTTATATTCTGCTTTTTACATTCTGCTTCTTGTGTTCTACTTCTTGTATTCTGCTTCTTATATTTTACTTCTTGTGTTCTGCTTCTTGTATTCTGCTGCTTGTCACTCATACTCACGCTGCAGTCACACTGATATGTGTATTCTGCTCTGTGTCACTTGTAGTCATTGTGTTGTCTGTACTCACAGTGTTGCGTCGCTCGTAGTCACGATGTCTCATCACTCATCTCATGCTTTCGCTCATATTCAATGTGTCACTCAATACTAGAACAATGCTTTTACACAGTGTAGATTGATCTAAAGATTGTACTACAATTTACATTACTAACTACAATGAACATCAAGTTAACATCTATGAGATGGGTTTTGAATTTTAAGATGAGTTCACGACTTCGCTCGCCTGACTTTCAACGTTCAACGTTCGACGTTTCGAGTTATTTCAGTTTGCACGATATGATCTGCCGTAAATCGTGCTCAGACAAGAGAATTTCCCGCCTCTCAGTCTAGACTTCAGAATGAAAATGCTTACATCTCATGTCGTTAGTCAGACTTTCGAAACCGTTTTGATGTTCTCAGAAAGTTCTGCAGTCAGAAAGAAAACAGATTCTACAAAAAGTCGATGTTCAATGTCATACACAAACGACTGCTGCTTGAGCAGATTGTGTCAAGAGATTGACTCGAGTGATTAATTATCATCAAGGGATGGCTTTCGTACATTCTGCATCACTCGGATGGCATGAAGGGGAGGAAAAGATGCATTCGCTACTTCGCGTACCAAGTCAGGACAATCCAACGGTGCCAGGTCTAACGCCTTATGGTGCACATATACTTCAATCAGCGCCACTGGTGGCTATTGGCACATTGGACAACGATGGCCGTCCTTGGACAACACTTTTGGGTGGAGAGCCAGGCTTTGCAAGACCAATAGGAAATTTCATTCTCGGGGTCAAGACGTTGGTGGATCGAAGACATGATCCTGTTATAAATATACTGGTAGGTGGTGAGCACGATGGAGAAGTGCATGAGGAGAAAAGTAATGGTCGAATCGTCTCGGCTTTGCCCATGGACCCGGCTACAAGATCGCGAGTCAAGATAGCTGGAAGAATGGTCGCAGGCGCTTTAGGAAGCCATGGCTTCAAATCTGAAGAGGATGACGAGGTCATATGGGAAGCTCAGCTTGTCTTCAAAGTCGAACAGAGTCTAGGTATGAAGATCGCCTACGGCTTTATTCTTCCACAAGGCTGAAACACGCAATAGTGAATTGTCCGAAGTACCTAAATAAGAAGCAAATCATCTCTTCTTTGCCTGAGCCTACATTGGCGTCTAACTCACTTCCTATACCTGATCTAGGAGTAATGCTGCTGGCAAAAGCGGACCTTTTCTTTCTTTCATCTTCGAATCATGAATCGAATATGAGTACTAACCATCGAGGTGGGCCGCCTGGCTTCGTGCGTATTGTTAATAACGACACCTCTGGTACAACGCTAGCGTATCCGGAGTACTCGGGAAACCGTCTCTATCAGACTTTGGGCAATCTCCAGACAACTCCAAAGGCCGGGCTGGTCTTTCCCAACTTCGACAATGGGGATGTTCTCTACTTGACTGGTACTACAGAGATCCTCATCGGTAAGGAGGCAGCTACACTACTGCCTCGGTCGAATCTAGCTGTCAAAGTGAAGATAGACGCGGCACGCTTTGTACGTAAAGGTTTGTCTTTTCGTGGTACATCGGGCGACTTTTCTCCGTACAATCCTCCAGTACGCTTTCTCAGGTCAGAACGCGCTCTGCCTGACTTACAAGCCACCAACAGAGATGTCGCATACGCGAAGCTTTTAACGAAAGATTTGATTACTCCTACAATTGCACGATTGCGATTTAGCGTGAGTGACCCTGAAGCGGCAGGGCGTTGGAAACCGGGCCAGTATGTGGCTTTGGCTTTCGAAGACGAACTTGATGCAGGTTACAGCCATATGCGAGATGACGACCCTAGAAGTATAAATGATGACTATGTTCGTACCTTTACCGTCTCATCGCCAGCAGGAGGAACTCTTTCTCCAGACGAATTCGAGATTACATTTCGCAACGTCGGAGTAATAACCAACTTTCTGTTCAGGCAGCAAGTACGGGCAGGGCTTGAGGTACCTCTGCGAGGTTTTGGCGGAAATTTTGCCATTGCCCAAGCGGGTGGCGAGATTGTACCTTTCGTAGCTGGTGGTATTGGTATCACGCCCCTACTCTCCCAGATACCTAACCTGGATCTTGACTCTCTCCACTTATTTTGGACAATCAATATTCGAGACATTGGGCTTGCCAGTGATACTCTCGATAGATACCCCTTTTTGGCTGCTTCCACCAAAATCTTCGTTTCTGGGGTCGCCGATGCAGCGACAGAGGAGACCAAAGCCATTCTAGATAGCGTCAGGCTTCTAGGCTGCCAAATACTACCACGACGTATGCTGCCTCGTGATGTCCAAGAAAATCAGGACATCTATGCGAAGTGGTATGTTTGCACAGGGACGGAGCTACGCAAATCTCTCTTGTCATGGTTGGTAAATAAGGAAGTACTCTATGAGGATTTCAATTATTGAATTGAGTATTCAGGCGACTATCATCATATGAGTCTCTTGCAACGGCCACCTAACATCTTGTCGTTCTCATGCAGTTTCTATCTTGACATTGTGCCCCCATCTTGTTGGGGCCTGCCGATGAAAAAGCCGCAAATCTTGAAGTCTATTCACTCGCAAAAGATGTTGCCGCGCTTCAGAGACACCTCCTTCCCTACAAGCGACAGGCGATGGACTCGAGGCAAGAACCCTTGTGATTGTCGTCGTATCAAAGATTTCCGTCCGTTAGTTTTTGGAATTCTAGTACCACGACTCACGAGTACCTGACATGCTTCCAAGCCATTCCGGCGCCACCCGCGACTAGTTTCTAGTGCCGTGACAGAAATAAAGCCGTTGGGGAGTTGCTAGATAGAGGCGCGACGGTAGAGCATCGCATTATCGGATGGCAAATTTTTCGGTTGGGAGTCCTCCATGACGGTCGCATGACGATGTGCGGTACTTTACCTGAGCTAATCTTCGAGCAGTACGGATTATGGTACGGGCACATTCATATATAAGAGATGTCCCGGTGTCCCCAATCAGACTATCATACATCAAATTGGCCCAGACACTGGTATACCTTTATCATTCACAGAAAATTGTACACTGAAGATACAACGTTTCCCAAGCGTACACCGTCTATGTTCTCCAACATGCGTGCCTCCCCCCTACCTTTGTTTGTCTTGCTGGCGCAATACACCATTACCATGTCGGCAGCACCAGTGACCGCAACACTAGAGAACTTTGGGCAAATACTGAGCGACCTAGTCATCCCGCAAGAGCAACAGAATAGCACAGCTGCAGCGAAAGCAGCCGCATCGGAACAATCTAGTTTGCCAGGCACCGGACAAGTACTCGCCAGTCCACTTAATCCTTCCAAAGGAACGAACGGAACGGAGTCAGCACCAACCGTCACGATCTCCGCGAGGGAAACCAACCCCAATCAACTCCAGATCACTCGGGATTTGCCGCCGGGGAAACGCTTTTGGGCCTCTAGTGGACAAATTGATAGAGCTGTAGCAAAGTAAGCTAGGACTCATATCTCTAAATAAAAATAAAGATTCTCACAAAACTAACATGTAGACGTTCCCAACCGTCTTTCCATGTCCCAAACACGAGCATCATCTTGATCTTCCGCCTTGGTGTGCCAATGCGTCAGGACGTCATGCAAAGGGCTATCATCTCTGCAAGGAATACCGTGCAAGGTTTTCTCAACCACGGTGGCGATGGCCCCCTCCCCCAAGCCAACGATCCCTGGATTTATGGGCCCCCAGACAATGATTTCTCGATTGTAGTGCGTTCACTCAACGTTCAGCACACTGGCCAGCGGCTTACCTGGCGTATTGTGGAAACCACCCTATTAGGCATATGGGACTTTTTGTATCTGCATTGAATATACCAAGAGGCAGCTTTTAACATATATGACAACACTGTGGGCCACGGCGGCCACATTGGAAAAGGGATTCTTGTTGCTGAACATACCACCAACATCCGGGATTTCATCCAAGAAGTGAGCGGAGACCGACACCTCTGGCCCACTACCGAGGGCCCCATCAGTGCTGTTGGCCTTAGCCGCTGAGAGCGCTGTTTCGTCGAAATCTTGGCGCCCTCCGGACCCATCATGCAATGAGATTGTCACAAGATTCATGAACAACGGATAGACTATACCCACGGCTGCAAGTTTTCGCGGTTCGATGAAGGTCACAATAGCTACATTAAAAGGCTCCGCGTGACAAGGGCAGGGGCCGAGAGATGTCGCGGCGATGGCTTTCTGGTCATCCTAGCAGAATAATTCATGGTTATTTCATTGCTTCAGGCTTTTGGGTAGGTTCACAAAGCGATAAGTAAAGTACTCGGCGAACTCAGCCATGATCAGAATATGCTATGATGCAGCATAGGAAAGCTCGAAACAGTTGAGAGTTTCGCCTGGAAAGTTGCTAATATTAAAGCAATGAACAAATCTTATACTAAAAGTCAAATCGTAAATCTCGAGACTGGGATTTTATCTTATGCTTGGAAAGTAGCCCAGACTTCACTAATTCTGCAGCGACTGAAAGTTGACCTAAAAACAAAGCATTGTGTCGCCAAAGCCGCAATGCGGTCTATCAGGTAGAGCTCTTTGATAGAACTTAAGAAGCGAAGCTTTGGTCAGTGACTGGGCAATATCAGCAACACGATGATACATGCAGATCAAGAGTCTGGAGGGAGGAGGCAGAGAATTGCACAAGTAAGGTAGGCAAAAGGGAATCAGGGTGCGTCCTCGTAGGCTACGGTGGAGAATGAAATAAACTTGAAAGCACTTCGCACAGAATCGCTGACGCGGGCTCTAGTACTGTAGAGCTAAGGTACAGTAGTTATCCGTACCCCGCCCTACCTAAGCAATTATGAGATTACCTTAGGCTGTGTCCTCTTGTCCTCTGTCTCGGTCTTTCCTCGTTCCAGACTAACAATAAAGGGTTTGACTTGGTCTCGTCATGCGATTACGACGTGCGCAGAGTCAGAAACCGACCAGTGAGGTTATGTCATTCAGCTAAAAGTCATCGTAGACTCGGGAGTTGCTTCATGACCGATGGAAATCCTGATCCATCAATATATCGTTTGATCCATGGATGGGTTGGCAACCTATCCGCGATTTCAAGGTTCTATTTGCAGTGACCGAAAGGTATATCGTCAAGTATTTTAGGCGTGCTATTAACGCCCCGTCTCATATTCCATCATTCTTGGTTGAGTGCTAGCTCAAAGACATGCATTCAATTGACGCCAGGATCTCCGATGGATTATCTGTTGCATCATGTATCCTTTCGGGAGGATCATACAGTCTCGCCCCAGATTCCATAATTCCCCTTTCCAGTCTCCAATACCTCGATCTCTTTCCTCAGCATATCCGCCCTAAAACCTTTGAACGCCTTCTCGATCCTCGCCCTTGTCTCCGGATCCTTCGTTATCGTCCGTTTCGCAGCACTTGCACCTGTCAATAACCCCGTCTCTCCACCCAGAAAGACCCCTGCAATTGAAAAGAAGGTGTATGCGGCTATATCGCCTGCTGTCGAAGGTTGCATTAAGGGCGTGATGTCTGGTATCATCTCTATAACAACAGGTGAGTGAGCGAGTGGTAGTCTGCAGGAGTAGGGGGTGGACCTTCTCGACCATCGGCGAATTTCACGTGTGTAGGCCTCTGCGTGGCTCGAAAGGCGTTGAAGACCTTGAGGCGATTGGAGCGAACCCGCCAGGCAAGAGCAATTCCAAGACCCATGCCCACGAGTGATCCTATAGTGACATGTGTGGAGAGCTTGCTGGCTGAGGCATCGAGGGTGTCGCGGTCGGCTTGTGTCAGACTATTCCGCAGCAATAAGGTCAGCGTACTTCGGGGTCTCGCTTATAACTGTGATCGCCGTATATATAAATGTAGAATGGGATGAGACAGCGAATGGTCAAGACTGGTGGGCATACTCATGCTGAAGGTGCTGTTCTGCAAGCTTCCGAAGGTCTTTTGACAATCCTTCTCGGAAGAGAGCGAGAGAATCGGATGACATCTTCAGCAGCGGATTGATGTACGTCAACCAAGGCTTGTTATGAAGTGCTCAACATCTCAAGTGATTGCGGATTGTGTTCGTCGACCACATCTTTAAAGAGCTCGGAGCTATGACCGAGATATGACATCATTTGGGCAGGAAATTCTTCCCTTTCGATCCCCTCCCAATCGAGGTGACTTGCTTGCATCTGTCGTGACACAACGTTTTTTCGATCCGGTCTATTCGAAGGAGCATAGCGCAATACCTGTAGTGCGTGGTGTGAGTTCATATGCCATTAATGAGGTAGGCTCACGTGCTTTGTGTATTGAAACCCCTCGGACAAACGTTCATCCTGCGGCCTGTTACCTATCAAGGTACACTTAGTCTAGCATTTTGCATTGTTGACGTTGAGGATTCAGCTAAACTATCCAGTATGTCGCAAGATCCGCAGGCCCTCCTTCGCGAGGTATGTACCCATTCAATCATAGAAAAATAACCGCTAAGACTGTTTCCATAGGCAGACAAAGCGGCCCAAAATGCGTCCTCTGGGTTCAGCTTGTTCGGTGGGCGTGCAGAGAAACATGAGTTGGCCGCAGACTTATATACAAAGGCAGCCGTAAGTGGGTGTCTACGGGTTTAGACTGTCGCGTAGCTGATTTCATCAGAATGCCTTCCGGATGCAGAAGCAAGGTGTGTCCTTGATAATTACAGAGCATTGTATGGCAGAGTACTACGGATGGTTAACCTATGTGTCAGGCACTCAAGCTGGTCGCGCATTCGAAAAGGCGGCGTCCATCCAGAACTCGAAGCTGAGCGAACCCGGTGATGCAGCGAATACTCTCACTGAAGCTTTCAAAGCATATCGCAAAACGGACCCCGAAGATGCCGCCAGGGTACTGAATCAAGTTGTCTCCCACTATACTTCGACAGGCAACTTCAGGAGAGCGGCTGGGCACATGGAGACCCTGGGTGGTCTATACGAGGAATTGGATGATCGAAAGCGAGCGCTCGAGGCGTACTCAACCGCTGCGTCTTGGTACGAGGACGATAATGCCGAGGCGTTATCAAACAAACTATATCTCAAGGCTGCTGATCTGGGAGCATTAGACGGCAATTATCACCAAGCCATTGAGAACTACGAACGAGTCGCGAAGAGTTCGGTTGCCAGCAACCTTATGAAATGGAGTGTAAAAGAATACCTCTTTAAAGCTGGACTTTGTCATCTGGCATCAGGTGACATGGTTGGCGTCAACCGTGCCCTTCAGGGCTACCGAGACCTAGATCCTACCTTTGCGTCTACAAGAGAGCATCAGCTACTGGTTGATTTGGTCGAGGCCGTGGAGCAAGGAGACCAAGAGGTCTTTGCCGATAAGCTGTTCCAATACGATCAAATGAGCAAGCTAGACAAGTGGAAGACGACCATTCTTCTGCAAATCAAGAGCAGCATAGAAGAGAAAGGAGAAGACTTTTCATGATGACGTTGTCCTGGGCGTTTGCAAGAGTATTCTCTTTTATTTAGGCACTTGAGGATACGTAGGTTATCCGAAGCATTCTACAAGGCTCATGGCGCGCTTGCCATGTCATGCATCATCTCCCCGTCTTTAACGTGAGAGGCGACATGAGAGATTAACATGCGTCCATTACGGGGGGATGACAGCAATTTCTATTATGCACGTCCTGGGATACCACAACCCTATCAGGTTCGAAATGGCTGCGAGAGAAAAGGTGCAGCATCATAGGTTGTGCGCAATAAGAAGCCGACTTGAGGACAATCCCATCAATGCTGAGCGCGCTCGCACGGGGGATGGTGATACCGAGAAGCAGACTGGATCATCTCCAGAGTTTGCGACGCAAGGCGCGAGGGTTGGACATCTAGGATCACCATTGTCTGGAAAAACAGAAGTCAACAATTGGATCACTATAATCAGTAAGACAGGGTAATTCCTTGATCACAAGCAAGTCATTGCTTCTACAACTACTGTGTACGGAGTACTGTACTCCGTAAGGACGGACAGCTGTCGCCGCTATCTACATATCAAAGCGGCACCACAAGCGATAAGGATATTCTAAGGGATTTACCTGGTTATCCGTGCGTCCTGCCAAGCTTTATCAGACTCGGTCAGGGTTGATCCCTCCATGCCCAAAGAAGCAGGTGGGGTAACATGCTCGACCGACCAATGTTGAAGTGCCTCGGATACGGGTCCACTACCTACGTGCCGTGGGTGCCTACCTTACCACCTTACCACGCGGGTAGCAAAAAAAGCCGGACTCACAAATTTTCCCCGCACCCAACCACCAAATTTACTACTCATTTTTCCGAGAACCATGGAACCAGAGGATCACTACAACCATCATGACACTCCTACTAA
>JAABUT010001553.1_pt1 | contig 25770 bp, 26 predicted proteins | sample 5559281 | NCBI WGS metagenome assembly JAABUT01 (sample SAMN10711880, study PRJNA513359) | rock metagenome | isolation source: Antarctica rocks | place: Antarctica: Victoria Land, Ricker Hills nord | collected 2016-01-04
TCAACCAAGCCGGTTACCCGGCAGAGCCGCTCGTCAGCTACCAGGCCCTACCAACAACTGCCTGGGTGGATCCTTCCTCCACTGGTGAACCGCGCCGTTGGGGCGCACTGAATAATGCGGGCTAGGTCCAATACGGTTCAGTTAGCGCTGTTAGGCGTCCGGTGATGGTGGGGAAACTGCTTGATAAAGGCTGCCTGACACTCCGAAAAACAGCCTAACTGAACAGTATTGGGGCTAGGTCCAATACCGTTCAGTTAGCGCCATTAGGCGTCCGGCGATGGCGGGAAACAGCTTGATAAGGGCTGCCCGACATTCCGGAAAACGGCCTAACTGAACGGTATTGGGGCTAGGTCGCGTGACCCTGGTGCCGTTCTTCCCGTTGTCCGAGAACATCATCCGCAAGATCGTCGTTCTGCAGCTGAACCGGATTGCCCGACGCACCCGCGAAGCCTACAAGGCGGAGTTCACCTACGCTCACGAACTTGTGGAGACGATCGCGGCACGTTGCACGGAAAGTTCATCCGGCGCCCGCAACGTCGAGAATATACTGTCCCGCACGTTGCTGCCGGAACTGTCGGCTGAAATTCTGGCACGGCTTGCCGAAGGGGACACGATCAACAGTGTCCATGTCGGCATCGAACCATCCGGATCGTTTCATTATACGCTCACGTAAACGCGTAGTGGCATCGCACCGATGGTCCGTTACGGTGGTTCCGTTCATCACAGGAGAATAACAAAATGCCTATCTACATGAAATACGCGGCACTCAAAGGCGATGTCACGGCCGAAGGCCACGTCGATTGGATCGAGTGCGGCAGCTTTCAGTGGGGCGTCGGCCGCGGCATCTCCTCGCCGACCGGCGGCAGCAAGGACCGCGAGTCCTCGGCGCCGAGCGTATCCGAGGTCGTCATCACCAAGGCCCAGGACGTCGGCAGCGTCGATCTGCTGAACGAGGCCTATGTCGGCGACGGTGAGACTGTCACCATCGACTTCGTCAAGACCGACAAGGGCAAGCTCGAAACCTACCTGACGTTGATCCTGTCCGAGACGATGGTCAGCGGCTACTCCATCAGCAGCGGCGGCGACCGTCCGACCGAAAGCATCTCGATGAACTTCACCAAGGTCGAGACGAAGCTCAACCAGATGGACGCATCCAACAAGGGTGCCACGTCGACAGGCATCACCTACGACATCGCCCTAGCCAAGATCGCCTGATACCACCACACGAACCAGAAAGGCCCGGCTCGCAACGGCCGGGCCTTTTCGATTCAGGCGGCGCCTGAAGCAAGGAAGGCCAGGGCGCTGCCCTGGACCCGCCAGGGGGCAGCGCCCCCTGGACCGGCTTCTCGAAGGGAAGGAAGTAGCCTACGGCAAAGGGAGGTCAGGTGATGTTGGCGACATTGTCTAACCCCCTTTGCCGTAGGCTACTCTCTTGCTTTGAACAGCGGGTGCAGGGCGCTCCGCGTCCTGCTGGGGTCGAGGGGCAAAGCCCCCGCCTTGCTTGCTTTCAGGGCGCCGCCTGCATCGTAACGGCCGTCACGTTGTCTGTGGCATGGCGTTGCAAGGCGGCGTTCAGCAGCAGGTCTGAGGGGGAGCCGCGTTCGGCTGCGAGCAGCAGGCTGATGTCGGCGTCGCTCATAGCTTTGTTCAGGCCGTCGCTGCACAGCAGGAAGCGGTCGCCGGCGATCAGGCGGTCGCTGATCTTGTCCAGTTCCAGCGGGTCACAGTCGGCGCCGACCGCGCGGGTGATGACGTTGGCGCGGGGGTGGCCTTCGGCTTCCTCGGGCTTGATGGTGCCGGCGTCGACCAGCTCCTGGACGAGCGAGTGGTCGCGGGTGACCTGCACCATCTGGCCGGCGCGCAGCAGGTAGATGCGGCTGTCGCCGGCCCACAGGCAGGCGAAATGGCCATCGCGCGCCAGCAGCACCACCAGGGTCGAGGCGATCATCGCGCGCGGGCCGCGGCGGGCGGCTTCCTCGCGCAACGCCTGGTGGGTGGCGGCCACGCGCAGGCGCACCTGGGCCAGCACTTCGGACGCCGAAAGGCCAAAGGGAATGGCGCCCAGCGTGTCGGCGATCATCTGCGAGGCGATCTCGCCGGCTTCGTGCCCGCCGGCGCCGTCGGCGACCGCCCACAGGCCGATGTCGGGGCGGTTGACGTAGTTGTCCTCGTTGTGGCTGCGTACGGCGCCGGGATGGGTGGCAACCCACGACTGGAATCTCATCGCTTTCAGGCCCCCTCGTTCATCGCGGGATCGCGGGACGCGTCGGCTGTGGCGTGCAGCATGGCGGCGAAATCGGCGGCGCCCGGCAGCTCGATCAGGCGCAGGGTGGTGGCTGGCACGCGCGGGGCGCCATCGGTCCACCAGATGGCGTAGCCGAGGGCAACCGGCGCCAGGTCGGGCAGCGCTCCTTCGGAGGGTTGGCCGAGTGCTGCGGATATCTCGGCGACGAGCGCGTCGGGCGTCATGTCATGCTCCAACGCCATCAGCCCGGCAGCCTCGGCGCCGGCCAGCCAGCCGACACAGGATTGGGCAGTCGTGTGCGGCTCCATTACCAGCGCCATGGTCAGCGGGAAGTGGCGCCCTGCGCGGTCGACGCTGGGCATCCACACGCCCAGCACGCTGTCGGGGCCGCACTGCCCGGCCGGCAGGCAGAAGCGCCAGATCGGCGCCTCCATCCAGGCATCGACCCAGATTTCACGCAGGACCGCGCGGCTGCCGGCGATGGCGGTCTGCCACCAGCCGTCCCAGGGCTGCACGAAGCTGCGCGGCAGGCCGGCGCGCAGGAAGTCGCCGCGCGACGGCAGCTTGCCGAAGAAGCCGGCCTGCGGCTGGTTCCCCGTTGCGGTCACCCGGCGCGGTCCATCACTTTATCACCGGGCAGCGGAATTCCTGCAGCATGCCGGGCGCGAACGGGTTCAGCACCGAGCCGGCGCGGATTTCGAACACCGCCTGGCGCTCGCCCAGCGAGAAGGTGAGCGTATAGCGTTCGGCGCTGCCGCCCTGGGTCAGCACGCCACGGCTGAACAGGCGGAACAGCGCCCATGGCCCGGCGTCCTGGAGCACGCCGGTGCCGCCGGCGGGCGGCGGGTCGAACACCAGGCGCACGTTGTTCATGCGGGCGGCGCCGGGCCAGGTGATCTGTGTCGCGCGGGGCGGACCCTGGGCGTAGGTGAACCACGACGCCGTCGAAATCGAGCGTCACCTGCTTGGCGCCGGCGTCGAGCGACACTGGAGTGATGTCGAACCGCACGCTTGGCGCCGCACCGCTGGCCGCGAAGAACAGGTCGCGGATGACCGCCGCGCGCTGGAACTGCAGCAGGTCGGCCGCCGACACCGGCGCCGGCACGCCGTCGACGTCCTGCGGCTTCCAGTTGCGGCCCGACATGTCGACGAACGGCCGCAGCTGGGTGTTGAAGAAGCCGTCCAGCAAGCCGCCGGCGGCGAACAGCTTGCCGAAATCGTCCATCGAGATTTCGTTGGAAGCCCCTTTCACAAACGGATATCGGCTGTCGACCGCCTGCGCGCACAGCGAGGCCGGTCCGCCGGCACCGGCGAACGCCGCCGCCACCGCAGCCTTGGCACCACTGCCGCGCAGGGTGCCGCCGCCCAGCGCCATGCCCTGCAGCCAGCGCGCCACCGGCTGCGGCTGGCGCGCCGCCTCGGCCTGCAGCAGCCGGGCGGAATCGTCGCCGGTGGCGATGGCCGGCGGCGCCGCGCCGCCAGGTGGGGCCGAGGCTATGCGGTTGAGCTGCTGCTGCAGGTCGTTCAGCAGCTTGAGGATGTTGTCGATCGGGGCTCCCGGTCCGGTGCCGACAAAGTCGCGCAACGGCTTGTAGCGGTCGTCGATGGCTTTACCGGGCGGTTCCGGCGGCGGTCCGGCCGATTGCCCCAGCACGCCTTGCAGACGGCTAGCGGCCGACGCGGTGACGGCCTGGGCAGCGGCCGTTGCGGCAGCCAGCGCCGCGGCGCCGGCAGCACCGCCGGGCGGCGGCGGCGGCACCGACAGGGCCAGCTGCCGCGCAATGGCGGTCAACAGATCACGCATCGGCGATTGCGGCGACGACAGGACATACAGGTCCTGCACCGCCTGCCCCATGTTGCGCAGCGGCACCACGTTCAGGTCGGCCAGCATGCCGTCCCAGGCTTTGGCGTATTCGTCGGTGTACAGCTTCACCACGTCGCGCTCGAGGTTCAGCATCTGCGGGCTGCGCGGATCGATTTCCGATTTTGTGCCGAGCACCCAACTTTCGCTGGCCACTTCGCGCGCCGCCTGCGGCAGGGCCGGCAGCACGGACTTGTGGAAACCGTCGACGGTGTACAGCCCGGGGATGCCCTCGGTCAGCGGCTTGTTCGAGCCGCGCATGAACACCCTGGCACCGGATGCGCCGACCGCATCGGCCGGGCGCCAGAGCGGGATGTTCTGGGCGTTGGCGATCGGGCGGATGCGCGAGTATACCCGCTCGGCCAAGGTGACGCGGCTGAAGGTGCGCCGGGCGTCCTCGACCAGGGCGCCGTCCAGCGGGATGGTCGGCAGTGGGTTGTTCAGCAGCACGTCCAGGTGGCGTGCCAGAGCCTCGCGGAACGGCGCCGGCTGCGCACCGGGATAGGCCTGCTGCCAGTCCAGGTTCATCCATTCCCGCACCAGACCGCGGTCCAACGGCCCGGCGCGGCCAAGCATCAGGTAGACGCGGGTCGCCTCGTAGACAAAATCCGGGCGGTTCAGGTTGCCGCGGATCTGCGCCTCCAGCCGCCAGATCAGGCGCGGCAGCAGCACCCGCTCCAGCCCGTGCCGATAAATTCCTTTGGCCGCCGCCGACAGCTTGTCGGTCTGCGACAGGCCGATGCCCCAGGAACTGCCCTCGTCGCGGCCCAGCTCATAGCCGTGCGGCAGCCCGCGCGCCTGGTCGAGCAGCGGCATGACGGCGCGCAGGTCGGAGTCGCCGACCGGGTCGAGCCGCACCAGCTGTGCCCCGGCCTCGTAGGCGGCCAGCGCCGCCGCGGTGCGGTCGATGTCGGCTTGGGCCTGACTTTCGCTGCGCCACAGCGCGGCACCCGCCGCCAGCGTCACTACCGCCACGCCCGCGAACGCGCCGGTGCGCAGCAGCATGCGCCGGCGCGCCGCACCGGGCTTCTGGCTGACCAGCATCGCCTCGCCGAAGATCACGTCCTTCAGCAGGCGGCCGAGGAAATAGCTGCGGCCCTGCTCCGGGCGCAGGCTGGGGGCGCGCTTCTGGTCCACCCCGAAGGCGCGCGACAGCGCCCCGGTCAGGCGGTCGATCGGCGTGCCCTCCTGGGTGCCGGAGGCGAAATACACCCCGCGCAGGAACGGCGCCGGGTCGAGCCGCGAGCCGCCGAAGGCTTCCTGCAGGAAGAACAGCACCGGGCGCTCCAGGCTTGCTACCTGGGCCGGGAAGCCGGCGATCATGGCGCGGCGCTCGGGGCTGCGCTCGGTCTGCAGGCGGTCCAGCAGGCGGGCGTTCAGCCGCTCCAGCAGGCCCTTGAACTCGCCTTCAAAGGCGGCCACCTGGCCGGCCTCGTTGCCCTTTAGCGCGAAGGTCGCGCCCCACACTTGGCCACGCCTGTCGCGGTCCAGGTCGTCGAAGAACTCGGTGAAGCCGGCCAGCAGGTCGGCCTTGGTGAACATCGCATAGACCGGAACGCGCATCGCCAGCCGCTCGGTCAGCTCCTTGATGCGGGTGCGGATGGCGCGGGCATGGGCGGTGCGCTCGGCCGGCGACGAGGCGGCGATGTGGTGATCGAGATCGCCACCAGCACGCCGTTCAGCGGCTGGCGCGCGCGCGTGGTCTTGAGCAGGTCGAGGAAGCCCTCCCAGCCGGCCCGGTCTACTTTCGCATCGGAGTCCTGGGTGGTGTAGCGGCCGGCGGTGTCGATCAGCACCGCGTCCTCGGTGAACCACCATTCGCACATGCGGGTGCCGCCGACGCCGGCCACCGCTCCCTGCCCCATCTCGGCGGCCAGCGGGAACGACAGCCCGGCGTTCAGCAGCGCGGTGGTTTTACCGGCGCCGGGCGGACCGATGATGATGTACCACGGCTGTTCGTACAGGTAGCCGCGGGTGCCGCGGGCGCGCTTCAGCAGGCCCAGCGCCTCGGTCAGCTTGTCGCCCATCGCGGCGACCTCCTCCGCGCCGGCATCGGCGGTCGCGGCGACGCCCTTGGCCAGCGCTGTGTCGGCCCGCCCACGGCGCCAGGAGATGAACAGGTTGATGCCGAGCCACAGCGCCAGAAAAAAACCGATCAGCAGCACCCGTGGCAGCACGTCGTCGAATGCGGACAGCAACGGTCCGAAGAACCACACCAGCGCCGACAACGCGGCGACGCCGAGGAAGGTCAGGAACCAGCGCGAGGCGAAGAACCCGAGGAATGCCTTCATGACCCTATCCCTGCCGCCGGAGGACGACTTCGATGCGCCGGTTCTGCTCGCGCCCTTCCGGCGTGGCGTTGGGCGCCAGCGGCTCCGAGTCCGCCCGGCCTTCCGAGGTGATCCGCGCCGGGTCGCCGACCGTGCGCGCAATGGTATTTCGCACCGCATCGGCCCGCGCCGTGGAAAGATGAAAATTGGACGGGAACTGCACCGTTTTGATCGGCTGGTTGTCGCTGTGGCCGATCACCAGCACGCTGCCCTGCTCCGCCTTCAGCGCCACACCGATGCGCTCCAGCAGCGGCAGGAAGCGCGTCTGCACGGTGGCGCTGCCGGACGGGAACATGCCGGCGTTGCGGATGCGCACGATCGGCGTCGCCTCGTCGCCCAGTACGCTGACCAGGCCCTGGTCGATCTCGGGTTTTAAGAACGTCCGCAGCTTGTCCACCACGCCCGGTTCCGGCGGCCCGGGCGGCGGGGGCGGCGGCACCACCACCGCGGCGCGCAGAATCTGCGGCATCTGCGCCGGCGGGGCGCGCATCATGCGGGCGAACAGGTCGTCGGACGCGGCGTTCAGGCTGCCCGAGAACCACAGGAACATGCCGCCCGCCGCGGCCACGCCGAACACCGCCGCCACCCACACCGGCAGCGACGCGCGCGATGGTCGGTATGGCGCATCAGCACCTTTCCAATGCGGCGACAGGTCGGGCTCGGCGGCCTGGCGCTGGCGCATAATGACGGCGTACAGGTCCTCGCGCAGCTTCTCCAACTCGCCCGGGCCGCGCGGGGACAGCCGGTAGCGGCCCATGAAGCCGAGCGACAGGCACAGGTACATCAGCTCCAGCACCGGCAGGAAACTGCCCGGCGTGTTCTTCATCTGGTTCAGCAGCTCGAAGAAGCGCTCGCCGGAGCGCGTCTCCTGGTGGAAGGTGGACACCAGCGAGCGCTGGTCCCACACGCCGGAACTGCCCCAAGGGGTATTCAGCACCACGTCGTCCAGGCTGGCGCACAGAGCGTAATGCGCCGGGCGCAGCTGTTCCAATGGGATGCCGCCGTCGTGCGCCGCCTTCTCGAAGTGACGCAGCTCGCGGGTGGCGTTCTCGCGCAGCTCGCCGGAGTCGGGCTGGCTGGAGGTGTTGCGCAGCCGCGCCAGCAGTTGCAGCAAGGGGGCCGCGAAGGCGGTCAGCGGGTTGGTGCCCAGCGTGATCGTCTCGGCGCCGTCCATCACCGCCGCCGGCGCGGTGGCGAAAGACTGGGCGGCGGCAGGCAACGCGGCGCGCGCCGGCGGATCGTCGAACGGCGAGGCGTTCCCTGGCCGCGCTGAAGCCATCGCGGCGCCTGCCGCGGCCGGTGCTGCCAGCTTGCGTCCGCCCGGCGCCGGGCGGATAACGGTGCGGTCGGAGTCGTCCGGTTCCCCAAAGGGGTTGTCAGCGTTCATCCCAACATCCCCATGGCTAGCGTCTCCCCCAAGGCAGTTGCAGACCGGTCCTGGCGTCGGACATCCGGAAACATCATCAGCCGCGGATCGCCCACAGCTCCATCTGCAGCTCCGGGTATTCGCCGGACACGTGCACCGCGAAGCCGCCGGAGCTTTGCATCTGCGCCCAGTGCGGCGAGTTCCGATCGAGTTCGAAATAGCTGGCGCCGGCGTAGAAGGGTATCTGGCGCGGCGCCACCGGCATGGCGCGCACCGCGATGCCGGGAAGCTGGGACATCACCTGCTCGCGGATGTGCTCGACGGCGGCAATCTTGACCTGGCTCGGGAACAGCCGGCGCAGGTTCTCCGACGGCATCGCCGCCTGCACGCTCAGCACGAAGGTGGAGCCGCGCAGGATGCCGCGGTCGGTGATGGCGCCGACGCGCAGACCGTGGCGGCGTTCCTGCAACGGCACCGGCACCGCGGTCTGCTCGATCACCGCCGACAGCGAGCGGCGCAGGTCGGCCACCACCGGCGCGAAGCTGCGCTGCAGGTCGTCGTGGCGATAGGCCGGGTAGGTGTTCGGCCGCCGTATGGTGGTTTCGGTGAACGTCGAGAACTCGCCGGCCATCTGCAGCAGGGTGCGGTAGAAGTCCTCAGGGTGGACGTTGCCGCTGTCGGCCCAGTGCGCCAGCAGCACCTGCCAGCGGTTCACCACCATCAGCAGCAGGAAGTCCTGCACCTCGGCGGCCCCACGGGACCCCGGCGCCGTCATGCGGGCGGCCATCGCCTCGCCGCGCTGGTTCAGCATGCCGGCGAGTTCGGTGATCAGGCCGGCCAGCGGCTGGGTAGCGGTGCAGACCAGCGCCGGCGGAATCCAGCGATCGTCCAGGCTGACGCGGCGGTCTGCCCCCACCTCGGTGATGCGGGCGCAGCCGATGCACATGTAACCGGCGCGGTCGTCGGTCTCCAGCAGGTAGCGCAGCCGCAGCCGCCCGACCTGCAGCTCGGCCGGTTGCGGTGACGCGGAATGGGTGTCGTAGGCCTCGAACCCGGCCAACCCGTAGCGGCCTTCGCCACCGGCCTCGCCGGCGACCTCGACCGCGCCGGCCTGGCGGATCGGCAGGCCGAGATACACGATCGTGTTGCGGGCGCTTTCCTGGAGTTCCAGCGGCGGCGGATGGTCGGCCTCGCCGGGCAGCACGAAGGGGGTGCCGTCTTCGAACACGCCGGCCGCCGAGGCCAGGGCGAAACGTCCGGTGGCCAGCAGGTCACGATCCACCAGCATCTCGGTGATGCCCCAGGGATGCGGCCGCAGGGCGGCGACGCGGCCGCGCACCAACGCCTCCAGCCAGCGGTCCTGCTGCTGGAAATGCTGTGCGCGCAGGAACATGCCTTCCTGCCAGACAACCCGGTTGCTCCATGTCATAGCGTTTGGGTCATAACGTTTGGGTCATGGCGGCTCGCTGCTGCTCCCGCAGTATTGAACGATGCTGAAAATTACCGGTTCGAAATCAAACCGACCGTTCCAGTCGTTCCCGATGCGGACTGTAGCAGGAGCTTCAGCGTGGCGCGAGGGTCGTAACGATTCCTTTTGTGGTCAACATCAATGTCGACGGCCCGTTGGGCGCGACCTTGGCGATCGCGCGCCACGTCGCATGGTCGATATCGCGGTACAGCACGACGATGCCGATGAACCGGGTGCCGATCTTCAGCTCGCGCGCGATCGTGCGCGTCTCGCCCGGCGACAGCACGAAGGCCTCCGACGCCAGCACGTCCGCGCCCAGCGTCGCCGCCTCGCGCTCGGTCACTGCGAACACGTCGGCGCGCTCGAATTTGGCGGTGGCGCCGAGCTGATACATGTGCACCGCCACCGGGGTCGACTTGCCGGCGGCGTCCGGGTTCTGGTCGGCGCCGGCGGCGATCTGCAGATCGAGCACCGGCGGCGGCGGCGGTGGGGGCGCGCAGCCCCACAGCGATGCAGCCACCACGAGCATGGGGGCAGCGACCAGGAGGGCAGCGAACAGGCGGCGGCGTGGGATCATGTGTTCTCCTTGTCGGCGACCTCGTGCAGCGCCTGTTCGTAGGCGCGGGCGAAGGCCTTGCCGAAAACGCTGTCGAAGTCGTCCGCCAACGCGTGGCTGATCTCGGCGTGCAGCTTCTCGAACGCCTCGAAGGCGCGGGCGCGCTTCTGTGCCCCCAGCATGCCGCCGGACTTCTCGCCCTCGGCCCGCAACGGCGCCGGATCGAAGCGGTCCAGCAGAGCGCGCACGGCAGCCTGCATCGCGGCCATGGTGGCCAGCTCGTGCAGGCGCATGTCGCGCAGCACCTCGGTGATGGCGTCGGCCGATGACATGCCGCTGCGCCGGCCGGCGCCGATCAGGGCCAACAGAGCGTCGTCGTCGTCGGCGGAGAATTTCAGCGGGTTGTTGCCGCGGGCGCGGATCATGGTCTGTTCGATGCGGAACTCGCCCTTGACGGCGGCGCGCGCAATCAGCACCTGACGCAGGCCTCCGACCAGGGCGCGGAAGGCGGCGCCGAGCGCGGTCATGGCGGCAATCGAGTCGGCCGGCCGGGCGTCGGCCATGCCCGCGCCGCGTAGGAACGCCGCCAGCAGATCGCTGGCAGGTGGGGCGACTCGCGGCGACGGCGGGTCGAACGCCACCCCCGGCACGCCAAGCTCCGCGAACGGGTCCACCGCATCGCCCACCGGCAGGGCCGGGAATGCGACTGGCGGCGACACCGGAAGCGGCATCGCGGCGACCGGGGCGACGGCGACAGGCGCCGCCGGTCCGGCTGTCGCCGTAGCGCCGGTCGCCGCCGGGTCGATGTCGTCGAACGGGTCGACGGTCGCAGCCGGCACCTGGGGCGTCGGTGCCGGAACGAAAGCCCGGGTGGGCGGCGGCGCCATTGCCGAGGCTGCGGGGGTGAGGTCAAGGTCCCAGTCGTCCAGGTCCGTCGGAATGCCGGGCTGCGTCGGCATCGGTGTCGGCGCACGGAAGCGGTCCTCCAGCACCGAGCTGTGATCGGACTGCGTCGGGCCGGTGAACAGCGGATCGAAATCCGCTCCCAGCGGGTCGAAATCCGACGGCAGCGTCACCGATGCGTTGGCGGACCGGCCGAAGCCGAGCATCGGGTCGGCGCCGAAACCGGGCGACACCGCCGACGCCGGCGGCGGCGGATTGAACGGGTCGGCGCCGAACGGATCGTTGAAGCCTGCGCCTGCCGGCGCGCCAGCGTCGCGCCGGCCCGATGCCGACTGCACGCCCCAGCCGGCGGCCGCGTCCTCGGCGATGCGGACCTCGATCTCGTAGTTACCCAGCCGAATGCGGTCGCCGTCGCGCAGGTCGCGCAACGCCCCCTGCCCCAGCGCGTCCGGATCGCGGTTGTGGAAGGTGCCGTTGGTGCTGACATCGGCCAGCCGCCAGCCGCCGGAGCGATATGCCAGCACGCAGTGCCGCTTGGACAGGAAGCGGTCCGGATCGGCCAGGGTCCAGTCGTTGTCCGGGCCGCGCCCGATGCTGAACTCGCCGCCGGTCAGCCGGCGCGTTTCGGGCGGCACCGCATCAGGGCAGCGTAGCACCGACAGGGTCATCGTCATGGTTGCACATTCATGGTGTCACCCGATCAGGACCGTGGGCATGCCGAGCACGATCGTGCCGCCATGGCCGCAGGGGTCGCCCATGCGGGCCGCCGGCAGGCCGCCGATCAGCACGGTGGGGCAGCCCATGGCGATCAGGTCGGGTGGTCCGACGCATGTCACCAGGTCGGTGGCCCGGGCCGCCGGCAGGCCGCCGATCAGCACCGTCGGCGCGCCGGGTCCGGCGATCGGCCCGCCGACATGGGGCACCAGCACGGTCAGCATCGGGCACACGTGCATGTCGGTCAGACGCGCTGCCGGCTGTCCCATCCGCTGCTCCCTATACCTGTTCGAGAGGCAGGCGGCCGGTGCCGCCGCCGGCGATCTCACGCGCGCTGGTGACAAAGCTGGCCAGGCGTGCGGCCTGCCGCCCCGGGTGCAGCCGCACCGAGGCCAGGGCGACCGCGCCGGCGATTGCCATGCCGCCGAGATGCGGCGCCGGCGGCACGGCGGGCTGGCCCAGCGGCGACATCGAGTCTCCGCTTCAGAACGCCGCCACGCAGGCCCAGGCCTCGGGCGTGCCGAACCGGGCTTCCTCGGCACGCACGAAGGCCGCGCGGCGGTTCTCGTCGCTGGGCCGCCGCACCCACAGCTCGGCCGCCTCGAGGGCCGCGACATCTGCCGGCACGGCCTCGTCCGGGGCGGTGTGGCGCGCGCACATGCACACCCACCACACGCCCTCGCGCCGGGGCATCGCGTGAGCCAGCAGGCGGATCGACTCCTGCATCAAGTTCTGTTCCATCAGCAGATCAAGTGCGGCCGGCACGCTGTCGCAGGCCTCCAGCATCGGCGCCAGCGACGGCGGTGCCTCAACCCGGGCGCGGATCTTGGCGAAGTTGACCGACTGCAGCTTTAAAAGCGGGGCGTTGGACATGCAGCACCTCAGCCGATCATCGTGATGCCGCCGCCGAGCTTGGCCATGGCCGAGCCGGTGACGGAGGTCATGAGGCCCTTGAGGTCGGTCTTCAGCGTGCTTTCGAAGTTCAGCGTCATGCCCTTGATCTCGACCCCGGACGGCGTGAGCTTGATCGACGTCGTCGGCCCGCAGGCCAGTTCGATGGATTGCAGCGCGGTGATCTTGATGGCGCCGGCCGTCGCCTCGATGGTGATGTTGCCCAGCTTGGCTGTCTCGGTGATGTTGCCCAACTTGACGTCGGTCTTCATGTTGCCGGTGCCGACGGTGATGCCCAGGTTGCCCAGCTTCACGTCCAGCGCGTCGTCGCCGTTGGTGATCTCCACCTTGCGCGCCTTGTCCACGGTGATGGTCTGACTGCCGCCGATCTTCACCGTCTCGTCCACTTTCACCGTCTTCATGCGGTTGTTGTCGACCGTTAACGACTGGTCGTTCTCGACGGTGGTGTTGTAGTCCTTCTGCGCGTGCAGGAAAACGATTTCCGAACCCTTAGTGTCATCGAACGAGAACTCGCTGAAATCCGCCGTGCCGCCGCCCGGGGTCGACCTGGTGCGGATGCCGGTCAGGTTCTTGTTATCTGTCAAAACCAACGGGTGCATCTGGTCGGCGTTGTACAGGCTGCCGATCACCAGCGGACAGTCCAGGTCGCCGTCGACGAAGGCGACCGCCACCTCGCTGCCGACGCGCGGAACGGTCTGGATGCCCCAGTTCCTGCCGCTCCAGGGCTGCATCACCCGCAGCCAGATGGTGGTGTCGGCGGTGGCGCTGCCGGCGTGGTCGAAATGGAAGCAGACCTTGACGCGGCCGTGGTTGTCGGTGTGGATCTCCTCGCCGGACGGGCCGACCACCACGGCGGTGTACAACCCCGCCATGCGCGGCCGCGGCACCACCACCGGCTGGCGCCAGGTGACCGTGGCTGCGAACGCGGTGAAGCTGTTGCTGTAGGTGCTGATGTTCGCGCCGGAGCCGTGCACCTCGTCGGTGGCCTCGTGCATCACGCCGCGGATCACGTAGTCGCCGGCGTCCCCGGTCACGAACGGTCCCGCCGCCAGGGTGAACTTGGCGCCCGGCACGAACTGGTGGTTGTCGCAGGTACCAGCCGCTAACGCCGACAGCGCCTCGGCGGCCTCCTGGCGCAGCCGGGCGCGGCTGCCGGCGACGGTTGCCGAGGCGGTCAGCGCCGGCCACTCGAACACGTCGCGCCTGGCCGTGCCGCCGGCCTTCAGGATGGTCGCCTGGTTGCCGGTGACGGGGGTTGCCGGATTGAGCATGTCGTAGTCGTCGGTGGTTATGCGGCCGACAGCCGTGGACGCCACGCGGTGCCAGCCGAAAATGCCGTCGACGCCGCCGCCGGTCTCGTTGACGTTCATCGACGGATCGGCCAGGGCGGCGAACGCGGTGTTGGCGTTGGCCAGCACTAGCGTGTGCGTGCCGGCGGTGTGCTCGAAGAAGTAGTAGCAGCCGTCCTCCTCCATCAGGCGGGCGGCGAAGTTGAAGTCGGTCTCGTTGTACTGCAGCACGAAATCACGGGCTGGCGACGTGCCCTGCAGGCTGTAGCGCACGTCCAGCACGCCGTTTTCGGAGAACAGCATCTTGATGATGTCGACGGGGCTTTTGGAGTGGAACACCCGGCAGTCCGTGGTCTGGCTGGCGAACCACCACGACGGCACCAGTTCGGCCTCGTAGTAGTTGGTGCCGTTGCGGCGCTCGCCGAAGGTGAAGCTGCGCACGATGCCGTGAAAATGCCGGTCGCCTGACAGCGTGCGGTGCAGGCTGACGCAGGCGGGCTGGTAGAGCATCGTGTTCGGATCGATGTCTGGCGTGTCGGACACCATCTGCACCCAGAACGCGAACGGCGCGCTGATCGCCTCCGACGCTCGCAGGGCAACCGGCTGAAGCACCCCGTCGGCGAGCGGCGAGGTCATCGTCAGCAGAGTTCCGTCGGCTGCCATGATAGATCGTTCTCCTGCGCGACAGAATAGCTGAGGCGGCGCGCCATGCAAGACACAGCGACACGATCCGGATGCGCATCATGCGGCATCGTCCTGCTGCTGTGGCCGAGCATACAAGGTTAGCAGCGCCTGCGATGGCACGAAGACGTGTGTTCGCCGCTAATCCCACATAAACACATTCCGTTATAGTTATGGTCCTAATGTCGGTATAAAGATCGATATCGTAAGGATATTACCCCCATGGCGCAGTCGGACAAGCCGGGCGACGCAGACCCGGCTGGCGAAGCAGGCGGCGCCGCAGCTGCCTCTCAGGCCGACACGCCGGCGGTCGCCCTAATGATCGGCTACGCGCTGCGCCGCGCCTGCATGGTGGTGATGGACGACTTCAACCAGACCATCGCCGCCGGCGGCATCCGCGCGCTGCATTACGCGGTGCTTGCGGTGGTGGCGCGCGAACCCGGGGTCCGCTCCAGCCGGCTGAGCGACGAGCTGCGAATCAAGCACACCAACCTAGTGCCGCTGCTGGACCAGTTGCAGGAGCGCGGGCTGATCGAACGCCGCGCGGTGCCGCAGGACCGACGCGCGCGCGGGCTGCACATGACGCAGGCCGGCGCGACTCTGATGGCCTTCCTGCTGCCGCGGGTGGCCGAGCATGAGCGTCGGTTCGCCGTCCGATGCGGGACGGACGGCACTTCCGTCCTGATCGGCCTCCTCAACCGGTTGGCCACCCCCGCCTTCGACCTGCCGGCGAGCGAGTAGCCTGTTTGCCGGCCGCCTTATCTCGGCGCCATACGCAACGCGCCGTCCAGCCGGATGGTCTCGCCGTTTAGCATCCGGTTGGCGACGATGTGCAGCGCCAGCGCGGCGTATTCCTCGGGCGTGCCCAGCCGCGGCGGATACGGCACCGAAGCACCCAGGCTGGCCTGGATGTCGGGCGGCAGCGACTCCATCATCGGCGTCAGGAACAAGCCGGGGGCGATGGTCATCACCCGCACGCCGAACCGCGCCAGCTCCCGCGCCGCCGGCAGGGTCAGCCCGACGACCCCGGCCTTGGACGACGCATAGGCCGCCTGTCCGACCTGGCCGTCATAGGCCGCGACCGACGCGGTGTTCACGATCACGCCGCGCTCGCCGTCCTCCAACGGCTCCAGCACGCTCATCTCGGCGGCGGCCAGGCGCAGCATGTTGAAGGTGCCGATCAGGTTGACGCGGATCACCCGCTCGAACGCACCCAGCGCCAGCGGCCCGTCACGCCCGACGATGCGCCCGGCGCCGCCGATGCCGGCACAGTTCACCAGCAGCCGGGCCGGACCGTGCGCGCCGCGGGCGGCGGCAAATGCGGCGGCGGCGGCGTCGGCGTCGGACACGTCGCAGGTGAGCGCCAAGCCGCCGATGCGCGCGGCCATCGCCTCGGCCGCCCGGGTGTTCAGGTCGATCACGGCGACGCGGGCGCCGCCTGCCGCCAGCGCCGCGGCCGTGGCGCCGCCCAGGCCGGAGGCGCCGCCGGTGACGATGGCGGCAATACCTTGCAGGTTCATCCGTTTGCTCCCGTTCGCGCGCCGCTGGTTTGCCTTGGAACACAGGACGCGCGCAAGCGGCCAAGGGCTTGCGGCATGGGCCGCGTCGCGTCACATCTGGCGGCATGACGCCCACCTTGCCTGAGGCTCCCCTTGGCGACATCGCCGCCGAGATCATCCGCCAGACCACCGCACGTGGCACGCAGGCCTCGATCTGCCCCAGCGAGGTGGCGCGCGCATTGGCGGTCGAATGGCGGCCGCTGCTGGGTCCGGTGCGACGCGCCGCGTTCGATCTTGCGCGGGCCGGCCGGATCGAGGTGCTGCGCAAAGGCCGTCCCGTCGACCCCGATGCCGTTCGCGGCGTCATCCGGCTGCGCCTGTGCCGGCAGGACGCGCCGTGATGGCCCGGCTGCTGCCGCTGCTGCTCGGCCTGGCGCTGCCGGGCTGCCGCGGCGACGGCGCCCAGGGCATCCCGGTCCCGGCGCCGATGGACATGGCGTCGATCGCCCGCCCGGCCAGCCCGAACACCGCACTGGCCGCGCCCACCGCCTTCCGTCCGGAACCCGACATCGTCGTGCCGCCGTTCAAGGTGGCGCCGGCCCGGCTGTATGCCGCGATCCGCGCGGTCGCCGAAAGCCGGCCAAGGGTTTTCCTCCATGTCGCCTATGACGACCGCATGCAGGTCCACTACGTCGCCCGCAGCGCGCTGCTCAACTTTCCCGATCTGGTAACCGTGCAGGTCAACCCGGACGCGTCGCTGGTGCTGTGGTCGCGGAGCGTCTACGGGCAGTCGGACCTGGGCGTGAACCGCAGGCGGCTGGCGGACTGGCTGGCCGTGCTGGACCGGCGCCTGGCTGCGGGCTGATCGTTTTCCGAAACGGCGGGGCCACATTCGAATGCGCACCATAGGGCCTTTGCTGACCGACGCCTGGCGCTTGGCGCGGCCGTATTTCAACTCCGAGGAGAAGTGGTCGGCCCGCCTGCTGCTGGTCGCCATCGTGGCGCTGAACCTGGCGCTGGTCGGCATGGACGTGGTGCTGAGCTTCTGGAACCGGGAGTTCTACAACGCGCTGCAGGCAAAGAACTGGGACGGTTTCACCGACCTGCTGTTTCTGGGCCGAAGCGGCGCCGACGGCTACATGCCCGGCTACTGCATGGTCGCCACGGTCTACATCCTGGTGGCGGTCTACCGCACCTATCTCAACCAATGGCTGCAGATCAGGTGGCGGCGCTGGATGACGGAGGTTTTTCTGGAACGCTGGCTGTCCGACCGCGCCTACTACCGCATCAGCCTGGTCGCCGAACGCGGCAGCGGCACCGACAACCCTGACCAGCGCATCGCCGAAGACCTGCGCAGCTTCGTGGGCGACACGCTGTCGCTGTCCCTGGACCTGCTGTCCAACGTGGTTTCGCTGTTCAGCTTCGTGGCCATCCTGTGGTCGCTGTCCGGGCCGCTGGAACTGCTGGGCGTGTCGATCCCCGGCTACATGGTGTGGATAGCGCTGCTATACGCGCTGGTCGGCTCGGTGCTGACGCAGTGGATCGGCAACCCGCTGGCCGGCCTGAACGCGCGCCAGCAGATGGTGGAGGCTGATTTCCGCTTCGCCATGATGCGCCTGCGCGAGAACGCCGAGGGTGTGGCGCTGTCCGGCGGCGAGGACGAGGAGCAGCGGGGCCTGACGCGGCGCTTTGCCGCGGTGACAACCAACTGGTGGGCGATCATGCGGCGCACCAAGATGCTGAACGGCCTTGTCGCCGGCTACAGCCAGGTCGCCGTGGTGTTCCCGATCGTGGTCGCCGCGCCGCGCTTCTTCGGCGGTAAGATGGAGCTAGGCGAGCTGACCCAGACCGCCGGCGCCTTCGGCCAGGTGCAGTCGGCGCTGTCGTGGTTCGTCACCTCCTACAGTTCGCTGGCCTCCTGGCGCGCCACGGTGTACCGGCTGGCGACGTTCGAGGCGGCGATGACCGCGGCGCGCGAACAGGCCGGCGGCCCCGAACTGGCGGCGGCGGCGGGTGCCGCCTACACGGTGGCGGACGTCACGCTGCGGCTGCCGGACGGGCGCGTGCTGATCCGGCATGCCGACCTGCGCTTCGACCCGGGGCAGTGGGTGGTGATCACCGGGCGGTCCGGATCGGGCAAGTCGACGCTGTTCCGCGCCATGGCCGGCATCTGGCCGTTCGGCAGCGGCGCCATCGGCAGGCCGCCGGGGCTGGCGATGTTCCTGCCGCAGCGTCCCTACCTGCCGCTGGGTTCGCTGCGGCACGTCGCAAGCTATCCGGCGGCGCCGGACACGCATTCCGATGCCGCGATCAAGGTGGCCCTGGACCACGCGGGTCTGCCGCAGCTTGCAGCGAGGTTGGACGAGGAGGACAACTGGACCCAACGCTTGTCGGGCGGCGAGCAGCAGCGCCTGGCCCTGGTGCGGGTGCTGCTGGCCCGCCCCGACTGGCTGTTCCTGGACGAGGCGACCGCCAGCCTGGACCCGCAGGCCGAGACCGAGCTATATGCCGCCGTCAGGCGCGAGCTGCCGGACACCGCGGTGATATCGATCGCGCATCGTCCCGGCGTGGCGGCCTTGCACGACCGCCAGATAGCGTTCGGCCGCGATGCCGACGACATGTCGGCGCTTGTCGAAGGGCAGCCCCGGCCCGCAGCATGACGCGATGCCTGCCGCATCATCCGGTGCGCAGGACCGCCAGCACCCCTGCCCCGTAGCGCGTCAGCTTCGACGCGCCGACGCCCTTCACCTCGCCCAGCTCGTCCAGCGAGGCTGGGATGGTCGCCGCGATCTCGCGCAGGGTGGCGTCGTGGAAGATCACGTATGGCGGCACGCCCTGGGTTCTGGCCTCCGACGACCGCCATAGCCGCAGCTTGTCGAACAGCGACGCGCCGGCCGTGCTGAGACCCTCGGCAGCCGCCGGGCGGCTTTTGGAGTTGCGGTCCGGGGAGCCGCGCCGGCGGTCGCGGGGGGCGGCCTCGGCCTCCTCGCGCAGCATCACCCGCTGCTCGCCGCGCAGGATCGGGCGGGCCTTGTCGGCGTCCAGCCGCATGGTGGCATATTCGCCGACCTCGACCGCCAGCGCGCCCAGCGCAATCAGCTGGCGGATGACGCCGCGCCAGAACGGCTGCTTGCGATCGGCGCCCTTGCCGAAGGTCGGCAGCGCCTCGTGGCCCCATTTCAGCACCGCCGCGGTGGCGTCTCCGGTCAGCACGGAGATGACGTGCAGCGCCCCGAAGCGCTCGCCGGTGCGGTACACCGCCGACAGCACCTTCTGCGCCTCCACCGTGCCGTCGAACAGCGACACCGGGGACACGCAGTTGTCGCAGTGTCCGCACGCCTCCGACAGGTCCTCGCCGAAGCAGGCGAGCAGGGCCGACGTGCGGCAGTTGGCGGTCTCGGTCAGCGCGATCATCGCTTCCAGGCGCTGCCGCATGACCGCCTTCTGCACCTCGGGCGCTGCCGAGCCCTGCAGGAAGTAGCGCGCGCGGGCGATGTCCTCGCCGCCGTACAGCAGCAGCGTGTCCGCGGCCAGGCCGTCGCGGCCGGCGCGGCCGATCTGCTGATAGTACGCCTCGGGGCTGTCCGGCATGTCCAGATGCGCCACGAAGCGCACGTCCGGCCGGTCGATGCCCATGCCGAAGGCGATCGTGGCCACCACCACCACGGGCTCGCCGGAGCGGAAGCGACCCGCCGCCTCGCGCTTCTGCACCGGCGGCAGGCCGGCGTGGAAGGCCACCGCCTCGATGTCGCGCGACTTCAGCATGGCGGCGATGCGCTCGGTCTTGGCGCGGCTGCCGCAGTAGACGATGCCGGCCTCGCTGTCGTGGTTCTTCAGCAGGGCCAGCAGCTGGGCGGTCTCGCTGGCCTTGGGCTGCACCGCCAGGTTGAGGTTGCGGCGGTGGAAGCTGGCGGTGAACACCCGCGCGTCCGGCATGTCCAACGCGGCCAGGATGTCCTCGCGCGTCCGGTGGTCGGCGGTCGCGGTCAGGGCGATGCGCGGCACGCCGGGGAAATGCCGCGCCAGGCTGGCCAGCTCGCGGTATTCGGGACGGAACTCGTGGCCCCACTGGCTGACGCAATGCGCCTCGTCGATGGCGATCAGCGCAATCTCCTGCCGCTGCAGGCGCTCCAGCGTGCCGGGGCTCAGCAGCCGCTCGGGCGACAGGTAGATCAGGTCGAGCATGCCGCCGTCCAGCAGCCGGCCGACGCGGCGCTGCTCGTCCGGTTCAAGTTCCGAGTGCAGCGCGCCGGCCGCGACGCCAAGCTGGCGCAGGGCCGCGACCTGGTCGTCCATCAGCGCGATCAGCGGCGAGATCACCACGGCGGTGCCGTGCCGGCACAGCGCCGGCACCTGGTAGCACACGCTTTTGCCGGCTCCGGTCGGCATCAGCACCAGAGCGTCATGCCCCGCGGTGACGTGCTCCACCGCTTCCTGCTGCAGGCCGCGGAAGGACGGGAAGCCGAACACCCGCCGGAGCACCTCGCGCGGGTCGCCGTACACCGCGACGGCGGCGCTCATGGCCGGCGCCATGTCGGGACAAGCCAGAACATCGTTATTGCGGCGTGCCCACGCTGACCTCGACCCGCCGGCTTTCCTGCGCGCTGTCGACGAAGCCCACGGAGCCGCGGGCACGCAACGCGATGCGGCTGCGCGGGATGCCGGCTTCGACCAGCGCGTCGGTCACGACCTGGGCACGCAGTCGGGACATGTCGCGGTTGGCCTGCGGCGTGCCCTCCGGCGTGGCAAATCCGGCGACGAGCACCACGGCCGCGGGCATGGCCTTGGCCTGGAACGCCGCCTGGCCGATCGTAGTCTTGCCGGCGTCATCCAGCTGAGCTGACCAGTCCTCGAAAAACACCAGGTATTTGCGACCTGGCGGTTCCGGCGGCACGCAGCCGGCCACCGTCAGAAGCAGACCGATCAACAACAAACGGCGCATGTGCGAGTCTCCGATCGAACCAGAAGTTTAACTGGCCGCCTTGCCCCTGCGCGTCAATCACGAAGCGATCGAAACGGACCTGACGAGATTGAAGGGCGAGGCCGCATCCTGCCTTCTCACGCCGTCGCTGCGGCGGTGCAGGCGGTGCACTGGCCCTCGGCTTCGATGGTGGCGCTGGCGACGGTGAAGCCAACCTGTCGGGCCGCCTGGGCCAGGGCGTGGGACAGGCTGCGGTCCTCGATCTCGGTGACGCGGCGGCAGCTGCGGCAGATCAGGAACTGGGCGGCATGCCGGTGGGCGCCGTGGCTGTGCCCGGCATGATCGTGAGCGACGTGGTCGGGTGCGTCGATGCAGCCGACGAAGGCGGACAAGCGTTCGATGCGGTGCACCAACCCTTGTTCGCGCAGGAACTCCAACGCCCGGTAGACGGTCGGCGGCCCGGCGACGCCGCGGCGGGTGCGCAGCTTGTCCAGCAGCTCGTAGGCCCCGGTCGGCGCCACGGAGTCCAGGATCAGGCCGAGCACCTCGCGCCGCAGGTCGGTCAGCCGCGCGCCGCGCCGTGCGCAGGCGGCGTCGGCGGTGTCGAGCAGCTGCGTTGTTCGGGGAGAGAAGTTGCCGGTCAAACCACCACCTTGGAACGGGGGCACACGTCATCGCCTTGAGTGATATGGTTGCGCCTGCGGCGACTGGAACCGGATCATGACAGGAATGCAGCCATGAGCGAACCCGACATCTTCGCGGACCTCAGGACGGATGCCGCAGGACTGGTCCCGGTGATCGCCCAGCAGCACGACACCGGCGAGGTGCTGATGGTGGCGTGGATGAACCGCGCGGCGCTGGCGGAGACTTTGGCAACCGGCCAGGTCTGCTACTTCAGCCGCAGCCGCAACGGGCTGTGGCGCAAGGGCGAAAGGTCGGGCCAGCGCCAGCGCCTGGTCGAGCTGCGGCTGGACTGCGACGGCGACGCCCTGCTGGCGTTGGTCGACCAGACCGGCGTCGCCTGCCACACCGGGCGGCGCAGCTGCTTCTACCGTGCCGTGCGCGATGGCCGGCTGGTCGAGATCGCCGAACCTTTGGTCTCGCCCGAGGTGCTGTACGGACATCCGCATGGCTGAAGTCGCGCCCATCACCGTGCTGACCGGCTTTCTCGGCGCCGGCAAGACCACCCTGCTGAACCACCTGCTGCGGCGCCCGGAGCTGGCTGGCTGCGCCGTGCTGGTCAACGAGTTCGGCGAGATCGGGCTGGACCACATCCTGGTCGAGAAGCTGGACGACACCACCCAGCTGCTGGCGTCCGGCTGCCTGTGCTGCTCGGTGCGCGGCGATCTCGCGCGTGCGCTGCGCGACCTGCTGCCGCGGGTGCGGACCGGCGAGGTGCGCCGCGTGATGGTGGAGACCACCGGCCTGGCGGATCCCGCCCCGGTGGTGCAGACCTTGATGGGCGACGTGCAGCTGGCGCGGCACTATCGCCTTGACGGCATCGTGACGGTGGTGGACGCAATTCATGCCCCCGGCCAGCTGACCGGGTTCGAGGAGGCGGTGCGCCAGGTGGCGATGGCCGACCGCATCGTGCTGTCCAAGACCGATCTGGTGGATGCGGCCGCGCTCGCCGCGTTGCGCGTCACCCTGGTCGGGCTGAACCCGGGAGCGCCGGTGCATGTGGCCGACTGCGGCGTGCTCGACCCGGCGGCGGTGCTCGATTGCGGGCTGTTCGAGGCCGACGGCAAGACGCCGCAGGTGCAGGGCTGGCTGAACGATGCCGCTTGGAACGACGGCCGGCCGCGCGACAGCCATCTCGGCCGCATCGACAGCTTCTGCCTGACCTACACCGAGCCGCTGCACTGGCAGGGCGTCGGCAGCTGCCTGGAGATGCTGGTGGGCACGCGCGGCGAAAGCCTGCTGCGGATCAAGGGCATCCTCAACCTGGTCGGCCAGGACCGGCCGGTCGCCATCCACGGCGTGCAGCACATGTTCCACGAGCCGGTGCTGCTGCCGGCTTGGCCGCCCGGCGACCCGCGCACCAGCCGCATCGTGTTCATCACCCGCGACCTGAACCGCGAAACCATCGCGGCCGGAATGGCGGCGTTCGAGGCGGCGGCGTCCTCCATGTAGCAGGTCGGGGATGTGGCAGGTTGGGCAACGCCCGCCGCCCGCGCCGCGTTGTCCCTGTCACAAAGGAGACCTTCAATGCTTGAAGCCGTCATATTCGACGTCGATGGAACGCTGATCGACTCGGTCGATGTTCACGCCAAGGCCTGGCAGGACGCGTTCCGCGACTTCGGCCACGATATCGAATTTCAGGCCATCCGCGATCAGATCGGCAAGGGCGGCGACCAGCTGATGCCGGTGTTCCTGTCGGCTGCGGAAATTGAGGCGAAAGGCCACGACGTGGAGAAGCACCGCGGCGAAATCCTGAAGCAACGCTACCTGCCGCAAATCCGGGCCTTTCCCCAGGTGCGGGAATTGTTCCAACGCCTGCGCGGCGACGGGATCAGGATCGTCCTGGCTTCCTCGGCGAAAGCGGAGGAGCTGCAGGTCTACAAGCAGATCGCCGGCATCGAGGACCTGCTGGACGCCGAAACCTCGTCCAACGACGCCGAGAAGTCCAAGCCGCATCCGGACATCTTCGAAGCGGCCCTGTCGCGGCTGGGTCCTGTCGATCCGGCCAGGGTCGTCGTCATCGGCGATACCCCCTATGACGCCGAAGCGGCCGGCAAGGCAGGCTTGCGCACCTTGGGCGTGCTGTGCGGCGGCTTCCCCGAAGACCGGCTGCGGCAGGCCGGCTGCATCGAGGTCTACGCCGGTCCGGCCGACCTGCTGGCACGGTATGACCAGTCGCCGCTGGCCGGGACCGCAAACCTGTGACTGCCGGCTCCACGCCGACCGTCCCGCCGCCGCAGCCTGGCAACCTGAGCGGCGCGCTCCGGCGCAACATCGAAGCCCTGGAGGAACGGCGGCGGCGGCAGGCGGCCGCGGCGACCCGCCAGGACCGCCTGGCCGAGGCGATCACCGACTTCACCGGCAGCATGTGGTTCATCTATCTGCATCTGGCGCTGTATGCCACCTGGATTCTGGCCAATGCCGGCATCGTGGCCGCGCTGCCGAAGTTCGACCCGTCGTTCGTGATCCTGGCGACCGAGGCCTCGGTCGAGGCGATCTTCCTGTCCACCTTCGTGCTGATCAGCCAGAACCGCACCGCCGCGGCAGCGGACCGGCGCGCCGACCTGGACCTGCACATCAACCTGCTGGCCGAACACGAGCTGACGCGGCTGACCGCGGTGGTGATGGCGATCGCCGGGCGCCTGGATGTTCCCATCGAAAACACCGACGAGATTGCGGAGGTCATGAAGAACGTCGCACCCGAGGCGGTGCTGGACGAGCTCGACGCCAAGCAGGAGCACGACAGCGCCGCTTGACGCCATCCGTCCGGTCACTACTGTGATGATAGTGACACGAACGGTGACCTGGATGCAGCGCAAAAGCTTTGGCTCGATGACCTGCCCGATCGCGCGCGGGCTGGACCGCGTCGGCGAGTGGTGGAGCATTCTGATCCTGCGCGACGCCTTCGCCGGCATGACGCGGTTCGACGAGTTCCGGGCCAGCCTCGGCATCGCGCCCGGCATGTTGGCGAAGCGTCTGGCGGCGCTGGTGGAGGCTGGGCTGCTGACGCGGGAACGCTACAGCGCCCGGCCGCCGCGCGACGAGTACCGGCTGACCGCGCGCGGACTGGACTTCCGCCCGGTGCTGATCGCCATGCTGGACTGGGGCAACCGCCACTTCGCACCCGAGGGCGCCACCGTCATGATCGTCGACAGCGTCACCCGCCGGCCGGCCGAGCCGGTGCTGGTGGACCGCGCCACCGGCCGCCGCCTGACCGCTCCGGACTTCGAGCTGGCCGCCGGTCCGGCCGCCGGCGAGGCCACCCGCCGCCGGCTGAAGTCGGGCGGGCGGCTGCTGCAAGCCGGCGACACGGCATGAACGTCATCGCCGCGGTCCCGACCGCCCAGTCGACCATGAGCCCGCGCACCCGCATGCTGCTGCACGGCCCGATCGTGCCGACCCTGCTGAAGCTGGCCTGGCCGAACATCCTGGTGATGGTGGCGCAGGCCTCGACCGGGCTGATCGAGACCTGGTGGGTGTCCCATCTCGGCACCGACGCGCTAGCCGGCATGGCGCTGGTGTTTCCCGGCTTCATGATGATGCAGATGCTGTCCGGCGGCGCCATGGGCGGCGGCATCTCGTCGGCGGTGGCGCGCGCCTTGGGCAGCGGGCGACGGGCCGATGCCAGTTCCCTGGTGCTGCACGCGCTGATCATCAACGGGCTGCTGGGGCTGCTGTTCACCGTGGTTTTCCTGGTCTTCGGAGCGCGGCTGTACAGCTCGATGGGGGGCCAGGGCGGATCGCTGGACGCGGCGATGCGCTACTCGGACGTGGTGTTCGGGGCCATCCTGCTGGTGTGGATCATGAACGCCCTGGCCAGCACCATCCGCGGCACCGGCAACATGCTGGTCCCGTCGGCGGCGATCTGCATCGGCGTGGTGCTGCTGGTCCCGCTGTCGCCGGTGCTGATATTCGGCTGGGGCCCGATCCCGGCCATGGGCATCGCCGGCGGCGGCTGGGCGGTGGTGCTGACCACGGCGCTGACCACCGGCGTGCTGGCCTGGTACGTGGTGTCGCGCCACAGCCTGGTGCGCCCTGGCCTGGCCCGGTTGCGCGCGGCGTTCTTCAATGACATCTTGCGCGTCGGCGCCGTCGGCAGCATCAGCACATTACAGACCACGCTGACGGTTGCGCTGACCACCGCCCTGGTCGGCGGCTCGGCTGGGTCGGACGCCGTGGCCGGCTACGGCACCGGGTCTCGGCTGGAGTATCTGTTGATCCCGCTGGTGTTCGGCCTGGGCGCGCCGCTGGTGGCGCTGGTCGGCACCAATGTCGGCGCCGGCCAGCAGCAGCGGGCGTTGCGCATCGCGCTGACCGGCGGCGCCATCGCCTTCCTGCTGGCCA
>JAABUT010001555.1_pt1 | contig 25749 bp, 25 predicted proteins | sample 5559281 | NCBI WGS metagenome assembly JAABUT01 (sample SAMN10711880, study PRJNA513359) | rock metagenome | isolation source: Antarctica rocks | place: Antarctica: Victoria Land, Ricker Hills nord | collected 2016-01-04
CGCCGCCGCCATCCTGCCCGATGTCGATCCCAGACGGTTCGCCGCGAGCGCCTGACCCGTGACAGGCGATGAAGCCATGCAGCGCACAGCCTGATAGGGTCGGCGCGTGAAAAACCCGGCGGCACGCGACGAGATGGTGGACGGCCGTGGCAGCCTGCGCCCGCACTGGCGCGCGGTGCTGGGCGCGTTCACCGCATTGGGTGAGGGCGGCTTGCAGGAACGCGGACGGCGGCTCGACCACGCCTTCGCCGAGGAAGGTGTCGCCAGTCTGCTGCCCGGCGCCAGCCCGGACGACCTCGGCTGGCGCTGCGACCCGGTGCCGCTGCCCATCCCGGCCGCCGAGTTCGCCGCATTGGAAGCCGGCCTGGCCCAGCGTGCCAGCCTGCTGGAGGCGGTGCTGGCCGACATCTACGGCCGCCAGTCGCTGCTGGCCGACGGCCTCCTGCCGCCGGCGTTGGTGTTCGCCAACCACGGCTACCTCCGCATGGGAAAAGCCGCTACGCGCGCGCCGTTCCTGCACTTCTACGCCGCCGACCTCGTCCGCGACCCGTCCGGCGCCTGGCAGGTGCTGGCCGACCGCACCGGCAACGCCGGCGGCATCGGCTATGCCCGGGAAAACCGCCGCCTGCTGGCCCGGGTGCTGCCGGAGCTGTTCCGCCCGGTGCAGGTGCATCCGCTGCGCCCGTTCTTCGATGTCTGGCAGGACGCGTTGCGCCGCCTGGCGCCGGCCGGCCGGCCCAACCCGGGCGTGGCGCTGCTGACCCCCGGCACCGCGCACCGGCAATGGTTCGAGCACATGTACCTGTCGCGCGAGCTGTCCTGCGCGCTGGTCGAGGGCGCCGACCTGACCATCCGCGACGGCGTGGTCTACCTCAAGACGCTGAAGGGCCTGCAGCGGATCGATGTGCTGCTGCGCCAGGTCGACGGCCGGCTGGTCGATCCGCTGGAGCTCGACTCCAGCGCCGTCGGCGTGCCTGGCCTGATCGACGCCGCCCGCGGCGGCACCTTACGCATCGCCAACGATCCCGGCGCCGCCGCCGCCGAGGCGCCCGCCCTGGCCGCATTCCTGCCCGCTCTGGCCGAGCGCCTGCTGGGCGAACAACTCCGGATGCCGGGCGTGGCCACGATGTGGCTGGGCGACCCGTCCGCGCATGAAACCTGGCGCCGAGACCCTGCCGCCTGGACGCTGCGCCCGGCGCTGGACGGCGATGCCCGTGCTCCGGCATCCGGCACGGACCTGCGGCGGCAGGTGGCGGCGCGGCCGTGGGAGTGGGCGGCGTCCGCCACGTTCCGTCCGTCCGTGACGCCGTGCATGACACCGGCGGGCCTGGCGCCGCTACCGGTGGCGATGCGGGTCTTTCTGGTGGACGACGGCCATGGCTGGCGCGCCATGCAGGGCGGGCTGGCGTGGGTGCTGGACGACGGCGACCGCCTGGACCCCAACGCTCCCGGCCCAGGCCTGTCCAAGGACGTGTGGGTGCTGTCTGAGGACTGGCCCGACATCGTCGGCCCGCCCGCCACGGCCACGACGCCGCTGGTCCTGCGCCGCACCACCGGCGACCTGCCCAGCCGGGTGGCCGACAACCTGTACTGGCTCGGCCGCTACGTCGAACGGCTGGAGCGCGCCGCCCGGCTGGTCCGCGCCGCCATCCTGCGCCTGGCCCGCGGCGCCGCCATGCTGCCGCGCGAGGCCACCGAGCTGCAGGCGCTGTGCCGCTGCCTGGCCGAGGCCGGGCTGATCCCGCCGGAGGTCGCCGCCAGCCCAACCGTCGCCGCCACTTCGGCGGCGCTGCTGGCGACGGTGCGCGAGGACGGCGCCGTCCACGACCTGTTCGCAACCCTCGCCCGCATGACCGAACGGGTGCGCGACCGGCTGACCGGAGACATGTACGCGACCTTCACCCAGGCCCTGCGCGCCGCCCGCGCCGAAGCCGCCGAGCCGTCCGGCCACGGCACCGCGGAGTTGGAGCGCCTGGCCCACGCCATGGTCGCCATCCTGCGTTTCTCCACGGCCGTGGCCGGCGTCGCGGCCGAGAACATGGTGCGCGGCGGCGGCTGGATGTTCCTGGACCTCGGCCGCCGCATCGAACGCGCGCAGGCGGTGACGCGCGAGATCGGCTTCGCCCTCGACCTGCCGCCCGAGCGCATCGAGGCCGGCCTGCGCCTGGTGCTGGAACTGTGCGACAGCGCCATCACCTACCGCAGCCGCTACCTGAACGTGGTGCAGGCCGCCCCGGTGCTGGACCTGGTGCTGGCCGATCAGGGCAATCCGCGCGGCCTAGCATTCCAGTTCGTCGCCATGCACACGCTTCTGGACGAGCTTGGCGAGGCCGACGGCGTGCGCGAGCTGGCGCCGCTGGCGGCCGGACTGCTGGCGGAGGTGGAAACGCTGGTGGACCAGGTGCTGCGCGCGCCCGACCAGAACGCGGCCGCCGCCGCCCTGCCGCCGCGGCTGGACGACATTTCCGGACTGATCTCCAACCTGTCCAACCAGATCGCCCGCCGCTACTTCGCCGTGCTGCCGGCCGTGCAGACGCTTGGCGTCGATTCCGAACCGGCAGGTGTCGCGTGAGATACCAGATACGTCACGAGACCACCTACAGCTACGCCCGCAAGGTGGAGCTTTCCAGCCACATGCTGCACCTGACGCCGCGCGCCCTGCCGCACCAGCGCGTGGTGTCCAGCATCCTGTCGGCGATCCCGACGCCAAGCCGGACCAACCGGGCCGTCGACGACTTCGGCAACATCGTCGACTGGATGTCGTTCGAGGTGCCGCACCAGCGCTTCGCCGTCACCGTCGAGGCGGTGGTCGAGGTGGAGTTCCCCGCCCCGCCCGAACCCGCGACGACGCCGCCGTGGGAACAGGTGACGGCCCTGGCGGCACCCGGGGCGTGGCAGGCCGCGGAGTTCGCCTTCGAAAGCCCGATGGCGCAGTCCGACGCCGGTGTCACCGAATACGCCCGCGCGAGCTTCCCGCCCGGACGGCCGGTGCTGCACGGGCTGCTCGATCTGAACCGGCGCATCCACCGCGAATTCCGCTTCCGTTCCGGCGTCACCACCATCCGCACGCCGCCGTCCAAAGTGCTGGCCCAGCGCGCCGGCGTCTGCCAGGACTTCACCCACCTGATGCTGGCCGGGCTGCGCGGGCTGGGGCTGCCGGCGCGCTACACCTCCGGCTACCTGCGCACGCATCCGCCGCCCGGTGCCACGGCGCGCCAGGGGGCCGACCAGTCGCACGCCTGGGTCGGCGCCTGGATGGGCCCGGCGCATGGCTGGATCGACCTCGACCCGACCAACGACCTGGTGGTGCACGACGAGCACGTGGTGCTGGCCTGGGGCCGCGACTACGGCGACATCAGCCCGGTGCGCGGCATCATCCTCGGCGGCGGCAGGCACAGCGTGACGGCAGCCGTCGACCTTCGCCCGGACCTGGCCTGACACTTTGCTGGAAGGTGCTGTGCATCTCGTGGTGTTCTTCGTCTACCTTGTGCCGGCCTTCAATCCGTAGTGGCATCAACTTCCGGAAATCACTCGACATGGCAGGGTCCGCCGATCCGGAGCTGTTCAGGCCGGCGCTGATCATTCTCGCCTCGGCGGGTCTGGTCATCCCGATCGTGCACCGGCTGCGGATCAGCCCGCTGGTCGGGTTCATCCTGATCGGCATCGCCGTCGGCCCATCCGGGCTGGGGCTGCTGGCCCAGGCCGTGCCGCCGCTGGGCTGGGTCACCATCACCGACATCGACGCCATCGCGCCCATCGGCGAGCTCGGCGTGGTGATGCTGATGTTCATGATCGGGCTGGAGCTGTCCTGGCCGCGGCTGCTGCTGATGCGCCGGCTGGTGTTCGGTCTCGGCTTGCTGCAGGTGCTGACTTGCGCCACGGCCATCGCCGCCGCCGGCCTGTGGCTGGGCCTGGACGGCGGGCCCGCCGTAATCGTCGGCCTGGCGCTGGCGATGTCGTCCACCGCGCTGGTGGTGCAGCTGCTGTCGGACGGCGACCGGCTGACCGCGCCGGCCGGCCGCGCCTGCCTGGCGGTGCTGCTGTTCCAGGACCTGGCGGCGGTGCCGATCCTGTTCGTGCTGGGCATCTTCGGCACCGGGAACGGCCAGGCAGGTGCCGGCGGGCCGCTGGGCCTGGTCGTGGCGGTGGGGCAGGCGGCCCTGGCGGTCGGCGCCCTGCTGGCGTTCGGGCGCCTCGGCCTGCGCCGGCTGCTGCGCCGGGCGGCCCGCACCGGCAGCCCGGAGCTGTTCATGGCCGCCTGCCTGCTGGTCATCCTGGGCACCGGGCTGGCCACGGCGGCGGCCGGGCTGTCGATGGCGATGGGCGCGCTGATCGCCGGCCTGCTGCTGGCCGAAACCGAATACCGGCGCCAGATCGAGGTCACCATCGAGCCGTTCAAGGGCCTGCTGCTGGGCGTGTTCCTGATCTGGGTGGGAATGAGCCTGGACACGCGCCGCATCGCCGCTGACCCGCTGCCGGTATTCGGGCTGGCGCTCGGCCTGGTCGCGGTGAAGGCCGGCCTGACCTTCGGCCTGGCGCGGTCGTTCGGCCTGAAGCGGCTGGTCAGCCTGCAGGCGGCGCTGCTACTGGCCCCGGGCGGCGAGTTCGGCTTCGTCATCCTGGGCGCCGCGCTGGCCGGGCACTTGATCAGCCCGGGCGACGAGGTCACGGCGCTGCTTCTGACGGCGGTGACGATGGTCGTCATCCCGCCGCTGGACCAGCTCGGCCGCGCCGCCGCCGCTCGCTTCGCACCCGTTCCGGCGATCGGGCTGCACCTGCCGGTGGACGTGCCGGCAGGCGACGTGCCGCGGGTGATCCTGGCCGGGTTCGGCCGCGTCGGCGCGACCGTGGCCGCGATGCTGGACGTCCACGGCGTACCCTATGTCGCCATCGACAACGATCCCGTGCATGTCGGCCGCCTGCGTGCCGCCGGCCGACCGGTGTTCTGGGGCGACATCACCCGCGTCGAGATGCTGCGCAACCTGCATCTGGGCACCGCCCGCGCCCTGGTGGTGACGATGAGCGACCACGGCGCCGCCGACCGTCTGGTGGCCGCCGCGCGCGGCGAGAACGCGGGCCTGCAGATCATCGTGCGCGCCCGCGACGCCGCCCATGCCGCCCGGCTGTACGCGCTGGGTGCCACCGACGCCGTGCCGGAGACCATCGAGGCCAGCCTGCAATTGTCGGAGTCGGTGCTGGTCGACCTCGGCATCCCCATGGGTCCGGTGATCGCGTCGATCCACGAAAAGCGGTCGGAGTTCCAGGCGCAGATCAAGGGCATGGCGCCGGATGCCGACGTGCGCGCGCGCGGGCGGCGCCGGCTGCGGGATGCGTAGCCCTACGTCGTCAGCAGTCGGTCCCGCAAGGCCGCCAGGCGGGCAGCGTCCAGGCCGATGCGGTCCCGCAGATAGGCCTCGACGCTGCCATGGGCGGCATCGATGGCATCGAAGGCCGCTGCGAGAAAGGTCGGGTTGACGGTCAGCAGCGTGGCGGCGACAGCCGGCGGCAGGCTGGCGGCCAGTTCGGGATCGCCGCGCCACAGCCGGTTGGTGGCCATGTAGTCGGCCAGGACGCTGTCCTCCGGCACGCCCAGGGCGGCCAGCAGCAATGCCGCGCCGAAGCCGGTGCGGTCCTTGCCGGCGGTGCAGTAGAACAGCAGCGGCGCGTCGCTTGCCAGCAGCAGGTCGAACATGGCGCGGTACTGGTGATGCCAGTCGGTGGCGTAGGCGGCATAGGCCAACCGCATCACCTCCATCACATCCGCCTCGGTGGCGTCGCGGTTGGCGAGCAGGTCGCGCAGCGAGGCGCCGATGGTGGGGGCGATGGCCAGCTCGTGGACCGTCATTCCGACCGTGCCGGCGGCGATGCGCGAGGGGAACTTCGACCGCTCCCCTCCGCCGCGGAAATCGCAGATCACCCGCACGCCGAGGGTTTGCAGGGATGCCAGGTCGGCCTCGGTCAGCGCGTGCAGCGCTGCCGAGCGGAACACCTGGCCGTGGCGCACCGTTCGCCCGTCCCGCGTGCCCCAGCCGCCGAGGTCGCGCAGGTTGGAGCCGCCTTCCAGGTGGATGACGCGCGGCAGGTCGTCGGCAAGGCTCATCGCGCCGCCTCGAAGGCGAAGCGGAAGCCGTTGCCCTGGCGGTGGACGCGCTCCATATGCGGCACGCCGAAATGCGCCGGCAGCATCAGGCAGCCGTTCTCCGCGCACTGGTCCAGCACCCGCAGGCGGGACTGGCGGGCCTGGGCCGGGTCCGAACAGAAGCGGCTGCTCCATTCCGGCCGGTAGACCTGGATCGGGTGGTGCATCACGCCGCCGGTGAACACGCCCTCCTGGCCGCCGTCCTGCAGGCGCAGGATGACGTGGCCGGGAGCATGGCCGGGCGCCGGCTCGATCAGCAGGCCGTCGCCTAGGCTGTCGGTCATCCCCACCAGGTGCTCCTGGCCGGCGGCGATCACCGGCAGCACCGAGTCGGTGAACACGGCCTTCGCCCTGTCCGACAGCCCAGGGTTCAGCGTCGGGTCCCAGTGGTCGCGCTCGGTTTTCGAGAACACGTATTTGGCGTTCGGGAAGGTCGGCACCCAGCGCCCGTCGAGCAGCCGCGTGTTCCAGCCGACATGGTCGACGTGCAGATGGGTGCACAGCACGTAATCCACGCCCTCCGGCCGCACCCCGGCCGCGGCCAGGCGCTCCAGGTACGGCGTGTCCAGCATGTGGAAGCGGTCCGACCCCGGCCGGTCCTTGCCGTTGCCGCAGCAGGTGTCGACCAGGATGACGTGGTGCTTCGTGCGGATCACCCAGGAATGGATCGACGAGATGAACTTCCCTGATGCCGCCTCGTAGTAGTTCGGCGCCAGCCAGCCGCCGTGCTCGGACAGGACGGCGGGGTCCCAGTCCGGCAGCAGGTGGCCGGCGGGAAAGCCGGGGCCCATCTGTTCCTCGACGCGGGTGACGGTAGCGCTGCCGATCTGCACTGTGGTCATGCCGGTTCTCCGTTTCTGGCAGATTGGCAACGGAAGCGCATCCGGCGCAAGGCACGGCCATTCCGCAATATCGCGCTTCCGACGGCGCCGCTCGCATGGCATGTCTGCCCGATGCAGTTCCTCACCGACTTCGGCGACCAGGCGATGATACTGCCGCTGGCGGTCATCCTGGCGTTCGCCTGGGCGGCCTCCGGCTGGCGACGGGGAACGCTGGCGTGGTGCATGGTGGTGCCGGCGACCCTGGCAGTGGTGCTGGCGGCCAAGCTGACGGCGCTGGCGTGCGGCGGCATCCTGGCATCCTGGCAGCTGTACAGCCCCAGCGGGCACACCGCGTCCGCCGCGGTGGTCTATGGCGGAGTGCTGGCGATGCTGGCGCCGCGGCGTTGGCAGCGCGTCTTCGTCTGGGGCGCGCCGATCGGGGTGGCTGTCGTGTTCGCCGTCACCCGCGTCGGCCTGCGCCAGCACACGCTTCCGGATGTGGTGGTGGGCGGGCTGATCGGCGTTGCCGGCGCCTGGTTGCTGGTGCGCGCCGCCGGCCTGCGGCCTCGGTTGAGCCCGCACGCCTTCGCGGTGCTGGGGGCGGCGCTGGCGACCGCGATCCTGTTCCACGGCACGCGGCTGAACGCCGAATACCGCCTTCTGGACCTGTCGCGCATCGTTTGGCCGCTGACCATGTGCCGACGCTGAAGCAGACGGTAAGGTGGCCCGAACAGGATGGAGCATCGGGATATGGGCGACTACTTCTATGAGCCGCGGAAAGGCCACGGGCTGCCGCACGACCCGATGAAGGCGATCGTGGCGCCGCGCCCGATCGGCTGGATTTCCACCGTGGACGCGCAGGGCCTGGTCAACCTGGCGCCGTACAGCTTCTTCAACGCGTTCGCCAGCTACCCGCCGATCATCGGCTTCAGCAGCGAGGGCCGCAAGGACAGCGTCGACAACGCCGAGGCCACCGGCGAGTTCGTCGCCAACCTGGTCGGCGCCGAACTGCTGCACGCGATGAACGCCACGTCCGCCTCGGTGGCGCACGGCGTGAACGAGTTCGCCCTGGCCGGTCTGGACGCCGCCGCCTCGACGCGGGTGGCGCCGCCGCGGGTGGCGCGGGCAATCTCGGCGTTGGAGTGCAAGGTCGTGCAGATCATCCAGCTGGCCGGCTGCGACGGCGCGCGCCTCGACACCTGGCTGGTGCTGGGCGAGGTGGTCGGCGTGCACATCGACGACGCCTATCTGAAGGATGGCATCTTCGACACCGCCGCCGCCCGCCCGATCGCGCGGTGCGGGTATCGGGGGGATTACACCGAGGTCACGACGTTGTTCGAGATGCTGCGGCCTGTCGCGTGAGCCACCGGCATATACGCAAAGCGGCCGCCATGCCGAATGATCGGATCAACCTTGGCGATCCCGATGCCTCGCCCGCGACGGCGTGGGACGGCGCCGTGCAGGGAAAGTTCTAGCAGAACACTATTGTGCATCCGCAAGCAGGCAGCGGCGGATTTCCGTGACGGCGTCGCGGGTCAGCCGCGACGCCTGATAGTCGATCGGCAGGTCCTGCGACGAAAACTTGGCGATGACCAGGCGGTTGGTCCGGTCGACGAAAAGATGCTGGCCGTGGATGCCCATCGCGAACAGCGTCTTCGGCTCGTCGTTGATGACGTACCATCCGCTGCGATAGCTCATGTCCATGCCGGCGAAGCTTTCGGCAAATCCGCCGTGCTTCCAGGCGTCGCGGTCGCCGTTGCTGGCGATGTCGTCGATCCAGGCCGTGGGGACGATCTCGACAGCACCGCGGCGTCCGTCGTTCACCAGCAGCTGGCCGATGCGCGCGAGGTCGCGGGCCGTTGCGCACAGCCCGCCCGTGCACCGCGGCGCGCCTTTGCCGTCGGTGGTGACATAGGCCGCGTGGTCCGCCCCCATCGGCTTCCAGAGCAATGCGCTGGTCAACGCGGCAAACGTCTGGCCGGTGGCGCGTTCGATGGCCCAGCCCAGCAGATCGGTGTTCGCCGACACATAGCTGAACGGGCCGCCATGGCCGGCATGCGGGGCCGCCAGGTTTTCGAAGAAGGAATGCAGGTCGGCCGGAGCCTCCCCCGGCCCGGTCGGTTCCCAGCCGCTCGCTGCGGCGTAGGCGCGTTGCTGGCTGTCATCCAGCACCACGCCCACCTGCATATCGAGCAGATGCCGGATCGTCGCACCCTGATAGGCGGTGTTGCCGACTTCCGGCACATGGTTCGACACCAGGGCGTCGACGTCGATATCGCCGTTTCGGTGCAGGATGCCGACGATGAGGCCGACGACAGACTTCGTGGCGGACATCAGGATGTGCGGCGTCTCCGCCGTGGTGCCGTTGTCATAGAACTCGTATGCGATCCGGCCGTCTCGCAGGATGACCAGCGCATCAGTTGCGGTCGCCCGGGTGAAGTCTTTCAGGTCCAGGGAAGCGCCGCCCGGCATCCGCAGCCTGAAATCGCCCAGCGGCAGCAACGCCTGCGAAAGCACCAGCGGAATGTTCGGCACGTTCTCGATGTCGGCCGAGGCGATGATGTCGCGGACGTTGTGAAACGCCCAGCGGCTGAACGGGGCGGTGCGCCAGTTCGCGATGCTCGCGTGTTCCGGCACAGACAAAAGATCGTCGGCGGCAGGCGGCATGGGCGAACTCCGGTCTTGCAAGGATCGCGTCCCGGTCATCCTACCCCAGAATGCGCCCGTAGGTGTCCTCCAGCCGCACGATGTCATCCTCGCCGAGATACGCCCCCGACTGCACCTCGATCAGCGTCAACGGGATGCGCCCCGGGTTCTCCAGCCGATGCGTGCAGCCGAGCGGCAGATAGATGCTCTCGTTCTCCCGCACCAGCTGGGTTTCCAGGTCGCGGGTGACCATGGCGCTGCCGTTCACCACCACCCAGTGCTCGGCGCGGTGGAAGTGCTTCTGCAGCGACAGCATCTGGCCCGGCAGCACGACGATGCGCTTGACCTGGAAGCGGTCGCCCTGGATCAGGCTCTCGTAGAACCCCCACGGACGATAAACCCGGTTGTGCGTGGTCGCCGCGCTGCGCCGGTCCGCCTTCAGCCGGTCGACGATCTTCTTCACGTCCTGGGCGCGGTCGCGGTGCATCGCCAGCACGGCGTCCTCGGTCACCACCACGATCACGTTCTCCAGCCCGACCACCGCGGTGACGATGCCGTCGCTGCGCACGTAGCAGTTCGACGCCCCTTCCAGCAACACGTCGCCGACGGCCACGTTGCCGGCATCGTCCTTCGCCCCGAGGTCCCACAGCGCGCTCCAGCTGCCGATGTCCGACCAGCCGATGTCGGCCGGCACCACGGCGGCGAACGCCGTGCGCTCGGCGACCGCGTAGTCCAGGCTGATGTTGGGACAGGCGGCGAAGGCCTCGGTTTCCAGGCGGATGAAGTCCAGGTCCTGGCTGCGGCCGGACACCGCCAGGCGCACCGCGGTCAGCACGGCGGGCGCGTGGGTCTGCATCTCTGCGATCAGCGTCGCGGCGGTGAACACGAACATGCCGGAGTTCCACAGGAAGCGGCCGGACGCGACCATCTGCGCCGCCGTGACCGCGTCCGGCTTCTCCACGAAGCGGACCAGCTCGCGCACGCCGTCGATGCCGTCCAGCGGCGCCCCGGCCTCGATGTAGCCGTAGCCGGTCTCGGGCGCCGTCGGCTGCATGCCGAAGGTGACCACGCGTCCGGCGCGGGCGGCGGCGGCGGCGGCGTCCAGGGTGCGGCGCAGAGCCGGCAGGTCGGTGATGGCGTGGTCGGCCGCCATCATCCACAGCACCGCGTCCGGGTCGGTTTCCGCCACGATCAGCGCGGCGGCCAGGATCGCCGGCGCCGAGTTGCGCCCCACCGGTTCCAGCACGATGCGCGGGTTGGCGATCCCCGCGTTGCGCATCTGCTCGGCGGCCAGGAAGCGGTGTTCCTGGTTGCACACCACGATCGGCGCGGTGAAGCCGTCGCCCAGGGCGCGGCGGGCCGTTTCCTGGATCATCGAGTGCTCGGAGATCAGCGGCCAGAACTGCTTGGGAAAGCTTTCGCGCGACACCGGCCACAGCCGCGTGCCGGTGCCGCCCGACAGGATGACGGGCACGATGGCGGCGCTCTGGGGGTTCATGGCGGTCTCCGACAGGGTGGGCGCGCCTACCTAGCACGCCGGGCAGCCGATGGCTTGCTGCACTGCGGTCAGCACAGCATGATGCCGGCGTAACCCTTGTGGATGACCGAATGCCAAACGATCCGTCGCGCAACGACCCGCAGTCCGCCATCCGCGAGACCGTCATCGGGCTTGGCGCGCAGGCGTTGGGCCGCGCCGCGCTCGATATCCTGTCATGACATGAAAATCTGCGTGTTCGGCGCCGGCGCGATCGGCGGGCATCTGGTCGCGCGGCTGGCCGCGGGCGGCGCGGAGGTGTCCGTCGTGGCGCGCGGCGCGCATCTGGCGGCGATGCAGGCGAACGGCATCCGGGTGCGAACGCCGGACCGGACGCTGCACCACAAGGTCGCGGCGTCGTCCGATCCGGCGGCGCTGGGGCGGCAGGATGCGGTGCTCGCCTGCGTCAAGGCACCAGCGCTGGCCTCGGTCGCCGCCGGCATCGCGCCGCTGCTGGGGCCGGACACCGTCGTGGCGTTCGTGCTGAACGGCATCCCGTGGTGGTATTTCCAGTCGCACGGCGGGGCGCTGGACGACCGCAGGATGCCCAGGCTCGACCCGCAGGACGCGCTGCGCCACGCCGTCGGGCCGCGGCAGGTGGTGGGCGGGGTGGTGTATTCCTCCTGCACGGTGATCGAACCGGGGGTGATCGAGGTCGAGAACGCCCGCAGCCGGCTGGTGCTGGGCGCCCCGGACGGCGCCGTGACGGGCGGCATGGAAGCCATCGCGGCTCCGCTCCGCGCCGGCGGCTTCCAGGTCGACCTGACGCCGCGCATCCGCGACGCGATCTGGAGCAAGCTGCTGATGAACCTGTGCTCGGGTCCGTTCAGCGTGCTGGGGCAGGCGGCGCCGAAGGACATCCATGCCGATCCGGTGCTGGTCCACGCCGTGCGCGCGGTGATCGCCGAGGGCCAGGCGGTGGCGTCGGCATTGGGCTGTTCGCCGGCGCTGGACGTGGAGCGCCAGATCGCCGCCGGCCGCAAGATGACGCACCGGCCCAGCATCCTGCAGGACCTCGACCTGGGTCGGCCCATGGAAATAGACGGCATCTACGACGCGACGCTGGAGCTGGCGCGGTCGTCCGGCGTGGCGACGCCGATGCTGGACATGCTGGTGGCGCTGATGAAGGTGCGGGCGCGGGAGGCCGGACTGTACGGCGGTTAAGCGAGCGCCGCATCCAGCCACGGCGTGGCGAAATCCACCAGCGCGGGCTGGGACATCAGCCGCGCCTCGGCGTTGCCCACCCGGCCGATGCGGACGGCGCCGGTCGCCTCGAACGCGGCGCCGACCCTTGGGAACAGCACGCCCGCATCGTCCGCGACATCCGGGTGATCCTCCCAGGCCACGATGCCGCCGCGCTCCACCGGCATGCGGCGCATCTCGGTGCGCCGGTGGACGGCGCGGGTCTCGGCCAGGTGCAGCGACGAGTTGCGGTCGTGGCCGACGCCGATCAGCAGCACGTGGCCGCCGCATTCATAGAACCGCCCCATCGGCGTGCCGTCGCCCAGCGCCCAGGCGAGCGGATGGTCGGCGGTCAGCGTCTCCGCGTGGCGGCCCCAGGCGGCCAGCGACAGCACCGGATGCGCGCTGCGGCGCACCCCGGGCCAGGTGCGGAACTGCTCGGGGATCGTCCCCATGTTGCGGGTCGGCGTGCGGGCGGCATCGAAGGGCAGCATGGCGACGCGGATGGCCGCGTGCCACGCGTCGGCCACCGGCGGCGCGCGCCAGCCGGCGGGGTCGGTCAGGCCGCCGGAAAAGGTCGGCATCACCAGCGTGCCGCCCGGCCCGAGCCGGTCCATCAGCGCCTGAATGACCGCCTGCGCGCCGCTGACCACGGTGCCGACACGCGACAGGGCGGAATGCACGATCAGGGTCATGCCAGGGATGACGCCCAATCTTGCGAGATCGGCCTCCAGGCTGGCGCGGGTGTGCAGGGCGGCGGCGTTGGCGATCATGGCAGCCTCGGACGTGGCGACGCAGGCAAGCCGGTCTGGCCCAGCACCACCCAGCCTTCCCAGCGCCGCAGCCAGGGGTCGGCCCAGGGGTCGACAGGAATGCCGTCAGGCCGGTGGCGGCGCAGCACGTTGATGACGCACAACACGCCCAGTACGCAATCGAAGCGGTCCTCGCCGGCGGCATCGGCGCCGAAGCCGTCGGCCACCGCGCGGCGCATGGCGTCGTCGGGCTCCGCGTCCAGCCGCGCCATGGCCGCCAGCAGCGCCGGGCCGGCGCCGGCACAATGCGCCTGGCCGCGCTTGCTGCCGGCCAGCCGGACACCCAGGTGGCGCATCGCCTCGGCGGGGTAGGTTTCCGCGACCGCCAGCGCGCCCGGCCGCAGCAGCTTGTGCAGGTCGCCGTCGAAGGGCCACAGCAGCGGCGGGTCGGGGCCGGTCAGGGCCGGGATCAGGCAGTCGCGCCAGGCGGCCAAGGCGGCTTTGCCGGTCTGGTTGGCACCCAGCGTCCAGAACAGCGGCGCGCCGGCGGGCCGGTCGGCGGTGGCACGGTCGCAGCGGCGCGACAACGCCGCCGAACCGTCCAGCCCCAGGGCGGTTGCATGGCCGACGCGGGTCATGCCGCGGACGCCGCGCATGGGGTAGAACGGACGGTCGCGGCTGATCTCCGACAGCGCCGCGCAGACGCGAAAGAACTCCGGCCGCCTGGCCAGGTCGCGCAGGAAGGCCGGGAAGTCGGCGGCATCCAGCCCGGCGGCATAGGCGAGCGGCAGGTCCAGCCCCAGCACGGCCGACCCGCCCGCGGCCATCCCGCGCAGCCGCGCCGGCAGGGTCGCCACGTCGCCGACCGGCACCGGGGCGAACAACGTCAGCCGGTCGCCTGCCGCGGCTCCCGCGACCGTCATCCAACGCTTGCCGGCATCCACGCTCCAGTCCGCGTGCGCCACCAGCGTCGCCCCCGGCGTTGCATCACGCGCCCGACTCACCGGTCGACCGCACGACGTGACCGAAGATCAGAGCGGCTTCTGCACCCGCTGCATCAGACGCCCGAAGAAGCCGGGTTCCTTGACCGGTTCGGCAGGCTTGGCGGCCTCCACGCGGGCACGGGCTTCGGTGGCCCGGTCCTTCTCCTTGCGGGCCAGCCATTTGTCCAGGCTCATGCCGGCCTTGGCGGCCCGCTTGGCTTCATAGGCACGCTGCGCCTCGGTCAGGGTTTTGGTCATGAGATCCTCGTCGAACACCGTTGGCGGATGTCGCAGCTTGGCGATCCCACTTCAAGCCCGAACCCCGCCGTGGCGCGCCAGCAGGATGCGGGCGATCAGGTCAAGGCCGGCGTTGATGGCGATCCCGGCGGCGGACAGCAGCGCCAGGGCCGCGAACATGCGCGGCACCTGCAGGCGGTAGCCGGATTCCAGGATGCGGTAGGCCAGGCCGGAAGCGAACCCTCCGCTGCCGGCGACGAACTCCGCCACCACCGCGCCGACCAGCGCCAGCCCGCCGGAGATGCGCAGCCCGGCCAGGAAATACGGCAGCGCCACCGGCAGGCGCAGCAGACGGATGGTGTCCCAGCGTCCGGCGCCGTTCAACCGGAACAGGTCCAGCAGGTCGGCCGGCGCCGCGGCAAGGCCGGCCGCGGTGTTGGAGAACACCGGGAAGAACGCGACGATGGTGGCGCACACCACCAGCGATGCGAAGGGATCGCCGACCCACACGATGATGAGCGGCGCGATCGCCACCACCGGCGTCACCTGCAGCACCACCGCCCAAGGCTGGATGGCGGCGCGGACCCAGGGGCTGGCGACCATCGCGGTGGCCAGCGCCACCCCCAGCACCGCCGAGGCCGCCAGCGCGGTGAAGGTGACGGCCAGGGTCGCGGCCAGCGAGCCGAGCAGCAGCCCAGGTGCCGCCATGAACGCGCCGACCACCGCCACCGGCCCCGGAACGAGATACGCGGCCACGCCCGAGGCGCGCACCGCCGCTTCCCACAGCGCGATGAACGCCACGGCGAACAGGGCAGGGGCGAAGCGCAGCAGACGATTGCGCCCGATGCCGCCTTCGGTGCCGCGCGACATGGCGCCGGTCATGCCGCCATCGCCGCCTGCATCCGGCGGCTGATGTCGGACACCAGGACGGCATAGGCCGGGTTCAGCCGGTTGTCCGGCCCCGGCGGCAGCGGCGAAGCGAGCTCGGTGTCGATCCGACCGGAACGCGGGGTCATCAGCACGATGCGCCGGGCCAGGAACGCCGCCTCATAGATGGAGTGGGTGACGAAGATGACGGTGCAGCGCAGGTCCGTCCAAAGCTGCAGCAGGTCGTGCTGCAGACGGTGGCGGGTGAACTCGTCCAGGGCCGCGAACGGTTCGTCCATCAGCAGCAGGCGCGGCCGGCTGACCAGGGCGCGGGCGATAGACACGCGCATGCGCATGCCGCCGGACAGCTCGTGCGGCCGGGCAGCCGCGAAACCGGCCAGCCCGACGCGGTCGAGCGCCGCCGTCACCCGGCCCGCGGCGGCGGATCGGTCGGTGCCGCGCAGGCGCAGGGGCAGCCAAACGTTCTCGGCGGCCGTCGCCCACGGCAGCAGGATGGCATCCTGGAACACCACGCCGAGCTCGCCAGGCGCCGGACGCTGCCCGCCGGTCCAGTCGATCCGGCCGGATGTCGGCGCGTCCAGCCCGGCGACCAGCCGCAGCAGGGTCGATTTGCCGCAGCCGGACGGGCCGAGCAGCGCGATGAAGTCGCCCGCGGCCACGTCCAGCGAGGCATCCTGCAACGCCTCGATGCCGCCCGCGAAGCGCCGGCCGACATGCCGGATCGACAGCAAGCTACTTCGGACCCAGCCCGACCTTCTTGTTGACGAACTGCAGGGTATAGGCGCGCCTGAAATCCAGGTCCTTCGGGTAGACGCCCTCGGCCGCCATCTGGGTGTGGAACTCGCCCCAGCGCGCCTCGGTCATGGCGCCGATGCCCAGCGTGGTGGCGTCGCCGCTGTCCAGGATGCCGTGCTGGATCAGCGCCGTGCGCCCATAAGCGAGCAGCGCGTCGGTCATCTCCGGATTGTCCTTCAGAATCAACGTGTTGCCCGGGGTCGGATCGCTGAGCAGATACGAGTACCAGCCCTCGATCGAGGCGTCGACGAAGCGCTGCACCACGTCCGGCTTCTCACGGATGATCTTGTCGGAGGCGGCGAACAGCTGGGCGTAGCCGGTGAAGCCGCCGTCGGCGACCAGCATGACCACCGGGTCGATCTTGGCCTCCTGGCGGATGGAGAACGGCTCGCTGCCCAGGAAGCCCTGCTGGATGGCAGTCTTGTCGGCCAGGAACGGCGCCAGGCTGAAGTTGTACGGGCGGATCTGGCTGTCGGCATAGCCGTACTTGGCGCGCAGGAAGTTCCACCAGCCGACGCGGGTGTCGGCCCCGATCATGATCGGCTTGCCCTTCAGCGCCGCCAGGCTGTCGTTGCCCTGTCCAGGATGGGCGATCAGCACCGACGGGTCCTTCTGGTACATCGACGCCACCACCTTGAAGGGGATGTTTTCGCGCACGAAGTTCAGCGCCACGAAGCTGTTCGAGGCAATGTTGAAGTCGAGCCGCCCGGCCAGCAGCAGCTGCGTCTGGTTCACGCTCGGCCCGCCCGGACGGATGGTCACATCCAGGCCATGCTTCTTGTAGATGCCGCTCGCCAGCGCCTGGTAGTAGCCGCCGTACTCAGCCTCCGCGACCCAGTCGGTGCCGAAGTTCACCTTGTCCTGCGCCGCGGCACGCCCGTTCATGGCCAGCAGGGCAAGGCCGAACGCTGCAAGCAGGCTGGTCGCGATGCGTCGCATGTCGTGGGTCCCCCGGTGGCCGCGGTCGTGTCCAGGCCGTCCGCCGCGGGATCATAGGCGCGAACCGGTGCGCCTTGCCAAGCAAGGCGCCGCGTGATCCTTGTTTCTGTGGTTTTCAGGCCAAAATCCGCGGGTCAGCGCCACGTGAGCGCGGCGAGATGGGCGGGCGAGATGACCGACGTGCGGATCAAGGTTGGGATATGGGTGCAGGCGGCCTTGCGTCTGGGCCATGCCGACGGGCGGTTCGGCATGGTGCTGCGCCGCGGCGACGCCGATGCCGGCGGCGTGCTGGTGGTGCTGCGCGGGCACCTTGGCTGTTCGGTGCTGTCGCAGGCCCGCGGCGCGGACGGCGAGCCGTCCTGGATTCGCGCCACCGGCAAGGACGCCGTGGACCAGGCGACGGCGGACGCCTACGTGGAGCGCCAGGTCAAGTTCGATCCGGACCTGTGGGTGCTCGAATTCGAGAGCCCCGACCTGCTGCCGCCGTTCGAGGCACGCATCCTGTGACGCCTGATGCAGACATGAGAATGGCGCCCGGATCACTCCGGGCGCCATTCTCGCCTTCATCGCCGCCGATCAGTTCATGATGATCTCGACACGGCGGTTCTGCGGCTCGCGCACGCCGGCGGCGGTCGGCACCAGCGGACGGGTGTCGCCGAACGCCTTGATGTCAATCGCGGTCCGCGGCACGCCCAGGCGCACCAGCTCGCCGGCCACGGCCTGGGCGCGACGGTTGGACAGGCCCTGGTTGTAGGTCGCGGTGCCGGATTTGTCGGCGTGGCCGTCCACCTCGATGCGCGTGGTCGCCACGCGGGTCGAGGCCTGCGCCGCCTCGCCGATGATCTGGCGGGCGCGGGTGGTCAGGTCGGACCGGTCCCAGTCGAAGAACACCAGGTAGGTGCGTGCCGGCGCTGGTGCCGGGGCGGCGATGGTGGGTGCCGGCGGCGGCGGCGGCGGGGCGGCGTTGAAGGCGTAGCGCACGCCGACCAGCCCGGAGATATTCTGCTGTTCCTGCAACTTGCCGGAGAACGCTCCCGAATGGACCTTGGTGTCGCCGATGGTGCTCAGGTAGCGGGCTTCGGCGGTCAGCGACAGGCCGGGCACGTAGGCGACCGGGAAGGCGGCGCCGACGATGCCCTGAGCCGCCCAGTTGCCGGTCGAGCGGACGTTGTTCGGGTCGTTGTGGATCTCAAACCACTGGTAGCCGCCGCCGACGCCCACATACGGGTAGATCCAGTTCTGCCCGATGTCGAAGTCGTACAGGACATTGGCCATCACGCCGTAGCTGTCGCCGTCGCCGCTGCCGCCGGGGGTGCGCGGACGGACGCGGACGTGGTTGAAGCGGCCGTTGCCTTCGACCTCGGCGCGCAAACCGTTGCCGAAGCCGTAGCCGAGGCTGCCGACCACGGCGGCGCCGACGTCGGACTCGTATTTGAAACCGTTGCTTGGCCGGCCCTTCAGGTCGAGCAACCCGTTGACGCCGACGCCGGCGCCGACATACAGCCCGTTGATCGGCTGCGCCGAGGCAACCGTTGGAACTGCAAGCACGGGGGCCGCAAGCAGTGTCGTCGCAAGCAACGCGATACGCGATTTCATGTCGTAGTCTCCTGTCGTGGAAATATCATATGGCGTCAGGCTTGGCGCAGACCGCTAACTGAGATGTCGTTCGAAAGTTCACCAGACTTGGACGGTTGCATTTCGAAACTTTAACATTGTGCCAGATCATCGGATTTTACCCTGAGTCTGCAACAACAGTGTCCTGCCGCGCCACCTTACCTTGTGTCCATCCTCTCAGTTTGAAACAGGCTGGTTTGTCCAACATGGCCGAGTGTGGTTTTGCGGCAACAGTTGCTCGTCTACAACGCATTGCACGGGTCCAGGGAGGGCAGAAGGGCCACGTGGTGATTGTGGAAGCCCCCCAAGGCATGGCACATGGCATGAATACCGGTGCGGTAACGTGCTGGACCAATTGCCCAGGAGATTACCATGACCAAGCTGCGTAACGCTCTGATGATCGCGACGATCGTCGCGGCTCCGCTGTCCGCGATGGCGCAGCCGATCAACGGTCTGTATGTCGGCGCCGGCGTCGGCTACAACTACATGACCGACTGGAAGCTCAAGAACGGCACCAACGCCAAGTACCGCACCGACGGCGGCTTCGTCGGCCTCGGCAGCGTCGGCTACGGCTTCGGCAACGGCCTGCGCGCCGAGATCGAGGGCAACTTCCGCAGCCAGGGCACCAAGGTCGTCGGCGCCCGCAACTTCAGCGGCGGCGGCACCGTGCGCACCTACGGCGTGATGGCCAACGTGCTGTACGACATCCAGACCGGCCTGCCGTTCGTCCCCTATGTCGGCCTCGGCGGCGGCTACGTGTGGCAGGACCTGCAGAACGGCACGTTCTACGCGACCAACGGCCCCGGCAGAGCCAACTTCAAGAACGAGACCATCGGCGGCTTCGCCGTGCAGGGCATCCTCGGTGCGGCCTTCCCGATCGCGGCGGTTCCCGGCTTGGCAGTGACCGTCGAGGGGCGTGCCCTGGTCGACGTGTCGGACACCAAGTTCAAGTTCACCGGCGCCGGCGGCGGCGTTCGTAACGGCGCGTCGAAGTTCATGGAGCAGTACAACTACTCCGGCTTGGTCGGCGTCCGCTACAACTTCGGCGTTCAGCCCGCCCCGGTGGCGCCGGTTCCGATCGCCGCTCCGGCGCCGGCCCCGGCCCGCACCTACCTGGTGTTCTTTGACTGGGATCGCGCCGACCTGACCGCCCGCGCCCGCCAGATCATCGCCGAAGCCGCCCAGGCCTCGACCCGCGTGGCGACCACGCGCATCGAAGTGGACGGCCACGCCGACAAGTCCGGCACCCCCGCCTACAACCAGCGCTTGTCCATGCGCCGCGCCCAGGCCGTCGCCGGTGAGCTGGTCCGCCTCGGCGTGACCCGCAGCGCCATCGACATCCAGGCCTTCGGCGACACCAAGCCGCTGGTGCCGACCGCCGCCGGCGTGCGCGAGCCGCAGAACCGCCGCGTGGAAATCATCCTGAAGTAAGCTGCTTCAGAAGCTGGCCACATGAACGCGGCGCCCGGAGCAATCCGGGCGCCGTTTTCATGTCTGGCCGGCTTGCGGGTGGTGCGTCGGGGCTCAGCGCTTCGCCGGCGCCTTGCGGGCGGCGGGCCGCGTCGCGCGCACCGGCTCGGCCGGGCATTCCGACACCGTCATCGGCTGGCTGATCTTGCGGGCGCTGGCCAGCGGCGGCAGCTCGGTGGCGCCCTTGATGGCGCCGACATCGCTGAACAAGGTCGTCGCCTGCTCGCAGAACGTCGCGGCGTCGCGGGTGCGGCGCTGGGACTGCATGTTGGCCAGGGCGGTGATGTAGTCGTCGTGCTCGGCCTGGCCGCGGCGGCCGTAGTTGCGGCTGAAATAGCCGTCCAACGCTTTTTCCTGCGCCACCAGCACAGGACGGTTCCTGGTGATGAACTCGTTGTACTTGTCGGTGCCGCCGCAGGACAGCGCCGCCACCATCAGCCGGCTTTTCAGGCCGGCGACATCGATCGCGGTCTTTTCCGGCGGGCGGGCACAGTATCGCGCCTCCGGCACCTCCTCCTCGGCGATCGGTGCGGGTGGCAGCCGCACCGGCGCCGGCGTTTCCTTTGCGCAACCGAACAGGATGGCGACGAACATAATCGGCAGGGCAGGTCGCAGCATGGTGAACTCCAGAGAATGGCAACTTCGCATATCGATCCAAACAGATCGATCGCGGTGTGAGGTAAATGCTCTAACACTCGGAATAGCAATGGAAAAGATCATTGGGTTTCTGAATTTCCGTCCATCCTTCACAAGCCGGGAATGCGGCTGTGCGATGTGATAGGCCCAACCACCAGCCGCTGACAATCACGATGCAGCCGGCCGACACAGCGCATGTGGCATCGTTCCGCCATCGGCAACCAGAATGGCCAGCGCTCGGAATCCTTGGCACCGGCAACCGTTCCGGGTAAACATCGGCGCAGTCGCGCAGGCGGAGCAATCGGGCTGGAATGGCAATCAACGGCAACATCGACGTTTGTGTCCCCGGCCGGCTGCACGGCTGGGTGATCTGCGCGGAAACGCCGGAAACCCGGCTTGAGCTCGAGGTGATATGCGGCGGGCAGCTGATCGGCCGTTGCCGCGCGGACATCTACCGCGAGGACCTGAAGCTCGCCGGGTTCGGCGACGGTCGCCACGGCTACGCCTTCAGCCTGCCGCCGGAGCTGCCGCCAGCCGCTTTGAGGTCGATCCGTCTCCGCCTGAGCGGTTCAAGCGCGTTCCTGCTGCAAAGCTGCGCCCAGCCGGAGGACGACGAGCTGACGCCGGTGTTCCAGCACCTCAGCCGGTTCGGCGGCCTGTGGATCGACCGGATGGACTGGATCGATCGGCTTGACCAGCGCACCCGGTCCGGCGCGCTGTCCGACGCAACGGGTCTGCGGATCATGTCCTTCGTGCGCGACGGCCACGTCATCCTGCGCAGCGCCGTCAGCCCGGAGGTGGTGGATGCGGTGAACGCCGGCATCGACGAACAGTGGAACGCCCCGGCGCCGGGCTGACGATGTGCGCCGACCGCTACGACGGCACCGACATGCCGCATGCGGCAGCCCCCGCGGGCCGTGACGCGGGCAGCACCCTGATCGATGCGCACCTGGCGTTGCCGGTCCTGCGCACCGCCCTGGCCGCGGCGCCGGTGCTGGAGTTCCTGTCGGCGATCTTCGCCCGGGCGCCCGCGCTGGCGGCCTCGGCGGCGCGGTTCTGTGTGACACCGCGTCCCTTCATCCAGGACAGCGTCCTGCAGGCGGAAACGGACAACCCCCTGGCGATGGCGACCGTGTGGCTGGCGCTGGACGACACGCGGCCGGGCGACGGCAGCCCGATCCTGCTGACCGGCAGCCACCGCGCGCGCGATTTCCTGTTCGGCGGCACCGGCAAGCTGCTGCGCGACGGTCCGGGGCAGCTCGGCAGCTATGCCGCGTGGATGCGGCAGGCCACGGCGACCGGCAACTTCGTTCGCCACGAACCTGAGCTGCGTGCCGGTGACATCGTCGTCCGCCACGCCGATCTGCTGCACGGGTCGGAGCCTAAAGCCGGATGCCCGCCGGCCCGCGGCGTCGCCGGATGGTTCAGGCCGGCATAGGCTCCTCGGCACGGATCACGGCACCCTGGGCCAGCCTGGCCAGCGTGGCGGACACGGTCAGGCCGGCGCCGGTGAGATAGTCGCTGTAGACCCGGGCGATCTCGGCGCGGCGCCGGTCGAACCGGCCGGCATCGAAGGGCACGCCAGCGAACGGCCCGTCCAGATCGTCCAACGCGTCGCCCAGATCCGCCGGGTCGACATGCGGCAGGCACATGATGCGGCACAGCTCACGAATGCGTGCGTCGTGCGCCAGGATGACGGTCGGCACGCCGGCGGTCAGCGACATGATGGCGCCGTGCATGCGCGTGTTCACCGAATGGCTGTGCGTGGCGGCCTCCTGCAGCCAGGTGGGAACATCGCCGTACCAGCGCGCCACGCGGACGAAGTCGCGGTAGAACTGCTGGAAGCTCGCCGTCGGATCGAAGAAGTCATGGAACTGCAGCGCGTCCGTCAGGCGGCGCGGCCGGATGCGCATCCCGGCGGCCATCTCGATCAGCTCGGTCGGCTGCTGCAGGACGAAGCTCGACCCCGGGCGGGCCAGCACCTCGCGGTACAGCACCCGCTCCGCCGCCCGCGTGTTGCCCTTCAGCACGGCGCCGGAAACGTACAGCGACGACACCGGCTCGCGGCCGCGCGCCTGCAGCGTTCGTCCCAGCTCCAGGTCGTCGCTGAGGGTGATGGACGGGCAGCCGATCGGCTGGACGTTCTTGACGCCGTATGACGCGCAAACCTCCGCCGTGTAGTCGCCGCGCACGAAGATGGTCCGGCAATGCGCCGACACCGCCTTCAGGAACCGCACCGATCCCGCCTGCAGCACCAGCTTCTCGCCTTCGTGCTCGGATTGCGCGCCCAGCCCGAACACCACCAGCTCGTGGCCGAGGTCCTCGATCATCCTGGCCTGCGGGCCAAAATCCCAGTGCGGGTTGAGGAAGTTGGCGGCCGGGATCACCAGGTGGTCGAACTGGCCGGCGATGTCCGCGGCACGGGCGTTCCAATCCACCAGCACCACCTCGTTGTCGAACATCCGCCGCACGGCGTGCCAGAACACCAGGTTGCCCAGGTTCTCGCCGGCGTTGCGCATCAGCGTGGCCGACGCCGTGCGCAGGTGCGGCGCCATGCTGCCGGTGTTCGCAGCGAAATATCCGACCCTGACCCGCATCCGTGGCCCTCCTGCGCTACCGTTGCGATAGCACAAGAAGTATATGGCCTGCCACGCCCATCGTTACTTCACCCGCGCCACCCGCAGCGCGTTGGTGTTCCCGGGCTGGCCGAACGGCATGCCGGCGATGACGATCACCTCGCTGTCATGCGGCGCGAAACCCTCCTGCAGGGCCGCCCGCGTGGCCCTGGCGACAGTCTCGGTCATCGAGTGGACCGGCTGCGTCACCACCGCGTGCACGCCCCACACCACCGCCAGCCGGCGCGCGGTCGCCACCGACGGCGTCATGCCCAGGATCGGCGCCTCGGGCCGTTCGCGCGCCGTGCGCAGGGCGGTGCTGCCGCTGGCGGTGAAGGCGCAGATGGCGGCGGCCCCGATGGTGTGCGCCATCTGCCGGGCGGCGGCGGCGATGGCGTCGCCGGCGTTGCGCTCCGGCTCCGGCCGGGACGCCTCGATGATGCTGCGCCAGCCGGTGTCCTGCTCCACCCGGGCGATGATGCGGTCCATGATGTTCACCGCCTCCAGCGGGTACTGGCCGGCGGCGGTCTCGGCGGACAGCATCACCGCGTCCGCCCCGTCGAACACCGCGGTGGCGACGTCGGACGCCTCGGCGCGGGTGGGGGCGGGGGCGCTGATCATGCTTTCCAGCATCTGCGTCGCCACCACCACCGGGCGGCCCATCTGGCGGGCGGCGCGGACGATGCGCTTCTGCGCCAGCGGCACCTCCTCCGGCGGCAGCTCCACGCCCAGGTCGCCGCGCGCCACCATGACACAGTCGGACAGCGCCAGGATCGAGTCGAGGTTCTCCAGCGCCTGCGGTTTCTCCATTTTCGTCATGATCCAGGCGCGACCGGCGGCGATCTCCTTGGCCTCCGCCACGTCGTCGGCACGCTGCACGAAGCTCAGGCCGATGTAGTCCGCCCCGTGCTCCAGCGCGAAGGCCAGGTCCTCGTGGTCCTTCGGCGTCAGCGCCGGGATCGGCAGCACCATGTCGGGCACGTTCACGCCCTTGCGGTCCGACAGCGGCCCGCCGACGACGATCTCGGTCTCCACCTGGCCGGGCCGCACCCGCGTCACCCGCAGCCGCAGCTTGCCGTCATCCAGCAGCAGCGTGGTGCCGATGCCGGCGGCGGCGAAAATCTCGGGGTGCGGCAGGTTGACCCGGCGGACATCGCCGGGCGACGGGTTCAGGTCGAAGGTCAGGTTCTGCCCGGTCTGCAGCTGCACCCGCCCGGCCTGGAAGCGGCCCACGCGCAGCTTCGGTCCCTGGACGTCGGCCAGAATGCCGATCGGCCGGTCGAACTTCACCTCCAGGTCGCGGATCATGGCGATGCGGGCGGCGTGGTCGTCATGCGTGCCGTGGCTGAAGTTCAGCCGGAACACGTCCGCCCCGGCCTGGAACAGCCGCGCCAGCACCTCCGGCGTGGAGGAGGCCGGACCCAGCGTGGCGATGATCCGGGTGCGCCGGCGACGGCGAAGTCTGATGCGGCCTGACATGCTCGACTACAACTCTCTTGACTGGACAAGTGCCGGGGACGGGAGTGTTCAAGCGACCAGGATGGCGCGGATGTCGTTGACGTTGGTCAGCGTCGGCCCGGTCCGGATCAGGTCGCCGAGGCGGTCGAACAGGGTGTAGCTGTCGTGCCCGGCCAACACGGCACGCGGATCAAGCCCGGCCGCGCGGGCGCGCGCCAGCGTGTCCGGGGTGACGAAGGCGCCGGCCGCATCCTCGGTGCCGTCGATGCCGTCGGTGTCGCCGGCGACCGCCCACACCCCGGGCCGGCCGTCGGCGGCGACGGCAAAACCCAGCAGGAACTCGGTGTTGCGCCCGCCGCGCCCACCCGGCCGGTCGCCCAGGGTCACAGTCGTTTCCCCGCCCGACAGCAGCAGCGCGGGACCGGCTAAGGGCAAGCCATGGGTTGCGACGGACCGCGCGATGCCGGCCATCACCGTGCCAAGTTCGCGGCTTTCGCCCTCCAGCGCATCGCCCAGCACCAGCGGCGTCAAACCCAGGCGGCGCGCGGTGTCCGCGGCGGCCTGCAACGCCATCGAAGGCGTCACGATCAGGCTGAAGCTGTTGCCGGGAAGGCTTCCGGGCTTCGGCGTCTCGTCCGCGCCCGCCCGCAGCCGGGCCAGCACCGCGGCCGACGGCGTCAGGCCGTAGCGCGCGACGATCTCCCGCGCGTCGGCGTAGCTGGTCGGGTCGGGCACCGTGGGGCCTGATGCGATCACCGCCGGATCGTCGCCCGGCACGTCGCTGATCGCCAGGGTCGCCACCCGGGCCGGGGCGGCGGCGGCGGCCAGGCGGCCACCCTTGATGCCCGACAGATGCTTGCGCAGCGCGTTCATCTCCGAGATCGTCGCCCCACAGGCCAGCAGCGCCTGGTTCACGGTGATCTTGTCGGCGAATGTCAAGCCAGACGCCGGCAGTGCCAGCAATGCCGAGCCGCCGCCAGAAATCAGCGCCACCACCAGGTCGTCGGCGGCGAGGCCCGACACCGCGGCCAGCACGGCCC
>JAABUT010001556.1_pt1 | contig 25736 bp, 21 predicted proteins | sample 5559281 | NCBI WGS metagenome assembly JAABUT01 (sample SAMN10711880, study PRJNA513359) | rock metagenome | isolation source: Antarctica rocks | place: Antarctica: Victoria Land, Ricker Hills nord | collected 2016-01-04
ATGGCTGGTATGGCGCCGGATGATTCGTGGAGGTATTGCGAAGTCTATCGACCTTGAGGATCGGATTTGGTACACCGTAATTCCTGCGGTGGCCTATCTTGTATTGGCAATGGCGGGTGTTGCACTCGGCATTGAGACGGAAGCAGCTTGTGTATTTCTTGCGGTTGGCGTCTGCTTGCTTCTGCTCGCTGGAATTAGAAACGCCTGGGACATGACGACCTGGATCGTCTTGCGCCGACAGGAATGAAGCCGCATGTTCGGCGGAAGATCAGGGATATCCACGTCGCTCAGCCTGCTACCCTCCGTTTGTCCGCTCACCATCCAACGCGGCCAAATCCATGCGGGACAGCCGTCGGCAACCCGGAGCGGACCAACACCGCTCCGGATCATCCCATGAAGCAGCGTGCTGGTTGCCGGAACTGATCTGTCCGAACTTTCCGGTGGCCATCGGGTTGATGGTCCCACCACACGGGAGACCACCATGAAGATGCGCAAGCTGGGCACTCAGGGGCTCGAAGTATCCGCCATCGGCCTCGGCTGCATGGGTATGTCGGAATTCTACGCCGGCCGGGACGACGCGGAGTCGGCCGCCACCATCCATCGCGCGCTCGACCTTGGGGTGAACTTCCTCGACACCGCCGACATGTATGGCGTCGGCCGCAACGAGGAGCTGGTCGGCCGCGCCGTGCGGGAGCGCCCCGAATGGGTGATCGTCGCCACCAAGTTCGGCAACGTCCGCGGCGAGGACGGCAGCTTCAAGGGCGTGAACGGCCGGCCGGACTACGTGCGCCAGGCCTGCGAGGTGAGCCTGAAGCGGACGGGGCTGGAAGTGATCGATCTGTATTACCAGCACCGCGTGGACCCGCAAACACCCATCGAGGACACGGTGGGCGCGATGGCCGACCTGGTGCGCGAGGGCAAGGTCAAGTACCTTGGCCTGTCCGAGGCCGCACCCGACACCATCCGCCGCGCGCACGCCGTGCATCCAATCACCGCGCTGCAGACCGAGTACTCCCTGTGGAGCCGCGATCCCGAGGATGAGCTCCTGCCGACGGTGCGCGAGCTCGGCATCGGCTTCGTGCCTTACAGCCCGCTCGGCCGGGGCTTCCTGACCGGGCAAATCCGGCGTGTCGAGGACCTGGCCGACGACGACTACCGCCGCGGCGCGCCGCGGTTCCAGGGCGAGAACTTCCAAAAGAACCTCGACTTGGTGGCCGAGATCGCCGCCATCGCCCGCGACAAGGGCTGCGCTCCGTCGCACCTGGCCCTGGCCTGGGTGTTGGCGCAGGGCGAGGACATCGTGCCGATCCCCGGCACCAAGCGCCGCAAGTACCTGGAGGAGAACGTGGGCGCGCTGGATGTGGCGCTCAGCTCCGACGACCTCGCGCGGATCGACCGTGCGCTGCCGGCCGGCGCAGCCGCGGGCACGCGCTATGCGGCGGCGCAGATGCAGGGGCTGAACCGCTGAACATCCGGCTGCATGCCTGGTCTTCCCGCAAGGACAATACATGATGTCACACGCAACCCCCGTTTGGTTCATCACCGGCTGCTCGACCGGCTTCGGCCGTGAGCTTGCCAAGCTCGTGCTCGCCCGTGGCTGGTGCGCCGTCGTCACGGCCCGCGACAAGGCGCGTGTGGCCGATCTCGTGCAGGGAGCGGAGGACCGTGCCCTGGCGCTCGACCTCGATGTGACGGACGCTGTTCAGGTCACCGCCGCAGTGCAGGCCGCGGAGGCGCGGTTTGGCTCGATCGACGTGCTGGTGAACAATGCCGGCTATGGCTACCAGGCGTCGGTCGAAGAGGGCGAGGAAAGCGAGATCCGGGCGCAGTTCGACGCCAACGTCTTCGGCCTGTTCGCGCTGACCCGGGCCATACTGCCCGGCATGCGGGCCCGGCGCCGGGGCCACGTGCTCAACGTCACCTCGGTGGCGGGCTTCATCGGGTTCCCCGGCTCCGGCTACTATGCCGCCAGCAAGCACGCGGTGGAGGGCTGGTCGGACGCGCTGGCCGCCGAGGGCAAGCCGCTCGGGATCAAGGTCACCTGCATCGAGCCGGGGCCGTTCCGCACCGACTGGGCCGGGCGCTCATTGAAGCAGACGCCAAACCGGATCGCGGACTACGCCGACACCGCTGGCGTTCGGTTGAAGGGTACGGCCGAGGGCAGCGGCAACCAGGCGGGTGACCCGGCGCGTGCCGCCGAGGCCATGATCCGGATCACCGAAAGCGAGAGCCCGCCGCGCCACCTCGTCCTTGGCGCCTTCGGCATCGACGCGGTCACGAACACGCTCAAGGCGACCTTGGCTGAGGTCGAAGCATGGCGTGAGACGAGTCTCTCCACCGACTTTCCAAAAGCCTGAGGGCCACGTTGCCCATACTTGCCGGTTGCCCGAGGCAGCCTTCGGTCCAAAGGCGACGCCAGACCTCTCCATCGGAGCTCGCATGAAAGCCATCGCACTACGTACGCCCGGCGGCCTCGGCAACTTGGCTGCGGTCGATCTCGACGACCCCGGCGCGCCATCGGCAGGCGAAATCCGTGTGCGCCTGCATGCGAATTCGCTGAACTACCATGACTACGGCGTCGTCACTCGCGAGGGTTGGCCGTTCGACGGACGCATCCCGATGTCGGACGGCGCAGGGGTGGTCGAGGCAGTCGGGAATGGCGTGACCGAGTTCGCGTCGGGCGACCATGTCGTGTCGTGTTTTTTCCCCACCTGGCATGACGGGCCGGCCACGCTTGGAGACTTCTCGACCGTGCCGGGCGACGGCGTCGACGGCTATGCCCGTGAGTGGGTCACCTGCCTGGCGTCTTGTTTCACCCATGCGCCGAACGGCTTCAGCCATGCCGAGGCGGCGACCCTGACGACAGCCGGGCTGACAGCGTGGCGCGCCCTGGTCGTGGAGGGCGGGCTGAAGGCGGGCGACACGGTGCTGGTCCTCGGCACGGGCGGGGTGTCCATCTTCGCGTTGCAGTTCGCCAAGCTGATGGGGGCTTCGGTCGTCGCCACCTCGTCGTCGGATGCAAAGCTGGAACGAGCGCGTGCGCTGGGTGCCGATCACACGGTGAACTACAAGGCGCACGAGGACTGGGGCACCCGGGTGCGCGACTGGACCGGCGGACGCGGGGTCGACCACGTCATCGAGGTCGGCGGCCCCGGCACGCTGCCGCAGTCCATCGCGGCGGTCCGGATCGGCGGGCGTATCGCGCTGATTGGCGTGCTGACGGGACGGGGTGGCGAGGTGCCGACGGCGGCGCTCATGGCAAAGCAGGCCCGGTTGCAGGGCCTCATCGTGGGCAGCCGGCGGGAGCAGGCCGACATGGTGCGGGCGATCGACGCCAATGGCCTGCGTCCGATTATTGACCGCAGCTTCGGACTGACCGAGATTGCCGACGCATTCCGTCATCAGGGAAGCGGGGCGCATTTCGGCAAGATTTGTCTGGAGTTCTGACCGGGAAGTTTGGCTAAGACGGGGTTCCTACGACTACCCAAATCGCCGAGAAGTCAGAACCGCTCCGTCCATGGCCGCACCGCGATCTCGTCCGTCCAGCAGGAGCGCGGCTGCGCCATCACGTCCAGCATCGTCTGTGCAATGGCGTCCGGGTCCAGCATGCTGTCCGGCTGATCTGCGGTTGCCGGCCGCGCGGCGGAGCGAATGCCGCCGTCGACCACGACGTGAACGACATGCACGCCCTTGGGGTGCAGCTCCCGTGCCATGCTTTGCGCCAACCCGCGCAACGCGAACTTGCCCATCGCGAAAGGCGCGGATTGCGCAAAGCCCTTCACCCCGGCGGATGCGCCGGTCAGCAGGATCGTGCCGTGCCCGGCCGCCAGCATGCCCCGCGCGGCCTGCTGCGCCACCAGGAACGCGCCGAATGCGGTGATGGCGAGGCTGCGCGCGACCTCGGCCGGGTCCAGGTCGACCAGCGGGCCCCGGATCCGGTAGCTCGGATTGTAAAGCACGATCTCCGGCGCACCCACGGCCGCGAACAATGCGGCGACGCTGGCGGGGTCGGCGGCGTCGCAGGCATGTACGCTGGCGCCGGTCTCGACAGCCAGCGCCGCGAGCTTATCCGTGCGCCGTGCCGCGAGGGCGACGGTATCGCCCTGCCGCGCCAGGCCACGGGCGAAGCTCGCCGAAAGGCCCGGTCCGGCGCCGACAATCAGTGCGAGCGTCATGCGGAGAACCGCAATGCGGCCTCCCCGGCGTGATCGAACGCGATCCGCACCTCGGCGCCGCGCGCCACGAAGTCCTTCGCCGTCCATGACCCCGTCGTCACGTACTGCCCGGCCCGCAGCCCGCCGGCCCAATGGGCGCCGTGGTTCGCCAGCCAGACCAGCAGCCGCAGCATGTTCCCCGCCGGGTTGCCGGTGCAGCGCTTCATCCCCTTCCCGTTCACGATCAGGGCGACCTGCTCGGCAGCCAGGTCGATCGATTGCCAATCCGGGATGGCGGGTCCGACGACCAGGCCGAAATGCGACAGGCTGTCGGCGAGGCCGGAGAACGGGTCCACGCGGTCCGGCTCGACGTAGCGGCTTTGCAGCACCTCGATCGCCGGATGGGCGGAGACGATAGCGGCCCTGGTCGGTGCACTGCTCGGTCGCGACATGGCCGGGACTGATTTGCACGCCGGCGGCGGGCAGCGGCGCGAAGGTGAAAGGGCCGGTTGGGTTGGGCGAGCCGACCTTCCAGCCGCCGATCTCGCCCAGCTCCGCCATGATGGCGCGTTGGACCAGATAGGCCTGCTCCTCGGTTTTCGGCCGCATCACCTCCGGCAAACTATGTAGCTTCTGCGTGGGGTCGCGTCGTGCGCTCAGCAGCAGGCGGGCGGCGTCGTGGTGCCGGTCCATGTCACAGCGTCTCCAATAGGCCGGCGATCAGCGCGGCGCGGGGGGCGAGTTCGCGCCACAATATGTGCTCGTGGCTAGCATGCGCCCCGGCGCCGGGGCAGCCGAGCCCGTCAAGCGTCGGCACCCCCAACGCCGCGGTGAAGTTGCCGTCCGACCCGCCGCCGCGATGCTGCTTCGGCATGTCGAACCCGGCCATAGCACGGGCGCGGTCATACAGCGCCAGGATGGCCGGCGTCTCGATCATCGGCGGCCGGTTCATGCCGCCCTCGACATGCAGGGTGCAGCGCGGGTCGAACGGCGTCAGCGCCAGCAGGGTGCGCGTCATCCGCTCCCCGGCCTCGGTGGTCGGCACGCGCAGGTCGATCTCGCAGCCGGCGTCGGGGGCGATGACGTTGGGCCGCGACCCGCCCCAGATCGGTGCCACGTTCAGCGTGATGCCGGCGTCGAGGTCCACCATCGCGTGGATGCGGCCGATCTGCTGCGCCAGCTCGACGATGGCGCTGGCACCCTCGGTGAAGTTGCCGCCGCTATGGGCGCCGCGGCCGGTGACGCGCAGGGTGAAGCGGCCAACGCCCTTGCGCGCCGTGACGCAGGCACCGCCGGGCCCGGCGGGTTCGACGATCAGCACGCACTCCGACGCCGCGCCTTCCCGCTCGATCAGGTCGCGGCTGGTCGGGCTGCCAACCTCTTCATCCGGTGTTAGCAATAGGGTGATAGGACGGTGCGTGGGCACGCGCTGCGCCAGGATCGAGCGGACCGCGTTGAACGCCAGGAAGCTGCCGGCCTTCATGTCGAAGATGCCAGGACCATGCGCGCGGTCGCCGTCGACGCGATAGGGCATGGTCCCCAGCGTGCCGTGCGACCATACGGTGTCGAGATGGCCGGCGATCATCACCGGTTTATTCGCGCCCGCGGAATGGGAGTCAGGCGTGCGGGCGATCAGGCTGTCGCCATAGCCGTCGCGGCCGGGAATGCGGGTGATGTGGGCGCCGGCCTGGGTAAGGTCCGCCTCGGCCCGGTCCATCAAGCGGTTCACTGCGGCGGAGTCGGTGGTCGGCGTCTCGGTTTTCACCCATACGGCGAGCTCGGTCAGCAGGTCCTCGGATTTGCCTATCTCTGTTTGCGGCATCAGGCGTCCCAGCATGGTGGAGGTGCCTTGACCTTCGCACCGCGCCCATGCCTTGTCCATTTCATCGAAGGAGACCCAGCATGGACGGTATTGCGTTTGAGGACATGCACATCGGCCAGATGGCCAGCATCGGCAAGACGATCACCGAGGCGGACATCCTGCTGTTCGCCGCCGTCAGCCTGGACACCAATCCGGTGCACATGAACGCCGAGGCGGCGGCCGCGTCGATCTTCAAGGAGCGCGTGGCGCATGGCATGCTGTCGGCCGGGCTGATCAGCGCGGTGCTGGGCACGCAGCTGCCGGGGCAGGGCACGATCTATCTGGCGCAAACCCTGCAGTTCCGCCGCCCGGTGAAGATCGGCGACACGGTGACCGCGATGGCGGAGGTCACGGCGCTGGATGCGGAGAAAAAGCGCGCGACCCTGAAAACGGTCTGCACCGTGGCGGGCAAGGTCGTCATCGAGGGCGAAGCCACGGTGATGCCCCGCAGCCTCGCCTGATGCAAATCGTTCACGACTGGCGGGACTTGCCCGAGGCGCTGCGAGGCGCTGCGGTCGCGCTGGGCAATTTCGACGGCGTGCACCTGGGCCACGCCCACGTGCTGCGCGCCATCCATGCCGCGCTGCCCGGCGCCAAGCTCGCCGTACTGACCTTCGAACCGCACCCACGCGAGCTTTTTCGCTCCGACGATCCGGCCTTCCGCCTGACCTTGTCGGCCGAACGCGCCGAGGCGCTGGCGGCGCTCGGGGTGCAGATCGTTTATGAGATGCCGTTCGACCGCGCTTTCTCGCTGTTGAGCGCCGAGGCGTTCGTGGACGACGTGCTGCACCGGTGTGTGGGCGCGGCGCATCTGGCCTGCGGTGCGGATTTCGCGTTCGGGCACCGGCGCGGCGGGGATATCGGGTTCCTGGCCGCGCGGGCGGAGGCGCTGGGCATCGGCCTCACGGTCGTGCCGCCGCTCGCCGACGCGCAGGGGCCGATCAGCTCGACGCGTATCCGCCGCCTGCTGCAGGACGGCTATCCCGAGCGTGCGGCGGCTGAGCTGGGCCGGCCCTGGGCGGTGCGCGGGCCTGTCACGCACGGCGAGAAACGGGGCCGCACTATCGGTTTTCCGACCGCGAACGTGCCGCTGGGCCGTCATCTGGAGCCCGCGCGCGGCGTTTATGCCGTGCGGACCCGCCTAGCGGATGGCACGACCGTGCCAGGCGTTGCCAATATCGGCCGCCGTCCGACGGTGAACGAGGGCACGGAAAGCCGGCTGGAGGCGCATCTGTTCGATTGGGAGGGCGACCTGTATGGCCAGGAGGTCGCGGTGGCGCTGCACGCCTTCCTGCGTGCCGAGCGCAAGTTTGCCTCGTTCGACGATTTGCGCACGCAGATCGTTGCCGACGCAGATCAGGCCCGCGGGTTGCTCGCGACGCTTGACCCGGCGGCCCCGCGCTCCGCATAACCCTTCCATGGTCCGTACCCCGCACGCGCGAATTACTATCCCGGCCTGAGTGCCGGGACTGCCTTGACGCGAAACTGCCGCAACCTGGACCCGATCCCATGAACGACACGCCCGACTACCGATCGACCGTTTTCCTGCCGGCCACTCCGTTCCCCATGCGCGGCGACCTGCCGAAGCGTGAGCCCGACCTGCTGGCGCGCTGGGACCGCATCGGCCTGTGGGACCGCACAAAGGCGGCGATGGCCGGCCGCCCGCCCTTCGTGCTGCATGACGGGCCCATCTACTCCAATGGCCACCTGCACATCGGCCACGCGCTGAACCGCATCCTGAAGGACGTGGTCATGCGCGCCCACCGGATGGCGGGCGAGGACGTGGACTACATCCCCGGCTGGGACACGCACGGCCTGCCGATCGAGTGGAAGATCGAGGAGGAGTACCGCAAGTCCGGCCGCGACAAGGACGCCGTCCCGGTGCTGGATTTCCGGGATGAGTGCCGGCGCTACTCCGCGCATTGGCTGGCGGTGCAGACGGACGAGTTCCAGCGGCTGGGCGTCGTCGGCGACTGGGCCGGGCGCTATGCCACGATGGATTTCGGGTCGGAGGCAGCGATCGCCGGCGAGATCTGCAAGTTCCTGTTGAATGGCGCGCTGTATCGCGGCCTGCGCCCGGTGATGTGGAGCCCGGTGGAAAAGACCGCGCTCGCCGAGGCCGAGATCGAATACCATGACCGCACCAGCGACACGGCGTTCGTCCGTTTCCCCATCCTGAACGGGCCGGACGGCCTCGCAGGCGCCGCCGTCGTGATCTGGACGACGACGGTCTGGACCCTGCCGGGCAACCGCGCCCTGGCCTATGGGCCCGAGATCGACTACGCCCTGGTCCACGTCGACAGCGTGAATGAGGGATCGCTGGCCCGTCCCGGCGAGCGGCTGCTGATCGCGCTGGCTCTGCTGCCCCCGGTCTGTGCTGCGGCCGGCATCGCGACCCACCACGTGATGCACGTCTATAAGGGCGCGGAGCTCGCCGGCCTCGTCTGCGCGCACCCGTTGCGCGGGCAGGGCTATGACCACGACGCGCCACTGCTTTCGGCGGATTATGTCACGACCGAGCAGGGCACCGGCTTCGTTCACATCGCGCCCGCGCATGGCGAGGAGGATTTCGTGCTGGGCCGCGCCCATGGGATCGAGGTGCCGGAGGCGGTGGGCCCCGACGGGACCTATGCTGCCTGGGTGCCGCACTTTGCCGGGGTGCACGTGTTCAAGGCGGCGGCGCCGGTCGGTGCGGCTATGGAGGCCGCGGGCGGACTGTTGGCGCGCGGCACGCTCCTGCACTCCTACCCGCACTCCTGGCGCAGCAAGGCGCCGGTGATCTACCGTGCGACGCCGCAATGGTTCATCCGCATGGACGGGCCGGAGGCGATCCGCGCCAAGGCGTTGGAAGAGATCGCCCGCATCGCCTTCGTGCCCGAGGCCGGGCGCAACCGGCTCGCCAGTATGGTCGCCGGCCGCCCGGACTGGTGCATCAGCCGTCAGCGTGCCTGGGGCGTGCCGATCCCGGTCTTCGTAGACCGCCGCACCGGTGAGCCCTTGCGTGACCCGGCCGTCGTCGCCCGCATCACCACCGTCTTCGCGGAGGAGGGCGCGGACGCCTGGTACAGCTCGCCGCCCTCCCGCTTCCTGGGCCAGGACCGCGATGCCGAGACCTATGAGCAGGTCATGGACATCGTCGACGTGTGGTTCGAGAGCGGCAGCACCCATGCCTTCGCGCTGGCGGCCCGCGGCCTGCCCTGGCCGGCAGACCTTTATCTCGAGGGCAGCGACCAGCACCGCGGCTGGTTCCAAACGAGCCTGCTGGAGGCGGTCGGCACCCGCGGCAGCGCGCCGTATAAGGCTGTGCTGACCCATGGCTTCGTGCTGGACGAGAACGGCCGCAAGATGAGCAAGTCGCTCGGCAACGTGACGGCGCCGCAGGAGGTCACCGGCAAGCTCGGCGCCGACATCCTGCGGCTGTGGGTCGTGAACTCCGACGTCTCGGAGGACCTGCGTATCGGGCCGGAGATCCTGAAGCAGCAGGCCGAGCTATATCGCCGGCTGCGCAACACGCTGCGTTGGCTGCTGGGCAGCCTGGAGGGCTTCACCGACGCCGAGCGCCTGCCGGACGCAGACATGCCGGAGCTTGAGCGGTGGGTGCTGCACCGCTTGGCGGAGCTCGACCAGCGGGTGCGCGGCGCGCTCGCCACGCATGACTGGACCGGGGTGTATCCCGATATTCACGCGTTCTGCTCCGCTGACCTGTCCGCGTTCTATTTCGATGTGCGCAAGGACATCCTGTATTGCGACGCGGCGTCCAGCCCGCGGCGCCGTCCCGCCCGGACGGTGCTGGACCATTTGCACCGGTGCCTGACCGCCTGGCTCGCCCCCGTGCTGTGCTTCACCGCGGAGGAGGCCTGGCTGGCCCGCTTCCCGTCCGAGGACGGCAGCGTCCATCTGCAGACGTTCCCGTCCATCCCGCCAGCCTGGCGCGACGCTGGGCTGGGCGCACGCTGGGCCGAAATCCGCGAGGCGCGCGGGGCGGTGACGACGGCACTGGAGGCAGCCCGGCTGGAGAAACTGATTGGCGCGTCGCTCCAGGCCACGGTCACGTTGCCGGACGCCTATGCGGACCTGCTCGATGCGGAGGGCTGGGCCGAAATCGCCATCGTGTCCGGGGCCGGGTTTGGCGATGCGCTGGTCGTGCACCGGGCGCCCGGCGACAAGTGTGCCCGCTGCTGGCGGGTGCTGCCCGAGGTCGGGCAACAGCCCGGTCATTCCACGCTCTGCATCCGTTGCACTGGCGTGGTCGGCCTGCTCGCCTGCGATCGGGCCGCCGAGTGACGGGCCGGATTCGCTGGGGACTGATCGCCGCGCTGCTGGTGCTGGCCGCCGACCAGGCCAGCAAGTGGTGGGTGCTGGACGTGCTGCACCTGCCCGACCGCGGCCAGGTTCCGGTGCTGCCGGTGCTCAGCCTCACGATGGTGTGGAACCAGGGCGTCACCTTCGGGCTGTTCCACCAGGACGGCGTGTGGGGGCCGTGGCTGCTGGCGGGCGTCGCCCTGGCGATCGTGGTGGCGCTGGCCATTTGGCTGCGCCGGGCTGAGAACACGCTGGTGGCCGCGAGTCTCGGCGCCATCGGCGGCGGGGCGATCGGCAACGTCATCGACCGGCTACGCTTCGGCGCCGTGGTGGATTTCCTGCACGCCCACGCCTTCGGCTGGTCGTGGTACGTGTTCAACGTAGCGGACGCTGCGATCGTCTGCGGCGTGGGGGCGCTGATGCTGGATGGGTTGCGGCCGCGAAGCCGCTTGCAGACGCCGGGCCTTCGGCAGTAATACGCGCGTTATGAAGGCACTCCGGCTTGTTCTGATAGCGTCCTGTGGCCTCGGCCTCGCCGCATGCAGCGGGGACGAATTGACCCGCACCTTCGGCCTGACCCGTGATGCGCCGGACGAGTTCCAGGTGACGACACGCGCGCCGTTGTCCATGCCGCCCGACTTCACGCTGCGTCCGCCGCGGCCCGGCGCCACCCGGCCGCAAGAGATGACGCAACGCCAGCAGGCTGAGGCGACGCTGACCCCCGACGCCGCGCTGAGCCGGCCGGAAGCCGGCGTCACGCCGGGCCAGCAGGCGCTGATCGCCGCCGCCGGGCGCCCGGCACCGCCCGATATCCGCAACCGCGTGGACAATGAGGCCGCGCTGGACACACCGAGCCGCCCGCTGACCGACCGGTTGATGTTCTGGCAGAGCCCACCGCCGCCCGGCACCCCCGTCGACCCGCAGCGGGAGAGCGCCCGCCTGCGCCAGAACGCGGCGCTCGGTCAGTCTCCCGAGGTCGGCGACACCCCGATCATCCAGCGCAAGCGCCAGGGCCTGTTCACCGGACTGTTCTAACGCCCGAGTGCGTGGTACTCGGCGTTCGGCATCATGTCGACCGCGTGCGCGACCCGGTTCGTGTAGTTGAAAAACGCCGCCACCTCGGCGATGTCGAAGATGTCGGCATCCGAGAAGCCCTGTGCGCTGAGTGCATCGCGGTCAGCCTGACCTATCAGATGCGGCGCGGCGGTGAGCTGCACCGCGAAGTCCAGCATGGTGCGCTGCCGGGCGGGCAACTCGGCCACGCGGTAGTTGAACGCCAGCATCTCTCCCAATTGCGGGTCGTCCGACAGCTTGCGCACTGCCGCCCCATGCGCCACCAGGCAGTAGTAGCAGCGGTTCCATGCGGACACGGCGACCGCGATCATCTCCCGCTCCAGCTTCGACAGGCCGGAGGGCGCCAGCATCAGCTCGTCATACAGCCGGATGAAGTTGCGCAGCTTCTCCGGCCGGATCAGCCAGGCGCGCAGCACGTTGGGCACGAAGCCCAGCTTGTCCCGGCATTTCTGGAAGTACGGCTTAAGGTCGTCGGGCAGCGTCGACTCGTCGGCCTCGTCGAGCGCCATCACGTGGGTGGGTTGCGGCATGGCTACTCTCCGAGGCTGCGTGCCTGCTCACGCAGGACAAATTTTTGCATCTTGCCGGTGCTGGTCTTGGGCAGCGGGCCGAACACCACGGTACGGGGCACCTTGAACCGCGCCAGGTGGTCACGGCAGAACGCGATGATCTCGGTCGTGGTCGCAGCGGCGCCGGGCTTCAAGGTGACAAAGGCGCAGGGCGTCTCGCCCCAGGTCGGGTCGGGTCGGGCGACCACGGCTGCTTCCAGCACGGCGGGATGCCGATACAACACGCTCTCGACCTCAATCGTAGAGATGTTTTCGCCGCCGCTGATGATGATGTCCTTGGACCGGTCGCGAATCTCGATGTAGCCGTCGGGATAGCTGACCGCGAGGTCCCCGGTGTGGAACCAGCCGCCGGCGAAGGCCTCCTCGGTGACGGTGGGGTTCTTGAGGTAGCCCTTCATCACGATATTGCCGCGCATGAAGACCTCGCCCATCGTGGCGCCGTCGCGCGGGACGGGCTGTAGGGTCACGGGGTCGGCGACCATCAGGCCCTCCTGCACTGGGTAGGTCACCCCCTGCCGCGCCTTAAGCCGGGCGCGCTCGTCGGGCGGCTGCGCGTCCCACTCGTCGTGCCAGGCGCAGACGGTAACGGGGCCATAGGTCTCCGTCAGGCCATAAACGTGGGTGATGTCGAAGCCGAGCCGCTCCATGCCCTCCAGCACGGCGGCGGGCGGGGCGGCGCCGGCGGTCATCATGCGGACTGGCGCCGGACGGGGCTGCACGCCGGGATGGTTGAGGATCAGGCCCATGACGATCGGTGCGCCGCATAGGTGGGTGACGCCGCTGTGGTCCATCGCGTCCAGGATCGCCGCCGCCTCGACCCGGCGCAGGCACACGTTGGTCCCCGCCATCGCCGCCACCGTCCAAGGGAAGCACCAGCCGTTGCAGTGGAACATCGGCAGCGTCCAGAGATAGACCGGGTGCTGCGCCATGCCCCAGGTCATGGCGTTGCCGACTGCGTTCAAATAGGCGCCGCGGTGGTGATAAACGACGCCTTTCGGGTTGCCCGTGGTGCCGGACGTGTAGTTCAGCGCGATGGCGTCCCATTCGTCGCCGGGCATGGGCCAGGCGTAGGCCGGATCGCCGCCGGCCAGGAAGGCCTCGTAGTCGGTGTCGCCCACGTGGTTGCCGGGCGGCGCCAGGGCATCGTCGATGTCGATCACATAGGGCCGCGCATCTGCAGGCATCAGCGCGAGCGCCTTTGCCACAGTCGGCGCGAACTCGCGGTCGGTGAACAGGACGCGGGCCTCGCCATGCGCCAGGATGAAGGCGACGGTCTCGGCGTCCAGCCGCACGTTGATGGCGCACAATACGGCGCCGAGCATGGGAACGCCGAAATGCGCCTCCACCATCGCGGGCGTGTTGGGCGCCATGATCGCCACCGTGTCGCCGTGTTGCACGCCCTGCACGGCCAGTGCGGACGCCATGCGTCTGCAGCGGGCATAGGTTTCGGCCCAGGTCGCGCGATGCGGGCCGTGCACGATGGCCAGGCGGTCCGGGAACACGTCGGCGGTGCGCCGGATGAAGCTCAGCGGCGACAACGCTTCGTGGTTCGCCGCGACCTGCGGCAGGTCGAACTTGTCGCGTGCTATGGCGTGCCTCCCTTATACCGGCCGCCCTGACGAATGACCGGTTTCTGGAGCTAGAGTCCATGCGCTGCGTGCAGCGTTCCAGCCCACCCAGGCCGGTCATTCGTCAGGGCGCTTGGTATTAGAAGCCGAACATGTGGTCCAGGCTGAACCCGCCAGCGTCATCCATCAAGCCATGATAGCCGAACAGCCGGCACGTCGCATCCCGGATCAGCACGTAACCCCGCGGACCCGCCCGGTCCAGCAGCGTCTCGCCGAACACCCGGTGCGGCCACACCATCGCCGAACCCGAGCAGGCGATGCGCAACGGCTCCTCCGCGATCACCTGGCCGTCGCTGTCGTGCAGGAGCAGCGCCGTCGTGGACCAAGGGTGCCAAGCCGCCGACGCCGGGTAGATCAGCGCGGCGTAGCTGTGGCGTCCGCCGTCGCCGAGCTTCAGGAACAGCCGCGTCGACAGGCCTGGTGGCGGTCCGGAATAGCTCTGCGGCTCGTCGCGGTAGGTCATCGCCGTGTTGTAAATATGCGCGCCGAAGCTGCTCTCGGCGGCATGGCCGCTGGCCCGGTTCTCATAGCGGAGCAGCGCGTGCAGCCAACCATCGGCCTCCCCGCCGTCACGGAAATCATAGACGAGATCGGCGTGGCCCTCCTCCACGTCGAATTCGGCGAGATCGAGCGCAAGGTCGTGGTTGCGGGGCAGGCAGCCTAGGAACCGGTCAGCGACCAGGCGTCCGGCCGTATCGAACACGTCGATGCGGATGGGCAGGGTGGCCTGCCGCTCGGCCATCGGGGTCGGCAGCACGACGCTGCGAAACTGCTCGCGCGGCAGGATCGGGAAGGGCAGCAGATAGCCGCGGCCCAGCAGGTTGTGCAGCGACGGGATGCCGGGGTCGGGCCGCAGGTCGGCGCGCTCGACGTTCAGGTGCGCGATCCGGGTGCGGCCGGCTTGCGTGACCTCGTAACGCGGGCGGACCACATGGTGGCCGGCCCGCACCTCTATTTGTGCCGGCCAGCGCAGCCCTGGCAGCACCTCGGCGACATCGAGCGCGAGGCTGGCATATGGGCCGACGGCCTGCGGCACCGGCACCGGCGCCTCGGCCCCCATGCGGTCCAGCAGCACGGCGCCGGCCGGGATCGGCGCGGCGTGGCTGTTCTGCAGCCACAGCACCACGCGCTCGTCGGCACGCGGCGCCGGCATCCCGGCATAGCGGTCGGCCGGCCAGGCATTGGCGTCGTGCGTGCAGGACAGGCTGGCCTGTGCCCCGGTGCCGTAGGTGTCGAGCGCGTATTTCACCACGTCGTGCCCGGCAGCGCCGATGGCGTGGATAAAAAGCTGGCCGGCGAACTCCGGAAGGCTGAACCGGGCGCGGACCTCGGCGCTGTCGATGGCGATGCCGCCGCCGCTGGGCGCGACGGCGTGTTCCCACTCCGCCAGCACGTCGCCAGCCCCGTCGAACAGCCGCAACCACAGGCGCACCGGCCCAGCGCCGTAGCCCGACCAGTAGTTCGCCGTCACCAGCCGGGTGTGCAGGCCGTCCTGGTCGCGGAAGAAAGCGTAGTTCGTGGCAAAATTCACCCGGTCCACATAGCGCTTCGGGTTGCTCAGCATCGCGGGCGGCAGCCGCGTCTCGTCGAGCGTCGCGACCGCCATGCCTACGGGCAGCATGTGCCTGATCCGCGCCAGCACCCGCCCGGCATCGAACGCCGCGATCAACAGGGTGGCGCAGGTCGAGTGCGGCAGTTCTGTAAGCGGCCGGGCCGGCACGCCACCGCGCAGCGCGCCGATCTGCTGCACGTCGTGCACGTAGCTCTCATTGGCCTCGGGCATGGCCGGGTGCAGCGCGAACAGCGCGTCCGACACGCCGTCGGGGTCGTACACCGCCAGCGGCCCGGCGTCGCGCAGCTTGTTTGCCAGGCGCTGTATGGCCTCGGCCGCGACCGGATGGGCGAAAGCCTTATACAGCACGTTGCCGCCGGCCCGCGCGTCGAAGGTCTGGATGTCCAGCATCGTCGTCTCCTAAAAGTCCAGCCGCCGGCGCATCTCGTCCGCCGCCGCCTGCGTATCGTCAATCGGCGCCACCGGCCACAGGTCGAGCCGTCCGGCAAACGGACGCACCCGGCCGTCCTCTTGCAGGAACCGGTTGAACTGCCGGATGCGCCGGGACCGACCGGGCAGCCCTGCCAGCAGCACGGGAGCCGATGTCGCCGCGGCCTCCGACACCATGGACACGCTGTCCTCCGTCACCACGATCGCGTCTGCCAGCGCCAACAGGCCGAAATATGGGTTCTCGCCGGCCATGTCCCACACCCATCCGCCGAGCGGCGCCACCGCCCGGTGCAGCGCCACCCGGGCGTCGCCGGAGGTGCGGCGGGACGGCGTCAGCGCCAGGCCGACCCGGTCCGCCCGCATCATGTGGGCGAGCGACGCACCCAACGCGGTCGCGACCGCGCCGTCCAGCCTGAAACGGCCGTTGCTGCCGCCGACCAGCACGGCCACCAGCGGACGCGGCAGATGGGCGAGGCGGGGCGCCCAGATCGCGGCGGCCTCCGCAAGCCGGGCCGGGGTGGCGCGGTGCAGCGCGGTGCGGGTCACGACGACGTTGGGGGTTCACCACGATCAGGTCGAAGCGCGCGGGGTCGATGCGTGGATGCTGCACCTGGACGACCACCCGCCCGGGCCGGCGCAGGGCGGCACCGACCACGGCCGCGGTGCCGCCCGCGCCGATCATCACGGCATCGCCGGCGTCCGGCAGCCGCACGGCGCGGAGCGGCGCCGGCCAGAGCCGGGCCGATACCCACCGCCACGGTGCACGGGGTTGCAGCGACACCAGCGCCGGCGCCAATCCGGCCGCCTCCGCCAGACCAACCGCCTGGGACTGCAGGCCGGCATAGGGCTCGCTGAGGACGACTGAGGAACGCATCGGGCGCTTCTCCGCAGTTCGAGGTGCCGGGTCAACCAGGGGGCGGGTTGCGGGTCGGATTTCCTTGACTTCGCTGCACTGCAGCACCATAAATGATGGGCGCGGTTTGACGTGACTTCGTGCGCTGTACCTGTGCACCGGCGTTATCATCTCACTTCTGGCGCCGGTCGCGATCCCGCTGATCGTTGTGCATCCCCCTCGCGGCGCAGTGCGACCTCCTGGGGCGGGCCATCGAAAGACATCTTTTCCCATGACGACCAGCTTCGCAGACCTCGGTCTCGCGCTTCCGATTCTGAGTGCGTTAACCACTCAAGGCTATACTGAGCCGACGCCGATCCAGGTGCAGGCCATCCCGCACATCATGCAGGGGCGCGACCTGCAGGGCATCGCGCAGACCGGCACCGGCAAGACCGCTGCCTTCGCGCTGCCGATCCTGCACCGCCTGCTGGCCGACAAGAAGCCAGCGCCGCGCCGCGGTTGCCGCGTGCTTGTGCTGTCCCCCACGCGGGAGCTTGCCAGCCAGATCGCCGAGAGTTTTCGCGACTACGGTCGGCAGACCGGGCTGCGGACCACGTTGATGTATGGCGGCGTGCCGAAGGGCCGGCAGTCCAAGGCGGTCGCCAACGGCATCGATATCCTGGTCGCGACGCCCGGCCGGCTGCTGGACCACATGCAGGACGGCGCCGTGGTGCTGAACCATGTCGAGGTTCTGGTGCTGGACGAGGCCGACCATATGCTCGACCTCGGTTTCGTCATACCGATCCGCAAGATCGTGCAGTCGATCCCGCCGGCCCGGCAGACGCTGTTCTTCTCGGCCACCATGCCGAAGGAGATTTCGACCCTCGCCGGGCAGATGCTGAAGAACCCGGTGCACGTGGCTGTTACTCCCGTGGCGACCACGGTCGACCGGGTCGAGCAGAAGGTCATCTTCGTCGAGGCGTCCCGCAAACGGCAGTTGCTGGCCGACATCCTGCGCAGCAGCAAGATGAGCCGCACGCTGGTGTTCACCCGCACCAAGCACGGCGCCGACCGCGTGACCCAGCATTTGGAGGCCGCCGGTCAGCCGGCCGCCGCTATCCACGGCAACAAAAGCCAGCCGCAACGCGAGCGGGCGCTGCAGATGTTCAAGCAGGGGCGCATCGGCGTGCTGGTCGCGACCGACATCGCGGCCCGCGGCATCGACGTGGACGGCGTGACCCACGTCGTCAACTTCGACCTGCCGAACGTTCCTGAGGCCTACGTCCATCGCATTGGCCGCACTGCGCGTGCTGGGCATGCGGGGGTGGCGATCAGCTTCTGCGATAGCAGCGAGCGGGCGCATTTGCGTGGGATCGAAAAGCTGATCCGCACGCGGCTGTTGGTGGAGGAGCCTCGCGACCTCGCGGCTTAGGGAAAGGGGGCGAAGGCCTTGCCCTTGACCTGCTGGGGCCGGTGGCCTCGGCCTTGCCCCATCGGCAAGACAAAAAGATTGCGGACGTGGTGCGCCTGTATGGTAGCAAGTAGCGTATCAAGCCTAAGCTAACACTGCCCTTCATCCTTTATGGCCACTGACATCTGAAGTTAAGGTTTCAATGCATGGCGATGAATGATTTGGTCAAGCCGAGAAATCGCTCCTGAAAAATTTGCGCGTTGGGAAACAGGTAGGAAACCATGCGCCTATTGAGCATGCTAGCGTGTTCAACTACTTCCATGCCATCCGTTATATTGCTCGCTGCAGGTGTCCACCCCAGTTTCCGCTTACATGCAATCTGAAGCTGTATCGGTTCCGGAAGCCAATGATAAATCGGCATTCCGAAATGCGGCTCCCACGGAAACCAGAAGTTTGGCGTTTGATGAAAATAGTGCTGTGCAACCCGCGTCACCTCTCGCGCGAACTCCACTTTGCGGCGCCAATTTCCGACGTGCTCAATTACCGAGTTTGAGTGGCATATATCGAAATGACGATCTGAAAACGGGAGCGCGCAACCGTCGCCCTCGTGGGTTTCCAAAAACTCGGGGTGGGCTACAGGGCGGAGATCATCGGGAAGATTGAGCAACATTATTCTTACTTTATGGGATGCTAAAAATTCAGGCGGAAATAGATCCCAATAATACTCCATGCCACCTACATCTAATATGGATACTGCACCCTTTTCCGCGAATAGCTGTTCGATCATATCCCGTAAAGGTTTTGATCGACGTAGCCGGAGCTTCGAACCGAGTGAGTTCGGATTGTCGTAATCACCGATTATCTGGGCCAGTGTCATTGTTAGATTCCAGTTAACCCTGGAATGTTCTATTGTCGTATAAGTAAGATGCTGCAAGCAAGAGTATGTGCAACTAATTGTGATGGGGCCTTGGCAAGACTGTGACGACACCGTCCCATGCACAGCGGCCGACAAGTCCGCAATTTGCTTAAGATCGCCTGGGCCTATGATCGTTGCTGGCCGTGCGGCAGTCTTTTAAGCCGGCCACCAGTTCGAGAGCAATAATCCCCGGCCTTCTTGACCCATCTAAGCCGTCCGATCCCCGCCCACTCCCAAAGCCGCCTGCGCCGCCGCAAGCCGCGCCACCGGCACGCGGTATGGGCTGCACGAAACATAGTCCAGCCCGACCTCCTCACAGAAGGCAATGCTGGCCGGGTCGCCGCCGTGCTCGCCGCAGATGCCCATCTTGAGGCCGTTCTTGGTGACGCGTCCTTTCTCGGCAGCCATACGGACCATGGCGCCAACGCCCTCCACGTCGATCGATACGAAGGGGTCCTTCGGCAGTATCCCGGCGTCCACATAGGCCGGCAGAAAGCGCCCGGCGTCGTCGCGGGACAGGCCGAACACCGTCTGCGTCAAATCGTTGGTGCCGAAGCTGAAGAAGTCCGCGATCTCCGCGATCTTATCCGCGACGATGGCGGCGCGCGGCAGCTCGATCATCGTGCCGACCAGGTACTCGATCGTCTGGCCCTGCTCCTTGAACACTGCCGCCGCCACGCCGTCCACCTGGGCGCGGGTGATCTCCAGTTCCCGCCGCGTGCCGACCAGCGGGATCATGATCTCGGGCACCGGCGCCTGCCCGGTCTCCCGCGCCGCGGCGATCGCACCCTCGAAGATGGCGCGGGCCTGCATCTCGTAGATTTCGGGATAGCTGATTCCCAGGCGGCAGCCGCGGTGGCCCAGCATGGGATTGGCCTCCGACAGCTCCGCGGCGCGGCGGCGGATTTGATCCATATCCTGCCCAAGAGCGGCCGCGACATCGGCCAGCTCACTCTCCTGATGCGGCAGGAACTCGTGCAGCGGCGGGTCCAGCAGGCGGATCGTCACCGGCAGCCCGGCCATGATGCGGAACAACTGCACGAAATCCTCGCGCTGGAACGGCAGCAGCCGGCCGAGCGCCGCCCGGCGGCCAGCCTCGTCCGTGGACATGATCATCTGCCGCACCGCGCCGATGCGCTGGGGATCGAAGAACATGTGCTCGGTCCGGCACAGTCCGATGCCCTCCGCACCGAAGTTCCGTGCCGTCTCGGCGTCGAGCGGTGTCTCGGCATTGGTCCGCACCCGCATGCGGCGCACGCTGTCGGCCCAACCCATCAGCGTCGCGAAATCGCCGGACATGCTGGGCTCGATCATCGCCACCGCGCCCACGAACACCTCCCCGGTCGCGCCATCGAGCGTGATGATCTCGCCCTCGCGGATGGTCTTACCGTTGGCCGACAGGGTTTGCGCGCCGTAGTCCACGCTGACGCCGCCGGCACCGGCGACGCAGGGGCGGCCCATGCCGCGGGCGACCACCGCGGCATGGCTCGTCATGCCGCCACGGGTGGTCAGGATGCCGCGGGCGGCGTGCATGCCGTGGATGTCCTCGGGGCTGGTCTCGATGCGGACCAGCACCACGGCCTCACCCTTGGCCGCGCGCATTTCGGCCTCGTCGGCGCTGAACACCGCGGCGCCGGACGCGGCGCCCGGGCTGGCGGGCAGGCCCTTGCTGAACAGGACGCGGTTCGCCTTGGGATCGAGCGTGGGGTGCAGCAGCTGATCGAGCGAGGCCGGGTTCACCCGCCGCACCGCCTCGTTGCGGTCGATCAGCCCGGCCTCTGCCATCTCGACCGCGATGCGCAGGCTGGCGGCGGCAGTGCGCTTACCGCTGCGGGTCTGCAGCATATACAGCTTGTTCTGCTGGACGGTGAACTCGATGTCCTGCATGTCGAGGTAGTGGTGTTCCAGGGTCTCGCGCACGCGGACCAGGTCGGCGTAGGCGCTGGGCAGCGCTTGTTCCATGCTGACCTCGCCGGGGTGGGCGCGGAGACTCGATAGGGGCTGCGGCGTGCGGATGCCGGCGACGACGTCCTCGCCCTGCGCGTTCACCAGGAACTCGCCGTAGAAGATGTTCTCGCCCGTGCTCGGGTCGCGGGTGAAGCAGACGCCGGTGGCGCAGTCGTCGCCCATGTTGCCGAACACCATGGCCTGCACGTTGACGGCGGTGCCCCAGGTCGCGGGGATGTCATGCAGGCGGCGATAGGTATTGGCGCGCGGGTTCATCCAGCTTCCGAATACCGCGCCGATCGCGCCCCATAGCTGCTCGTGCGGGTCCATCGGGAACGGCGCACCGCGCTCTGACGCAACCATGGCTTTGTATTCGTCTACGACACGCTGCCAGTCCTCGGGGGTCAGCGCCGTGTCTTCGGTAACGCCCGCGTCCATCTTCGCCGTCTCGATGATCTCCTCGAAGCGGTGGTGGTCGACGCCCAGCACGACGGAACCGTACATCTGGATGAAGCGGCGATAGCTGTCCCAGGCAAAGCGGGGATCGCCGCTGGCGGCCTCTAGCCCCTTTACGGTCTCGTCGTTCAGGCCGAGGTTCAGCACGGTGTCCATCATGCCCGGCATGGACACGCGGGCGCCGCTGCGGACCGAGACCAGCAGCGGCTTGGCGGGATCGCCGAAGCTGAGGCCGACCGCCTGCTCGACCAGCGCCAGCGCGTCCCGCACCTGTTGCTGCAGGTCGTCCGGGTACTTGCGGCCATTGTCGTAATAGGCCGTGCAGAGCTCGGTCGTGATGGTGAAGCCCGGCGGGACCGGCAGGTCGATGCTGGCCATCTCCGCCAGGTTCGCGCCCTTGCCGCCCAGGAGGTTGCGCATGTCGGCGCGGCCCTCATTATGCCCGGCGCCGAAGCTGTACACCCACTTGCTCATGCTTTTTCCAGGCCTTCGATACGAGAGAAATCAGCGGCGCGACCCATGGCCGCACCGACGCGGGCGAGTAGGCGGAGACGATTCCGGCGCAGCGCCGGGTCGGGAGCATTGACGGTCACTTGGTCGAAGAAAGCGTCGAGCGGCAGGCGCAGCGCGGCCAGCGCCCGCATCGCATCGCCATATCGTTCATTGGCAACGCTGTCCTGCACCGTAGGTTCGGCGACGTCCAGTGCCGAGGCCAGCGCCTGCTCCTCGGTCTGGGACAGCAGGTGTGGCTCAATGGCGCCGGCGTGCGGGCCGTCGCGCTTGTCCTCGATCCGTAGGATGTTGGCGGCACGACGGCTGGCGGACAGGAGATCGGCGCCGACGGGAGTGGCCAGGAACGCCGCTACCGCGTCGGTGCGGGTCAGCAAGCGCACGATATCGTCATCGGCCCCGGCGGCGAACACGGCCGACAGCACGTCGTGCCGCGCGCCATCGGTCCGGAGCTGGACGCGCAGGCGGTCGGCCAGGAACGCCAAAAGCGCCTCGACCGGCACCGCCGCCGGCAGGCCCTGGCCCGCGGCCTCGATGACCCCGGCCAAAGACAGCCGCAGCCGGTTGTCGCGGATGATCCGGATCACCCCCAGCGCCGCACGACGCAGCGCAAAAGGGTCGCCCGATCCGGTCGGCATTTCGCCCACTGCAAAGAATCCGGCGAGCTGGTCCAGCTTGTCCGCCAGGGCGACGGCGATGGTGACGGGCTCGGTGGGCACCGGATCGCCGGGACCTTTGGGCGCATAGTGGTCGCGCACGGCGTTGGCGACGCGCGGGTCCTCCTTGTCGTGCCGGGCGTAGTAGCCGCCCATCACGCCTTGCAGCTCTGGGAATTCCCCGACCATGCCGGTGGTCAGGTCCGCCTTGGCCAGCAGCGCACCGCGTTCGGCTAGTCCAGAATCGGCGCCGACCAACGGTGCGATATGTCCAGCGAGGCGTACGAGACGCTGGACCCGAGCGCCCTGGCTGCCGAGCTTGGCGTGGAAGGTGACGTTATCCAGCGCGGCGACCCGGCTCGCGAGCGGGACACGGCGGTCCAGGTCCCAGAAATGCCGGGCGTCGCTGAACCGGGCCCGCAGCACACGCTCGTTGCCGGCGACGATGGCGGTCCCGCCGTCCGTCGCCTCGATATTGGCCGCGAAGGCGAAGCGGTCGGCGGGCGATCCGTCCGCGTGGCGAAGCGCGAAATAGCGCTGGTTGACCCGCATGCTGACCTGCATGACCTCGGGCGGCAGGTCCATGTAGGCCGCATCGATCCGGCCGAGCAGCGGCACCGGCCACTCCACCAGCCCGGCCACCTCGTCGAGCAGGCCGTCATCCGGCACCACCTGCAGGCCCTTGGCCGCGGCGAGGCTGGCGATGCCCTCGGCCACAAGGCGGCGGCGCTCACCGGCGGCGGGGATCACGTGCCGGGCGATGAGGCCGTCGTGCCATTCGGCGAAGGACGACACAGTGAAGGCGCCAGGCGCGTGGAAGCGGTGGCCCTCGGTCTCGGTGCCGGAAGCCAGGCCGTGGCCGTCATCCGCACCGTCGGCCAGGGTAAAGGGCACGAGGCGGCCACCGAGTAGGCATAGAATCCGGCGTAGCGGCCGCACCCAGGTGAAGGCGCTGCCGTCGCCCCACCGCATCGATTTCGGCCAGGGAAACCGGCGCAGCAGGTTGGGCAGGGCGGCCGCGATCAGGGTGGCGGCTGGGGTGGCCGGGCTCGATAGGGTGAGGACCCAATGCTCGCCGTCCCGCACCAGTTGGTCCCGCGTGGCGCCGTGCTTGCGGAGGAAGCCGGCCAGCGCCTGCTCCGGTGCACTGGCGCGTGGGCCGCGTTCGGTGCTGCTGCGGGCGGGCACACTGTCCTGCACGGCCGCGGCCAGGGCGATGCGGCGCGGCCCGTAGAAGGTCTGCACGCCCGTGGGCGCCAGCGGGGCGAGCGCCTCGGCCAGCAGGCGCGCGAGGTCGTTTGCTGCCGGCGCCTGCATGCGCGCGGGAATCTCCTCGCTGAACAGTTCGAGCAGCAGGTCGGGCATCAGGGCAGCGCTGGGACGATGTCGGTCTGGCTGAAGTCGCTGCCCTTGCACAGCAAGGGCTCATTCTCCCGTTTGGCCCGGGCGTAAGAGAAACAGTCGCCGAAGTTGAGCCGGGCGGGGTGTCGTCCCCGCCCGTAGGTCTCATCGCTATCGATCTTAAGCTGTACGCCCATCGGGACAGGATAAACCGCCACTCAGGTTGAAACAACCGGCGCATCCCCGGCCAGCCAACCCTCGCAGCAACCGCGTGCCAGCGTCCGCACCCGGGCGATATAGGCCGCACGCTCGGTCACCGAGATCACACCCCTTGCATCCAGCAAATTGAACAAATGGCTCGCCTTGATGCATTGGTCATAGGCCGGCAACGGTAAAGACGCCGTCAACAGGGCGGCGCACTCGGCCTCCGCATCGACGAAATGCCGCGACAGCATGACAGTGTCGGCGCGCTCGAAGCTATACGCGCTATATTCCCGCTCGCTGCGCAGGAACACGTCGCCATAAGTCACCCCGGCGCCGTTGTAATCGAGGTCATAGACGCTCTCGACCCCCTGCACATACATCGCCAGCCGCTCCAGCCCATAGGTGAACTCGACGCTCGGGCTGGCGACGGGAATGCCGCCGACCTGCTGGAAATAGGTAAACTGCGTCACCTCCATACCGTCGCACCAGACCTCCCAGCCCAGGCCCCATGCGCCCAGCGTCGGGCTTTCCCAGTCGTCCTCGACGAAGCGGATGTCGTGCAGCAACGGGTCGATGCCGATCGCGCGATAGCTGTCGAGCAGCAAGGCCTGGCAATCGGCCGGACTGGGCTTCAGGATCGCCTGGTATTGATAGTAGTGGCCCAGCCGGTTCGGGTTCTGCCCATACCGCCCATCCGTAGGACGCCGGCTGGGCTGCACATAGGCGGCGCGCCAGGGGAGGGGGCCCAGGGCGCGCAACGTGGTGGCCGGGTGGAAGGTGCCGGCACCCATCTCAACGTCATAGGGCTGCAGGATCACGCAGCCCTGGCGCGCCCAGAAGGCGTGCAGACGGAGAATCAGCTCCTGGAAGCTCGGGGCTTGCGGTGATGCGATCATGGTCCCTGGCTGATGCCGTGGCCACGCACCATAGGGTGAAGGCCAGCACCGGGAAAGATGCAGCCGCAGGCGGCGTCCTGCGTTAGGGGTGCCATGACCGATCCGATCCAGTCCGTATTGACGACGACCCGCCGCATCGCCGTTGTCGGCGCGTCCAATAACCCCGACCGGCCGAGCAACGAGATCATGGCGTTCCTGATCGCGCGCGGGTTCGATGTCGTAGGCGTGAACCCTGGCCTAGCGGGTCGGACGCTGCATGGGCGACCTGTGGTCGCTTCGCTGGACGACGCTGTTCCGCTGGACATGGTGGACGTGTTCCGTGCCTCGGACCAGGTTGGGTCCATCATGGCGGACGCCATCCGGCTCGGTGCCCGCACCGTGTGGCTCCAGCTTGGTGTTATCGATGCGGCGGCTGCGGCGGCGGGCCGGGCGGCTGGGCTGCAGGTCGTCGAGAACCGCTGTCCGTCGATCGAATGGCGCCGGCTGCGCCTGCCTACTTGAACCAGGGTTGGGCGCGGGCCAACTCGATCAACGCAACAAACGCGCGGACGGTCCTATGACGAACGAAGAACGCGACCTTATTGCCCGATTCATCGCCCGCGTCGCCGGGGCGCCGCAGGGTAGTGGCTTCCTCGCGGGGCCGGGCGGCAGCGTGCCGCAGTCGCAGCCGGCGTTGCCGCCGCTCGACCGTGATGCCGACGCCTTCATCGCCCAGCAGTTCCAGCAATATCCCGAAGCGCGTTACCGCATCACGCAGACCGCACTGGTCCAGGAGGCGGCATTCGCGGAGGCGCAGAATCGCATCCGCCGTTTGGAGTGGGAGCTGCAGCAGACGCAGCAGGCGATGCAGCAGTCTACCCAGCAGGCACCGCAGCAGCAGAAGGGCTTCTTCGGAAGCCTGTTCGGTGGCGGTCAGCCGCAGCCCCAGCGCGGCTACGGCCAGCCCGGCTATGGCCAGCAGTTCCAGCCAACCTCGC
>JAABUT010001557.1_pt1 | contig 25723 bp, 22 predicted proteins | sample 5559281 | NCBI WGS metagenome assembly JAABUT01 (sample SAMN10711880, study PRJNA513359) | rock metagenome | isolation source: Antarctica rocks | place: Antarctica: Victoria Land, Ricker Hills nord | collected 2016-01-04
TGATGCTGCGGCCCAAGATCCTGGTGCTGGACGAGCCCGTGTCGGCGCTCGACGTATCGATCCGCGCCCAGGTGCTGAACCTCCTGGCCGATCTCCAGGACGACTTCGGCCTAGCCTACCTGTTCGTCTCCCACGATCTCAGCGTGGTCGAGCACATCGCCGATCGCATCATGGTGATCTACCTCGGCCACGCGGTCGAGATCGGCACGCGCGAGGCGATCTTCGGTTCGGCACAGCACCCCTACACGCGGGCACTGCTATCCGCGACCCCGACCGCGGACCCGGCCAAGCGCCGGGCGCGGCTCCCGCTCAAGGGCGAGCCGCCCTCCCCCATCGACCCGCCGAAGGGCTGCGTGTTCCACCCACGATGTCCGCTGGCCTTCGACCGCTGCCGGAGGGACGAACCGCCGCTGGAACTGAAGCGAGGGCGCGAGGTGGCGTGCTGGGCGGTGGAGGGGTAGCCGACCGATCCCGGATAGCGATAATGGCTCGGTTCATTCGTCGATGGGAGGAGCGAACCTTCGCTGTTTGTATGGCGCGCCACGCGGATCGAACGTGCGGCGAGGCTGGTCCAAGAAATAGGACGACAGGCAGCCCCCTTCGCGAAAGTATGGCGTCGGGGCGCATTGATGCGAGTTCGGTCCCCAGGAGCCGGCCTGGGAATTATGCGCCGTTGCGGCAAAGGTCGGACCCGCAAGGCCGACGGGATGCAGCACCATCGCCGCAATGACGGCCGCGGGCTTGAGCTTGGACATGACGGCCTCCACCAGTGACGGTCCAGGCGGATACGCCGAACCACGGGCAGAAGGTCCATCATGGAAGGTTCCCGCATTACGCCGGAACCGAACGTTCGAAACGCTCTCGGAGCATGAGCGAAAAGCGAGGCTATGCTCACCCGATCGCGCGAATCGCTTGGCGAACCCGCCGATGAATGGCGTCCCGGAAGGGAGTCGAACCCCTGACCCCAGGTTTAGGAAACCTGTGCTCTATCCTGCTGAGCTACCGGGACGTACCTGTCGTGTCGTGGGTGCCGGTCCGGTCTTCTGCCGAGCCGGACAGGCCGTGAGCATATGCTCCGAATCGGCTGCTCCGATCAAGACCTCCGGTTCAGGAAACCGCCGCTCCATCCTCGAAACCATCGTGCCATCTGCCGAAGGCCGCCTTCATGAACACCCTCCTCCCGTGCCGAACCGCTTCGGTGGGGGCGCTCCGCGCCGGGCTCGCCGTCGCGGCGCTGCTCGCCGCAAAGCCGGCGCCGGCCGTGTCCCGGATCACGGCCGAGGCCTCCTGCGCACCCGCGCCCGGCGACGCCTCGGCCGACGTCGCGGCCGTGACCGACGACCTCGACCTGAAGCTCGTCGATGGGCGCCTTATCCGCCTCGCAGGCTTCGACCCGCCTCGCGCCACGGCCGCCAGCCCCGACCCCCCCGCCCAGGCTCGCCGTGGGCTCGAAGGCTGGCTGGTCGAGCAGGCCCACGAGCCCGGTTCGGCGAACCACATCGTCCTGCTCCATGCGCTGGCCGCCGTGCCGGATCGCTGGAACCGCATCCCGGCGCTGGTGTTCGCGCCGCGCCGCAACGACCGGGTCATGGCACCTGACATCGCCGGCGCCGCCGAGCCCGCACCGACTTCGTCCGCGACCTCAGCACCTCCATCCGGGGCATCCCCGATCCGCTCGGCACCACCCGACCGCCGCTCCGCCACCGAGACCCTGCTGGCCAAGGGCCTGGGGCGTGCGAAGCCCGAACGCCTCGTGCACGAGTGCTTCCCGGCCTTCCTCCGGGCCGAGCAGGCGGCCCGGGCCGAAAACCTCGGTCTCTGGGCCGACCCGCACCTTGCCGTACTCGATGCCGACGACACCGACGGGCTCGCCGCACAGGCGGGCGGCATGGTGCTGGTGCAGGGTGTGCTGCGGATCCACGAGAGCCGGGGGACGCTGTATCTCACGCTCGGCCACGACCGCTGGGGCTTCACGGCCGTGCTGTCGCGGCGCAGTGCCGAGCGTTTCGCCAAGACGGGTCTCGACCTCGCGGATTATTCCGGCACCCCGGTGCGCCTGCGCGGCGAACTCGACACCCGCTTCGGCCCCCGCATGGATCTCACCGACCCCGACCAGGTCGAGAGCCTGGAACCCGGTACGGAAACCGTTCATCCGATAGCTGCCACCTCCGAAAAAGCGCCGGACGATAACCTCCGGACCAATCGGACGGCGCGCTCGCGGTGGAAGCGATAGCGTCCGGTCGACAGCAGCCCAACCGGCACCACCTGCCCGAGTGCCCGGCCCGGAAGCCCCGAAACACTGGACGAGCCGCGCGCGAGGCCGCTACAGAGAGGTGGCGGCGCGGCGGAAATGAGGCAGCCTATCCGGATGGTGCAGGCGAGGGATCCGATCCGCAACGACCTGACGCGCGGCGCTGGCCCCGCCCGAGCCCGGCTCGCCGCCGTCGCGGCGATCGTCGTCACGGCAGCACTCGTCCTGGCCGGCTGCGCTGGGGTCGAGGAAAAGCCGCAAGTCATCCAGGCTTCGCTCCCGGTGCCGCTCTCCGCCCCCCGCACGACGGGTGTCGACAGTCCGGCGGCCCGCGAGCACAAGCAGCTGGTCGCCTATTTCGGCGGCGAGTACAGGGCGCCCGTGACCGAGCGCTTCGTCGACGAGGTGCTGGTCAAGCTCGCGGCTGCGAGCGACACGCCGAGCCAGGTCTACCGGGTCACGATCCTCAACTCGCCCATCGTCAACGCCTTCGCGCTGCCGTCCGGCAATATCTACGTGACGCGTGGGCTCCTGGCGCTGGCCAACGACACGTCGGAGGTCGCGGCCGTGATGGCGCACGAGATCGCCCACGTGACGGAGCGCCACGCGGCCAGGCGGGCCGAGCTCGAGAAGCGCTCGGCCGTGATCAGCCAGGCCGCCGACGTCATCGACAACCGCGACCGGTCCCGCACCTTCAAGAGCTACGCGCAGCTGTCGCTCGCGAGTTTCTCGCGGCAGCAGGAATTGGATGCCGACGAGATCGGCGTGCATGTGATCGCCCGGGCCGGTTACGATCCCTTCGCCGCCTCGCGCTTTCTGGTCTCGCTCGGCCGGGCCACGGAACTGCGCCAGTCGCTGCACCCCAATGCAGCTGCCAAGCCCGACATGATGGCCACCCATCCCTCGACGCCCGAGCGGGTGGCCCATGCGGTCGCGGTGGCGCGCAGCATCTCGGCCCCTGGCATCGGCGAGACCGGGCACGACCGCTACCTCGCGGCCATCGACGGCATTCTTTACGGCGACGACCCGGCGGAAGGCTTCGTACGCGGGCGGCGCTTCATCCACCCGAAGCTCGGCTTCGCCTTCATGGCCCCGGACGGTTTCGTGCTGGAGAACTCCGCGCAGGCGGTTCTCGGCGTGACGGAGGACGGCGCCGAGGCCCTGCGGCTCGACCGCGTGAAGGTGCCGGTCGAGACCAGCCTGGCGAGCTACCTCGCCTCGGGTTGGATCGACGGCCTGCAGTCGGGCGCGGCCGAACCCATCACGGTCAACGGGCTGCAGGGCGTCACCGCCAGCGCCAGGGCGGACGCCTGGTCGTTCCGCCTCGCCGCCATCCGGGTCGGTCCGGAGGTCTACAGGCTCACCTTCGCGGCCAAGGACCTGACGCCCGAGGCCGACCGCCGCTTCCGTGACGCCGTCGAGACCTTCCGGCACATCACGCCCGACGATGCGCGGAACGTGAAACCGATGCGAATCGCCGTAGCGGCCTCAGGCGCCGCCGATACGGCCGAGAGCTTCGCGCCCCGCATGGCCGTGCCCGATCATCCACTCGAAACCTTCGAGGTCCTGAACGGCCTCGCCTCGGCCGCGATCGACGCGGGGCGCCGTTACAAGGTGGTGGTGGAATAATCTTGAGCACGCCCTAGATTGCAAACGGTCGAGATTGCCACAGCTCGGTCGTTTTCCCAGGTCGCCTGAAACCTTACTTGATGCGACGCGTATCTCCCGAGAACCAAGCGGGAGTCGACCATGTTGCAAATGGCGGGCGTGAGGCGGCAGTTCGTGAAGGCCGCAATGGCGGCCCGGTTCCTCGAACGCGACGAGGAACGCGCCCTTGCCGAAAACTGGCGCTACCGCGGTGACGAACACGCGCTTCACGAACTCGCGGCCGCCCACATGCGTCTCGTCATCGCGCTGGCGGCCCGCTTTCGCCACTATGGCCTGCCGATCGCCGACCTGATTCAGGAAGGCCATGTCGGGCTGCTCGAGGCCGCGGCGCGGTTCGAGCCCGAGCGCGAGGTGCGGTTCTCGACCTATGCGACCTGGTGGATCCGGGCCTCGATTCAGGACTACATCCTGCGCAATTGGTCGATCGTCCGCGGCGGGACATCCTCGGCCCAGAAGGCCCTGTTCTTCAACCTCCGCCGGCTTCGGGCCAAGCTGTCGCGCGAGGGCGGTGCCGAAGGCAACGCCCACATGTTCGCCACGATCGCTCTCGCCATCGGTGTGTCGCCGGCCGACGTGGAACTGATGGACACGCGGCTGTCGGGTCCCGACGTGTCGCTCAACGCGCCGGTGACGGACGGCGAGTCCTCGGGCCAGACCGAGCGGGTGGAGTTCCTGGTCGACGACAAGCCGCTGCCCGACGAGACGGTCGGCGAGCGCATCGACGGCGACCGGCGGATCGTGTGGCTGCGCGAAGCCCTGACGGTGCTGACCGATCGCGAATTGCGGATCGTCCGGGAGCGGCGCCTGGCCGAGGACTCCGCCACGCTCGAGGCTCTGGGCACCCGCCTCGGCATCTCGAAGGAGCGCGTGCGCCAGATCGAGAACCGCGCCATGGAGAAGCTGCGACGCGCCCTGTCGGATCGCTTCGATACCGATTCGCGCGCCCTGCCGGCCGCGTGACCTCGGCTGGTTCCGCTCAAGAGGCGAGCGTGCAACTTTTCCTGTGACAAACCCAGCGGCCCGGTGTAAGCACCGCGCTTAACTCAAAACAGCGCGCCGAAACGCGCAGCCTCGACGCTGCTTCCGGCAAAGGACGATCATGGACATCATCGCGATGCTCGATGCGGAAGAGGCCCAGCGCCTGTCCGTCGGCAAGACCATCCCGGAATTCCAGCCGGGCGACACCGTCGTGGTCAACGTCAAGGTCAAGGAAGGCGAACGTAGCCGCATCCAGGCCTATGAAGGCGTCTGCATCGCCCGCAACGGCGGGGGCATCCAGGAGAGCTTCACGGTCCGCAAGATCTCCTACGGCGAGGGGGTCGAGCGCGTCTTCCCTGTGTTCTCGCCCAACATCGATTCCATCAAGGTGGTCCGGCGCGGCAAGGTGCGGCGCGCCAAGCTCTACTATCTGCGTGACCGGCGCGGCAAGTCGGCCCGCATCACCGAGCGCGTCGACACATCGGCCAAGGCGAAAGCCAAGGTGAAGGCGAAGCCCGGTACGGCGACCGCCGCCGAGTAAGGGCGTCTCTGGGCATGACTGCCTCGGGTCCGCGCGTGCCCCTCGAGGATCGTCGGTCCTGCACGGGAATCGATCCCGTCAGGGTCCTGAGCCAATGCTCACATGTGCAAAAGGGGACCGGCCGGGCATCTCGAGGCTGGTCTGCCCGGCCGCTCGCCCGCGCGGCGCGGCCATGGGGACAGGTCCATGGTTGAGAATGTTTCGTCGGCACCCCGGACCCTCTACGACAAGATCTGGGACGACCACGTCGTCGAGCGCCAGCCCGATGGAACGTGCCTGTTGTATATCGACCGTCACCTCGTCCACGAGGTCACGAGCCCTCAGGCCTTCGAAGGGCTGCGGGTCGCGGGCCGGGCGGTGCGGGCGCCGGGCAGGACGCTCGCGGTCGTGGATCACAACGTCCAGACCAGCGACCGAAGCGCCGGCATCCAGGAGCCCGAGAGCCGCATGCAGGTCGAGACGCTGGCCGCGAACGCCCGCGAGTTCGGCATCGAATATTTCGACGAACTCGACCCGCGCCAGGGCATCGTCCACATCATCGGGCCGGAACAGGGCTTCACGCTCCCCGGCACCACGATCGTGTGCGGGGACAGCCATACCTCGACCCATGGCGCCTTCGGAGCCCTGGCGCATGGCATCGGCACGTCGGAAGTCGAGCACGTTCTCGCCACCCAGACGCTGATCCAGGGCAAGGCCAAGAACATGCTGGTCGAGGTCGACGGGCGATTGCCGCCCGGCGTCACGGCCAAGGACCTCATCCTGGCCATCATCGGCGAGATCGGCACGGCCGGCGGCACGGGTCACGTCATCGAATATGCGGGCGAGGCGATCCGCGCGCTGTCGATGGAAGGCCGCATGACGGTCTGCAATATGTCGATCGAGGGCGGGGCCCGGGCCGGTCTGGTGGCGCCCGACGACACCGCATTTGCTTATCTGAAGGACCGCCCGAAGTCCCCGAAGGGCGACACCTGGGACGCGGCCGTCCGCTACTGGCGGACCCTGCACAGCGACGCCGGCGCGACTTACGACAAGATCGTGCGGCTCGACGCCGCGGCGCTGCCGCCTATCGTGTCCTGGGGCACCAGTCCGCAGGACGTCGTGTCGGTCGACGGCACCGTGCCGCGGGTCGAGGACGCCGGCAGCGACGACAAGCGGGCCGCCATGCAGGCTGCGCTCGACTACATGGGGCTCCGCGGCGGCGAACGCATCGTCGATCTCAAGCTCGATCGGGTGTTCATAGGCTCGTGCACCAACGGCCGCATCGAGGACCTGCGCGCCGTTGCCCGAGTCGTCGAGGGCAAGCGCGTCGCCGCGACCGTCAGCGCCATGATCGTACCGGGTTCGGGGCTCGTGAAGCTGCAGGCCGAGCGCGAGGGGCTCGACCACGTGTTCAAGGAGGCCGGCTTCGACTGGCGCGAGCCGGGCTGCTCCATGTGCCTCGGCATGAACCCCGACAAGCTCTCGCCCTACGAGCGCTGCGCCACGACCTCGAACCGCAACTTCGAGGGGCGGCAGGGCCATAAGGGCCGCAGCCACCTCGTTTCACCTGCAATGGCGGCCGCCGCCGCCATTGCAGGTCACTTCGTGGACGTGCGCGGAATGTCGGGGTGACGGAGATTTCAAGGACAGCCCGGGCGCTATCGCGGCAGCATCCCGCGGCGCCCAGCCGGTGCTCCCGCCAGGAAGGCAAGGCGGCAGCCAGGCGATCAGACCCGTGGCCTGAGCAGCGACGCCCGCGGGCATTCGTCCTGGCTGGGCCGCCACGAGGTGACGTTCTGTTCGAGGACGCACTGCGCGGTGCGCGCCCCCTGCACGGTCGGCAGGCATATTCGCTGCCCGAGAGGAACATCCGCGCCGTTGAATCGGCACGTGCAATTATGGACCGGCACGAAAGCAGGTTCGGCGTGATGGAACTCCGCCGCGCCGCATGGCGCGACCGGCAGGATGGCCAGGAGTGCGGTCAGGGCCAGGGCACGCTGTTCCATGGGGACGATCTCCCGCGGGAACCGAGATGCTACGCCGGCTTCGGCTCCTTGGCTATGATTTTCGGACGTCTTCGGGACACACCCGCCACCCAAGCCGGAGACCTACGAGGCCTCGCGGCGGACCGCTTCAAGGCGGGCCGATCGGCTTCGGGCTGATGTCCTCGGCCGGGATCGTCACCTCGTCGAGGCGCAGTGGGGAGATGGGCCGGTCCGGGAAGGTCGTCTCCCAGCCGCCGCCGAGCGCCTTGTAGAGGGCCACGAGGTCGGTCGAGATGCCGGCGGTCGCCTGCGAAAGGTTGACCTCGGCCTGCAGCACGATCTGCGAGTTACTCAACACGGTCGTGAAGATCTCCACGCCTTGGGTGTAGCGTGAGCGGGCCAGCGCCAGGGCCTGTCGGGCGTCGCCCACCTGTCGTTGCAGCCTCGACCGCCGCCCCTCGTCGGCCTTGAGGGCCGCCAAGCCGTTCACCACGTCGTGCCAGGCCTGCAGCACGGCCTTCTGGTAGGCGATGGCGGCTTCCTGCTGGCGCGCCTGCTGCAGCACCAGATTCGACTTCAGGCGGCCGCCGTCGAAGATCGGGATCGAGATGCTCGGGCCCACGTTCATGTATTGCAGCGAGCTGCCGCGGAACACCTTGCCGGGGTCGAGTGCATTGAATTGCGGACTGCCCGTGATGGTCACGGTCGGGAAGAACTCCGCTTCGGCGACGCCGATCTCGGCCACGGCGGCATGGAGGTCGGCTTCGGCACGGCGGATGTCGGGCCGGCGCATGATGAGGCCGGACGGCACGCCGATCGGCACGCGCGGCGGCACCGGGGGTACGGCCTTGGCGGTGGTCAATTCCTGCGACAAGGCCAGCGGCGGCTCTGCCAGCAGAAGGCTGATGGCGTTGATGCCCTGCACCTCCTGCTGCTGGAGCTGCGGGATCTGGGCACTGATCGATTCGACCTGCGACGCCGCTGTGGCGGTGTCGAGCCCGGTGACGAGCCCCTTTTGCTGGCGGGTCCGGACGACGTCGAGGATCTCCTGGTTGATCTTGACATTGGCGAGATCGATGCGGATCAGCTCCTGGGTGCCGCGCAACTGCACGTAATCGCGCGCCAATTCCGCCAGCGTCGAGACCAGCGTGTCGCGGCGTGACTCGGCCGAGGAGTCGGCCTGCGCCTGCGCGTTCTCGATCGACCGGCGCACGCGACCCCAGAGATCGAGCTCCCAAGAGGCGTCGAACCCGGCCGAGTAGCTTTCGTAAGGCGTGCTGAAGGATTGGGTGAAGTTGCTCGGGAGCCCGCCCCCGATCCCGCCGGCGGCGGAGCCGCCGAGGGAGCTCGTGGCCCGGCTGATGATCCCGTTCTGGCTGAACTGCTCGCGGTAGATCTGATTGGAGCCGCTCACGGTCGGCAGCGTAGCGGCCGCGGCCGTGCCGAGCTGTGCCCGGCTTTCCGCCAGCCTGAGCGAAGCCGTGCGGACATCGAGGTTCTGCTCTGCGACGCGGGCCTCGAGCCGCGTCAACAGCGGGTCGTGGAACACGCGCCACCATTCGGCGGCGGGCGGCGCCGTCGTGGTACCGGCCAGCACGGGCAGGGGCGAGCGGACCGGCCTGCCGGTATCGAGGAAGCCGCGGGCTTCGGCCAACCGCGGCAGCGGCGACACGAATTCCGGGCCGACCGTGCAGGCCGCGAGCGTCAGGGCCGCGAGGGCCAGGGCCGCCGCGACGGCGGGACGTGCGAGTTCTGCCATGTCAGTGCCCGCCCCCGCCGCCACCCTTGGCGGTTTTGCTGGAAATCAGGAAGCAGAGCGGCACCACGGCGAAGGCCACCACGGCCGAGTATTGGAAGACGTTGTTATAGGCCAGCACGGCAGCTTGGTTCAGGTAGGTCTGATAGGTGTGGGACACCGCCTGGTCGTGCACCGCGGCGGCTGCACGCCCGAGCGTGCGCAGGCTCTGCTCCGACTGCTGGATCAGCCCGTTGTAGCCCTGGTTCAGCGTCGTCATGAATCCCGACAGGTGGGCTTGGTCGGCCTGCCGGCGCTCCGTTACCAGCGCGGTCGCGATCGAGATGCCGATCGCGCCCCCGACGTTGCGGAACATCGAGAACAGGGCGGCACCGTCGCTGCGCATCGTCTGGGGCAGCGTCAGATAGGCGATAGTGGAGATCGGCACGAAGAGGAAGCCCAGCGCCGCCGTCTGCGCCGAGCGCATCTTCACCAGCGTCCAATAATCGATATCGGGAATGAGGTTGCTCGAATACATGAGCGCGAAGCCCATGATGGTGAAGCCGATCATCACGACGTAGCGGGTCGGCACCCTCTTCATCAGCTGCCCGACGATGGGGATCAGGATGATGACCACGATACCGCCCGGTGACAGGATCAGTCCCGACAGCAGCGCCGTGTAGCCGAGCTGCTGCTGCGAGAACTGGGGGATCAGTACGGCGCTGGCGTAGAGGATCATTCCCATGGCGGCGATCAGCACACAGCCCATGGCGAAGTTGCGGTCCTTGAACACGTCGAGGTCGATGATCGGCTTCTTGGCGACGAGCAGCCATGAGATGGCGCCGAAGATGCCGATGAAGGCCAGCACCGCCATGATCCGGATGAAGCCGGAGCCGAACCAGTCGTCGTCCTCGCCGCGGTCGATCATGATCTGCATGCAGCCCAGGCCCAGGGTGATTAGGCCGAGACCGATGAAGTCGATGCCCTTGGTCTTCTTCTTCTGCTTCTCCTTTTCCCACGGCGTGTCCTCGACGAGGAAGTAGTTGGCGACGACCGCCACGGCGCCGAAGGGAATGTTGACGAAGAAGATGTAGCGCCAGTCCAGGTGCTCGATGAGGTAGCCGCCGAGCGTCGGGCCGAGCACCGGCGCCACGATCGTGGCGATGGCCGTCACCGCGAAGGCGGCGCTGCGCTTGGCGGGTGGAAACGTATCGAGGATGATGGCCTGCTGGTTCGGCTGCAGCCCGCCGCCGAAGAAGCCCTGGAACAGCCGGAAGATGACGAGTTGCCCCAGGCTCTGCGACACACCGCACAGGAACGAGCAGACCGTAAAGGCGAAGAGGCAGATGAGGAAATAGCGTCTGCGGCCGATCGTGTCCGAGAGCCAGCCCGCGATGGTGAGCACGATGCCGTTGGCGACGAGGTAGGACGTCAGCGCATAGGTTGCCTCGTCGCTCGAGGCCGCCAACGTGCCCGCGATGTAGGGGAGCGCCACGTTCACGATGGTGGTGTCGAGGATCTCCATGAAAGCCGCAAGTGTCACCGCGATGGCGATGAGCCACGGATTGAAGCGCGGCTTCCAGCCGCCGACGGGGCCCGCGTCGCTCATTTCAGCATCACCGTGGGCTCGACGCTGACGCCCAGCGGCAGCGGCTCATCGCCCTTGAGCCCCGAATCGATGACGATCTTGACCGGCACGCGCTGCACGATCTTGACGAAATTGCCGGTGGCGTTCTCGGCCGGGAAGGCCGAAAACTTCGAGCCCGAGCCGCGCTGGATCGACTCGACGTGGCCTTGGAGGTCGAGGTCGGGGTAGGCGTCGACCCCAATCTTGACGTGCTGCCCGGGCCGCATGCCGTCGAGCTCCGTTTCCTTGAAGTTGGCCGTGATCCACACGTCCGTGGTGACGAGCGACATGATCTGCGTGCCCGACGAGACGTAATTGCCCGCGTTGACGTTGCGCCGCGTCACCCAGCCATCCTGCGGGGCCCGCACCACCGCCCATTCGATGTTGAGATGGGCTTGGTCGAGCTGGCCCTGGCTCTGCTCGGCTTGGCCGGCCAGTTGGTTGATCTGGGTTTCGGACTGGCCGATATTTTGTTGAACCGGCTGCGCCTGGATCAGGCGGGCCTGCGCCTGATCCACCGCGGCCTGCGCCTGCTGATAGTTCGACGTGGCCGCGTCGACCTCCTGCTGGGTCGTGGCCTGCCTGGGAAGGCTCTTCTGACGTTCGTAGTTCTGCTGCTGCAGCACGAGGGCTGCCTTGGCCGAGACGAGGTTGGCCTGGGCCAGTTGCAGACCAGCCGGGAAGTTCTTCTTGGCAATCTCGACGCCGAGTTTCTGGCTTTCGACCTGAGCCTTGTTGGCGTCCAGCGCGCCCTTGGCCTGCTCCTGACTGTAGGTGAACTGGCGCGGGTCGATGTGGATGATCGGGTCGCCCTTGTGCACGAACTGATTGTCGTTGACGTCGAGCGAGATGACCTGCCCCGAGACTTGCGGCGCGATCGCGACGATGTTGCCGTCCGTGTAGGCGTCATCGGTCGAGGCCTTGCCGCGGCTCGACAGGTAATAGTAGATGCCGCCGGCCACGAGCAGCAGCGCCACGATCACCACGATGGTGATGATGAGCGGGCGGCGGCCCTTGCGACGGTTCTGGGCTTCCTCTCCGTCCTTGCCGCCCTCCTGATTGGGGTCCTTCTTGCGGTCGGCCTTCGTGTCTGCATCGTCCTCGGCCGGTCGCGCATCGGATGTGTTCCGGTCCTCCCGTCGGGCGTCATCGCGACGGCGGGCGTTCTCGGGGCTGCGGTCGTCGGCGAGGTCACCGTCGCGGTCGCGACGGCCCCGGCGTGGCTCGCGGCGGTCGTCCTCGTGGTCGAGGTCGCGGGGGTGGACGGTATCGCGTCGTCCGCCGCGATCGCCCCGGCTGATCTCCAGCACGTCGCGCCCGGCCCGGCGCCGAGGCGGGGAGCGGTCGTTGTCCTGCGCGGAAGCCTGATCGGCGTCGCTCGGCGTCATCGTTGCGTAATCCGGGGTGGCTGCCATCGAACGAGGACTAGGCGGTGCGGGGCGGAGCTTGTACCGTACCGGCGTAGCCGAACCAGTGAGTTCGGATATAAGGCAAGCGGATGCCCGCCAAGTCAAGCCACTCCATGGATCCGACCGGCCATCAGACAAGCCCTGTGGTCCGTGGGGTGCGCCGTCGAGACGAGATCGTCGCCACGGCCGAAACGGTCTTCCTCAAGAACGGCTACACCGAGACCACCATGCAGGAAGTCGCAGTGCGGGCCGGAGCCTCCAAGGAGACGCTCTATCGCCATTTCGGCAGCAAGGAGGGGCTGTTCGCCCAAGTCATGAACCGGCGCGCCCAAAGCCTCACCGATAAACTCGACGCGGGTCTGGATCGCCCTAAAGCTTTGGCCGATGCCCTGCGTGATCTCGGCATCAAACTCCTCGAACAGATGACCAGTCCGGAAGTGACCGCCTTGCTGCGGATCGTCGTGGCGGAAGCGCCGCGCGACCCCACGCTAGGCCGCATCTTCTACAGCCTAGGTCCGGAGCGGACTCGCGCGCAATTGGCCGAGTTCCTGGCGGCCGCCCGGGACAGAGGCGAATTCCGAGGTTCCAATCCAGGCCTCGCAGCCAGCATCTTCCTCGGCGCCGTTATCGCGATGACTCACACGGCCCGCCTCGTCCTCCAAGATCCGCCGCCCCTGAGCCGGGCCGACATCGAGGAGCGGGTCGACGAGGTCGTCGCGATGTTCCTGCTGCGCCATGCCCCGAGCCACTGTCCACCGGCCTCGGTGTGCTGAAAGACTCAGGTCGACCTGCATTGCTTGCAGGTCTGGGTTGCGGAACGGCAGGCTCGGCCCTACCTCGACTCAAAGACCCTCAACGACTGCCGATCGCGGCAGCAGATCAGGTCCGGTCGTCTCGCTGACCATCTGCCCCCTGGTGGGCAGACCGGATGTTGTCAGCCACGCGCCGCCTCGGCGGCTTTGCCTGCCGAGCCTCGTCCGTCCCTGGGTCCCGGGCAGGCTGTCATCGACCCTCGCGGAGGTTTGGAGCCATGACGCTGATCTTCGATTCGACCGAGGCCGGGCAACCGGCCGATGCAGGCACGGTTCGGCCCATCACGGTCGATGACATCCGTTCGTCCCTGCGCGCGGGCCTCCAGGATTTCATGACCATGCCGACCCATGTCGTGTTCCTGGTCCTGATCTATCCGATCATCGGTGTCCTGATCGCCCGCATCACGATGGACGGCGATCTCCTGCCGCTCGCCTATCCCCTGGCGGCCGGCTTCGCCCTGCTCGGGCCGTTCGCGGCGCTCGGAATGTACGAATTGAGCCGCAGACGCGAGCACGGGCTCGCGCCGACCTGGCGCCACGCCTTCGACGCGCTGAAGTCCCCTGCCTGGCCCGCCATTGCGGCGGTCGGATGCGTCCAGCTCGTGATCTTCCTCGCCTGGGTCGCGACCGCCAGCATGCTCTACGCCGGCCTCGCGGGTGACCTGCACCCGCGGTCGATCACGGACCTCCTCGCCTTCGCCCTGACGACGCCCGCCGGTTGGACCCTCGTGGTGTTGGGCAACGGCCTGGGATTCCTGTTCGCCGCCCTCTCGTTCACGATCGGCGTCATATCGCTGCCGCTGCTGCTCGACCGCGGCGGAAGCGCGGTCGCGGCGATGAAAACCTCGATCCGGGCCGTGCAGGCGAGCCCCCGACCCATGGCGCTCTGGGGCCTGACTGTCGCGGTCGCCTTGTTCTTGGGCAGCCTGCCGGCCTTCGTCGGGCTCGCCATCGTGCTGCCGATCCTCGGGCACGCCACATGGCACCTCTACCGGAAGGCCGTGGTGCCGACCGGACCCGACCTCCGCGGCTGATCGCGTCGGACGACACTCCGCGCTTCATTTGATGATGGAGGGGGCGGCGGCCGGCACCGGAGGGTCGGGAACAGCACGTGATCCAACAGGAGCCACAGCACGACCGCCACCACGACAATGGCCAGAAACCACAGGATGCGTCTGTCGATGCTGACCATGATCTTGGCTCGCGTGTTTCGCCGCTCGGCTGGCACCCTGCGGGCTCAACGCCGCAGAGTGTCCTCAGTAGGTGGCGCGACCGCCCGAGATGTCGAAGACCGCACCGGTCGAAAAGGAGCATTCCGGGCTTGCAAGCCAGCACACCAGCGCCGCGACCTCCTCGACCTCGCCGAACCGTTTCATGGGGATCTTGGACAGCATGAAGTCGATGTGGGCCTGCGTCATCTGGTCGAAAATGGCGGTGTGCACGGCGGCCGGCGTGACGCAGTTCACGGTGATGCCGCTGCCCGCCAATTCCTTGCCGAGCGATTTGGTGAGCCCGATGACGCCGGCCTTCGACGTGCTGTAGGCGGGGGCGTTGGGATTGCCCTCCTTGCCGGCCACCGAAGCGATGTTGACGACCCGGCCGTAGCCGGCCCGGCGCATGACCGGTACGATGGCCTTGTTGCAGTAGAACAGGCCGGTGAGGTTGACATCCATCACCTGACGCCAGTCCTCGACGGCGTAGTCCCATGTGGTGGCGTTGGGGCCCGTGATGCCGGCCGAGCAGACCAGGACGTCGATGCCGCCGAGCCGGGTCTCGGTCTCGGCGGCCGCGTCCCTCACTTCTTCCCAGGACGCGACGTCGACCGCGATGCCGCTCGCGCGCTCCTCGCCGATGCGGGCCACGGCGGCATCGATCGCGGCCCGGTCGCGATCCCACAGGCAGACGGTGCCGCTCTCGGCCGTGATGCGGCTCGCGATCGCGAGCCCGATGCCGGCGGCTCCTCCGGTCACGACCGCACGGCGGCCTTGGAATCGTTGCGGGTCGGTCATGCGGCGTCCCTCCTGTCGCGGCCCCTTGCGGCCGTCGCCATCAGCTTACACCAGCGCCCTCGGCACATCGCAGGAAGCGAAGCTCGATTCCGCTGCGGCTGTCGTTCGGCTGTCGTTCGCGCTTCCGGCCATGCCATTCGGCACCTGGCGGAACAGCATCCGTCAGGGATCCTGCCCCTCGTTCTCCGCGCCTTGAGGCCGACGCCCCTTGCCGTGCCTCTTCGGCCCGGTCTGCCGGCGCGGCGTGGCGGATTCGCGATCCAGACCGCGCGGCTCCCGCCGTTCCGCGCGCCGGTCCGAAGCCCCGCGAGGCAGTACGGCATGCGGCACGCGTCCGGGCCACCCGCGCCACGCCTCCGGACCTTCATCGGCGGACCGGGAGGGCCTCGCCGGTCTGCATCCCGGCAGCTCCGACGGGATGTCGCCGTCCGGAGCCGCAAAGGCCGCACAGGGGCCGGCCATGGGGTCAGGGTCGTCCTGTGCCGAGGCGGGCGCCATGACCAGCATCAGCATGGATGCGCGGCAGAGCCACCTCGTCAGGTCGATGGCCCCCACGGCGTCCCGCTCCCATCCCGATTGCGGTCGATATCCGAGTTTAGCGGCTTCCGGCGCGGTCGAACAAGGGGCTGTCCGGTTCCTCCCAGGCAGTTCGCGACATATGGCGACGGGCTTGACGCGAGGGGTTACACGGCGTGAACAGGGACGGCACGGGGACCATGTCGCCGCGAGACCGTGTCGCCGCGAGATCCACGCCGGATATTCAGCATGACAGAAACGCAGACCGACATTGCCGAGAGGCGGCCGTTGAAGATCGCGGCGCTCGATCCCGACGACCTGGCGATCCTGTCGGCGCATCTGCAGGATGCCGAGGTCCGGATCCGCGACATGGTGTTCCTGCCGCAGGCGCAACGCTTCGTGTTGGTTGGGGCGCGCTTCGACTGGTACGGCGCGGGGAAAGGCTTCTGCGAGCGCTGTCAGACGGGGCTTCATTTCGAGCGCGTGTCGCGCGTCCGCCGGGCCGGCTTCGACCAGGACCCGGACTCGGTCCTGACGTTGCTGGCGGTGTCGTTCATGCCCGGCGACGCACCGGCCGGCACCGTGATGCTGCATTTTTCCAACGACGGAGCCATCAGGCTCGAGGTCGAGTGCCTGGAAGCGGCGCTGGCCGACATCGGGCCGCGCTGGCCCTGCACCAACCCGCCCGAACGTGACGCTGTGCCTTCGTCCGCCCGGACCCCCGCGGGACCGACGTGACGAGTTCGCACGACGCGGGCAGGCCTTGGTGGTCAGGCGCGCCTGCAGTCCCGTGATTGCATCAGATCTGTTGCGCAATCGCAACAACCTGGGGGCCTGTTTCACGGTAGCCTCGGTCACCTCGGGCGTCTGTCGGGCGGGACGGATCCACACCGTCGACCGGCCGGCGCGGTCGATACGGCTGGCGCGGCCGAGGTAAAATCCGGCCGCGACCGCGAGGCGTCCGTCCCTAGCGTTCGAGCTCATGCCCACCGCGTCGCAACGCCCCACCGACGATCTTGCAGCCGATGCCGCCCTTCTGCTGGTCCGGCTCGGCTTCGCGGTGCTGGCCTTTGCGGTGCCGCTGAGCGCGGTGGCGTCGCGTCGCGCCGTGTTCACCCTGCTGCCCATCGGGGCGGGATTGCTGCTTGTGGCCTCGACGTTGCTGCCGCGGCCCCCGGTGGGGCGGCGGCTCGGCGATGCCTTGTCGACCGTCGCGGGTCTGGCCAGCCTGGCGCTCCTGCTGTGGAGCGCGGCATCGATCATCTGGACGCCCTTCCCGGCCGACGCTGCTGTGCGATGGATCAAGGAAGCCGGAACCATCGCCTTCGTGGGGCTGGTGGCGGCCTTTCTGCCGGAACGGACCCGCACATCGAACCTCTATCTGTTTCCGCTGGGGCTGGTGCCGGCCGCCCTGGCGACGGTAGCCTATGGGCTGGTCGGCACCCAGACGTTCGGCATGTTCCAGGATGCCGACACGACGCTCGAACGCGCGGTGATCAGCTTGGTGGTGCTCGTCTGGCCGGCCCTCGGCGCTCTGGCGGTGCGCGATCGCTGGACCTCGGCGGCGCTGCTGGTGGTCGGCATCACGCTCAGCGCCATGGCGGCCTGGACGCCGGTCGCCCTCGCCGCCCTGGCCGTAGGAGCCCTGACCTTCGCGGCCGCGACCCTCTCGCCGCGGCGTGTGGGCCTGACGTTCGGCCTGATCACCGGCGCGATCCTGTTGTTCGCGCCGGTGATCCCGTTCGTCCTCGGCCCGGTGCTCGACCATGCGGGCGACGTCCTCGGCCGAACGCTGCCCGAGATCGCCGGCCTGGCCCGCATCCTGCGTCTTTGGGCCGACCTCGTGGCCTCCGAACCTTGGCGTCTCGTCACCGGCCACGGGCTCGACCTCGCGGCGCGCGGCGCCGTCGTGGGCTACCTGCCGCCCGAAATCCCGCGTAGCCTCGCCTTCGAGATCTGGTACGATCTCGGCATCGTCGGGGCACTGGCGGCCGCAATCCTGGCGTTCGGGGGTTGCGCGGCCGCAGGGCGCACGTCCATGTCGGTCGCGCCCTTCCTGCTCGCCGAGATCGTGTCGGGCCTCACCTTCGCACTCTGGGGCCTCGACACGACCGAACTCTGGTGGGTGACGCTGCTGTCGGTCGGCGCGCTAGCCTTCGCGGCCGTGATCCGCGGCCAGTACCGCACCGACCGGCCACTGGCCCGCGTGGTATCGGACGCCGAGGAACCGGCCCGCCGCCAGGCCCGATCCTGAGGAAAGGGCGCGGGGCCGGGATAAGATCTCGACTTCAGGCGGTGCGGCGGGCGCGGTCGCCGAACTGGGTGGCGAAGAAGGTGTGGTAGGAGCCGCGGCGCTTCATCAATTCGTCATGGGTCCCGAACTCCACGGCCCGGCCATTCTCGATCACGCAGATCCGGTCGGCGTCCACGATGGTTTGAAGACGATGCGCCACCACGATCGTGGTGCGTCCCACCCGCAGGTCCTCGAGCGCTTTCTGCACCTCGCGCTCGGACTCGGAATCGAGCGCCGCCGTAGGCTCGTCGAGCAGGATGATCGATGCTTTCTTGAGAAAGGCCCGCGCGATCGCGATCCGCTGGCGCTGGCCCCCCGACAGCTTGGCGCCCTGTTCCCCGACCTCCGTGTCGAAGCCTCGCTCGAAGCTCGTGATGAAACCATAGGCATGGGCCTTGCGGGCCGCCTCCTCGATCTCGGGCTCGGTGGCACCGGGACGGCCGAGGGCGATATTGTCGCGGATGCTGCCCCGGAACAGGAAGACGTCCTGGGCCACGAAGGCGACCGCGTCACGCAAGGATCCCGCGTTGACGGCCGACACGTCCTGGCCGTCGATCCGCACCGTGCCTGAATCCGGCTCGTAGAGCCGCTGCACCAAGCTGATGATGGTGGACTTGCCGCCACCCGAGGGGCCGACCAGGGCAGTCGTCTTGTCCGGCTCGGCCTCGAGGTCGATGCGATCCAGCACGGGCTCGCCCTTGCGGTAGCCGAACGACACCGCCTCGAGGCTGATCAGCCCGGACCCTGGCACGAGATCGGGCTTTTGCGCGTCGCTCGCGTCCGGCAGGGGCTCGTCGAGCAGGTCGTAGACCATGCGGGCGCCGACCAAGCTGTTCTGCAGGTCGAGGTTGAGCCGGCCGAGGCGTTTGGCCGGCTCATAGGCCGAAAGGAGCGCACCGATGAAGGCGAAGAACGATCCGGGATCGCTGTGCGCTACGGCGACCTTCCAGCCGCCATACAGGATGATGATCGCCACGGCGACGCCGCCCAGCGTCTCGCTGACCGGGCTCGACAGAGCGATCCCGATGGCCATGCGGTTCGCGGCCTTCTCGACCTCGCCGACCGACCCCGCCATGCGGGCCCGCATGACGCTCTCGAGGTTGAAGCTCTTGATGATGCGGATGCCCTGGGCGGTTTCGCCCATGTGCTGCATGATCTGGGTGGAACCGTCGAAGGAGCGTCGCGCGGCGCGGCGCACGCGTTTCATCAGCCGGCTCAGCATCAGCACGCCGACGGGCGCGATCGATAGCGCCATCAGGGCCATCAAGGGATCGTTGTAGATCATCACGGCGAGCAGGCCCAGGACGGTCAGCACGTCCCGACCGGCCGATGCCACGATGAACTGCACGACGTCGCGCGCGCCGTTGGCCGCCATGGCGAGCCGCGCCATGAGTTCGCTCGAGTGACGGTCCGAGAAGAAGCGCACGGGCTGGTGCAGCAGGTGGTCGTAGACCCGCTTCTGCAAGGACGCCACGATGCGGTTGCCGGCCCGCGACATCAAGATGAGCTGGCCGCAGGTCGCGAGGCCGCGGACCACATAGAGCACCGCCACCAGGATCGCGAGATTGCGGAGTTGCTTGAACGCTCCAGGCTCGGCGACGTTCATCCCCGTCATGCCGTTCACCACCGGTCGCAGCAGCGCCACCGACCCCACGCTGGCGGCAGCGCTCACGGCCATCAGTGTCAGGGCGGCCGCATAGGCGCCGGCCCGGGTGCGCGCGTGCTCGGCCAGCAGGCGCCGGATCAGCGGGAAGGACCGGCCGCCCTCGTCCACGGCAGCCGTCTCGTTCGTCGACATGAGCCTCCTTGGATCCGGCCACCAGAGCCGGGCGCGGACAACCGGAGAAGCTGCGCGGGCGGCGGCCTCGGTTCCCCGAAGCCCTCTTAGACCATCCCGGTTCTGCGGGCCAATGGCGCGATCGACGACGGCCCCCTCCGAGCGGTTCGCCCTTCTGCCGAGAGCGGGAGAAGGGCGAAACTTCGAGACCGCCTCAATCCGTCGCGGCCGGAACGTCGCCCAATTGGGAGGCGCGGTCGCGGGCGAGGCGCAGAAGAAGGGCATTGGGGGACAGCGTCGGATATTTTCGCCCGGCAAAGGCCGTCCAGGCATCGCGATAGCGCAGCCAGGCGCGTTCGGCCGAGGCCACGCCGGCAAGGGTGACGGTGGTGCCCCGGAACGTCGGCGCCTTCGCGACGAGCTCGCGATAGCGGGCCGCCAGCGCGTCGTCGGCCGCCTTGGCCTCGGCATCGGTGGCGGACGGCAGCTTTCCGGCCTCGACCTCTTCGAGCAATGTCAGGAATGCGCGCTCGCCCTCGTCTTCGGCCGCCACCACGGAGGCGACCCGCCCCGAGCCCGTCTGGTCGACCTCGTTCTCGCCGCGCGCATCCACGAAGGCGGCTTTGGCCCGGTCGAGCGCCGCGAAGGCCGCCCGGTCGTCCTTGCTCCAACCTCCGGTCAATGCCGCCAGGACCTTGGCCCGGGCGGCCCGGGCCAAGAGCTGCTCGTGGTCGGCGCAGACTCCCATCATCAGGCCGCTGGTGACGTCGTCGCAGAGGCTGAAGGTCGTGCCGGTCCAATGCTCGGCCTTGAGCCGGGCCAGGTGATGCACCCGGGCATCGACCTCGGCCGGCGCGGATGCGGTGCGGCAGGCCAGCGCCGTCGCGACATCGAGATCGCGGGCGGCCCCGAGGCCATTGGCATAGACCTCCATCAGGGTGCGGTCGCCCGTGAAGCCGAAATCCTCTACTTGCGGATCGGCGGTCTGTTTCTCGACGAAGGCGCAGAGCCGCGCCGCCTTCGGGTCGGCGGGGCGCCCGATGCCGTAGAAGAGAGCTTCCGAAGAACAGTCCGAGAACTCGGCCGACGCCGCTGCATCGGGCGCATCGGCCGGTGGCACCGCGACGGCCTTCAAGCCCAGGCAGATCGCCCGCGACGCCGCATAGGCTGGGTTCCCGGCCGCCTCTCGGCTGTCTGCCCAGTCACCCGCGCGGGGCGCGGCGCACATGCCGGCCGGCACCGGCAGGGCGACCACCAGCAAGGCGCCGAAGAGCCGGGAGGAAACGGGTCGGGGCTTCCGGTGCGGCATGGCGGCAGCGTATCCCTGTTGCCGGCCTCAAGTCTCGCGCCTCGCGCGAGGTCGAGTCAGAAGCGCCTGCTCGCGGAACGGATCGCGACCGCAGCAGCGGTGTTGGGGAAGAGCCTGCCGGCCGCGATCGACCCGATCCGCGTGCATAGGCGGCCTGAATGACCCCGACCTGCGCCAGCGCGCCGGAGCCGAACCGCCACCCTATGCACACTCCTGCCTCCGGTTCCCGCTTCGTCGCCAAGTATTCTTGCCTGCTCGCTTCGCTTCATACAACGCGGCGTGGTCGTGTCGAACCGCCAAGACAGGTGGACCACGGCCTGCATCGCCCCCAAAGGGGACGTGTGCGCCACACGATGCGGCCTCCTCGCGAGAGTGCCATGCAGCCCGCGACCGCCAACGCCCGCCTTCGGCCCCGCACCCAAACCGGGTTCCCGCCCCTCCCCCGTGGCCGGCGCGGGCTTGCGCTGGCGCCGACTTGCGCTAGGAAAAGCGCACGAGGCCGGCGACCCTGGAAGGTTCCGAGGCGTGACGTCAGAGTGGAGGGACGGGCAGCGCCAGTCCTACAATTTCAAGGCGCCGCTCGACCCCGAGGCCGCGGCCGGCGTCGATCCCGTGCTGCCGCGGCTGATCGGGACCAAGGCCTTCCAGCGGCTGCGCAACGTCCGCTTCCTCGGCGGCATCGATTATGCCCGGGTCCCGGCGCCGAACGGCAGGCCGGGCAGCCGACGCTACACGCGCTACCAGCACAGCCTCGGGGTGACGCGGCTGGCACTGCTCTACGCCGACATCCGGGACCTGCCAAGCGCCGAGCGGCGCCTGATCGCGGTGGCGGCCCTGCTGCACGACATCGGCCACGCGCCGCTGTCCCACTCGCTCGAACCTGTGTTCAAAGGCGCTTTCGGCATCGACCATCACAAGGCGACCGAGGACATCCTGCGCGGGCGCGTCCCGCTCGGGTCGGAGGTGAACGCGATCCTGGTCCGGGACGGCATCGACGTCGACCATGTGGCGGCGGTGATCGACGGCCAGGAGCCAGGATACGACGGCTTCTTCGCCGGGCCCATCAATTTCGACACGATCGAGGGCATCCTGCGATCGCAGACCTACGAAAAGCCGGCGCCTCGGCTCAGTCCCGAAACCGTGATGCTGGCCGCCATCCGCCGCGCCGGAGAGGCAGACCGTATCGCGGTCGACGAGTTCTGGCTCTACAAGGACATCGTCTACGGCAACATCATCAATTCCGAGAAGGGCATGTTGGCCGACGCGCTGTGCCAGGACCTCATGCGCCGGCACCTCGACCGCTTCGGCCCCGCCGACTACCTCGTCTCGGAACGTTCGCTGTTCGCCAAGCTCCCGGAACTGCGCGACATGCTGACGGCCCCCCATTTCGAGCAGCGCGCGCGGGCCGCCTTGACGTCGCCGCTTCGGGCCCGCACCCGGCGCTTCTACACGGACCAGGGCGTGGACTTCTTCGCCCGCGACGACGAGGCCCGTTACAGGCAGGCGCGGTCGGAGCGCATCCTGCCGGCGAGCGGCGTCACGGACCAGCGGATCGAAGAGCTGCGACAGGACCTGTTCAATGACGCATGGGGCGATCGCGAGAGCCAGGGCCTATTCTGACGGGCGGCTGGCGCAATTGCGGGAGATCGTCGACGGCGCGGTGCCGCGCGGCGTCCTCGTGGTGGCCTGTGGTTCCTTCGCGCGCCGGGAAGCCTGCGAATCCTCCGACCTGGACTATTTCGTCATCGCGCGCGATGACGATGGCGAGGCCTGGGGATCCGCGCTGCGCGATGCGATCGCCGGGATCGTGCCGGTCGAACCCGCCCGCGGCGGCCCCTTCGCCCATGTCGAGCGCCTGCCCGAGATGGTGCGCAACATCGGCGGGCAGGACGACACGAACCAGCGCCTCACCCGGCGCATGCTGTTCCTGCTGGAAGGGGAGCCCCTGAACGACGTCGCGGGTTTCCGGACGGCACGCCGGGCGCTGCTCGAGCGCTACATCGCGGCCCGGGTCGGCGACGACATGCTGCCGCTGTTCCTGCTGAACGAACTCATCCGCTATTACCGCACCATCGCGGTCGACTACGAGTTCAAGACCGGGGAAGCCGACAAGCCCTGGGGCCTGCGCAACTTGAAGCTCGTCTTCTCGCGCAAGCTGCTCTACGCGAGCGGGCTCTTCGCCATCGCGGCGACGCGCGACGGCGCAGCGCAAGCGAAGGTCGCCCGGCTCGAGGGGCTGCTCGACCTCACGCCCATCGACCGCATGGCGGCGATCTGCGGGCCTGAGGCAGCCTCGCCGGTTCTCGACCGCTACGCCTATTTCCTGGACCGGCTGGCCCAACCCGGGGTGCGGCGCCATCTGGAGCGCCTGACCCGCCGGGAACGCGACGACCCGGTGTTCCGCGATCTCAAGGACGCCGGTTACGCCTTCACGCTCGACCTGCAGCGCGTCTTCGACGCCACCTTCGCGCCCGACCATCCGATCCACCGGGCCATCGTGTTCTGAGGCGGCTTAAGCCGAAGGTGCCGACCGTCAGGGATGCTGGTCCGCAGCCGGTGTCGATCCGGCGCGGGTACGCAGGATGCGGATCCCGACGCTGGCGCAATCCGGGTAGACGTCGAGCTTGCGGACATAGACCTCGACGGCCCCGACCTGCAGGGGTGCCAGGCAGATGCGGGCCACGGCTTCGGCCAGCGTCTCCTGCAGGTCGACATGGGGCGCTTCGGCGAGTGCCACGATCCGGCGATGCAGCGCATCGTAATCGACCACCTCGGCCAGCCGATCCGCCCTGAGGGCGGTGTCGGGCAGGACCAGCACCTCGGCGGAGATCCGCACCCGCTGGGCCTTCAGCCGTTCCGACGCATAGGCGCCGATGCGGACCGCGAGCTCGATGTCCTCGAACACGATGACACGCGCGGCGTTGTCGTTCGAGGCGAGGGCGGCGGTGAGGCTGGGCAAGATCGACACGCGGCTGATGTCCCATGCTGAGGGTGGTCGTGCTCGTCCTGGACTGTCGGGGTCGCGGGGGCGCGACGTCAGGCCGCGAGACCCTCTCTGGTCGCCAGGGTCGCGAGGTCGGCCAGGGGGCGGGCGCCCACGTGCCCGATGATCTCGGCAGCCGCCAAGGTGCCGAGCCGCGCGCAATCCGCCGCGTCCCGGCCCCGGGCGAGGCCGGCCAGGAAGCCGGAGGCGAAGAGGTCGCCGGCACCGGTCGAATCGACGAGGTTTTCGATCGGGAAGGCGGAAACGGCGCGCAGGCCCGAGGGTTCGACCACCACGGCCCCGTCGGCGCCGCGGGTGACGGCGGCGAGGCTGCAGTCGGCTCGAAGCGCCGCCAGGGCCGCGCCGAAATCCGCAGTCTCGTAGAGGGCCAGGAGCTCGCTCTCGTTGCTGAACACGACATCGACCTTCCTGGATCGGATGAGGTCCAGGAACTCGTCGCGGTAGCGACCCACGCAGAACGAGTCCGACAGCGACAGCGCCACCTTGCGGCCGGCCGCGTGGGCGATCTCGGAGGCCTTGAGGAAGGCCTCCTTGGCGGCCGGCGGGTCCCACAGATAGCCTTCGAGGTAGACGATGCCGGAGGCCCGCACGAGGGCTTCGTCGACGTCGCCGACCGTGAGGTTCTGGCAGGCACCGAGATAGGTGTTCATGGTGCGCTGCCCGTCCGGCGTCACCAGGATGTAAGAGAGGGCCGTAGCGGGGCCTTCGCCCGCGGCCGGCGTGGCGAAATGGACGCCAGTGGCGCGAAGGTCGTGCGCGAAGAAGCCGCCGACCTCGTCGTTGCGGACCTTGCCGATGAAGGCGGCCCGGACCCGAAGGTTCGCGGCTCCCACGGCCGTGTTGGCGGCGGAGCCGCCCGACATGATCGTGGTCTGGCCCATGGCGCCGTAGAGTGTCTCGGCCCGCGCTTCGTCGATGAGGTTCATGCCGCCCTTGACGATGGCGTGAGCCGCCAGGAAATCGTCGTCCACCCGGGTGAGGATGTCGACGATGGCGTTGCCCAGGCAGAGCAGGTCGTGGCTTGTGGCGGTCATGCGGGTCTCGAAATCGCGGGGGTCGCGTCGGGGCGTCTCGCATCCCCGCGCCGATGGCGTCAAGCCAGGGCTTGCAGCGGCCCCACCCCGAGCAGCAGCGACAGCCCCACGGCCAGCACCAGGAGGGCGGCGGCGACTTCGAGGCCCCGGGCGACGAGCACGCCGCGCCCGGCTTGCGGACCCGCCAGCTTCAAGGCGATGCCTTTCGCCAGCACCGCGGTCGAGGCGAGGGCCGCGGTGGTGATGGCGGTGCCGAGCGCCATGACCAGCGTGGCCGCGATGCCGGCCGAGAAGATGCCCTGCGACAGCGCGAAGACCAGGACCAGGATGGCGCCCGAACAGGGCCGGGCGCCGGCCGCCACGACGGTCGACAGCGCCTCGCGCCAGCGGAAGCCGTCGCCGAGCGTGGCCGGATCGGGCGCGTGCCAATGGCCGCAGCCCGGGCCGTGCTCGTGAGCTACAGCGCCGCTCGGCACCGCACAGGTAAAAGCCTGGCCTCGACCGGAACCGTCGGGGTCGCGGCGGAGCTGGCCGATCCGCACCGGGCTCGGATCGAACCCGCTGGGAGCGGACAGTCGCTGCTCCACACCGGCGAAGGCGAGACCGGTGCGGTGCGGCGCAGGAGCTGCCGCGAACGGCAGGGCCATCACGGCCGGACGTGTCCGCCACGCGGCCGCGAAGCCCGCGCCCTTGCGCCACACGAGCCAGCCACCCAGCACGACGACGCCGAGGTAGCTGAACTTCTCGATCAGGGCCGCGCCGTCCCGCATGCCGGTTGCGGTGGCGTGGAACACGA
>JAABUT010001558.1_pt1 | contig 25698 bp, 20 predicted proteins | sample 5559281 | NCBI WGS metagenome assembly JAABUT01 (sample SAMN10711880, study PRJNA513359) | rock metagenome | isolation source: Antarctica rocks | place: Antarctica: Victoria Land, Ricker Hills nord | collected 2016-01-04
CGGAGAACCCAACGAACCCCATCGAAAGGCTCGTAAAGACCGTCAAGCTCTCTTGACAGTTTTTAATGTACCATTAGCGTGACATACGGCCCACTGAAACGAACACGCTGTTGGGCCGATGCCGCACCGCTCTAGTCGAACGGAGATCGCTGACGGCCCGAAACTGGGCCTTTGAAAGGGGAGGACGAACATGAGCGCTACCACAGGGGATGCCGCCGGTTCCGGGGAGGACCTGGATAGGGTTTGGCCAACCGGCCTGACCATCCGGGAATCCGAGGAGCTTCATAAGCATGTGATCGACGGCGCGAGGGTATTCTTCGTGATCTCGCTGTTCGCTCATTTCCTGGCCTACATCACGTCGCCTTGGCTGCACTAGGGGAGGACCGACATGAACCAAGGTAGAATCTGGTGCGTGGTCAATCCTTCCGTGGGATTGCCGCTCCTGCTCGGCAGCGTCGCTATCACGTCGCTGATCGTCCATGCGTCCGTCATGACAAACGTGCCGTGGATGGCGGCATACTGGTCGGGCTCGTGGCGGAACAGGACGGTGACGGGAGCGCCGGCGGCGGCGAACGAGGGTGCCGCGGCGAACGTCGCCGATGCGGCCACGCGTGGCGCGCCCGCCTTCTCGGTCACCGTGACGCCGGTTCCCGGCGTGCCCGGCAAGAGCGAGACGTCGTTCGTGGTCTCGGTGACGGCCGATCCCGGCACCAAAGCTGCTGAGGCAGCAGCCGACGCCGCGCGAACGCGGCCGCCCGGCCCGCTAGCCCTGGCATCTCCCCCGGCGGAGTAGCGGCGCAAGTTTCCGGTGCTGGCGTGACGGCCGGGATTAAGCAATTCCGGCCGGTGCGCGCGATCGCTTGAAATGCTGGAGGCCGGAGATGGCGGGCCGCCAAAGCATCTTGCACGACGATCCCGCGCCGCTGCTCGATAGAAAGTGCCGGCTCTGTTGGAGCATATCGAGACATGAACCGTGTCAGCCGACGTATGATGCGTGCCTGGGCCGGTATGGGCTCCCGCTTCCTGCCGTTCGCCGACGCTGCGACGCCGGACCTGCCGCTGGCGCGGCTGCTGCGGCTGTCGCTGTTCCAGGTTTCGGTCGGCATGGCGCTGGTGCTGCTGATCGGCACGCTCAACCGGGTGATGATTGTGGAGCTGGGGGTTCCCGCGTCGCTGGTCGGGACGATGATCGCTTTGCCGCTCATCTTCGCGCCGTTCCGGGCGCTGATTGGGTTTCGTTCCGACACGCACCGCTCCGTGCTCGGTTGGAGGCGGGTGCCATTCATGTATCGCGGCGCCATGGTCCAGTTCGGCGGGTTGGCGATCATGCCGTTTGCGCTGCTGGTGCTCTCGGGTGTTGGCAACGCGGCAGAGGCGCCGATGTGGATCGGGCTGCTCGGCGCGGCGGCGGCGTTCCTGCTGGTGGGCGCCGGGCTGCATACGACGCAGACCGTCGGGCTGGCCTTGGCGACCGACCTGGCGGCCGAGGAGTCGCAGCCGAAGGTCGTCGGCCTGATGTACGTGATGCTGCTGTTTGGGATGATCGCGAGCGCGCTGGCGTTCGGCGCGCTGCTGGCGCCGTTCAGCCCGGGACGGCTGATCCAGGTGATCCAGGCGGCCGCGGTCGCGACGATCGTGCTCAACGGCGTCGCGTTGTGGAAGCAGGAACCGCGCAACGCTGGGGCGGCGGCGCTGCAGGCGACACAGCGCGCGCCAGGGTTTCGGCAATCGTGGGGGAGCTTCACGCAAGGCAGGCAGGTGGTGCGGCGTCTGTTGGCGGTGGGGCTGGGGACGATGTCGTTCAGCATGGAGGACGTGCTGCTCGAGCCGTATGGCGGGCAGATCCTGCATCTGAGCGTGGGCGACACGACCAAGCTGACGGCGACGCTGGCGGTCGGCGGGTTGCTGGGCTTCGGCTGGGCCTCGCGGGTGCTGAGCCGCGGCGCGGACCCGTTCCGGATGGCGGCATACGGCGCGCTGGCCGGGCTGCCGGCGTTTGCTGCGGTGATCCTCGCCGGGCCGCTGTCGGCGGCTTGGCTGTTCGCGGCCGGCACGCTGCTGATCGGGTTCGGCGCCGGGCTGTTCGGTCACGGAACGCTGACGGCGACGATGAACCTGGCGCCGCGCAGCCAGACGGGCCTGGCGCTCGGCGCCTGGGGAGCGGCGCAGGCGTCGGCGGCGGGTTTGGCGATCGCGCTCGGCGGCATTATCCGAGATGTGGTGGCCGGGTCTATTGCACCTGGTGGGATGGGGGCGGCAGTGGCGTACGATGCGGTCTATTGCATCGAGATGGTCTTGCTGCTGGCGACGCTCGTAACGATGCTTCCGCTGATCAGCTTTCGGACAAGAGTCGTGCCTGAACCGGTGCGCCGGTCCTTCGACGCGCACCGCACTGCCACGCTGGGCGAAATGGAGAGACCATGACCCTAACGATCAGCCGGAGTTACCAGGTCCGCGAGAACGCCGACGCAGCAGCGGCGGAATTGAGGAAGGCTGGGTTCGATAAACGCGATATCAACGTGGTTGCGCCGGCGGGGGCGCCGGACGATGAGGTCATCGAACGTATCCGGCAGGGAGGGGTCGCGGCCACGCAGGCGGACGCCTATGCCGAACGCATCAAACGCGGCGAAACGCTCGTCAGCATCTTGGCGGCGTTCGGATACGCGGTTTTGGCCACCGACATCTTGGAGAAACACGGCCCGGCAGACGCCGGCATTCCCGAGCAGGGCTACGAGAAAACGCCGCCTGATCCTGCGGCACCGCTGTCGTCGGCATGCGGTTGGAGGGTGCTCAGCAACGACCCGGCACCGCTTTCCTCGGCCCTGGGATTGCCGCTGCTGCTCAAGCGCCGGCAACAGCGGAAACCCGACTCGGAACTCGCTGATGATCCCGCGCCATTGTCCAAGGCGATCAACATGCCTGTCCTGAAAAACCGTCCGGCAATCCTTTCGTCACGCTTGGGCTGGCGGGTGCTCTGGGACGATCCGGCCCCGCTCTCCAAGCGCCTTGGGTTTCCAGTCCTCTCGAAGGAACGGAAGCTGCCGCCTGCTCGTGCCGGTGTGCGGCGGCTGTCGGACAATCCTGCGCCGTTGTCGTCGCGCGTTGGTTGGAAGCTGCTGCTGAACGACCCCGCGCCACTGTCTAGGCTCCTTGGTTGGCGCGTGTTGTCGGATGATCCCAAAAAGGAGTCGGCGAAGTAGCCGGCGCTGAGGTTGGTTCAGGGTTCGTGTAGGAGATGAGAAGCATGTCCTGATTCGTGATCGCAGCGACACTGCGCGGTGCGGGTTTGGCCGGAGGGTGCCTTAGTTCTGCGGCACCAGCCTCCCTCTAGATCACACCCTTCTCCCGCAGCTCCGCCAGTCGCGTGCCCGACAGCCCCAGCCGCTCCCCCAGCACCTCCTCCGTATGCTGCCCCAGCACCGGCGGCGGGCAGCGGTAGTCGGCCGGCGTTTCCGAAAGCCGGACCGGGTTGGCGATCACCCGCACCCCGTCCGGTGACGCCGCGTGCGGCATGTGGACCACCGTGTTCCTCGCCTGCACCTGCGGGTCGGCGAACACGTCCTTGAGGGTGTTGATCGGGCCGCAGCCGATCTTCAGCGCCTCCAGCCGCTCCACCCACCAGGCCGTGGGCTGGCCTTGCATCACGGGGGTCAGCATGTCCGTCACAAGCTGCCGGTTGCCGACGCGCGCGGCATTGGTGGCGAAGCGGGGGTCGTCCTGCATGTGTTGCAGGCCGAAGCCCTCGCAGAACCGCTTGAAGGTCGGGTCGTTGCCGATGGACAGCACGATGTAGCCGTCGGCGGTCGGGAATACCTGGTAGGGGACGATGTTGGGGTGCTGGTTGCCTAGGCGCTCCGGGTTTTCGCCCGTCGCCAAGTAGTTCATGCCCTGGTTGGCCAGCCAGGCGACGTGCGTGTCCAACATGCCGATGTCCACCTGCTGCCCCTGCCCCGTCGCGGCCTTGTGGCGCAGCGCCGCCAGGATGCCGATGCAGCCATACAGGCCGGCGAACAGGTCGGCGATGGGGACGCCCACCTTCTGCGGCATCCCGTCAGGCTCGCCGGTCAGGCTCATCACCCCGCCCATCGCCTGCACCAGGCCGTCATAGCCAGGGCGCGGCGCATACGGCCCGGTTTGGCCGAAGCCGGTGATGCTGCAATAGATCAGGCCGGGGAAGCGGGTGTGAAGCTGCTCGTAGCCCAGGCCGTACTTGGCGAGCGCGCCGACCTTGAAGTTCTCCGCCAGGATGTCCGACTTTGCGATCAGCGCCAGGGCAATCTCCTGCCCCTCGGGCTTGGCGATATCGAGCGTGACGCTGCGCTTGTTGCGGTTTACGCCGACGAAGTACGCGCTTTCCTGCGTGCCCGGCATAAACGGCGGGGCGAAGCCGCGGGTGTCGTCGCCGCTGCCGGGCTTCTCGACCTTGATGACGTCTGCGCCGAGGTCGCCGAGCATCTGCACGCAGGTCGGACCCGCCAGCACCCGGGTCAGGTCGAACACTGTCAGCCCTGCGAGCGGACCTGTTGGTGCGGTATCGGTCATGCTTGTCAGCGTCCCCTGCCCTTGTCCGGCCCATCCGCCGGGTCCATTGTGGCAGCAGCGTTATATGCACCCAGAGCCTTGAGGCAAACCCGATGCTGGACAGCCCCCACCCGCACCAAGCCTCCCCGGCGTCCGGCGCGCCCACCCCGGACGCGCCGACCTTGGACCAGCAGGCCCTGGCGACGGCGCTGTCCGGCCATCACCTGATTGGCGGCCAGCTCGTGTCGGCCCGCGGCGGCAAGACTTTCGCCGTCGTGAACCCGGCAACCCGCAAGGAGGTCGCCCGCGCCGCCGAGGGTGATGCCGCCGATGTGGATGCAGCGGTCGAGAACGCAGACGCGGCGCAGAAGGCGTGGGCCAAGGTGCCGTCCCGCAAGCGCGGCGCGATGGTCGCGCAGTGCGCCGCAGTGATCCGCGAGCATGTCGAGGAGCTGGCCCGGCTGATCGCTCTGGAAACCGGCAAGGCGCTGCGGACGGAAAGCCGGGTGGAGGCGAACACCGTCGCCGACATCCTGGAGTTCTACGGCGGCCTGGGCGGCGAGCTGAAGGGCGAGACGGTGCCGTTCGCCCCCAACGTGCTGTCGGTCACTGTTCGGGAGCCGTTGGGCGTCGTCGGCGCGATCATCCCATGGAACGTGCCGATGCTGCTGATGGCGCTGAAGATCGCGCCTGCGCTGGTGGCCGGCAACACCGTCGTCGTGAAGTCGGCGGAGGAGGCGCCGCTCGCCGTGCTCCGCATCTGCGAGCTGATGAACCGCGTGCTGCCGCCTGGCTGCTTCAACATGCTGTCGGGTTACGGGCCGGCGTGCGGGGCGCCGCTGGTGGCGCATCCCAAGGTGCGCAAGGTGACCTTCACCGGCAGCGTCGAGGTCGGGCGCATCGTGTCCAAGGCTGCCGCGGAAAAGCTGGTGCCGGTCACGCTGGAGCTGGGCGGCAAGTCGCCCATGATCGTGTTCGCCGACTGCGACTTCGACAAGACGGTGCTGGGCGCCGTCACCTCCATGCGCTTCACCCGGCAAGGGCAAAGCTGCACGGCGGCCAGCCGCATCTATGTCGAGCGCCCGGTGTTCGATCGCTTCGTGGAGGCGCTGGCGGCCAAGGTGGACGCGATGGTGATGGGAGACCCGCTGGACGAGAAGACCGACATCGGCACAATCATCAGCACCGATCAGTTCCAGAAGGTCGAGGGCTTCATCAAGGAGGGCTTGGCGACGCCCGGCGCCACCGGCCGCGCGGCCAGCGCAATGCCGTCAGACCCCGCACTCAAGGACGGCCTGTTCATCCGCCCGTATATCTTCACCAACCTGCCGAACGAGAGCCGGCTGGTGCAGGAGGAGATCTTCGGTCCGGTGACATGCGTCTTCCCGTTCGACGACGTGGAAACCGTGCTGGCCCAGGCGAATGGCACGGAGTTCGGCCTTGCGGCATCGCTGTGGACGAACAACCTCAAGGTTGGATTGGACTTGGCGCATCGCCTGGAGGCCGGGTTGGTGCAGATCAACCAGAACTTGGTCGTGCAGGCCAACCTATCCTACGGCGGCGTGAAGAGCAGTGGCCTCGGGAAAGAGGCAAGCCTAGAATCCATGCTCGAACACTTCATGCATAAGAAGACCATCATGGTGAATTACGGCTGATCACATGGCGAAATCCGACCAAGGCATCCCCGCAAGCCTGCAGCCGAAGGCCACTGAGTACAGCTTCGACCTGGAGCAGGCGCTCCGCAGCATCGTTGCCCTTCGCGCTGACGTGCCGGAGGATGCGTTCACTGCCGGCACGCTAGGGACCGAGCGCGTCGGCAGCGCGGTGCAGATCAGGCCCGGATTGTTCCTGACCATCGGCTACTTGATCACCGAGGCCGAGCAGGTCTGGCTCAAGGCGCATGACGGGCGGACCGTGCCGGGCCACGCCCTGGCCTACGACCAGGAAACCGGGTTTGGCCTGGTGCAGGCGCTGGGCCGGCTCGACATCCCGGTGATGGAGTTGGGCGACAGCGCCAAGGCGCGCGTTGGCGAGCCGGTGATCTTCGCCGCAGCCGGCGGGCGGCGGCAGAGCGTCGCGGCCAAGGTGGCAGGCCGGCAGGAGTTCGCGGGCTACTGGGAATATCTGCTGGATGACGCGATTTTCACCACGCCTTCCCACCCATTCTGGGGTGGTGCGGCGCTGATAGGGCGTGACGGCAAGCTGCTGGGCATCGGCTCGCTGGTGCTGCAGCAGGGCAGCGAGGGCGGCAAGCGGCAGGATATGAACATGGCTGTTCCCGTGCAGCTTCTAATGCCGATCCTGGATGACCTGTTGGCGTATGGCCGGGTCAACCGTCCGCCCCGTCCCTGGCTCGGCCTGTTCGCGATGGAGGACGACGACTCCCTGGTGGTCGGAGGCCTTGCCGATGATGGCCCGGCGGACAAGGCGGGCCTGCGCACCGGAGACCGTATCCTGGCCGTGAACGGCGAAGAGGTGCCGGACCTCGCCGGCCTGTGGCGCGCGGTGTGGGCGTCCGGGCCGGCAGGATCGGCTGTGAAGGTTAGCCTGGGGCGCGGCAACCGCACCTCGGCGGTGACCGTGACCAGCACCGACCGGGCCAGCATCCTGAAGTCGCCCCGGCTGCACTAGCGCGATGCTCCGGCGCAGCCAGCGCCGGCTTTGGCGCGGCCTCCTGCTCTGGGCGCGGCGCGGCGTCGCGGCTCTCTGGACTCTGCTGCTGCTGGTTTTGACCGCCGTTGCTGCCGCGCTATGGCTGTCGTTGCCGCCACGGGGCGGGGTTGAGATACCAGGACTTGGGACCGCGGCGACGGTGTCGCTGGACGCAGACGGCATACCCCGGATCACCGCGGGATCGGAGCGGGATGCAGCCGCGGCGCTGGGCTTCATGCATGCGCGCGACCGCATGTTCCAGATGGACTTGATGCGGCGCAATGCGTCAGGCCGGCTGTCGGAACTGGTTGGACCCGCAACCCTGCCGCAGGACCGACTGATGCGGACCCTGGGATTGCGCCGCCGCGCCGAGGCCGACCTGGCAGGGCTGGATGCCGACACTCGGGGGCTGCTGGACGCCTATGCCGCCGGGGTGAATGCATGGATTGCGGTACGCGGGCGGCTGGCCGCGCCGGAGTTCATCGCGTTTGGCCCGCCCGAGCCTTGGACCCCGGTGGACAGCCTGCTGTGGGGCAAGACGATGGGACTGTTTCTGTCCGGTAACTGGCGTCAGGAGGTCGCCCGCGCGATGCTGCTGCAGCGCCAACCCGGCTTGGCTGTGCGGGATTATTGGCCGCCGCAGGATGGCACGCCGGCGCCGCAGGCCAGCATCGGGATCGGCTTCGCCTCGCGTCTGGCCGAGCTGGTGCCGGCGTTCCCGGCACCGTTCACCCTGCCCGACGAGGCCAGCAACGAGTGGGCCGTGGACGGCGCTCACTCGGCGACCGGCGCTCCGTTGCTGGCCGGGGACCCGCATCTCGGGTTCTCGATGCCAGGCATCTGGTACTTGGCGCGGCTCGACATGCCGGGCGGAGTGCTGGCCGGCGCAACGGCGCCCGGGGTGCCATTCCTGGTGATGGGCCGCAACGGACACATTGCCTGGACCTTTACCACCACGGGCGCCGACACGCAGGACGTGTTCGTCGAGACGCCGCTGCTGGACGGATCGTATGCGACGCCGGACGGCCCCCGCCCCTTCGTGACCAGGGACGAGCGTATCCGCGTGCGCGGCCGGCCCGACGAGGTGCTGCAGGTGCGCGAAACCCGGCATGGTCCGGTGCTGAGCGACTTGGACCATCCCAGTGGCCCGGTGCTGTCGGTCGCGATGGCCAACCTGCAGCCTGGCGACGCCGCGCCCGGCCTGCTCGCGTTGAATCGCGCCACGGATGTGGCGTCGGCCGGGCGGGCTGCGGCGCTGATCGTGGCGCCGGTGCAGAACATGCTGGTGGCGGACCGCGCCGGGATCGCCCAGTTCACCACTGGCCGGGTGCCGGTGCGTGCCTCGGGCGATGGCAGCGTGCCAGTGCCCGGAGCAGACGGGACGCATGATTGGACCGGCTTTGCCAGCGGGGATGCGTTGCCGCATCAGGCCGCTCCGCCCAGCGGACATCTGGTGAACGCCAATGAGCGCGTCGCACCTCCCGATTTCCCGGTGTTCATGGGTCGCGATTGGTTCGGCGACTGGCGTGCCCGGCGCATCCGGGCCTTGCTCGATGCAACAGCCCGGCACGACGAGGCCGATTTCGCCGCAATGCAGGTGGACCCGGTCAGCGCGTTCGCCCAGGCAATCTTGCCCCGCCTGCTCGCCACCGCCCCGGCCGACGAGGCATCCGCGCGGGCGTTGGCTTTGCTGCAGGGCTGGGACGGGGCGATGCGCATGGACTTGCCGCAGCCGCTGCTGTTCAACGAGTGGGTCCGCGCGTTCGAGGCTTCGCTGCTGAGTCATGCCGGGGTTCCGGCGGGGATCGCCGGCGCAGGCTACGACGTGGTGGCGTATGCACTGTCGCCGGCTGGGGCTTGGTGGTGCCACGGCGACTGCGGACCGCAGCTCACGCAGTCGCTGGCCGAAGCGGTGGCAGGCCTGACGGCACGCCGCGGTCCCGCAGCGGAGAGTTGGCGCTGGGGCGCCGAGCACCGCGCCGTGTTCTCGCATCCGCTGCTGGGCCAGATCCCCCTGCTGTCGCGGCTCGCGACCTGGTCCATCGAGCAGCCCGGCGACGACACCACGGTTTACCGGGGCGGTACCCGGCTCAACAACTGGCTGTCGGTGCATGGCGCGGGATACCAGGGCGTCTATGACCTGGCCGACCTGGACCGCAGCCTGTTCACGATGACGCCGGGGCAGTCCGGCCATCCCCTGCGCCGCACCGCGGCGTCGCTGATGCAGCGCTGGCGGGACGGGATCGGGCTGCGCCTGGGGCCGCAGACCGTACCGGCTGACGAAACCTTACACCTTCTACCGGCAGCATTCCGTTGACCCCGGACCCTGCTTCCCCGAACATAGGGATGGGGATTTCTGCAAGCATGTCATACAAGCCGCCGCGCCGACCGCAGTTCTTCTACACGACGGCCCCGCTGCCCTGCCCCTATGTTGCCGGGCGGATCGAGCGCAAGGTCGTCACCGAGATCACCGGCCCCGAGGCCGAAAGCCTGCATGACCGCCTGTCCCGCGCCGGGTTCCGGCGCAGCCACAACATCGCTTATGCGCCGGTATGCCCGTCCTGCCAGGCCTGCGTGCCGATCCGCATTCCTGTCGCCACCTTCCTGCCCGACCGCGGCCTGCGCCGCATCGCGCGGGCGAACGCCGGGGTCGAGGGCCATGACGTCCCCGCACGCGCCACTGCCGAGCAGTTCCAGTTGTTCCAGCGCTACCAGCAACGCCGGCACGGCGACGGCGACATGGCGACGATGAGCTTCTACGACTACCGTGCCATGATCGAGGACACGCCCATCGAGACCGGCATCACCGAGTTCCGCGATCCCTCGGGCCGCCTCATCAGCGCGTGCCTTACGGACCGGCTGGGTGACGGGCTGTCCGCCGTTTACAGCTTCTTCGCGCCGGAGCTGGAGAAGCAGTCCCTCGGCACCTACGCCATACTGTGGATGCTGGAGCGGGCGAAGGCGCTGCGGCTGCCTTATGTTTACCTGGGCTACTGGGTGCCGGAGAGCCGCAAGATGGCCTACAAGGCACGGTTCCGGCCCAGCGAAATCCTGGTTGGCGGCACCTGGCGCACCCTGACCGACGGCGAGGCCGGCCTGTCCGATCCGGTCGGCCCGGCCCTTGTGCACGAAACCGCGGGCTGACGCTGCCTGGCTTTAACCTAGCATCTGGTTCCGCAGTGCTGCCCGGCCTAGAACATGCTCGCATGCTGGAGCAGAAGGGCCACGCGGCCGCAGACCCCACGTTCTCGGTCGTCGTTCCGGCCTATAACGAGGCTGGCAGCCTGCCTGCGCTGATGGTCAGGCTGGTGCCGGTGATGGATGCGCTTGGCGAAGGCTGGGAGGTCGTGCTGGTCAATGATGGCAGCACCGATGCGACCCTGGACGCGATGCAGCAGTTGCGCGCCGTGGACCCGCGCATCGCCATCGTCAACCTGTCCCGCAATTTCGGCAAGGAGGCCGCGACGACCGCTGGCCTGGATCATGCCCGGGGCGACGCCGTGATCCTGCTGGACGCCGATTTGCAGGACCCGCCCGAGCTGATCCCCGAGCTGGTGGCCGCCTGGCGCCGCGGCTTCGACACCGTTTACGCCCAGCGGCGGGAACGGGTGGGAGACACCTGGCTGAAGCGTGCCACGGCGTCGGCGTTCTACCGCGTGATGTCCCGGACCGGACCGGTACAGGTCCCGCGGGATACCGGGGACTTCCGGCTCATGAGTCGACGGGTCGTCGAGGCGTTGGGCGAGCTGCGGGAGCGGCACCGCTTCATGAAGGGCCTGTTCGCCTGGGTCGGCTACCCCAGCACCGCCGTGCCCTATGACCGGGCGCCTCGCCATGCCGGCAGCAGCGCCTGGAGCTACTGGAAGCTGTGGAATCTGGCGCTGGAGGGGATTACCGGCTTCACCACCGCCCCGTTGCGTGTGGCGACCTACTCCGGCCTGCTGATCGGGGCCGGGGCGGCGATCTACTTGACGGTCATCGTCGTCCGCACGGTGCTGTTCGGCAACGAGGTGCCGGGCTACCCGAGCCTGCTGGCGGTGGTCTTGCTGCTGGGCGGCGCGCAGCTCCTGACCCTCGGCATCATCGGCGAATACCTGGCGCGGGTGTTCAACGAGGTGAAGCGGCGGCCGCTGTATCTGACCGAGCGCTTCGAGCCGAGCGGCGGCGATGCCAGTCATCAGGGCGACGGGTAGATGACATCCGGCGGCCCGTCATGCGGCGGGCAAGCCGGGATGAATTGGCCGTTCAGCAGCCGGGACTTGGCCTCCTGCCAGGGTTGGCAGACATGCACGACCTGCTTGCCGAAGAACCGGCCGAGCTCGCGGATCATCTCCGGCGTTTTCGGCCCGGCGCCTGGGCCTACCGGGTAGGTCCCGACTGGCTGGAACGTGCCGCGGACCAGCATGTCCTGGCGTTCGGGGGGCAGGTAGAACTCCATCTGCCCGGGTCCGGACTGGGTGCCGGACCGCCATGTGCGGGCGCCGCCCTTCTGCGAGAGGGTTAGCACGTCATAGCCCCGCAACAGCCCCTCGACCCGGCCCAGCACCGGCAGCAGCGACAGGCTGAGCAGGACTGGCGCCAGCCACGGACAGCGGCCCAGCCAGCGGCCCGGCGCCGGCCATCGCCCAAGTGTCCAGCCCGCGCCCACCACCAGCAGCAGGTCCAGCATCCAGTGGCGGGTGGTGGCCTGGCGCTCGCAGCACAGCGCGCCGTAGTGGTAGTAGGCGGCGAGTATGGAAAAGGCGGCCGCCGCCGCAAATGACGCCGCCAGCACGGCGCGTTGCCGCCCCAGCGCGGCACGGACGCTGCACGCGCCGTGCCAAAGCCCGGCCAATCCGGCGGCCAGGGCCAGCTTGGCGGCAAGTGCGCCGAGGACGGCGGCTGGGGTCTTGTCGCCGTCCGCCCCAACAAGGTCCAGCGCGAACTGCCATGCCGTGAGGCCCAGGGATGGCAGCAGCCGGCCGGTGTAGGGCTGCGTATCGGCGCCCAGCTCGACGACGTTGGCGCGGGACCGCACGATGGCGAGCAGGACGGCGATGCCCAGCAGTCCCGGCGCCAGCCACCATGCGCCGTCACGCAGCAACCCGGCGCCGCGTTGGCGGGCGGGCCGGGTGGCTGCCTCGGCCAGTGCGGCGACGGCGAAGCCCACGGCCAAGGCTGCGCCGACCTCGCTGCTGCCGGCAGCGACGAGCAGTGCGGCACAGCATCCACCGCGTGCCAAGGCGTCCATCGGGCGGGACAGCAGGACCAGCAGCACCGTCGCCGCTCCGGCAACCGGCAGGTAGGCAGCAGCGGCCATCGGCCAGTAGAAAGCCTCCGTCACTTCGTTGGTGGCGAGCACGAAGGCAAACGGCACAACCGCCAATGCACACGCTGTTGGGAGTCGCGCCGGGGATCGCGGCAGTGCCATCCATGCTGCCAACCCGGCCATCGCCATGACCCCGGCCCACAGCAAGAGCAGGAACGGCACGACCAGCGGACGGCCTGATCCGTTCACCGCAGCGCCATACAGGGACAGCAGGCCTTCGGAGAACGGCCGCGGCGCATATTGTAGCCGGGCGGCGAAGGCGTCCCAGCCTCCGGTGCGCTGGTTGGCGAACAACGTATATTCGTCGGTCTGCCAGCGCGCGAGGCCAAGCTGTCCCGCGTAGGCCGCGATGCAAAGCACCGCCACCGCCGCCGGCAGTGCTGGCGACGCGGCAGCGGTCCGGGCCGCCGCTGCCAGGCGGCGTGTCAGGCGGGAAGCCGTGGCATACGTTGAACGATCCAGCAGCGTGAGCGTCAGCAGTTGCAGGGCGGCGGTGACGCCGGCCAGGAAGTATCGCGGGTGCAGGTCGGCCCCGGCGAACGGGGCGGCAAGCAGCAGCGTGACCAACGCCGCAGCCGGCAAAAGGCGCGGGCCGGGCTGTCCCGACAGCAGCACGGCCAGCGCCGCCAGTCCGCCAGCGATCAGCAGCGCCGGGTAGATGCTGGCCATTGCGAGCAATGCACGGGATAGGCGGGAGTCCTGAGCCGCAACCTTGGGCGGCGGCGTCCGGCCTGTCAGCGCAGCAAGACGGCTGGTCACCCAGGGCGATAGGGTGTGTCCAAGGTCTAAGTCCCGAACGACGCCTTCGCGCCAGCGTGTTGGCTCGAATATTCGCTCGAAGCCGCGCAGGTAGGTCGCTGCGAAGGTTTGCGGATGGTCCCGCAGTCCCGACCGCAGCATTGCAGAGTAGGCGGTCTGGATTTGGTGCTCTGCATCCGGGCCGTCCGTGCTGGTCATGCCCAGGCGTGCGCCCATGAGGCGGCGCAGGCTTTCCGGCCCATCCTCCTGCAGCCGGGTGGCTTGCCGCACGGGGTTGCTGAGGTCGAGCCGCTCGAACTCCGTCCGGGTCAGGAGGATGCCGGCCCGCATGAAGTCATCGCGCCGCAGCGCCGGAAGGAAGGAGCCGATCGCGTCCGGCACGTTGAATTGCTGGATGGACGACGCGCCTGACGATGAAGCGCCGGAGACGGCAGCGGGCAGCATGGTCTGGGCGGCCAGCATCATGGCCGGCAATGCGGCCGTGGCCAGCAGCCGGCGCCGCAGCCGGGGCATGCGGTGCCGGGCCGGGATCAGAAGGGCGGCCGTGGCGGCGAGCAGCAGCGCTGCGGCGCCTAGCACCGCATAGTCGGCCCGTCCGGCGACCGCCACGGCCGCGAGCGCGACGAGCCAGGGCGCCGTGCGCCAGAACCGTGCGGGTGACGCGGCGATCCCTGCCGCAAGCAGTGTCATGAAGGCGAAGAAGGCAGCGGCAGCGACCGTATCGGTCAGCCAGAACCGGGCATAAACCTGGCCCAGGGGATCGAGCGTCGCCGCCAGGGCAAACAGCGGCAGCCCATAACGTCGGCCCGGCACGCGGGCCAGAAAGCGGCACGCCAACAGGATGGCCGCCAGCAGCAACCCGGCCTGGGCCGCCGGAACCGCCGCCGGGCTGCCGGTCGCCGCAGTGAGAAGCCGCGCGGCATGGCCATAGGCCCAGGACCGGCCCGGCGTGTCCCAATCAAGCGGTCCCGTGGCCAGGTAGGCCGTGAGGTCGTCATGGAAGAAGCGCGGCAACCGGTCCACCAGCAGCAGGAGCACCGTGACGGCAACCGCAACCGCAGGCGGCAGCAGGGAGCCTAACAGCCGAGTCCGAGGGGCGGGGGCGCCGGCCCGCTCCGAAGACGGCACCACTTCACCTTTGATTGCAGCCGTCACCGGACGCTATCCCCCGCGCCGAGCTTGGGACCGCCCTTGCCTAAGCCCTCAGAACTTGGCGGACAGCGCCAGGGAGCCAAAGTTGAACAGGCCGGACTTCTGACGCCTGAACTCCTCGGTCTGCCACGTTTGCGTATAGGTCAGCCGCACGCCGTAAGCCATGACGGCCAGCCCGCCTTGGAACTCGCCTACGAAGGGCCGCTTGGTTACGTGCGGCCCCTGACTATTGCGGAACGTGCTGCCGTCCAGGAACACGTCGCGCGCAATGGCCTGCCCGTCCGCGCCGGCGAACACATACCAGGCAAAGGGCCGGTTGGGCGTGTAGGCGTCCGTCCCGGTCAGGCCCGGGCGGATGCGTGAGGCGCCGAAGTCGCTCGCCAGGCCCTGCCCCAGCCGGAAGCTGATGCCGCCCTGCACGTAGTCCCGCACCGTGCCGACGCCGACCGTGGCCGCAGGCAACAGGTCGGTTTCCAGCCCATTCAGCCCGGCCACGTTGAAGTGATACAGCGGGATGCGGTAGGTCCGCTCCACCAGCAGCTCCACTGCAGGCTCGTCCTTGATCTGGTTGCGCCAGCCCAGGTTGGGCGTATCGCCGATGATGTTATGGAATCCGTTCTGCACCGGCTTGCCCAGCGCGGACGGCCCGACGACGCCGAGGCTGAGGCCCAGCACGCTGCGGGCATCGTCGGTGTCGTGGATCAGGCCGAGGTCGGCGTGCAGCCAGCCGGCATAGGGCCGGTCGCCCAGCACCGGCTGGCTCTGTTGGGTGTTGCGCGGGGTGAACAGCGACTGGCTGAGGTCTATGCTGACCCGCTGCACCCCATCGCCCCAAACGGTGCGGCCGATGCTGGCCAGGAAGTCCGGCACGTGGGTCGTGCCGCTGGTGTAACCCAGGCGCAGGCCGCTGGTGTAATACTGGTCCGACGTGCCCTTGAGGGTGGACACCGCATCGTTCTCGATCTGGAATGTCCACGTGCCCTGCGGATCCTGCGGCGGCGCGGCATGCGCCGGCGCGGCGCCGAAGCTGGCTAGCATGCAGCCGAGTATCGCCGTGGTAATCGTCGTAACCCGCATCGCGCCGCCCTGCCGTAGGTTCGGTCAATCCATACTGACTTGCCGGGCCGCGTGGAACCCCTGGTGCTGGGCAGGCCATGCGGGAGGCCATGCGATCCAGCGGGCTGATGGCCAGAATGCCGTCCGTTGGACGGGTGGGCAGGCTGCCGTTCTTGTTGGGACCGGCTTTACCTCCGCCGGCGTGTCAGCGCAGCGGCTGCCAGGACAGATCATTGGATATCGGGCCGCCCAGTGTTCTGCTGCACGCCATCTGGCGCGTGGCCTGCGCCACGACGGCGCCCTCGGTATAAAAGCTGCTTGCGTAGATGCAGAACTTCGTCCGGTCATACGCCCGCATTTGCAGCAAGGCAGCGCCGGGCGGCTCCGGCGGCTGGGCAGGTGCGGGCGGCGGGGTTTGCGCGGCGGCGGTGGCCATTGGGATCATGCAAGACAGCATGGCGGCGGCAAGTCTCATGGCAACTCCCTTACGGGTTGGACAGTTCCGCGCCACAGGCCGCTTCCTTAGCAGCAAGCAAAGCCGACCTGCGAGTGTGTGTGGGCACGCCTGCCGGCACTGCCTGCGCCAGGGAACGGTAGGACCGCGGAGGCATGAGACACATGGGTGCAGGATGTCGGAGGAGTCGAATATCACGCGGACGGCACGGGAAGAAGAGCCTCAATATGTCAGAAAATGTCGTGGGTCCTGATCAAGCTTTCCGGGCGGCCCGCGTCCGTTTGCGGTGCCGAGGCTTCCATCAACCTGCCTGCCATGACCAACCCGGTTCCAGCCGCGTCCGCGCCACAGTCCCCGGTTGCCTTGGGACGAGCAAAACCGTAGACGAATCCCGGGGACAGGTGGCCGAGTGGTTGATGGCTCTAGTCTTGAAAACTAGCGAACCCGCAAGGGTTCCGTGGGTTCGAATCCCACCCTGTCCGCCATCCCGTTTGCAGGCATCTTATCTGGTAAGATGCAACAACAGGGGATGACGGCGCCCCCCAGCCCGCCCTAGTATCGTGCCGTGAACATCCTTGCCCCAGCCAAGGCCCGCCTGCTGATCGAGGTCGTGCACGACCTGGTTTGCCCCTGGTGCTACCTTGGCGTGCGGCGTCTGTTCCGCACCATGCGCCGGCGCCCGGACCTGTTGTTCGAGCTGGCCTGGCGGCCCTTCCTGCTCAACCCCGACATGCCGCGGTCGGGCATGTCGCGGACGGATTACGTCGTGCGGAAATTCGGTGGGGAGGACCGGGCGCGGCGCCTGTATGCCTCCATCACCGAGATCGGCGCTGCCGAAGGTCTGCAGTTCCGCTTCGACCGCATCCGGCGCACGCCGAGCAGCGTGGACGCGCACCGCCTGGTCCGCTGGGCCGCCCGCTACGGCCGCGGGCGCGAGGTGGTGGAGGCGCTGTTCGCCGCGCACTTCTCGGATGGGCACGACATCGGCGACCTCCAGGTGCTGCGCGCCATCGGCCTGTCCTGCGGCCTGGACCCGCATGGGCTGTCGGTGTTCCTGCGCGGGGACGAGGAGGTGGACTTGGTCCATGCCGACAACCTGCGCGCCCACCGGCTGGGCATCAACGGCGTGCCGTGCTTCGTGGTGGCCGGGCAGCATGCCATCTCCGGCGCGCAGGAGCCGGAAGTGATCGAGCGCCTGCTGGATGTCGCGGCGGTGGATGCTGCGGCGCCGTAGCCGCCCGCGGCCGCGCTTTTTCATGCATGCAACCGCAGGGTTTTAGGCTTCGAGTGGGACAGGGCTTCCCCATTCCTTCAAAGCGCCTGCTGCCGCAATGAGCTGAACAAAAACGAAACGAGAGAATGTCTATGCACTCGACCTTGCGCGCCGCCATCCTCTCATCCCTTGTCGTTTGGGCGCCTGTTGCCAGCCATGCTGCCGACGTGACGCCGGAACAGGCGCAGACGCTGGAGGAGCAGTTGCGTGTCTGGTTTGCGTCCATGGCCGGGCCGAATCTCCCCGTCGCGGCATCGCCAATCCAGATTACGCCCGAGGGTGATCACTTCCATCTCATGATGCCGCCAACCGCCTTGAAGGCGCAGGCCAAGGGATGGCCCACGGTGACGGCCAATGCCAAGCCGGCCACGGACGGGCGCTGGACCATCGAGGACATGCGCGTCCAGACCCCGGCGACGTTCACGGTGGACACGCCGATGCCGGCCAAGCCCGGCGAGAAGGCCAGCCCCCCCGTCCCGACCACCTACACGCTGACCTACGCTGCCCAGGAGGGCGGCGGAAGCTGGGACCCGACATTTGCGACGCCGTCGAACTTCAGCACCAACTCGACCGGCTTCCGCATGGTGGGCGAGGGTGGCGGCAGCCAACAGGTCACGACCATTGACAGCATGGTGTCGGCCATCTTGCTCCGCCCCGTTGCCGGCAACCGTGTTGACTTCAGCCTGGACGCCAGCGGCACCGGCTACGCGATGCAGGTCAAGTCTGGCACTGACCCGGCGGCAGGCTCCACCATGGCCGTGGCGGTGCAGCAGGTGAAGGTGCAGCTATCCCTGCCCGGCGTATCGCGGGAGCGCAGCGCCCAGGTCATCCCCGCCCTGGTCCGGCTTGCGCCCGCGCCCGGCGCCACGGCCGGTGCCAAGGCGCCGCCCAATCCGGAGGGCATACGCATGCTGATGCAGGCCCTGCAGGGGTTTGCGTCCGGCGCTACGATCAATGAAGTCCTGGACGGCTTCATCATTGAGGGCCAGGGCTTCGGCTTCGCCACGAAGCAGTTGCGCCTGGGCCTGGACACCAAGGCCGATGGCGCATTCATGAACGGGGCGATGGATGTTGGGCTGGACGGGTTGGCCCTGCCCGGCATGGGCCTGGACACATTTGCCGATGTGCTGCCGAGCCGGGTCGTCCTTCGGCCGGTCGTATCGCACGTGCCGACCAAGGAACTCCTGGCGCTGCTGCAAGCTGCGGGGGAGAACCCGAACAGCAAGCCTCCGGCGGCTCAGGTGGCGGCGCTGTTCAGCCAAGGGGGGCTGAAGGCCGGGTTGGAGAGCTTCGCGCTGGACATAGGCGGCGCCAGCTTCACAGGGAGGGCCGACATTGACCTGCCGTCCCCGAACGCCGCCTCCGGCACGGCGCAGGTCTTGGCAACGAACATGGATGCCCTGCTTGCCAAGATTCAGGCCAACCCGGCGCTGGCGCAGGCGGTCCCGGTGATCGTGTTCGCCAAGGGCATCGGCCGGACCGAAGGCGGCAAGCTGGTCTGGGACATGCAGTTCAACAGCAGCAAGCTGCTGGTGAACGGCGTGGACCTGCTGAAGATGGGCGGCAAGTAGCCGGCCCAGGCTGCGGCAGGCTGCGGCAGGCAGCGTCAGGCCGCCTGCTTCACCTGCGCCGCCAGCCGGCTCAGGTTGCCCAGCACGTCCCGGCCCAGCCGCATCCGCTCCTGCACGTTCATCTCCTTGGCGATGGCCAGCTTGTGGTCGGGACGCAGGCGGATCGTGCCTTTGCGGCTGCCGAGCCAGCTTATGAGGCCGCCGGGGTTGCGGAAGGCGTTGCCGCGGAAGGCGACGACCATGCCCTTCGGCCCCGCCTCCAGCTTCTCCACGCCGCTGTCCCGGCACATGCGCTTCAGGGTGACGACCTGCAGCAGGTTGTCCACCTCCGGCGGCAGCGGGCCGAAGCGGTCCACCAACTCCGCCGCCATCGCCTCGGTTTCCGCATCGGACGACAGCGCGCCGATGCGGCGATACAGGCCCAGGCGCACCGGCAGGTCCTGCACGTAGGTATCGGGGATCAGCACCGGCAGGCCCAACTGGATGCTGGGGGTCCAGTCGCGGTCCTCGGTTTTCTTGCGCCCACGTTCCGCACGCATCTCGGCGACGGCGTCCTCCAGCATCTGCTGATACAGCTCGATGCCAACTTCGCGGATGTGGCCGCTCTGCTCGTCGCCCAGCAGGTTGCCGGCGCCGCGTATGTCTAGGTCGTGTGACGCCAGGGTGAAGCCGGCGCCCAAATTGTCCAGCGTCTGCATCACGTCCAGCCGTTTCTGCGCCGCCGCCGAAAGACGATGGTTCTGCGGCCAGGTCAGGTAGGCGTAGCCCCGTTGCTTGCCCCGCCCGACCCGGCCGCGAAGCTGATAAAGCTGCCCCAAGCCGAACATATCGGCCCGGTGAATGATGAGCGTGTTGACGGCCGGCATGTCCAAGCCGGATTCCACGATGTTGGTGCTGAGCAGGATGTCATACTTGCCGTCGCCGAACTCGGTCATCACCCGCTCAAGCTCGGTCGGCGCCAGGCGGCCGTGCGCCTGGATCATGCGCGCCTCCGGCACGATCTCGCGCATCCGGGCCGCGATCTTGTCCATGTCCTCCAGCCGGGGCACCACGCAGAAGATTTGGCCGCCGCGGAAGCGTTCGCGCTGGATCGCCTCGCGGATCACCACGCTGTCGAACGGCGAGATGAAGGTGCGGACGGCCAGGCGGTCCACCGGCGGCGTTGCGATCAGGCTCATCTCCCGAACGCCGGTCAGCGCCAGTTGCAGGGTGCGCGGGATGGGCGTGGCGGAGAGAGTCAGGACGTGGACGTCGGCCTTGAGCTGCTTCAGCTTCTCCTTGTGGGAGACGCCGAAGTGCTGCTCCTCGTCCACGATCAGCAGCTCCAGGTCGGAGAACTCGATGCCCTTGGCGAGCAAGGCGTGGGTGCCGATGACGATGCTGACGCTGCCGTCGGCCAGGCCGCGCTTGGTTTCGGCGGCCTCCTTGGGTGTCACCATGCGGGATAGTTGCTCGACGCGGACCGGCAGGCCCTCAAAGCGCTTGCTGAAGGTGCGGTGGTGCTGCCGGGCCAGTAGGGTGGTGGGCACCACGACCGCGACCTGGGCGCCGGACAGGGCGGCGACGAAGGCGGCGCGCAGCGCGACCTCGGTCTTGCCAAAGCCCACGTCGCCGCAGATCAGGCGGTCCATCGGGCGGCCGGCGGCCATGTCCTCCAGCACGTCGGCAATGGCGCGGGCCTGGTCCTCGGTCTCGACGAAGGGGAAGCGGGCGCAGAATTCGTCCCAGGCGCCCTCGGCCGGAGCGAGGCTCACGGCGTCGCGCAGCCGGCGGGCGGCGGCGGTGCGGATCAGCTCGCCGGCCATGTCGCGGATGCGCTGCTTCATCTTGGCTTTGCGCGTCTGCCAGCCGGCGCCGCCCAGCTTGTCCAGCGCGACGCCACCGGACTCGGAGCCGAAGCGTGACAGCAGCTCGATGTTCTCGACCGGCAGATACAGCTTCTCGCTGCCGTCGTAGATCAGGCGCAGGCAGTCATGCGGGGCCGGGCCGACGCGCAGGGTTTCCAGGCCGTCGTAGCGTCCGATGCCGTATTCCTGGTGGACGACCAGGTCGCCCTCGGCGATTTCTGTCGCCTCGGCGATGAATTGGTCCGCCCGCTTGCGGCGGCGGGGCGGGCGGCTGATGCGCTCGCCCAGCAGGTCCTGCTCGCTGACGACGCTGGTCTTGCCGCCGACGAAGCCGCGCTCCAGGCCCAGGGTGACGACGGAGGCGACGCCGGGCGGCTGCTTCTGCGCCTCGACCCAGGTGTCGCACTGCTCCACCTTGAAGCCGTTCTCGCGCAGCAGATGCGCCAGGCGTTCGCGCGAGCCGCGGGTCCAGGCGGCGACCACAGTGCGGCGGCCCTGCCCGGCCCAGGTGGCGGCCTGCTCGCCAAGCTGCTGGAAGGCGTTGGCGCCGGTGCTGGCGCCGGCCTTGGTGAAGACGTAGCCCGGCCGTCCTCCAGCATCCACGCCCCCTGCCCCGTCCGGGCGGCCGTAGGGGCTGAACACCATGTTCGGCCCGGACGCCAGCATCGCGTCCCAGCCGGCACGGTCCAGGTAGAGGCGGGCGGACGGCATGGGGCGGTACGGGACTTCCCCGTCGCGTGGGGGCACGCGGCGGGCCTCGGCATGGTCGGCGACCATTTCCAGCCGGGCGTCCAGCACCTCTTCTGCCTGGTGGTCCAGGCTGATTGAGGCGTCGGGCAGGTAGTCCAGCAGGGTGTCCATGCGCTCATGGAACAGGGGCACCCAGTGCTCGATGCCGGCGTAGCGGCGGCCTTCGCTGACGGTCTGATACAGCGGGTCCGATGCGGCGCCGGGGCCGAACAGCTCGCGCCAGCCTTCGCGGAAGCGGCTGACGCTTTCGGCATCGAGCGGCACTTCGGACACTGGGCGCAGGACCAGGTCCTTGAGCTTGCCGGTGCTGCGCTGGGTGCTGGGGTCGAAGCGGCGCAGGGTTTCCACGGTGTCGCCGAAGAAGTCCAGGCGGACCGGCTCCGGCTCACCGGCGGGATAGATGTCGAGGATGCCGCCGCGGGTGGCGTATTCGCCATGCTCCATGACGGTGCCGCTGCGGTTGTAGCCGTTGGCCTCCAGGAAGCGGATGATGGCGTCGGGGTCGGCGGTGCCTCCCGGTCGCAGGACGAAGCTGGCGCCCCCGAATGCAGTGCGCGGCGGCACCCGCTGGACCAGGGCGTTGACGGTCGTCAGTACAATGCGCGGTCGGGTTGGCGTGTCCAGCAGACGGGCCAGGGTGGCAATGCGCTCGGACACGATCTCGGGGTTGGGGGAGACGCGGTCGTAGGGCAGGCAGTCCCAGGCGGGGAAGCGCAGCACGTCCAAATGCGGGGCGAAGAAGGCCAAGGCCTCCGCCAGCCGGGCCATGCGGGTGTCATCGCGGGTGACGTGCAGGATTTCTCCCCGATGCTCGGCCCGGCGCTGGGTGAGGAGCAGGGCGTCGTAGCCCTCGGGGGCGCCATAGACGATTGCGGTCATCTGGGCTGGCCCTCGCCGTCTTCGGCGGCCTGGCGGATGGCGCGCAGCATCGGGGTGTCCACGTCTGAGGGAATCGGCTGGCGGCCGGTCAGCCAGTCCGCCAGCATGGCGTCGGGCAATTCCATGACCTCCTCCAGTGCATCCAGGTCAGCCTCGGTGAACGCGGCCAGGCGGGAGCGGACGAAGTTGCCAATGAGGATGTCGTTCTCGTAGGTGCCGCGGTGAGTGGCGCGGAACAGGATGCGGCGGCGGCGGTTGTCGGCTTCGGTTTGGGGGTCTTGGCTTTGCACACTTGGGTCCCTGGACACGCGGGATCATATAGCGGTGACCCCCAGCACTGTCAGCCCGTGGCCGAACCGCAGAACTTCCTCCTGTCGCCTCTTCTCGCGCCCGTGACCTCATTGCGGGGCGTGGGGCACGCCGTGGGCAAGCTGATCGCCAAGGTGGCGGGGGGCGACCGGGTGCTGGACCTGCTGTTCCACATGCCGGAGTCCTACATGGACCGGCGGGACCGGCCGACGATCCGTGGGGCTGTGCCGGGCCAGGTGGCGACGCTGGCGGTCGAGGTGGTGCGGACGGATGTGCCGGAGAGTACGCGGCAGCCGTGGCGGATCACCTGTGGCGACGGCACGGGGTTTATGGAGCTGGTCTATTTCGGACGGCAGCCGCCGCGGACGGTCGTGCCCGGCGCGAGGCTGGTGATCTCGGGCCGGCTGGACCGGTTCGGCGACCGGCTGACGATGCCGAAGCCGGATCACGTTATCCCCGCCGCCCACGCCAGCCTGCTGCCATCCATCGAGCCGGTCTGGCCGCTGACGGCCGGGCTGTTCCCTGGCCAGGTGCGGACGGCAATGCGTCATGCGCTGGAGCTAGTGCCGGACCTGCCGGAGTGGCACGACGCGGCACTGATGCGGCGTGAGGGGTGGCCGGGGTTCCGCGACGCTCTGCGCGCGGTGCAGGTGCCGGACGCGCTACCGGTGGAGCTGCCGCGGCGGCGGCTGGCGTATGACGAGCTGCTGGCGCATCAGGTCGCCCTCGCCTGGCTGCGGCAGCGCGAGCGCACCCGGCCCGGGCGGGCGCTGGTGGGGGATGGGCGGCTGCGGGCGGAGACGCTGGAGCGGTTCGGGTTTGTGCCCACCGCGTCCCAGGTGCAGGCGCTGGCGGAGATTGACCGGGACTTGACGGCGCCGCGGCGGATGATGCGGCTGCTGCAAGGGGATGTGGGGTCGGGCAAGACCCTGGTGGCGCTGCTGGCGATGCTGCGAGCGGTGGAGGCCGGGCACCAGGCGGCGCTGATGGCTCCGACCGAGGTGCTGGCCAAGCAGCACTCCCGCACGCTGGAGCGGCTGTCGCCGGTGCCGGTCGAGCTGCTGACGGGATCGGTGAAGGGCGTGGCCCGGCGCAATGCGCTGATCGGCATCGCGAACGGCCGGGTCAAGCTAGTGGTGGGGACCCATGCGCTGTTCCAGGACGCCGTGCAGTATCACGACCTGGCGCTGGCCGTCATAGACGAGCAGCACCGGTTCGGCGTGGACCAGCGGCTGTTGCTGGGAGGCAAGGGGGAGCAGACGGACATCCTGGTAATGACGGCGACGCCGATCCCTCGGACGCTGCTGCTGACGCAGTGGGGGGAAATGGAGGTGAGCCGGCTGACGGAGAAGCCGGCGGGGCGGCAGCCCATCCGGACGTCGGTGCATTCGCTGGCGACGCTGGGGGATGTGGTGGATGGGATTGGGCGGGCTTTGGACCGGGGGGAGCGGGCCTATTGGGTTTGCCCGATGGTGTCCGAGAGCGAGCTGACGGATCTGGCAGCGGCGGAGGCCCGGTTTGCTGATCTGCGGGAGCGGTTTGGGTGGTGCGTCGGCTTGGCGCATGGGCAGCAGGAGCCGGGGGTCCGGGATGCTGCCTTGGCGGCGTTTGCGGCGGGGGAGGTGCGGCTGCTGGTGGCGACTACGGTGATTGAAGTGGGCGTGGATGTGCCGGAGGCCAGCATCATGGTGATCGAGCATGCCGAGCGGTTTGGGCTGGCGCAGTTGCACCAGTTGCGGGGGCGGGTCGGGCGCGGGGCGGTCCAGAGTTTTTGCTTGCTGCTGCATGAGGATGGGCTGACTGAGACGATGCGGCGGCGGTTGACGCTGTTGAAGGATACGGAGGATGGGTTCCTGATTGCGGATGAGGACTTCCGGATACGGGGGGGCGGGGACTTGCTGGGGAAGCGGCAGTCGGGGTTGCCGGGGTTCCGGCTGGCGGACCCGGTGGTGCATGAGGGGCTGCTGCATATGGCGAGCAAAGATGCGGCGGTGCTGTTGGAGCGGGATCCGAAGTTGGAGTCGGGGCGTGGGGGGGCGGTTAAGGGGTTGCTGCGGTTGTTCCGGTATGGGCCGGCTATACGCGCGCTGGCGGCGGGTGGGGGGATTGCTTAAGTAGGGTACGGAGAGGTGTCCCAGCTTGGAGGCCAGCGCTGGGCTAACGGTGGGCCTCTACAATGCAGACCTTGGTGGTGTGGGCGCGAGGTTTGCTGCTGGGAAGCCCTGACTTTAGAGTAGTCATGGCTGAGCGACCTGCCTGATGGCACGCAGGCCCTCAAACCGGAACCGACCTGATGACACGTTGCGGCCAGACTTCGAGTTTTGCGTGTTGGGGCGGCCTGTTTCGGCGCAGGCGCAGAATCGCTTGCTGCTACATGAGTGGAAAGCGGTTGTGAGGGCGGCGGCTCAAGCTGCATGGGCCGGAACCCGGACACGGTTTGCCGGAGACGTTGAGTTGCGGATGACGCACTATTCGGAACGGAGGATTGCCGACAGGGACAACTTCCTGAAGCCGATACAGGATGCGCTTCAAGGGGTCGTTTATGAGGATGACGGGCAGATTAGGGACTCAACCTCCAACTGGCGGAACATCAACGGCAGGCTCACGATACGGAACTTGTCGCTACCGCTTGCAGTCGCGTTCTCGAACGGAAGCGAATTCCTGCATGTCCGTGTCTGGATCAGCCCTGACATCGAGGATCTGGGATGATGGTGCAAGTTGACCGGGTTATAGAGCGCAGCACTCAGAGAAGGGTCACGCGTAAGTATAAGACACTGGGCTATGAGGTGCTGGAAAATCCTGGTCCAGACCTTCTGCCGGACTTCATGCAGGGCGTGGCGCCGGACATCATTGCGCGCAGCAGTTCAGATAACGTCGTTATTGAGGTGAAGGGGCACGCTTCCCTCAAGGGGTCGAATGATCTTGTCGGGATTGCTGAACGCGTGTCGGGTCATCCGGATTGGCGTTTCGAGCTGGTCGTTGTTGATGAGGCGGGCGACAGCGTGTCGGCTTCCGATGCGGATTATGAGAGGGTGGTGGGCAGGGGCTACGCATGAGATTTCTCTCGCCTGGCGGGTCCTGACGTATGATGACGCGCCCTCGCGATTGCGGGGGGAGCGGAGCATGTCGATCGAGAAGCTGGGCCAGTATCTTGTTGCGGTCGAGGA
>JAABUT010001559.1_pt1 | contig 25688 bp, 20 predicted proteins | sample 5559281 | NCBI WGS metagenome assembly JAABUT01 (sample SAMN10711880, study PRJNA513359) | rock metagenome | isolation source: Antarctica rocks | place: Antarctica: Victoria Land, Ricker Hills nord | collected 2016-01-04
GTTCGGTATGGTCGAGGGTCAGGGTGCCGGGAACGTCCACGGCCAGTTCCTGGCCATGCTTGGCGAACTCCCACCGGAAAGGCTTTCCGCTCGGTAGACGAACCCGGATGCAGGCATGCTGCTTCAGGTCGTCGGGCGTTCGCGGCGCCCCGCGAGCCGCCAGATAGTCCGGGGATGCCACGGCCACGAACCTGGTCTCGCCGCCGAAACGAACCGAGATCATGTCCCTGGGCACGGCTTCGCCGAGCCTGAACCCGGCATCGAACTCTCCGGCCACGATATCGACCAGCCGACCCTCCGTGACGAGGTCGAGGGACATCTCCGGAAAACGGGACAGGAAGACTGGCACGACCGCGCGCAGCAGCAGCCGGGCCGCGATCTCGCCGGCATTGATCCGAAGCGTTCCGCTCGGACGGCCCCGGAAGACGTCGACCTCCTCAAGGGCCTCGTCGAGGTCGCGCAGCACGGGCCGCAACCGCGCGATCAGGCGTTCCCCGGCCTCGGTCGGCGATACGCTGCGGGTCGTCCGGTGCAGCAGGCGCAGGCCCATGCCGGCTTCCAGACTGCGCATCATGTGGCTGAGCGTGGACGGCGACTGCCCCAGTTCGTCGGCAGCCTTGCGGAAGCTGCGATGCGCCGAGATGGCCACGAGCGCCGTCAGATCGCTGAGCGAGGGTCGTGCCATTGGTGGAAAATTTTCACGAGGTCATGCTGGGTCGGCGGTATAATCTCATCAATGCAGAAGTCCATATGCTGCTTTCGGGACTGCGGCTCCCTGCTCTCCGAAGGCTTATCCCATGCAGAAGACTTGGTTCATCACGGGCACCTCCTCCGGCCTCGGGCGGGTGCTGACCGAGAAGCTGCTGGCGCGCGGCGACCGGGTAGCCGCGACCCTGCGCAGGACGGACGCTCTCGACGACCTCAGGACGTTGGGCGGCGACCGCCTCTGGACGGCGCAGCTCGACGTGTCCGACATAGAGACCGTCCGATCGGTCGTCGACCGCGCCTTCCGCGACTTGGGCCGCATCGACGTCGTCGTGAACAACGCCGCCTATGCCCTGTTCGGCGCTGCCGAGGAGGCCAGCGACGACCAGATCCGCCATCAGATCGACACCAACCTCATTGGCTCGATCCAGGTCATCCGTGCGGCCCTGCCGCACCTTCGTGCCCAAGGTGGCGGCCGGATCCTGCAGGTGTCGTCGGAGGGCGGCCAGATCGCCTACCCGAACTTCAGCCTCTATCACGCCACCAAATGGGGGATCGAAGGCTTCGTCGAGGCGGTCGCCCAGGAGGTCGCGCCCTTCGGCATCGCCTTCACCATCGTCGAACCTGGGCCCACCCGGACGAACTTCGGTGCCGGCCTCGTCAGCCCGCCGCCGATGGCCGTCTACGACGACACGCCCGCCGGCGAACTGCGCCGTGCCGTGATGGCGGGGGCGTTCCCGATCCCCGGCGACCCGGCCAAGATGGCGGACGCCATGATGGACGCTGCGGAACACACCCCGGCGCCCCGCCGGCTCTTGCTCGGAAGCGGCGCCTACGCCAGGGTCCATGCGGGGCTGGCCGACCGGCTCAGTGCCCTGGAGGCACAGCGGGAGGTCGCGCTCGCGACCGACGTCGACGCGTGACGCGGCTCGGTGAACGCGATATGCCACGTCGTCGCCCGCCATGGCCTGCTCGGCGCAGGTCGGTTGAGTCCGCAGCAGGTTGGAGCGGGAATGCGTCCGCGGATCACGCTGTCGATCGGAGACGAGCCCTTGACGCTCGATCACGTCGATGCGGTCGCCAGGGGCCGGGCTGACTTCGAGCTGTCGGCCGCGGGACGCGCCGCAATCCTCCGGGGGCGCGCGGTGGTCGAGCGCGGGGTCGAGGCCGGTCTGCCGGCCTATGGCGTTACCACCGGCGTCGGCAGCCAGAAGGACTTCGCGGTCGACCGCGAGGCCGTAGCCCGCTACAACGACCTGATGATCACGGCGCACGCCACGGTCGTGCCGGGTCCTGACGCGTGCCCCGAGGTGGTGCGCGCCGCCCTGGCGATTCAGCTGTCGCTGTTTGCCACGGGCCGGTCGGGCGTGTGGCTGGAACTCGTCGAACGCCTGCTCGCGCGGTTGCGGTCCGACGATCTCCCGGACGCACGTCTCGGATCCTCCGTCGGCGCCTCCGACATCGTAGCGATGAGCCAGCTCGCCGTTCCGCTGATCGGCAAGGCGGGACTCGGCACGGGCGGCGCGGGTCCGGCGCCGGTCGGCGGCTTGGCCGCGAAAGAGGCCCTGTCGCTTCTGAATTCGAACAGCCTCATGCTGGCGGAAGCCGCACTGGCCCTGGCCGAGGTGCGGGCCCTGCTCGACGCTGCCACGGTGGCGGGCGCCCTCTCGATGGAAGGCTTCCGCGGCAATCTCCAATCGTGGAGCGCCGCGATCGACGATGCACGGGGGCAGCCTGGGCAGAAGCGGACCGGCGCGGCCCTGCGGGCAGCCCTCGCAGGGAGCCGGCTCTGGCAGCCCGGCGAGGCCCGTCTCCTGCAGGACCCCTTGAGTTTTCGTTGCGTCCCGCAGATCCATGGCGCCGCCGAGGCGGCCTATGATTTCGCGCGCACCATCGTCGAGACGGAGCTGTCGTCCGCCTGCGACAATCCCCTGATCGAGATCGAAGCGGGCCTGTTCGTCTCGCACGGCAACATGGAAACGACCGCTTGCGCGCTCGCCATGGACACCCTGCGGCAGGCGCTCGCCAAGGTGATCGAGGCGGCGGGCCAGAGGATTCATAATCCAGTGGCCGAGCTTCACGGGGCTGCCCGCGAGCCTCGCCGCGGCGCCGGGCGCGGTCGGCGGGGTGCAGTTCCTCAACTTCGGCCATCTGGCAGCGGCGAACGTCGGCGCGGTCCGGCAAGCCGCCCACCCGGCGCTCCTGAACTACTCGGGCCAGATCGATGACGGCGTCGAGGACGTGGCCGGCAATGCGCCGCAGTCGGCTGCCGAGACGGTGCGCAGTCTGGTGCCGGCCTGGAACGTCGTGGCGCTTGAGGTCGCCTGCGCGGTCTGGGCGATCCATCGGCGTTCGCTGCCCATCGCTGATTTAGGGAAAGGTCTCGCTCCACTGGTCGAGACGATCATGCCGATGCTGCCGATCGGCACCGAGGGGACCTCGGTCTTCGACCTCGGACCGGTCGTCGCCGCGGTCAAATCGGCCTTCGGCATCGATCGCTCCGTCTTCGACCGCTAAATTCCCCCTTGGTTTCATCAGGGCCGCCATGGCGGCGGCCTCCCCCGGCATGAGGTTTTGCTCTCGGCAGGGGAGGTCGGCATGGACGTTCTTGGGGCGCCACAAGGCTGCGATGTGCAATCGGTGCGGGTCATCTCCCACAAGACTCTCGCCTTTGAAGGCCCTGAGAACGCAGGCAGCCGACGTCCACCACGCAGCACACCAGCCTGGTGTCGTACCGGCTGACAAAGTGGACGCAACGGCGGACGCAACGGCCTATCGGCTTCATCTTGGACCGCACGGGCCGACGCGCGCTGCCGAAAGAGGCTCGACCGCAACCGACGGGTTGGGGACCGGCGATGCCCCGTCGTGATCGTCATACCACGATGTCGCGGGTGTCAAACTCACAGGGCTCTGGCCCATCCGCATGTCCCCGGGCCGGCCTCTCTGTATGAAGGTGCCGATGCGGCGCACACCCCCTTGCGCCATGTCCCTTCCTGCATTACGTCGTCATTCACTGACCTGTTTTCGATTGTATCGTTATGGCTGCTACAGCTCTCGTACAAGCCCGGATCGATCCCGCCACGCGGGACGAAGCCGCGGTCGTTCTCGCTTCCATGGGCATGACGGTGTCTCAGGCGGTGCGTCTGATGCTCACCCGTGTTGCGCGGGAAAAGGCCCTGCCCTTCGAGCCGCTGGTCCCGAACGAGACCACCATAGCGGCCATGAGGGAGGCCCGGGCGGGGGTCGGCATGCGTCGCGTCAGTGGCGTGGCCGAACTTATGGCCGAACTACATGCCGAGGACGATTGAATGGGGTGGGCGCTTCACCCGAGACTATAAGCGCGAGCGTCGGGGCAGCATCGGCAAACCCTGGACGATGCCCTCGCCGAGGTGCTGGACGCCATCGCTAGTGGCCAGCCATTGGAACCTCGACACCGAGACCATTCCATGAAAGGCGACTGGCAGGACCATCGGGACTGCCACGTCAAGCCGGACCTTGTGCTGATCTATCGGCTGACGAACGACGACATCCTCCAACTCGTTCGCCTCGGGTCGCATTCTGAGCTGGGGATCTGACCAGCGGGTAGACCATGTGGCCACGACGACCATGGAGCGTGGGTGTCATGGCCACGGCCCCGGTGGCCTTTACGGACACGCCTACTCCGTAAGCGTTGTGCACACGGGCCGTTGCTTGGATGGCAACGACGTCGTGTTTATGATGACCACGGAGCAGCATCGTTGCCGGCATGGCAACAGGGTGTCCGTCACTGACATGCCCTGCTAGCTCACGCGTCCAGTATGGGCCTGAGGTATTGCAGGCCACGTCGACAGAGGGGCCGACGGACGTGGAGATGCGGGTCGTCTGGGCGCTGCCGGATACATCCGTGCTGCAACTGACGCCGATCTCCCAGTCGTAGGGGTGGGTCACACCGAAGGCAGCGGGAACCCTTTGGCGGGAAGGTGAGCTTCAGTCGCAAATCAGCCTGTCCCGTCGCCTCGTTGAAGACGTATCCACCATCGTATTTTGACGATGACCTCCGGCGCGTCCTCAGCGGGACGGGGGAACGCCGCCGTAGGTGGCGAGGTTCGCGCCGGCGAGCCAGCCGGCATCGATCGGCAGGTTGATCCCGGTGATGGCGGCCGCGTCATCGGACAGGAGGAATGCCACCCCCAGCCCGATCTCGCGCCCCTCGACCATCCGGCCCATGGCGGCCGCTTCGGCCAGGAGCTGCGCATCGCGCTTGCCGTTGTCGATCGCGGCCTGCAGGGGCGGTGTCGCGACATACCCCGGCGACACGGCGTTGACCCGCACGCCCGAGCGGCCCCATTCGGCGGCGAGGCAGGCCGCCATATGCACCACCGCCGCCTTGGTCGGGGCATAGGCGTGCAGCGGTGCGGTGCGCCACGCCGTCACCGACCCGGTGATGACGATGCCGCCCGCCCGGCGGCGCGCCATGCGCTGCCCGGCCGTCATGCAGGACACATAGACGCCGCGCAGGTTCACGGCGACCACCCGGTCGAACTCGGCCAGGGGAAGGTCCTCGGCCGGCCCGCCCCGTTGGATCAGCCCGGCGTTGGCCACCAGCGCCTCGACGGGCCCGAACTTCGCTTCGATATCATCGATCGCGGCCAGGGTCGCAGCGTCGTCGACGACGTCGAACGGAACGGCTTCGGCGCCAATCGGTCCTGCGGCGGCGCGGCAGCGCTCGACGTCGATGTCGGAGATGACGACCCGCCAACCCCGTTCGACGAGTACGCCGGCCGTCGCGAGGCCGATGCCGCTCGCGCCGCCCGTCACGAGGGCGACCCGTTCCCGTCCTTCGTTTCTCTGCATCATGTCACCGTCTCCGAGGTGCCTGCCGGCCGTCGCCCTGTGCCGACCGATGGTGTCGATCGGCCACCTCGAACGGTAGGAGATTTGGTTCGGCCCAGGCCATAGGAGAGCACCGTCTCATATCAGGCCGATCGAAGCGGGACGATGTTGCCGCCTGAACCGTCGCCGCGCGCGACCGCGAGCGCGATGACGGCTTCCAGTTCGGCTTGAGGAAACGGCTTGGCCAAGCGGGGCAGCGCTCCTTGATCCGCCAGGTCCGCAATGTCGGCGTAGCCGCTCGCGAGCACCACCGCCATGTTCGGATAGCTCGATTGGATGCGGCGCGTGAGCTCGATGCCGGTCATCCCGGGCATGGCGTAATCGGTGATCACGAGGTCGATGTCGCGGCCGTGACATCGCAGCGTGTCGAGCGCCTGGATCCCGGAGTTGGCCTCGCTCACGACATGGCCCAGATCTTCGAGCATCGCGGCCGTACCCGCACCGACGAGCGCGTCGTCGTCGACGACCAGAATGCGGAGGCTGGGGCCTCCATCGCTCGATGATCGCGCGTCCGGGTCCGAGCGCTGGTCCGGGTCGGGCGGCATCTCGGGGGTTCTCTCGGCCTGGGGGAGCCATAGCGCGATGGTCGTGCCTTGTCCGACGACGCTGGAGACCGTCATGGCGCCGCCCGACTGAGCCGCGAGTCCGTGGACCATCGACAGGCCGAGCCCCGTGCCTTTGCCCGGTCCTTTGGTCGTGAAGAAAGGTTCCGTCGACCGCGCCAGAGTGTCGGGATCCATGCCGGTCCCCGTATCGATGACGTCGAGCCGAACGTATTGGCCCGGCTTGAGCCCACGGGGTACGTCAGCCTGCTCCAGGGCAACGGTCCTCTCGGATGCCGTGATCGACAAATTGCCCCCGAGCGGCATGGCGTCCCTTGCATTGACCGACAGGTTCAGGATCGCGAGCTCCAACTGGTTGGCGTCCACCTGAACAGGTGCCAATCGTGCGGGGACCGTACGGCTGACCAGCACGCCCGGGCCAAGCGAGCGTTCGAGAAGATCCTCCACCCCGGCCACCAGCTTGGCGACATCCACGGCCTCGGGTTTGAGGTCCTGGCGGCGCGCGAAGGCGAGTAGGCGCTGGGTGAGGGCGGAGCCTCTCTGCGCACCGAGCGCCGCATTGTCGACCAAGCGATGAGCCCGCGCATCGTCCGGCGGCAGCCGTTTCTTCAGCAGCTCGAGGCTGCCCAGAACGACACTGAGCAGGTTGTTGAAATCATGCGCGACCCCGCCGGTGAGCTGGCCGATCGTGTCGAGCTTCTGGGCTTCGAACAGCTGTGCAAGGGCCGTCTCGCGCTCGCGCGTCCGGTCGGCGATGCGCTGTTCGAGCTGCTCGTTGAGGTTCTGCAGCGCCTCAGCCGACAGCTTGCGCTCGGTGATGTCGTAGGTCACGCCGCTCAGCCTGATGGCATGTCCGTTGGCATCGAGCGTGGCGGCCCCGCTCGTCGCACACCACCTCAATTCGCCGCCTGGCAGCAGGATCCGGAACTCGACGTCGTAGGGCTCGCCCGTCGCGGCCGCCTTGGCGGTAGTTTTCCGCACGGGTTCGGCATCGTCCGGATGGATGAGGGCGGCGACCCGCGCAGCCGTGATCTCCCGGTCCGAGGGATCGAGCCCGAACAGGCGGTACTGCCCCTCGTCCCAAAGATACCGGTCGGTCGCAAGGTCCCACTCCCACGATCCCATGCGGCCCGCCGCGAGCGCCAGGCTTCGACGCTGCTCGCTTTCACGGAGCCGAGCCGTCGACGTCTCCAGGGCAGCGGTCCGCTCCACCACCCGCTGCTCCAACTCGGCGTTCAGGCGCTCGAGCTGCCTCGTCTTGCGATAGAGTTCGGCGAAGACCCGGACCTTGGCGCGCAGGACGTCCGCCACCACGGGCACGGAGACATAGTCGACCGCACCGGCCTCGTAGCCCCGCAGGCTATCCAGTTCGGTGATCTGGATGGCCGATACGAAGATGATCGCCGTCTTTTGATGTCGCGGATGTTGCCGGATCATCGTGGCGAGTTCGAAGCCGTCGAGCTCGGGCATGCACACATCGATGAGCACGACCGCCACTTCGGTCTTGAGCAGATGCTCCAGCGCCTGCCGGGCCGAATGAGCTTTGATCAGGTTGTCACCGAGATCGCTCAGGATCACCTCGTAGCTGAGCAGCTTTGCGGGCTGGTCATCGACGAGGAGGATATTGACGGGATCCGGTCCCTTGACGTGCATGACGCTAGAACTCCATGAACCTCAACGGTGCAGCCAGAGACGCAACGCGGAGAGCAACTGCTCCGTATTGACGGGTTTGGCGAGATAGTCGGAAGCGCCCGCCTCGAGACATTTCTCCCTGTCTCCTTTCATGGCTTTGGCCGTGAGGGAGATGATCGGCAAACGCCGGAACGCCGGGTTGGCGCGGATGACCTGCATGGTTTCGTAACCATCCATCTCAGGCATCATGATGTCCATGAGGACGATCGCGATATCGCTCGTCGACTCGATGATCGAGATGGCTTCCTTGCCGGTCGTCGCCGTGAGGATCTGCATGCCGCGGCGCTCCAGAAGGCTCGCCAGAGCGAAGATGTTGCGCGCGTCGTCGTCCACGAGGAGGACCGTTCGGCCGACGAGATCGTCATCCGAGCTGTGCAGCCGCTCCAGCATGCGCTGCTTCTCGACCGGGAGGTCGGAGACGACCCTGTGCAGGAACAGCGCGGTCTCGTCGAGCAGGCGTTCGGGGGATTCCACGCCCTTGACGACGACGCTGCGCGCCATCGCGTGGAGCCGCGTTTCCTCCTCGGGCGACAGTTCCTTGCCGGTGAAGACGACGACCGGCACGTCGCCGATCGCGGCATCGTCGCGGATCTGCTCCAGCACCTCGAAACCCGTCATGTCGGGGAGCTTGAGGTCGAGGACGACGCAATCTATCGGCTCGTTCCGCAATGCGGCGAGCGCATCGGTGCCGGTCTCCGCCGTGGTGATCTCGATGTCGGCGTGCCCCAGCAGTTCGGTGACCCCGAAGCGCTCGGCCGCATTGTCCTCCACGATCAGCAGCCGCTTGCGACGGGGTTGGGCGAAGGACTTGATGCGCGTCAGCGCCGTCCCGAGCCCTTGGCGCGTCACCGGTTTGGTCATGAACGAATAGGCGCCTCGTGCGAGTCCGTGCTGCCTGTTGTCCTCGAGCGTCACGATCTGCACCGGCACATGCCGGGTCGCCGGATCCTGCTTCAGCTGGGACAGGACGTTCCAGCCCAACATGTCGGGCAGGAAGACATCGAGCGAGACGGCCGTCGGATGGAACTCTCGGGCCAGCGCAAGCGCTTCGGCGCCCCGCATGGCCACGAGCACCTTGAAGCCGTTGTCGCGCGCGAGGTCGACGAGGATACGGGCGTAGTGAGGGTCGTCCTCGACGATGAGCAGGACGTTGTCGCCGGTCTCGAGGTCTGCCCGATCGTCCGACACGATCTGTTCGACGCCGACGGCCCGTTCCGTGTAGCCGGCCCCCCCGTCCCGCGCGCGACCTTTGGCGCCCTGGCTCGGGTCGCTCGCCGGCCTGGCGAAGGCCGGGATCACGGGCGCCGAGACTCCGACGTAGGTGAGCGGCAGATAGAGCGTGAAGGTCGAGCCCGCGCCCGGCACGCTGCGCAGCTGGATTTCGCCCCCGAGCAGGTTGGCGAGCTCCCGGCTGATGGCGAGGCCGAGACCCGTCCCTCCGTATTTGCGGCTGGTGCCCGCATCGGCCTGCTGGAATGCTTCGAAGATGATCTTCTGCTTCTCGGGCGGTATGCCGATGCCCGTGTCCGACACTTCGAACGCCACGACCGACGGAGCGTTCTTGAGCAGACGGTGGTCCTGATTCCAGCCGCCCGCGGCCGGCGAGACTGCGAGCTTGATGACGCCCTGATGGGTGAACTTGAAGGCGTTCGACAGGAGGTTCTTGAGCACCTGCTGCAGACGCTTCGAATCGGTGACGATGCTGCGCTCGAGCTCGGGCGATGTATCGACCTCGAAGGTGAGGCCGCGGCGCTCGGCCTCGTGCCGGAACGGCCGCGCCATCATATCCAGCAGGTTGGTGAAGAAGATCTCCTCGGCCTCGACCGATACCGTGCCGGACTCGATCTTGGACAGGTCGAGGATGTCCGTGATGAGGTTGAGCAGGTCGGTGCCGGCGCCGTGAATGGTGCGGGCGAACTCGACCTGCTTGGGGCTCAGGTTCGCATCCGGATTGTCCCCGAGCTGCTGGCCCAGGATCAGGATCGAGTTCAACGGCGTCCGCAGCTCATGGCTCATATTGGCCAGAAACTCCGACTTGTACTTCGATGTGAGAGCCAGCTCGGCAGCTTTCTCTTCGAGTGCGCGGCGGGCCCGCTCGATTTCCTGGTTCTTGGCCTCGACCTCCTCGTTGCGGTCGGCGAGTTGCTGCGCTTTCTGCCCCAGCTGTTCGTTGGTCTGCTGGAGTTCACGCTGCTGGGTCTGGAGTTCGCCCGCGAGTTCTTGGGATTGGGTGAGAAGACCCTCGGTCTGCATGGTGGCTTCGATCGAGTTCAGCACGATGCCGATCGAGGTCGTCAACTGATCGAGGAAGGACATCTGCAATTCGGTGAAGCTGCCCAGCGAGGCCAGTTCGATCACGGCCTTGACCTGGCCCTCGAACAGCACCGGAAGCACGATGGCGCTGCGCGGCATGGCCTTGAACACGCCCGAACCGATCGGCACGACATTCGCCGGCAATTGCGTGACGAGCATCGGCCGGGCGTCCCGGGCGCATTGCCCGATCAGGCCTTCGCCCATCGACAGCCGGGTCGGATGGCCGGATGCGCCATCATTGGCATAGGCCGACAATAGCTTGAGGTCCGGCGCTGAGGGCTCGCTCGCGTCGATCTGATAGATGACCCCCAACTGGGCCTCGACCAGTGGCGCGAGCTCTGACAGCAGCATGCGCCCGACGGTCGACAGGTCGCGCTGGCCCTGCAGCATGTTGGTGAACCGGGCCAGGTTCGTCTTCAACCAATCCTGCTCGGTGTTGCGCTCGGTGGTGAGCCGCAGATTGCCGATCATGGTGTTGATGTTGTCTTTGAGCTCGGCCACTTCGCCGCGCGCCTCGACCTGGATCGAGCGCGTCAGGTCTCCCTTGGTCACCGCTGTCGCGACCTCTGCGATGGCGCGCACCTGAGTGGTCAGGTTGGCGGCCAGGAGGTTCACGTTGCCGGTCAGATCCTTCCATGTTCCGGCCGCGCCCGGGACATTCGCCTGACCGCCGAGCCGGCCCTCGACGCCCACCTCACGCGCCACGCTCGTCACCTGATCGGCGAAGGTCGCGAGCGTGCCCGTCATGTTGTTGATCGTCTCGGCCAAAGCCGCGACCTCGCCCTTCGACGCGACCGTGAGGTTCTGCTTCAGATCGCCGTCGGCGACCGCCGTCACGACCTTGACGATGCCGCGCACCTGCTCGGTCAGGTTCGCCGCCATGACGTTCACGGTGTCGGTGAGGTCCTTCCAGGTTCCGGCCACGCCGGGCACGGCCGCCTGTCCGCCGAGCCGCCCTTCGGTGCCGACCTCGCGGGCCACGCGCGTCACCTCGCCCGCGAAGGCATTCAACTGATCCACCATGGTGTTGATGGTGTTCTTCAACTCCAGGATCTCGCCCTTCACGTCGACGGTGATCTTGCGGCTGAGATCGCCCCTCGCGACCGCCGTCGTGACTTCGGCGATGTTGCGCACCTGGGTGGTCAGGTTGGCGGCGAGAAGATTCACGTTGTCGGTGAGGTCCTTCCAGGTCCCGGCGACACCGGGCACGACCGCCTGGCCGCCGAGGCGCCCGTCGGTGCCGACCTCGCGCGCCACGCGCGTCACCTCACCCGCGAAGGAGCGGAGCTGGTCCACCATCGTGTTCAGCGTTTCCTTCAAGAGAAGGATCTCGCCCCGCACGTCCACCGTGATCTTGCGCGACAGGTCGCCGTTGGCGATGGCGGTCGCAACTTCGGCGATGTTGCGCACCTGGCCGGTCAGGTTGCCGGCCATCGAATTGACGTTGTCGGTCAGGTCCTTCCAGGTGCCGGCGACGCCAGGCACCTGGGCCTGGCCGCCGAGCTTGCCTTCCGTGCCGACCTCGCGCGCCACCCGGGTCACCTCGCCCGCGAAGGCATTCAACTGGTCCACCATCGTGTTGATGGTGTTCTTCAATTCCAGGATTTCGCCCTTCACGTCGACGGTGATCTTGCGGCTGAGATCGCCGCGCGCCACGGCCGTGGTCACCTCGGCGATGTTGCGCACCTGCCCGGTGAGGTTCGACGCCATCGAGTTGACGTTCTCGGTCAGGTCCTTCCAGGTGCCGGCGACGCCCGGCACCTGGGCCTGGCCACCGAGCTTGCCTTCCGTGCCGACCTCGCGCGCCACGCGCGTCACCTCCGAGGCAAAGCGGTTGAGCTGATCCACCATGGTGTTCAGCGTTTCCTTCAGCTGAAGGATCTCGCCCCGCACGTCGACCGTGATCTTGCGCGACAGGTCGCCATTCGCGATGGCGGTCGAGACCTCGGCGATGTTGCGGACCTGGGCGGTCAGGTTCCCGGCCATGGAATTCACGGAATCCGTGAGGTCCTTCCAGGTGCCGCCGACGCCCGGCACCTGCGCCTGACCGCCGAGGCGCCCCTCGGTGCCGACTTCGCGCGCCACGCGCGTCACCTCGCCCGCGAACGAGCGGAGCTGGTCCACCATGGTGTTCAAGGTGTCCTTGAGGAGCAGGATCTCGCCCCGCACGTCGACGGTGATCTTCTTCGACAGGTCGCCGCTCGCCACCGCGGTCGCCACTTCGGCGATGTTGCGGACCTGCGCGGTCAGGTTGCCGGCCATCGAGTTCACGGAATCGGTAAGGTCCTTCCAGGTTCCGGCCACGCCCTTGAGCTGCGCCTGGCCGCCGAGCCGGCCTTCGGTGCCGACCTCGCGCGCCACGCGCGTCACCTCGGACGCAAAGGCGTTGAGCTGGTCCACCATCGTGTTGATGGTCTCCTTCAGCTCCAGGATCTCACCGCTGACGTTGACGGTGATCTTCTTCGACAGGTCGCCGTTGGCGATGGCGGTCGAGACTTCGGCGATGTTGCGGACCTGGGCGGTCAGGTTGCCGGCCATCGAGTTCACGGAATCCGTGAGGTCCTTCCAGGTCCCCGCGACGCCGAGCACGTTGGCCTGGCCGCCGAGCCGTCCCTCGGTGCCGACCTCGCGCGCCACGCGCGTCACTTCGGACGCGAAGGCGTTGAGCTGGTCCACCATCGTGTTGATGGTCTCCTTCAGCTCCAGGATCTCACCGCTGACGTTGACGGTGATCTTCTTCGACAGATTGCCGTTGGCGATGGCGGTCGAGACCTCGGCGATGTTGCGGACCTGGGCGGTCAGGTTCGACGCCATCGAATTGACGTTGTCGGTCAGGTCCTTCCAGGTCCCGGCGACACCCGGCACCTGCGCCTGACCGCCGAGCCGGCCTTCGGTGCCGACCTCGCGCGCCACGCGCGTCACCTCGCCCGCGAACCCGTTGAGCTGGTCCACCATCGTGTTGATGGTCTCTTTCAGCTCCAGGATCTCACCGCTGACGTTGACGGTGATCTTACGGCTGAGGTCCCCGCGCGCCACCGCGGTGGTGACCTGGGCGATGTTGCGGACCTGCGCCGTGAGGTTGCCGCACATGGCGTTGACCGAGTCGGTCAGGTCCTTCCAGGTGCCGGCCACGCCCGGCACGATGGCCTGCCCGCCGAGCTTGCCCTCGGTGCCCACCTCGCGGGCCACGCGCGTCACCTCGGAGGCGAAGGAGCGCAACTGATCGACCATCGTGTTGATGGCCTCCTTCAGTTGAAGGATCTCGCCCCGCACGTCGACCGTGATCTTCTTCGACAGGTCCCCGTTGGCGACCGCGATCGTCACGTCGGCGATGTTGCGGACCTGAGCGGTGAGGTTCGAGGCCATGGAATTGACGCTCTCGGTGAGGTCCTTCCACACGCCCGTCACTTCGCTGACCTGCGCCTGCCCTCCGAGCTTGCCGTCCGTGCCGACCTCGCGCGCCACGCGCGTCACCTCGGAGGTGAAAACGGAGAGCTGCTTGATCATGCCGTTGACGATCGTGGCCGACCGCAGGAATTCACCCTTGAGGGGCCGCCCTTCCACGTCGAGCGGCACCGTCTGCTGGAGGTCTCCTTTGGCCACGGCCGTGATGGTGCGGGTCACCGCGGTGGTGGGCCACAGCAGATCGTCGATGAGCGTATTGACCGAGCTCTCCATGTCGGCCCAGGCCCCATTCGACGCTCCCAGTCGCACGCGCGTGCGGGTCTTGCCGTCCCGGCCCACCACCTGGCCGACGGTCTCGAGCTGCTGGGCCATGCGCTCGTTGGCCGCCACGATGTCGTTGAACGCGTCCGCGATCTTGCCGGCCAGGCCGGGGAAGTGTTTGGGCAGCCTGACCGAGAAGTCGCCGAGCCGCATGGCCTGCAGGGCGTCGAGGAGTTCGGTCGGGTCGAGCGAAGCACTGGTTTCGCCCGGCAGCACCAACCCGCCCGCCGCCGGGTCGGTGGCATGGCCGTTGCCATTCCTGGCCCGCGGCGTGGGCGGGGCCGCGGCCGGCAGGCCCGATAGAGCCGACGCGGCCGTGGTCTTGCTGGTTGTCCGCCCCATGTGCACGCTCCCGCCCGTCACGAACCGTTGCCCGTCTCGCTCTGCCTATAGCCGATCGGCGGGTTCGGAGGCACGCGGAATCCGCCTCGGCGTCGGGGCTGAGCCTCAGAACGGGCGCGTGCCGACGCCACGCTCGAGAGCTCCTGCCGTCCTGTCCGGCCGGTCTCGCTGCTCGGTCATTTCGCGGATCTTGCGGGCAAGGTCATCCATGGCGAAGGGCTTGGTCGACGCCGTGAGGCCCGGCCGCAGCACCCGCGCGGCATCCGCCATATGGCGCCTGTTCATGCCGCCCGGCAGCCCGACATCGGTGTACCGGACGAGACCAAGTCCCGGACGTCAGACCTGCGACAGCTTGATACAGTGACGGACGGCGCAGGTGAGACAGCGTTACGAGCAGTGTTCACGCCTTTGTCGAAGCAACAGTCTAGCAAGATGCAGTCAAGGTGAGGCTCGATAGAAAGACGTGGTTAGGCATGAGACGCCATGTGGGGCCTTGCTGGACGGCCTACCGCGCCATGAAGGCAGGGTTCCTATCGTCCCGCCGCGTAGGCCTGCATGCCCCGGGGATTGGCGGCGGCGCGGCGGAGGGGGCCGTCGAGCGCCGCCGCCACGAGCCGTCCCTCGGACCAGTCGTCGCCGACCTCGACGAGATGGCCGCGCCGCCGCAGTTCCGCGATCGTGGCATCGGGCAGGCGGCTCTCGACCACCAGCACGTTGGGCCGCGAGCGGCGGGGCCAGAAGGACGAGGGGAAATGTTCGCTGTGCCAGGCCGGAGCGTCGATGCTCTCCTGCAGGTTCATGCCCGCATGGACATGGCGCAGGAAGAATTGCGGGATCCACTGATCCTGCTGGTCACCGCCCGGCGTGCCCCAGGCGAGATAGGGTTTGCCGTCGCGCAGGGCCAGCGTCGGCGACAATGTGGTGCGGGGCCGCCGGCCGGGCGCGAGACTCGCGGGCAGGCCCTCGTCGAGCCAGAACATCTGGGCCCGCGTGCCGAGCCCGAAGCCTAAGCTCGGGATCACGGGCGAGGATTGCAGCCAGCCGCCCGAGGGCGTCGCCGCCACCATGTTGCCGTCGCGGTCGATGATGTCGAAATGGACCGTGTCGCCCCTCGATGTACCGAGCCGCCCGACCGTAGGCTCGCCGGCGCCAGACGATCCCACCGCGACCCGGCTCTCGTCGGTGGCACGCGGGTCCACCGCGGAACCGTAACCCTCGATGGTGCCGGGGCGCAGCTCGGCCGAGGCTCGGCTGCCGATCAGCCCCCGGCGCACTGCATTGTAGGGCTCGGACAGCAGCGTCCCGATCGGCACTCCGACGAAGTCGGGGTCGCCGTAGAAGGCTTCGCGGTCCGCGAAGGCGAGCTTCGAGGCCTCGACCACGAGGTGGATGAAATCCGGCCCCGCGGGATCGAGCCGGTCGAGGTCGAATCCCTTCAGCAGGGCCAGTTGCTGGAGCGCCACCGGCCCCTGCGACCACGGCCCGGCCTTGAGCACGCGGTAGCGGCCGTAATCGAGCCCGACCGGGGCTTCCACGCCGGCCTGCCAGCCTGCCATGTCGTGCCCGGTCAGCACGCCGCGGTTGGCCCGTCCCGACACGTCCATGACATCTTCGGTCCGGCAGAACCGGTCGACCGCCTCGGCCACAAAACCCTGGCTCCACGCGCGCCGCGCCGCCGCGATGCCGCGCTCGCGGTCGCCGGCGGCTTCGGCCTCGCGGCAGATGCGCTCGAACGTGTCGGCCAGGGCCGGATTGATGAACAGGGATCCGGGAGCCGGGACGTCGCCACCGGGCAGGTAGACGGCCGCCGATGTCGGCCAATGGTTGCGGAACAGGTCGGCCACGGTGCCGATCGTGGCGGACGTGCGCTCCACCAAAGGGTGGCCGTGGCGCGCGTAGAAGATCGCCGGCGCCAGCACGTCGCGCACCGCCATCGTGCCGTGCCGCAGGAGCATCACCATCAGCGCGTCGAACGTGCCGGGAATGCAGGCCGCCAGCATGCCGGTGCCCGGGATGAGATCGAGGCCGAGCGCGCGGCAATGCGCGATCGTGAGGCCGGCCGGCGCCGGGCCCTGGCCGCAGATGACCTCCGCGCCCTCCTTGCCGGCGGCCTGCACGAGGATGGGCGCATCGCCGGCGGGGCCGTTGAGGTGCGGTTCGACGACCTGCAGCGTGAAGGCCGCGGCGCAACCGGCATCGAAGGCATTGCCGCCCCGCTCCAGGATCGCCATGCCGACCGCGGTCGCGATCCAGTGGGTGGAGGCCACGACCCCGAAGGTGCCCTGGATTTCGGGGCGGGTGGTGAAGCGGCCGGGATTGATATTGCTCATGGGTCTGACATCACGGGACGGTCTCGATTTCGCTCGACGCTCCTGCGCTCAGTCGGGCCGAACCCAGAACCGATCGACTCGGACAGCACGCATCGCCCGCGGCCGGGCGACCGCTCTTCTTCGCATGCAACTGAATGCACTATCTTGGACGGTATGGAAACGGGCGCTCCACCAGCCGACGGCAAGTGCCGAATACGAGGTGTTCCGGCCATGCCGGGGCCTCCCCCGCCTTAAGTCGGCCGCAACCATCTCGGGCCTATACCGTTCCGCCGGTCCGACGCCCTCACGCTGTCGGCCGGCCGGGGCACCGATGAGCACGACCTTTCCCGACACCGACGGCCGGACCGCGCTCGGCGTCCTGCGGCGGCCGATCTCGCCGCTCTTGCTAGCCTTGCTGATCGCTCTTCCGCTCGCCTTCCTGATATCTTGGTCGAGGGCCGTCACAATCTGGCAGACCGGGAGCTTCTTCGATACCGACGACGCCATGCGGGCCGTGCAGGTCCGCGACTGGATGGCCGGGCAAGGATGGTTCGACCTCGCGGCCCATCGATTCGGACTCCCGGAAGGTCAGATCACCCACTGGTCCCGGGTGGTGGACGTTCCCCTCGCCTTGCTGGCGCGCGCTTTCGGCACTGCGTTGTCGCCCGACATGGCCGAGCGTGCCGCCCGCATCGCCTGGCCCTTGGCGCTGCAGATGTCCCTGATCGCCGCCATGGCCTATGCGGCTCGTGTGCTGGCCGGCTCCGGCGCCATGCTGCCGGCCGCCATGCTGATCGTCTTCGGCGGTATCTGCTACACCCAGTTCCAGCCCGGCCGCATCGACCACGAGGCGCTGCAGATCGTGCTGCTGACCCTGATGACGGGCACGTTGCTCGAGAGCCTCGATCCCGCCAAGGCCCCGCGCGCCGCGCTGACCGGCATCGCGGTCGCGGTGTCGCTCGCGGTCAGCCTCGAGAACCTGCCCTTCGTGGCCGTGGTCCTGGGAGCACTGCCGGTCGCCTGGACGATCGCTGGCGATCGTCATCGCGGCGCGCTGTTATGGCTGGCGCTCGGCCTCGGGCTCGCGGCGCCGGCCATGTTCGTCGCGACAGTCGCCCCGGAGCGCTACGCGATCTCGAGCGTCGACGCCTTCTCGGCCCCTCACGTCGCCGGCGCCGTGATGGGCAGCGCGACCCTGGTACTGCTGGCCGTCCTGACCCCATTCTGCGGAACCGGCGGACTCGTCAGCCTCGGCCGCCGCGCCGCCTTGCTAGCCGCGCTGGGCGCCGCCGTCGCGGCCACCATGCTGTGGGCATTCCCGGGTTGCCTGCAGGGTCCCTTCGCCGGCATGGACCCGCTCGTGAAGCACCTGTGGCTCGACAAGGTCAGGGAAGTGCAGCCGATGCTCGCAGCGCTGCAGGAACGGCCCGGCACGACCCTGGCCCTGATCGGACCCATGGTGGTGGGGAGCATCTGCGCCCTGGTGGCACTCGCCGCCACGCGGGGTGTCGCGCGTCTGCGCTGGGCCGTGCTCGCCGCACTGGTGCTGGCCGGCTTCGTCGGTACGCTGTGGGGCATTCGGGTCGCCTTCTCGCTCCAGCCCCTGGCTTTGCTGGGCGGCGCATGGGCGGCCTACCGATCGCTCGTCTGGGCGCGCGGCAGCCGACGCCGTTCGGTCGCGACCATCGTTCCGTTCGTGCTTTTCCTGGCCTGTTCGACCCTCGGATGGGCGCTGCTGCCTTTTGGATCAGCTTCAACGCGAGAAGACGCGAAGGCCGCCGCCGATCTTCGATGCTATTCCGCGTCCGCCCTGGAGCCGCTCGATCGTCTTCCGCCGGGGCGCGTCTTCGCGCCGCTCGACGCCGGGCCCTTCCTGCTGGCCCACACGTCCCTGTCGGTCTTGGCAGGGCCATTCCACCGCAACGATGCCGGGAACCTCGCCGTGCTCAAGGGCTTCACCGCGCCTCCCGACGCCGCCCGCGCCATCGTTCGGGACACGGATGCTCGTTACGTCGTCGTGTGCCCGAACTCGGCGCCGCCCCCCGCCGGAGCAGCCGTGCCGGACGACCTCGCCACCGCGCTCGAGGCCGGCCGGGTCCCGGCCTGGCTGAAACCCGTTCCGCTCGACGGGACGCCCTACCGGGTCTACGCGGTCGAGTAGCTGCGACACGGAAACGCCGCGGCTCCGGGCCGCGGCGTCGTGGGAAGTTCAGCGGTCAGCTCAGCCGCCTGGTACGCGAAGGATGAAACGCTCTCTCACGCCACCGCTTCCTTCTTGTCGAGGTCCTCGCCGGTCTTCTGATCGACGGAGCGCATCGACAGCTTGGTCTTGCCGCGATCGTCGAAGCCCACGAGCTTGACCTTGACCTTGTCGCCTTCCTTGACGACGTCGGACGCCTTGTTGACGCGCCCTTGCGCGAGCTGGGAAATGTGGACGAGGCCGTCCTTGGAACCGAAGAAGTTCACGAAGGCCCCGAAGTCCACGACTTTGACGACCGTGCCCTCATAGACGAGGCCGACCTCCGGATCGCTGGCGATCGACTTGATCCAATTGATGGCGGCGCGGATCTTGTCGCCGTCGCTCGATGCCACCTTCACGGTGCCGTCATCCTCGATGTTGATCTTGGCGCCCGTCTTCTCGACGATCTCGCGGATGACCTTGCCGCCGGTGCCGATCACTTCGCGGATCTTGTCGGTGGGGATCTTCAGGGTCTCGATGCGGGGCGCGAACTCACCGAGTTCGGAGCGCGCGCCCGTCAGGGCCTTCGACATCTCGTCGAGGATGTGCAGCCGGCCGTCCTTGGCCTGATCCAGCGCCACCCGCATGATCTCTTCGGTGATGCCGGCGATCTTGATGTCCATCTGCAGCGACGTGATGCCTTGTGCCGTGCCCGCCACCTTGAAATCCATGTCGCCGAGGTGGTCCTCGTCGCCCAGGATGTCGGACAAGACCGCGTGGCGGTCGCCTTCGAGGATGAGCCCCATGGCGATGCCGGCGGTCGGCGCCTTCAACGGCACGCCGGCGTCCATCAGGGCCAGCGACGATCCGCATACCGTGGCCATGGAGGACGAGCCGTTCGACTCGGTGATCTCGCTGACGATACGGATCGTGTAGGGGAACTCGGCGGCGGTCGGCAGCATCGGCCGGATGGCCCGCCAGGCGAGCTTGCCATGGCCGATCTCACGACGGCCCGGCGAACCCATGCGGCCCGTCTCGCCGACCGAATAGGGCGGGAAGTTGTAGTGCAGCAGGAACCGCTCCTTATAGGATCCTTCCAGGCTGTCGACATATTGCTCGTCCTCGCCGGTGCCGAGCGTCGCCACCACGAGGGCCTGAGTCTCGCCACGGGTGAACAGCGCCGATCCATGGGTGCGGGGCAGCAAACCGACCTGGCTGACGATCGAGCGAACAGTTTTGAGGTCGCGGCCGTCGATGCGGGTGCCGCTGTCGAGGATGTTCAGGCGAACCACCTTGGCCTGCACGGCCTTGAAGGCCTCGGCCAGCAGGCTTGCCGCGAACTTGGCCTCGCCATCGCTCGGCGCAAGGGCCGCCATCATCTTCTTCTTGGCGGCGTCCACCGCGGCGTAGCGCTCGGCCTTGGCCGTGATGGCGTAAGCGGCGCGCAGATCGGGCTCGATCACCGAGAGCACGACCTGCTCGACAGCCGACATATCCGGGATGGTGAAGTTGCGCGGCTCGCGGGCGCATTTCTCGGCCAGCCGGACGATGGCCTCGATCACGGGCTGGAAGCCCGCGTGGCCCGCCATCACGGCCTTGAGCATCACGTCCTCGGATAGCTGCTTGGCTTCCGATTCCACCATCAGCACGGCATCGCCGGTACCCGCCACGACGAGGTCGAGCGACGATGTCTTCATCTCGTCGATGGTCGGGTTGACCTTGAGCTCATCCTTGATGAGGCCGACCCGCGACGCGCCGACCGGGCCCATGAACGGGATCCCCGAGATGGTCAGGGCAGCCGAGGCCGCCACCATGGCGAGGATATCGGGATCGTTCTCGAGATCGTGCGACAGCACCGTTACGACCACCTGGGTCTCGAAACGGTAGCCCTCGGGGAACAGCGGGCGGATCGGCCGGTCGATCAGGCGGGAGACCAGGGTTTCCTTCTCGGAGGGACGCCCCTCCCGCTTGAAGTAGCCGCCCGGGATGCGGCCGGCCGCGAAGGTCTTCTCCTGGTAGTTCACTGTCAGGGGGAAGAAATCCTGCCCGGGTTTCTGCGTGTGGGCCGAGACGACGGTGGCCAGAACGGTGGTCTCGCCGTAGGTGGCGAGAACCGCTCCGTCGGCCTGGCGGGCGATCTTACCCGTTTCGAGGACGAGCGTGCGCCCGGCCCAATCGATCTCTTCACGATTCACTTCGAACATGTTCGTCTTTCATGGCGAGCCGGATGTCGGCCATGAGCAAGACGGCGAGAGGCTGGCCTCGACTTCCAGGGACGGACCAACCGCCGTACGGGCAGTTTTGGTTCGTCCGTCAAAGTCCGGGGCACATCGCGCGACGAGGCTCGTCGGATGCGCCGACCCTCGTTCGATGTCCCCCGGTTCGAGGCAGCCCCTGGCGATCCTGCCATGACCACGCTCGCCGGTCAGGTGGACGACGGCCCCATGCCGCCATCGCACGCGGTTAACTGGGTCCGCGCGCCCGGTGGGGCAAGACACGGACTCCGTGGTTGCGTCAGCGACGGATGCCGAGACGCTCGATCAGTGTCTTGTAGCGGGTCTGATCCTGATCCTTGACATAGTCGAGGAGAGACCGGCGGGTCGAGACCAGCTTCAGCAGGCCGCGCCGCGAATGGTTGTCCTTGCGGTGCGTCTTGAAGTGCTCGGTCAGGTTGGTGATGCGTTCCGTCAGGATCGCGACCTGAACCTCGGGGGAGCCCGTGTCGCCGGGCTTCGTGGCATAGTCCTGCATCAGTGCGCCCTTGCGCTCTGCTGTAATCGACATCGGGAGTCCTTGTCTTGGTTGGAGAAGCCCGGCCAAAACGGCCGGAACGTCACGATCGTGCCTGCTGCCGGGATGTCGTCCAGCAAAGCCGCACCGCCCGCCGAATGCGGGTAACCGTCACGGCGCCCTTATACACGTCCGACGCCATGACGCCAGCGGTTTCGACGCGCTACGACCGAAGCGAGCGCCCCGCCATCATCGTGCGGCTCGGGCGACGCTCGACCACGACGGCGCGCGCCATGCCTTTGCGGTCCGTCGAGGTCAGCGTGATCGGCTTGCGGCGCGAAGAGGCCTTCTTGAGTTCGACCTGGACTTCTTCGACCGGAACGCCCATCAGGGCGGCCGCGATCTCGGCCTGTTCGGCCGGGTCATCGGCCAGACCTTGCGCGGCCGCGATGGCTTCGCCGAGCACCGGCGGATCGTGCCGCACCCGGCGTGGGCCGAACTTGGTGGTCCAGATTTCGTTCATCCTCGACTCCCCTTCTCGCCTGGACCATACCATCCATGCTGCGTTGCAGCAATAATTGTTGCAACGCAATGCGGTTCCGTATGGCGGATCTGAAATGACCGCATGGGCGGCATCTCGCGGCAGCAGCAAGTTTCGCGCCGAACCGTGACGATCAGATGAGCATGGCTCGCCGCCGGTCGAGCGCCGGTGCATTGCGGAGAACATTCATGTCGGTCACGAGGTTTCGCACGATCTCGGCCGCTCTGGCCTGTTCGATCCTGGAGGCCGCGCAGGCGCGGACGCCGCAGGCGCCCTCGGGCCGGGACTCGAGGCCGCAGATCGCAATCGAACCGTAGCTGTGGGGCGGTGAGCTTTCCGCAGCTCGCCAAGCCGACTGCGGACTAATACCAACGGCGCAGCGATGAGACTCCTTTTGGGTGACGGGGTGAGTTTGAGGTGATTCCTTGTCTCCGGCTGGCGTAGCTGGAGCAGTGCGATGACCCTTGCGATCACCCGGACGGATCTGACGGCGGCGGATCTTCGGCAAGAAGCGTGGCGGAGCCGACGCGAACCAGGCGCGTCGCTGCCTGGCGATCGCTCTGGTGATGGAAGGGCGCAACCGCACCGAGGCGGCGGAAAGCGCCGGGATGCAGCGCCAGACGCTACGGGACTGGGTGCATCGGTACAACGCGCAGGGCGTGGCGGGTCTCGTCGACCGAGCGCCTCCAGCCCGCCCCGGCCCGTTGAGCCCGGGTCAACTGGCTGAGTTCGACCGCATCGTGGAGACTGGTCCCGATGTGGCGGTGGACGGGGTGGTGCGCTGGCGGCGGGTCGACCTGAAGGACGTGATCGAGCGTCGCTTCGGCGTCGTGATGGCGGAGCGCACGGTGGGCGACCTGCTGCACGCGCGCGGCTTCAGCCACATGTCTGTGCGGCCGCGTCATCCGCGGTGCGACGAGGCCGTGCAGGAGGCTTTTAAAAAAAGCTTCGCCGAGGCGGTCGCGGGCGTAGTGGGCCAGGGCCCACGGCCTGCAGAGCAGGTCGGGGTGGCACACGGAGGGGTGATCCCCGACCTGGCCAAGGGCAAGCCGCAAATGCGGCTCGGCTTGGCGTTCCGACCTTGAGCCCGGCTTCCCGCAGGATGGCGCGAACCACGTTCTCGATCGTCCGCATCTCGTTCAGAACGGTGCGGCGCGCGACCAGCAGCGAGCGCCACAGCCGGCATTGGCGGCTCTTAACATGGACCTGCCGAAACCACCCAGTCCGCATGATCTGCGCCAGGGCACGCGCGTCGTTCCGATCGGTCTTGTTCGGCATCGTCTTCATGGTGGCGTTGGCCTGTCGCGTCTCGATGCAGATCGCGCGCAGGCCGGCCTGGCACAGTCCGTCGTGAAGCCAAGCGGTCAGTGAGCACGCTTCCAGGCCAACGCGCTCGAGCGGCAGCTTCAAAGCCTGCAGGGCTTCGACCAGCGCGTCAGGCTCGCTCGCCGCCCGCACCTCTTTGACGATCCGGCCGGCGTCGTCGACAACGCAGATCGCAGTCTCTTCCAAAGAAACGTCCAGTCCAGCATAGTACGTCACGGCTGCTCCTCCTCGATGCCTGTGGCCGCTCAACACGGACCACGTCTATCATCCTGGTAGGAGCAGCCACCGTCGTGTCTGGGCTGGGGTCCCCAATCACCCCATCTGTCACGGGCGCGTGCGGCTTACGTGCGGCTTAGGGGAAGCGCACGCTGCGGCCTCATAGCAATCGCAAATCCAGCACGAACGGCGTGAGCGCTCTGATGGTGATCGATGTCGAGGCAGGATGGCGATGATTGATGAGGACGTTCCAGTCCGGCGAGTCAGCCAATGGCACGATCGCGGAGGGTACGCCGAGCAGAGGCTTCTTTGCAGTGCGGAGCCATTCGCTTCCGACCTCCTGGCTCCAGGAGTCCCGATAACGCCAATTCTCCGGCAACCGATCGAATCCTATCGTCTCCAAGCCGAGGACCTCAGGCACTTCGTAGGTCACCATGATGAGATCCGGGACGAGTTCGGGAGCCTCGATATGGACGAGCTTCTCCAGTACGCAGAGCGATGGCGAGGTTGCGCAATAGGTGACCGGATGCCCGACGTTGTTCCAACGTCCTTCGAACGACAACCCGTAGCCGCCATCGAAGGCTTCGGCATGCGCCTTCCCCGATAGCCGCCACAACAGCATCAGGCAGCGGCACCCCAGGCGATCTTGCCCAGAATGGTTTCGATGACCCGGGCGCCGGCCTCCGTCTGCGCCACGGACAGGGGTGTGTCTCCCCCGAGTTCAGCCAAGGGACGGCGCAGCCAGACGCTTGCCTTTTCCGTCTCGCCGAAGGTGTTCTCGGTTAGGGTCTGGATGCGCAGGAGACGAACGGTCCGGTCCGACTCATGCACCGTCAGACGCTGATTCTTCTCGGCGCGGTGCCGACGTGTCCTTTGCGGGATCACCAACGTCTCGATCTCCCTGTCGCTCAGTCCGGCGTCCGACAGTCCCTTCAGAACTGTGAGGGGCAGGCGGTTGCGAACAAGCATTGCGAGGTCGGCTTGCGACCGAACCGTGATGCCCAACACGGCCCGACCGCCGAGCTTCGAAGCCGTTTGCTCGACGATGGCGGTCGACATGGATCCTAGCCCCTTGGAACGCGGCAATGTGCCACCCTCACAGACGGCACATTGCTGGACCGCGATCAAGAGATTTCCTGGTTTGCGCCGGATTTTTCTGGCCGGGCGAATACCGGTACGTCCCGCTTTCGCCGTCGCGGTTTTGGAATCACGGAGCACGCTCGACATCACACCGAAGACATGACCGGGAACTCGGGCCATTTATGATCGAGGCATTCCTACGCTCCGACCGGTGGTCGCCGGGCGGGGCAGTGCCGCATGGACTTGCGCCAGGTGAGTCATGGCGTCGAGCACCGCGCCTTCGGCCGCGATGCTGCGCCCGGCTTCGGTGTCGACGTGGAGCAGCATCTGCTCGGCGCTGGCCAGCACCGAGCCGTCGGCGGCGCGCCTGAGGCGATGGAAGACGTGCAGCCGCTTCGAATCCGCCGCGAGGACCTGCGTGCCGACCACGAGGGCCTCGTCGGGCGCGCCCTGGCCGAGGTGCATCAGATGGGTCTCGACCGTATAGAAGCTGCGGTGGTGGCCGAGATAGTCGCCATCCACCCCGATGCGACGCAGCAGGGCGTCGCTGGCCTCTCCGAAGCATTGCAGGAAGCGATGCTCGGTCATGTGACCGTTGTAGTCGATCCAGTCGGGCAGTACGCGGCCGCGCCATGTGGTGAGCGGTGCGGCTTCTTCGTCGGACTCGGTCTTAAGACCGCGATCTAGCAGGGCGCGCTCATGCGCCTTGACAACCGCGCCCGCGGCGTAGTCCTGCGATCTCAGCGCGCCCAGCACCGCGACGAGGCAATCGTCGCGCTTGCGTTCGAGGTCGCGGACGGCGATGCCGGCCGCCTGGTCGTCCGACTGAGCGGCGACGAGGTCCACCAGGGCGTCGGTCAGTTCGGGGGCTTCGAGATGCGTCCAGGGCAGCTTCAGGGCCGGTCCAAACTGGGCCAGGAAGTGGCGCATGCCGGCCTCGCCGCCCGCTAGACGGTAGATCAGGAAGGTGCCCATGAAGCTCCAGCGGAGCCCCGCGCCGTAACGCACGGCATCGTCGATCTCTTCCGTCGTGGCGATCCCGTCGTTCACGAGCCAGAGCGCTTCGCGCCACAGCGCCTCGAGCAGCCTATCGG
>JAABUT010001560.1_pt1 | contig 25684 bp, 28 predicted proteins | sample 5559281 | NCBI WGS metagenome assembly JAABUT01 (sample SAMN10711880, study PRJNA513359) | rock metagenome | isolation source: Antarctica rocks | place: Antarctica: Victoria Land, Ricker Hills nord | collected 2016-01-04
CGATGGATCGTCCTGAAGGTCGCATCGCGACTGTGATCAACGAGATTACCGGGGAACGGAGCCTTTTCACGAATGAGTGTGATCTGGCGGCTGTGCCACACGGCATCACCTGCCAGCAGCACCCGGGTTCCGTCGTCGAGCGCGAGGAGGATTCCGACACTGCCGGGAGTGTGCCCGGCAAGGTCGACGAGGACGACCGCGCCGTCGCCGAAGAGATCGAAACTGGAGGTGAAGGTCAGAATGGGCGGCCCGTCGAGTACGTAAGGGTTGAACGTTCGCCCGCGGAGGAGGAGTTCAGTGACGGGGCTTTGCATCGCCGCCGTGTGCTCCTCGACGGTCGCGTGGACCGGCACGTGTGCGGGTAGCTCGAGCAGGCCGGCGATGTGATCCCAGTGCAGGTGGGTCGGCAGAATGAAATCGACGTCTGTCACGGCTCGGCCAGCCCCGGAGAGAGCTTCCCCCAGGCCGAGAACGGGTTTGTTGGGCGCGACCACCCGGCGGATGGCACGAGGCAGCAGCGGAACAACCTGCGCGTGCACATCGGCGCACATAGCGGGGTCGATGAGAAAGCGTGCCTGCGGGTGCTCAACGAGGAAGGTCGTCATCGACATCGAGACCGTAAGGGGGCGGAACGCGCCCTCAACGACGATGGGTCCCGGTGCCGTGCTGATCGCTTGGGGCAGCACCACTAAACGAACGGTCTCCTGGGCTGGAGGTAGCCCAGCATCGTGAATCGTTGCCAGCAGCCTTTTGTCGGGTGCCCGAGGACGCAGGAGCCGTCCTGGCGTGGCCGCGATCGCCGCGCAGCAGACACTCAGGCCCAAAGGTGGGCGGGAGAGAGGCGGTGGTGCAGCCGGTGGTCCTCGAAATGATCCGCTCCCGCCTGATCGCCGCTCCTGCCCGCGTATTTGATCACGCTGGGCGGTCAGGGGGACCGCTGGCGCTGTCGGGGTCCAGCCAGACGATAGGTCCCGATTCCAGGGCATCGGGCAAGATTGACAGCAGGGCAGCCATTTCCCGCCCGGCTCGCGTGACCTTGTCCCATCCGTGGGCATGCATGAGAGGGTCGAGCGTGGCCAGATCGCGCTCAGCGCATCGCCGGGTGTGCCCGTGCAGCTCGACAGCCACACAAAACCGGCCAGTAGAGGTGGCCGAGACGGCGAGTCGATTGCCGTCGGCGAGCTGGTGCACCTGATCGTGCCAGCACATCAGGACGGCGGTCTGCGCGGTCCTGTCGGTGCCGATCAGCAGCTCGGGTCGTTCATAGGCGGTCAGGTAATGGGCTGTGCCAGAGTCGATCATTGGTCGATTGTGCGGGAGACTCCCGGTGATCGGTGACAACCACATGCGGGTGCGGAAGAATAGGCACGATGACGGACACTTCTGCGCACAGCCCCCTACCGGATGATTCCACCGCGACAGCCGGTGCCAGTAACTCGGCGGGGGCGACTCCTGTCCGCGCGCCGGGGGAGGACGCGAAACCCCCGGCAGGGCAGGACAAGGAAGCCGACGACCCGCTAGGCGACTTTGATGACGGTGTCGGGCTGGCGTGGTAACGCGGCTGTTGGACAGTCAGACTGCGACCACGGTCGCCCGCGAACGTCAGTTCAACGGCAGCCGGTACCGTTGAGCAGGGACCGGCTGGGAGGGTGGTGATGCAGGCCCAGATGAACACATGCGAGACGCCGGGCCATGAGCAGTGGGTGGTTGTCGATGTTCAGGTACCCGGGGACTATCAAGTAGTCGTGGGTTCTCGCTTGGCCACTGGCCGGTCGTTGTCCCGCGTACGTCCGCCCGCGGGTCGGGTCTTGCCCGGTGCTATCGGCAAGGTAGCGCGGACAGGTAAACCCCTCACGTTCCTGAGTTCTGCCATACACAATGTGTCCTACCAGGTGCAGGCAACCCCAATACTGGGCCCGTTGGGCGACATCTACGCAGTCGCGTGCGCTCTGGCGCCCGACGGGCGCCCGTTGCCGGAACCGCCGCCATCGGGCGGGTGGGAATGGGACATCGCCACCCGAATGGGGCGGGCCACCCGGCAACTTTTCGATGTCACCCGCACCCCGCTGCAGCTGCGCAAAGCGCAATTCAGCATGGCCGAGTACTCCGGTTCGCTGACGGTACCGGCCCGATTCAGCGCTACCAATCTCTGGGCTCGGATGACCAAGGCACCGACCGAAGAGCTGGTATTCGAAACACTGCTCGGCGAGGGCGAACACCCGTATTTGGTATGCGGGCGACCCGAGTTCGACGGCGACACACCCGTGGCGTTCCGGGGAGTCACGGTCGACCTCACCGACGTCCACCCCCCAACCCCGGAAGAACCCACCGCGGACAACCTGTTGTTGGCCGTGCTCAGCCACTCCGCTCGTCCACTGGCCGTTGTCGATCTCGCCGACCTGCACCTCATGCACTGGCTTACCCCGCCCGCGCCCGGCGTGCAGTGGCCAGCGGACCCGTATCTGCCCCAGATAGTCCACCCTGTCGACCGCCCCCACCTAGAGGCACACACGTGGTTGGGGGCGCGGGCAGCTGCCCCGTCACCAATCGTGGTCCGCCTACCCGCGACGCGTGGGGGCTGGGCGTCGGTGGAGCTCGACGCCCGCCGATACATGCACGAGGACACTGGCGATGCCCGGGTCGTGGTGTCGATGCGGGTCCTCGACGAATAGGAACACCTCACCGTCCTCTCCACTCGCGTCGGTCGGTGAGGATTGCCCGGACCTGGGCCCGCCCTGGGCCGTTGAGCGCGGCCCGGCCGATGTTGCGGGCTTCGGTGGCGGCGGCGAGCTGTGCGGGTGCCGCGGCGTTGCGTTCGGCGGCGGCGGCGGTTTCGGCGGCGGTGTGGGCGTCGCGCCAGAGGGTGGGGCGTTCGCCGATGTCGCCGCGGTGAAGCAGGGCGAGTAAGTATTTGACGGGGTTGTGGGGTGTGTCATAGACCCGGAACCCGGTGGTGGCGACGTCGTTGAGGTGTTGGATGACGTCGCGGTCGGTCCAGCCGGCCTGAGCCCAGCGGGTGAGTGCCGCTGCGTAGGCGTGGGGGGAGTACCGCCTAATCCACCCGGGGCACTCCGGATGAGCCCGCAGCGTCTTGCTCAGCCCCAACCCGACCCCACCAGGGTCGCACGCGCACTCCGAAACCTTCTTTCGTGTCGATGCGCGGCGCGGAGCGCCGTCCGCTGATCCCGAAGGGTGCTTTGCGCCGGTAGAAACCACCCTCTCTCCGAGAGAGGAGCTAGGGATAAGACCACTGCGTGGAGGGGTGCCATCTGGTGGTTGACCTGCGGTGATGCTCACAGGGTTATCCACAGGGTGGGTGCTGGTGTGGTGCAGGGCGTACACGGCGGTCCAACCACGGTTCTTGTCGCCGCGTTCGGCGGAGTCCAACCGCTCCAGCAGGGTGCGTTGGCGCCCTGGTTGGACTTCGGTGGCAAGCCCAACCAAGCGGAGGAAGGTGCGCGCCCGGCTGATGGTGCGTTCCCCGCGCCCGGTGGTCGCTGTCATGCCCTGCTCGGCCCCGGACTGGCCGACCAGGGGCCAGCTGTTGCGGCCGGTACCGAAGTCGGCCGCGGCCGCGTGCCCAGCGGCTACGGCCAGAACAGTGCACAGCGAGACACCACCACCCGTGGTGGCCACGAGCTGGTGACGCACCAGCAAATAATGCCTGCGGTAAACCCCCTCAACATGCTGCAGCCAGCGCTCGGCGGACCACCAACACGGCACTCCCGCATACACACCCGGCGATACCGGGCGGCGCAGCAACGGCCGCGGTGGCAGCGGATCGCGAGCGTCGCGACGGCCCGGTGGCCGTGACGCAGCAACTGGGCCGCGCGGCGGCCGTTTCCGCCGGTCAGCGACACGCGGGGGTTTGGTTTGATCCAGATATGGACTGGTTTCAGGGTATGAGCTACCCTCAGACGAGGCCAGCAAGCCAACGTCCCTTCGGGGAAGAGCACCAAGCCAGCGAGCTTCCAACTCGTCGGCCCTAGCAATATCCGAACCCGCCCCTGCAAGGGCGGGTTTTCGGCGTTCTAGGGGCTACCTGATGCGAATGTGCAGTTATCGAGTGCGACTGCTGAGCCGCTCACATCACGCCGATCGAGGCAACACCTCCTGTCCTAGCTCACGCACGAGATCCGGGCGGCCGAAGTGCAGCGACATGGCATCGCCCACGTACTGGCTCATCGGTATGCCCCGTTGAGCGGCGGCTTCTTTGAGTGCGAGGAAGACGGGGTGCGGTACGCGGGCGGTGATGAGGTCACGGTCGCCCTTGTGCGGTTGGGCCATGCCGGTAACCGTTGCATAGCTAACTGCTAGAGCGGCATCCGACACGCCAGCAGGCTGAAAGTTGCGGAAATTATTTTCGAGCGTTCAGCCGTGTCGTGATGGCGTCATACGTCTGCTGCCAGACCGAGCGGACTCGGTCCTGGGTGACGCCGTAAAGCGCGGCCAGCGGCGCGACCAGCCCGTCGACGACTGGGCGAAAGCCGCGCTCAATGTCGCTGATTGCTGTCGTGGAGGTAGCGACGTGTTTCGCCACCGCGCCTTGTGTGAGTCCTGCATAGGCACGCAGATCACCGAGTCGTAGATCAGCCTCGCGAACTGGTGCGAGGTCTGCGGCAGGTACGTCGAGAGCATTTGAAAGCGCAAGAAGCATCACGGGGCTCGGCTTGCTATCTCCTCGCTCCCATGTGCCGACAGCTTGGCGTGTCGCCCCAATAAGACGAGCGAGCTCGTCAGGACTGAGGTGCGCCGCCGCCCTCACCTGGCGTAGAGCGGACGGGGAAAAGCCCCGTACTCCACTGCGCGGCATCAACTCTCCTCGGTCCTGACTCCCTGCGGTCTCGGTCATTGTGACGTCTTCTCAATCAGGCTGGATGCCGTAGTGCGGTGAATCGTTGCGGTGTATGGTTTCAAATCATATCCCACGGGCGTTCAACCACCTGCCCGGTACGCACGACCAGTGAGAGGAGGTAAGCCGGGTATGCAGCCAATGGCGATGCGTAGCCCAGCAACACTCACGTACCGCGACGTCGTCACGATCCGGGTCGTTGTCGTCGCAAGCGTTGTTGCGATCAGTGGCTGCGTCACTTACTCTCCGTCTGCGCCCCAGCACTCGTGGTGGGGTATCGGCTCCCCTGTCCACGCGGGGACACCGACTGCGGATAGTGCCAGGACGCCCTGCAAGGGGTGTGTCCTCTGCCGTAGTCGGATTGGGGTGTCTCGCTTGTCTTTTCGTCTTGTTGGGGTGCTCTCGGCGCCGGTCGGTGGGGGCACTTGGCGCCGGCACGGCCGCCGTGGTGGTAGCCGGATGCTCTGCGCTGGTCGTGCCGGGTCCGCCCTCTCAGCAGATGTCCTGTCAGCACTCGCGTGTAGGTCGGTGCGCCTGCGTGCCGCCGGTCTGGTCGCATTTGAACCGAAGCCGGAGGCAACGTGGTGACCAGCGAAAACAACAATCGGGTGGCTCGTCGAGGGCCGTCGTGGGCTCCGCCCGCGGCGGCAGAGACACAACCACCGAGTACTGCCGTAGCCCCGCCGCCACCACCACCGGCGCCGCCGGTGAGCGCGAAGCGGGGTGCGGCGGAGCGGCCACCGTTGCGGGTGGCGGAGGACGGTGGGCACTCGCAGCCGCCTTCGGCGGCCACACGGCCGGACGGGGAGCAGGCTGCAGGCGCGAGGCTCGGTGCCAGCGCACCGCCTCCGCCGCCGCCGCCGCGTGCACCGCTGGTTGCTGAGCAGGCAGCGCGCGAGGTCCAGCCGGACTACAGCACGCCGCCCAGGACGCGGGCACCAGCACCGTCACCGGGGCCGCGCCATCACGGTGAGATTGGTCGTGAGGTGTTGCGCCGCCCGGCGCAGCAGCCGCCACGGTCGGGGTGGCGGTGGTTGGTGTGGGTGCTGACGTTCGGGTTGCGGAATCTGGGTGAGTCACCGGCGGATGTGCGCCGGGCTGAGTTGGTGGCGCGGGTGAACCAGACCATCCGCGGTGATTACAAGATCGCCATGCTCAGCATGAAGGGTGGCGTCGGGAAGACCACCACCACCGTGGGTCTCGGGTCGACGTTCGCCTCGCTGCGGGGCGATCACGTGGTGGCGGCGGACGCCAACCCGGATCGGGGCACCTTGGGCGCTCGGATACCGACACAAACGGCGGCGACGGTGCGGGACCTGCTCAACGACGTGCCCAACATTCACCGGTACTCCGACGTTCGTGCGTTCACCTCCCAAGCTCCCTCCCGGTTGGAGGTCCTGGCCTCCGAACGTGACCCGCACAAGTCTGAGGCGTTCTCCGAGGCCGATTACCGGGGTGCCCTGTCGGTGCTGGAAGGGTTTTACAACCTCGTGCTCACTGACTGCGGCACCGGCCTGACGCACTCGGCGATGCGCGGTGTGTTGGACACCGCCGATTCGCTGGTGCTGGTGTCCTCCCCCGCGCTGGATGGGGCACAGAGTGCTGATGGGACCCTGAGCTGGCTGGAGGCGCAGGGCTACTCGCACCTTGTTGACCGCACGGTGGTGGTGATTTCCCTGGCCCGCCCCGGGGCGTCCACGGTGAACTTGGACCAGTTGGTGGCCCACTTCGCCGACCGGGTGCGGGCGGTGCAGGTCATCCCCTTCGACATGCATTTGGCGGAGGGTTCCGAGATCGACCTGGACCGGGTCAGTGCGCCGACCCGTGAGGCGTTCATGGAGCTGGCCGCTGTGGTGGCCGATGACTTCCCCGAAGCCGCCGGGCGGCACCACAGCCCGGCCCGGGTGCGGGGGCAGGCACCCCGCCGATGATCCGGACGATCAGCAGCACCCACCGTGGCCGTCCGCCCGGCCTGGTCCGTTCCCTGTGGGGGGCGGTGAGTCGGCGTGGCTGAGGAGGAGGCGGGCGGTTCGCCGCTGCTGATCGGCGTGGCGTTGGTGGGGGCCCCGGTGTTCATCGTGGTGTTGTTGCTGATCCTGCTGGGCGGTGGAGCGACACCCCCACCGTCACCGTGCGGGTCCGGCGCGGGTGGGTCCTCGCCGGGGGTGGGGACGTTGAAGGTCGCCGGAATCCCCGCCAACTACGTGCCCCTCATTCAGAAGGCGGGCACGGTGTCCCCGGAGTTCCCGGCCCCGGTGATCGCCGCGCAACTGTCCCAGGAGTCCGGGTTTTCCGACCCGACGTCCTCGACGGGGGCGGAAGGCCCGGCCCAATTCGAACCGGGCACATGGCAAAGTTGGGGTAAAGACACCACGGGTAAGGGTTACGCCGACGTGCACAACCCCTCGGATGCCATCGACGCCCAAGCCCGGTTCGACGCCGCGTTGGCCGGGCAGGTGAAGCAGGCGCAGGCTGCGGGGCAGATTCATTCCTCCGCGTCGGTGACCGAAATGGCCCTCGGTGGGTACAATGCCGGATTTGCGGCAGTGGTGGCGTCGGGGGGGATTCCGCAGAACTCGCAGACGATGGCGTACGTGCCGCGGATCATGACCTTGGCGCGCACGACGTTCTCCGCCGCCGGGACGATCACCGCCCCCGGTGCGACCCCGCCGCCACCCGCGGATGGCGGCGGTACCGGGGTGCAGGCCGCCGGTGGGTGCGGTGGTGTGGGCGGGCAGGTCGCGGTGCACCAGGTGGACTACCCCGTCCCTGGTGGCGGCACCCAGCCTGCGGACCTCTACGTCCCGGCCGGTGCCGGCCCGGGTACCCCACCTCGTCCGGTCATTGTGATGGCCCATGGAGGTGGCTACGTGGCCGGGGACCGCTCCGAGCTGGGTGACGCGGCGAAAGCCGCCGCCGCCCACGGCTATCAAGTTCTCAACATTTCCTACGACTTGAGTGCCCCGCGGTGGCCGCGGCAGGTGCAGCAGGTGGACGCGGCCGTCGACTATGTGCGTGCCCAGGGCACCGAGCAGGGCATCGACCCGGGCAGGGTGGCGTTGCTGGGGGACTCGGCCGGGGCCGGGTTGGTGTTGGATGCCGGGTTACTCGGTGATCACCACGGGGTGCAAGCCGTGGTTTCTTGGAGCGGTCCGACGAATTTCACCTCGCTCCCGGCGCAGGCCGCGGGCGGTGACGCCTATCAGCAGGCGGCGGCCGTGGTAGATCCCACCCTTTTCCTCGGGTGCCCGATGCTGGTGTGCCCGGATCTGTACCGGCAGGCGTCCCCGGCGTTGTCGGTGACCCCCGGTGCTCCACCGACGATGCTGGTGAACTCCGAGCACGAGCTGGTCCCGGTGGCGCAGGTCGGGGAGATGACCGCGGCCCTGGCCCGGGTGGGTGGGTCGTCGAAGACCCTGGTGTTCCCGGGCACCCGCCACGCCAACGGGTACACCACCGACGCCAACGGCCCGTCCCTGGACTTCTTGGACGCCACCCTGCACTTCACCCCACCCCCGCCACCGGCCGCGGCCGGCGGCGGTGGCGGTGGGGGTCCGGCCGCGCAGCTGGCGGTGAGTGCGGCGAAAACCCAACTCGGGCTTCCCTACATCTGGGGGGGCGGTGACCAGAACGGCCCAACAGGTGGTGGTTTCGACTGTTCCGGCCTCGTACTGTACGCCTACCACCAGGCGGGCTCGGACGCGTTGCACGGTGCCCGCACCGCCCAGTCCCAGTACGCCGCGACCGCTGGTGCCCGGCTGCCGGGCGGGTTCGACCCGGCGGCCTACCAGCCCGGCGACCTGTTGTTCTACGGCACCGCCGACAACATTCACCACGTCGCGATGGCGATCGGTGGCGGGCAGTTGATCCAAGCCTCCACGTTCGGGGAACCGCTGAACATCAAACCGATCTATCACTCTGATTTCTTCGGCGCGACCCGACCCCTCGGCACACCGGCAGGAGCACCCCAATGAGCACCACGACCGGAGCTGATGGCCCGCTGTACGTCGGTCCCCCGTACGTCTTCGCCTCGTTTGACGAGATCGTCATTGTGCTGCACGTGCTGGTGTGGGTGGTGCTTGAGCTGTCGTTGGTGCTCGCGTGCGCCGCCATGGTCGTGGTGGCGTTCTCGAGCCGCCGTGATAGCTGCGGGCCGCCCCGGGCGGCGTTGGCGGTGCCGGTGGCGCTGGTGGTGTCCTTCGTGACGGGTGCCTCGCTGGCCGCGTGGGCGGCCGGCCCGGGCCTGGGCCTGCTCACCCTGGGCGCCGTGTCGGGGCTCGTGGTCGCGGTCGGGTGGTACATCGCGTGGCGGGAGCGGCGCACCACGGCGGCGCTTCTTACCGCGGTGTGCGGTCAGAGTGGGGGAGAGCAGTCGTGAGACGGGTCCGCAACGCTGCTCGGTGGGGTGTGGGTGCCGCGGTGCTGGTCGCCGTGGGCACCGGGTGCGGTGGTCCCGCTCCAGCCCCCGCACCGGCGACCGGGACGTCGGTGTCCTCCCCACCCGCCCCGAGTGCTGCACCCTCTTCTGCTGCACCCGGTTCGGTCCCGCCACGTTCGGCGCCCGGCCCGGTGCCCTCGAATCCGCCGGTTCCGGCCGGGAGCCCGGGGCAACCCCGCGGCCGGGCTGCGGGGGCGGTGGACGGTCAGTCACCGGACGGGGTGGCGGCGGCGTTCGCGGCGGCGACGTTCACCTACGACACCGCGCTGGACCGCTCCCCGTATGACGCGCAGGTGCGGTCCGCGGTGTACGCCACCCCGGCGTTCGCGTCGGTGCTGAAACAGCCACTGCAGCAGGGTGGTGGCGCGGAATGGAACACCCTGGCCGCGCACCACGGGTACACCACGGTGGCGCTGGCCGTGAACCACGACGACGGGCGGCCCCCGGACCAGTTGGGTTCCGCGGCCCGCGCCTACACGGTGGCCACCACGGGGCACGGCGACAACGCCTGGTCGGCGCCGCTGGATTCGCAGACGATGTATGTGTTCCTGACCCGGACCGGCACCGCCACACCGTGGCAAGTGTCCCGTGTTTCCTTCAGCGGTGGGTCATGACCGGCCCGCGTACCGCGGCGCGCCGCGGGGAGACGGGGTTCGTGGCCCCGGACGGTCAGGTGTGGGAGGTCCCGGCCTTCCCCTGCCCGGAGGTCGTGGTGGGTGCGGAGTACGCGGAGATCGACGGTGCGCGGGTACCCCTCGGGGACGACGAGGCGGACCCGCGGTCCGCGGCGACCGCGGTGCTGGTGGCCCAAGCCCGCCAACTGCGGCGCGGGCAGGGCGCGATCCGCGCGAAGGTCCGTGCCGCCGATTCCGATGTGGTGTGGCACGCGATCGTCACCGCCGACGGTGAGCTGTTCGACGCCACCCCCGCCGCGGGCACCGCCCGGTCAGGGCGGTCGCGGTGGCGCCTCCTCGCGGGTGTGGGTGCCGTGGTGGTGCTGCTGGCGGTGGCCACCGTGGCGGTGGTGGCCTCCAACCGCACCCCCCCACCGGTAGTGGCCGCCGCCGCACCACCGCCGGTGACCGGAACACCGACGCCGTACCCGTCGCTGCCCCCGCCGGGCTACGGCGGGCAAGCCGACTGGTCCGCGCCGATCACGCCGGGCAGCGTGCCGCTGGTGGCGGCGGACGGGAGGATCGTCACCGTCACCGGCGACGCCGGTTCCCCCGTCCTGGCGGTGCTCGACCCCGCGACCGGGGCCCCGGTGTGGTCGGCGACGTTGCCCCGTGATGCTGCCACGTCCAGCACGGGCAGCGGGTTGCACCTGTCGGAGATCGACGGCCACCCGGTGGTGGCCGCCCGCACCAGTGACGGGCTGGACTGGTGGGCGTTGGACGGTGCCCACACCTCGGGGTCGGTGTCCCTCCCGGCCGGGGCGACGGTGTCCTTCGCCGGGTCCTCCCCGTTGGTCACCGAACCGGGACAGCGGGCCGCCACCATCACCGACGGCCACCTGGTGGAGCGGGCGGTACCCGCCGGGGCGGTGGCGCTCGGGGCGACCGGGGACACGGTCGTGGCCGCGAACTCGGTGGGCCAGGTGTGGCGCCTGGGTGCTGCCACCGCGCAGACCCCCCCGGCACCGGTGACCGTGCCCACCCCGCCCGGTGCCGGTCCGTTGGCGTCGATCGCCGGATACGCCGGGCTGGGCACCACCACCCCGGTGGCGCACCCGGAAATCCTGGTGGCCTCGTGGTACACAGCCGATCCGGGCACGCAGTTCGTCGGTCTGATCGACGCCGCCACGAACACCGCGGTCGGGGCACCGCTGCGGGTGCCGGCCACCGGGATCGCCTCGGGTCGCTGGCAGCCCTCACCGCGCAACCTGCTGGCCGTCGTGGGCACGGTGCTCGTCGACGCCCGCGACGGGGTGGCCCGTGCCCTGTCCACGACGTGGGCCACCACGTCGGTGACCGACACCGCCGCCTACGGCACCCGAAACTCCGAGCGGTACCTGGTCAGTCCAGCCGGGCAGGAATCACCGACCGGGTCGGGGGTGATCCCGATCGGGATGTCCGGGACGCGGGCGGTGGTGACCTCCAGTGTCGCCGGCACGGACACCGTGTACGGGCTGCCCGTGGCGTCGGGTCCGGTGCTACCGACCCCGTCGGTGCCGGTGTCCGCACCGCCACCGCAACCCTCGGCGGGGCCGGTGCCCAGCCCGGCACCCAGCCCCACCACCACCACACCCCCACCCCCGGCACCAGCTGCACCGGCTCCACCACCAGCTGCACCCGCTCCATTGGCGGCGGCTGCTCCGCCGCTCGCCGCGCCAGCGCCAGCGCCAGCGGCACCGGTGCCGGCTCCTGGTCCGGTGCCGCGATGAGCCGGTGGGGCCGCCCCGGTGGCGGCACCGTGCCCGGATCTACTGCTGAGAGGACTTCCGTGTCGAATCCGTTGTTGCCCACCGCACCACCACCACCCCCGCCGCCGGAGCGGGTGGAACCCTCCCCGGTCCTCGGGGACGAGCTGGCGGCCCGGTTCGGGCCGCAGGAACCGTTGACGAACGTCACGGCCCCGACCGGTAGTGGTCTGCCGACCGAGCACGTGACCGCGAACCCGTTGCTGTGGGTCGTCGGGGTGCACGGCGGTTCCGGGGCCTCCACCGTCGCAGCACTGTGCGGGCAGGACGCCCTGGAGCTGCCGCAACGCCTGCCGATGACCCCGGCCGGGGCACCAGCACCACGGGTGCTGCTCGTGGCCCGCACCCACGCCACCGGGCTGCACTACGCCGGGTGGATGGCCTCGCACTGGGCGTCCGGGCAGACCGGGATGGTCCTGCTGGGCCTGGCCGTCCTCGACGACGCACCCCGCCTACCCCCGGTGCTGGTCGCCGAGATCAAGCGGGTCGCGGGGATGGTCCCCGCCCTGTGGCACCTGCCCTGGGTCGAGGCGTGGCGCACCACCCTCGACCTCGACCTGGCCACCGTCCCGCGCCGCACCCGCAAATCCATCACCCACATCCGGCGGGCGGCGGAAACCGCCCGCGACCACGAACCCGGACCCGTAGTGGCCCAGCAGCCCCACCCCCACGAGTTTCCCCGAGACCGCACCGCGGTCTCCTAACAGAAAGGCACACCCGCAATGAACGCTGTCACCCAGGAACTGCTCCTCGCCGCAGGCCCCAGCATCAACATCAACCCCACCCCACCCCCCGGCACCCAAGGGGTCATCACCATCATCAACTACGTGGCGTGGGGGGCGTTCACCGCGTGCCTCGTCGGGTTCATCGCCGCCGCCGCCACCATGGCCTGGAAGCACCACCGCGGCGAGGAAGCCGCGTCCATGAAAGGTCTTGGCTTCGCCCTGCTCGGCACCGTCCTCATCGGCGCGGCCACCGGCATCGTCGCATCGGTCACCTAAATGAACACCACCACCACAGGTGCCGTCCTCGCCGATGCCGGCCCGCCACCACCCACGGGTGGCGACTTCAGTCGACTCATGCACTACGGGGGGTGGGCCGTGTTCTTTGTCTGCCTTCTCGGGTTTGTCGCCACCGCCGCCAGAATGGCCTGGATGGTGTGGCGGCGCGACGCCCCGGTGAAGGGTGTCGGGCTTGTCCTGGTGTGCACCTTGCTCTACGGCGCGGCCGGAGCGGGCCTCGGGTCGGTGTTCTGAATGAACGCGACGCCGATCGCCAGGGCCATCAACGGCCCCGGCTACATGCCGCCTCCGCCGCCGCCCGGTGGTCTGCTCACGCTCGTCCACCTGATCGGGTGGGCAACGTGCGCCGCGTGCCTCGTCGGGTTCGTCGTGACTGCGGCCGCGGCCGCGATGGGCCGGAAACGCCGCCGCGGGGCCAGCACCCCCGCGGCGACGCCGGGTGGTGACGAGGCGTCGGCGTCGCAGGCGCCCCTGGGTGCGCTCCTGCTCGGGTGGGCGGTCATCGCCGCCGGGGCCGTCATCGGGCTGGTGGTCTGAATGAGTGCCGCCGATACGGCGTGGGCGGTGGGCGGGGCGTGCTGGTGCGCCGCCACCGTCCTACTGGTGCTGTTCGGCTACGAGCTGCACCGCTCCGAGTGCACGGTGTCCCGCCGCCCGGCGCAGGCGCTGAGCGTCAGTGCGCTCGGCGCCGCGGCGGCCATCACCGCGATCGTCCTGAACCTCACGACCTGATAAGAGGAGAACACCCATGCCTTCGAAGCGTCGTCGTGCCCGCCGCGACCGCGAAAACACCGGTGGCCCATCGGCTGCGTGGATCGGATCGGCGGTACTGCTCGGCCTGGTCGCGGTCGCCCTCGTCATCGTCCTGATCCACGCCGCGGGCAGCCCCAAACCCGCGCCACCGGCCGCCGCGAGTCCACCCGGTGCGACCCCTGGGGCCGCACCACTGCCCGGGGTCGCCACCGCACCGGGCGGGGCACATCCGCCGGCGACCTCAGGGCAGGAAGGCCGACCCGCGGGATGCACCACCAGCGGGTCGGACCAAACCATCCCGACCTCACCGCCCTCCGGGGTGACCTGGTCTCTCGCGTCGGGCGTCGCCGTGCCCTCCTCAGCCGCGGACGGGCCGAAACTGCGTGCCCCAGGGGGCGTCGGTTACTGCTACTCACACACGCCCCTAGGCGCGGTCCTGGCCGCGTCGAACCTCGGAATGGGTACAGGGCCTCTCCAAGACATCCTGAAGTCCTCCCTTGAACATTCAGCAGTGCCGAACGAGTACGCCCAAGCAGCGACGGACCCAACTTCGGGCGGAGGGGGTGCCCCGCCTGGAGATATTCAGTTGGCGGGGTTCCGTATCATTACGTATTCACCCGAGCAAGCGAGCATCGCGCTGTCTTATCGGGTCGCGGGCAACACAGACAGTTACTCTCAGCTGACTTTTGCGATGCAGTGGTACGAGGGCGATTGGCGTGATGTACCGCAGCCCGGTCCTAGTTCAGCGGTTACTAATGGGACCGTTCCGACTCTTGCAGGCTCAGTGCCGTGGTCGGGGGTGTCCTGATGTGCCCTCCTTTCATTCCTATTTGTTTGATCGGCAAGATTCCGGGCGCTGTGGCGTCGAAGGTGACGAATAGTTTTTTGGATGAGGTGCGGAAGTCGGCGGCGGATGCGACGACGACGATTTTGAAGACGTTGGGGACGTTTTGGTTGAACATTCCGTCACCGAAGGTGTCGAATCTGGCGGGCCCGGAGCTGACGGGGGCGGCGGCTCCGACGAATCTGCAGGCGGCCGGGCCGGCGGGTGTGTTGCAGGGCAATTTGGGGTATCTGACGATCCTGGCCGCGGTGGTCGGCTTGATCGTGTGCGGTGCCCGGTTGGGGATGACCGGCCGCTCGGAGCATGGCTCGGAGGCGGTGAAGATGCTGGTGCGCCTGATCGCGGTGACCGCCGCCGGTGCTGGGATCGTCGACATTTTGATCAAGGGGGGGGATATGTTCTCGCCCTGGATCATTACCTCGGCGACGGGGGCACCGTTCGAGCAGACGGCGCCGAGCTTGTTGACGAATGAGGGTTTGTTGGCGATGACCCCGTTGTTGACGATCATCGTCGCGATCTTCGCGTTGTTCGGGGCGGGGGCGATGGTGATCTTCATGATCCTGCGGGGCGCGTTGCTGATCATTCTGATTGCGGTGTGGCCGTTGTCGGCGTCGTTGACGGGCACAGAGCAGGGTTTGCAGTGGTACAAGAAGATCAACGCCTACCTCATTGCTTTTGTGTTGCTGCGCCCGGTGGCGTCGATCATTTATGCCGCCGGGTTCTTGTTGATCAAGGACGGCCACGATTTTCAGACCACCGACCCGGGGGTGTCGGCGTTGATGGCGTCGTTGACGGGGATGGCGATCCTCGCGGTCGCGGGCTTGTCGTTGCCGGCGTTGCTGCGGTTCGTGGCCCCCGCGACCGCGGCCGGGTCGGGGGCGATGACCGGGGCTGCGGTGATGGGTGCTGCGGTGGCGGTCGGTGCCGCTGCGGTGACGATGGGCGCCGGTGCCACGGCTGGCGGTGCGAGTGGCGGTGGTGCGTCGGGTGCGACGAAAGCCTCCTCGAGCCCGAGCGGTGGCGGCACGGGCAGTGGAGGTACCGGTGGTGGAGGTACCGGTGGTGGAGGTACCGGGGGAGGCGGTGGTCCGTCTGGCAGCACGGAACCCGCGGGTGGTGGCGGCCCCACCGGTGGTGGGGGTGGTGGTGCGCCCACTGGTGGTGGTGACAGCCCGTCCGGTGGAGGCGGTGGCGGGGGCACCGGTGGAACCTCGGAGCCGGTTCCCGCGGGCGTGCCCGCTGGGGGCGGCAGCACTGGTGAGGGTGGCGGGTCTGGGAGCGGGGCGGTGCCGCCGTCCGGATCGAACGGCACTGCGGGCGGGTCGGGTTCGGGTGCTGGTGGTGGTGCGTCGAATGACTCCGTCGGGAGCGGTGGGTCCGGTTCTGGTGGTGGGTCCCCGGCCGGTGGTGGTGGTGGCTCGAATGGATCGGGTGGAAGCGGCTCTGGTGGTGGGTCTCCGGCGGGGGCGCCGCCGACGCAGGGCTCCGGTGGTGGTGTGACCCCGGTCGGTGCCGGCAGCGGCTCGAATGGTGCGGGCGGGAACGGTTCCGGCTCGAATGGTGCCGGTTCGAATGGTTCGGGCGGGGGCGGTTCTGGCGGTGGGTCTCCGGCGGGGGCGCCGCCGACACAGGGCTCCGGTGGTGGTGTGACCCCGGCCGGTTCAGGTGGGGGTGGGGGTGCCCGTCCGACGTGGCGCCCGGCGGGGGCGGCGTGGTCGGCGGCGCAGCAGGCCGGTGACGCCGCGGCGGGGTCGGTGGAGGACAACGAGGGTGGCCCGTCCGGGGCAGCCCACACGGAAGGGAGCTAGATCATGACGACACAGCAACCGGTGCAGCGGGTCACGTACGGCAATCTGCGGGCGCCGCGGCGGCCGGGTGTGTTGGGGATGGGGATGGCGGCGAGCGTCCTGGTGGGGGTGGCCGCGGTGATCGTGGTCATCATGCTGATGGGCTTCGGGTTGATCGCCGCCGCGATCGCGTTGGTGGTGTCGGTGCTGGTGCTGACCCCGATGATCGCCCACGGCCCCGACGGGCACAGCGGGTATCAGCGACTGCTGGGCAGGACCGTGTTCGGGTGGTCGGCGAAGGCGGGGCGCAACGTGGTGGTGGCGGGGGCAACGGGGCAGGTCCCGGATGGGCGGACCCGGCTGCCGGGGTTGCTCGCCCAGTCGGAGTTGGTGGGAGCGGTCGACGCCTACGGCGACCCCTATGGGGTGGTGCACACCCCGGGGGTGGATCACTACAGCGCGGTGATGCAGTCCGAGGCCACCGGCAACGACCTGGTGGACCAGTCGGTGACGGACTCGTCGGTGGCGCACTGGGGTGGGTGGCTGGCCCATCTGGGTCAGCAGCCCGACATTCTGGCGGCGGCGGTGACCATCGAAACAGCCCCGGACCCCGGCACCCGGTTGGTGCGGATGGTGAAACGCCACACCCAGGACAGTGCACCGGAGTTCTCGACGGCCACCCTGGACGAGATCACCACGAAGTATCCGGCGGCGTCCTCGACGACAACAACCCGGATCGCGTTGACGTTCTCCTCCCGCCCCCGCCCCGGGGAGGACAAACGCAGCCAGGAGGACATGCTGGCCGATCTGGGCCGCCGGTTGCCGGGTTTGCGCCAAGGGCTGCGGAGCACGGGGGCGGGGACGACGTCGCGGATGATGTCGGGTGCGGACCTCACCGACGCCGTCCGGGTCGCCTACGACCCGTCGGTGGCGCAGTTGGTGGAGGAACAACGCGGCCAGGGCGGGACGGGGTTGGCGTGGTCGGAGGCCGGTCCGGCGTTCGCCCACGACCTGCCCGAGCACTACGCCCATGACGGGGCGTTCTCCATGGTGTGGCAGATGCGCGACGCCCCGCCGGGGGTGTTCTACGACCACTCGCTGAAGTCGTTGTTGGCCCCGCACCACGACATCGCCCGGAAACGGGTGACGCTGATCTACCGGCCGCAGTCGGCGGAGACGGCGCGGCGGATGGTGGAACGCGACGTCCGCGACGCCCGCACCCAGGCCAGTGCCCGGACCCGCCCTCAAGCCCACGACGCGACGATGCTGGCCGCGGCGGAGAAGGCGGCGCAGGAGGAAGCCCAAGGGGCGGGGTTGGTGCGGTTCGGAATCATCGTGACCGCCACCGTCACCGATGAGGCGATGCTGCCGCGGGCGGCGTCGACGATTTCGATGCTGACGGCGCCGACGAAGCTTCGGCTGCGCCTCGCCCGCTACAACCAGGCGGCGTCCTTCGCCGCCGGGTTGCCGCTGGGGTTGGTGTTGCCGGCGCATCTGGCGTTGCCCGAGTGGGCGCGGGACACGCTGTGAGCCGCGAACAGGATCCGGCACCCAAGCGCCCAGCTCGGGAACTCATGTCCCCGCCGCTGCTGATGTGCGCCGACGAGACCGCCGGCATCCCCCGAGTGCACCTCGCCGATGTCGGGGAGTTCCGCGAGCTGGTGGACGCCTTGGGCGGGGCCGTGATCCACCTGAGCCCCGGCGACGGACAGGCCCTCAACCCTTTTCACCTCGGTGAGCCCGCGGGTGAGCCGAATCCGGATGGAGATCCCCGATGAGCGTTTTGTTGGCACCGTTCCGCCGCCGCCGTGAGGGGCAGGAGATGGCCCCACCCCGGTTGCACACCCCCCATGATGCGGCGATCGCCACGATCGCCCCCACGCACAGTGAGCGCCGGGCCGCGAAACGCCTGGCGTACGCCGCGGCGCGGGAGGCGCGGGCCGCCCGGCCGGGGGTGCGGGGGTGGCGCCGCCCCGGTGGTGGGCATGTGCCGTGGGTGGAGGCCCCCCCGGAGTATCGGGGCACCACCGTGCAGGTGTGCGGGCTGTGGCCGTTCTCCGCCGGGTCGGGCACCCCCACCGACGGGGTGCCGTTGGGCAAGCATCAGCTGACCGGGGCCACGGTGTGCGGGGACCCGATCATGTGGTTTCTGTCGCGGCGCATCCTGAACCCCTCGGCGTTCGTCCTGGGCCGCCCGGGGTTGGGGAAATCCACCCTGGTGCGGCGGATCGTGAACGTGTGCGCCGCGTTCGGGATCATCCCGCTGATCCTGTCGGACCTGAAACCGGACTACCCCGACCTGGTGCGGGCCGTGGGCGGCCAAGTCATCGAAGTGGGCCCCGAACGCGGGCACGTCAACCCGCTGGACCCGGGACCACTGGCCCTGGAGCTGCATCGGCTGCCGCCGGACACCCGCCGCCGGGTGGAGGCCGAGCAGCTCGGGCGGGCGTTGAACGTGCTCACCGGGTTGTGCGAGCTGGTCCGCGGCGGTCCGCTCAAGGACCGGGAAGGGTCCATGCTGTCGGCGGCCCTGCGGGTGGCCTACACGCAGGAAACGGCACCGCTGATCGCCGACGTGGTGGCGATCATCGCCGCCCGCCACCCCCGGGTGCGGGCCATGTCGCTGGACCGGGGTGAGGACTCCCGCTACGACGACACCGCCGAGGACCTGCTGTCCTCGCTGATGGCGTTGGGTGAGGACGGTCGGTTCGGGGACACCTTCACCAAGCCGACGACGGTGCCGATGCTGCTGGACCGGGCGGTGGTCTTCGACGTGTCCGGGATCGACACCGCCGAGCAGATCTTGCAGGCCGGGGTGCAGCTGGTGTGCTGGTCCTACGGCCAGTCCGCCGTGTCCGCGGCGAAGGAGCTGGCCGACGCCGGGCTGCGGGAACAAACCGTCTACCTGATGGTCATGGACGAGCTGTGGCGCACGTTGAAAGCGTCGGTGGAGATGGTGGACCGGGTCGATGAGATCACCCGGCTGAACCGGCAGAAAGTCCTCGGGCAGATCCTGATCACCCACACCATGGACGACCTGGAGCTGGCCGATGCGGCCGCCACGAAGAAGGCGTGGGGCTTCGTGGAGCGCTCGGAGATGGTGTTCCTCGGCGGGTTGGCCGACGGGGAGATGGGCAACCTCCGCAAGGTGTTCGCGATGTCCTCGGCGGAGACCGGGATGATCGCGGAGTGGTCGGTGGAATCGGGTCACACCGCCGAGGACGACGGTGCGGGCGACGTGAACGGTGAGCCACCCCCACCCCCGGGGATGGGCAAGTTCCTGCTCAAGACGGGGAAGAAACCGGGAACCCCGTTCGAGGTGGTCCTGACCGAGGTCGAGAAAGCCGTGAACAACACCAACAAAGGGTGGGAACAAGCCGAAGCCCGCCACCGCATCGGCCGCCAGCAGGTCGCCTCATGACCCCGGCGGTGCCGGGTCACGCCGATCGGGTCGCGGCCCCGGGGCTGGCCGTCGGGGAGGAGCCCCAGCCGAGGACGCCGGCGGTGGGTGCCCCCCGTGCTGGCGGGGTCATCGCGGCGGTGGTGGGTGCCGTGATCATCACGGCCGCCGCCCTGGTGGTCCGCTGGATCATGCCCGCTGACCAGATGTGGTGCACCGAGGACGACGCGATCTTGGGCGGCGTCACGCGGTGCTTGCCCGTGACCGACACGGCGAAAACAGTGCTGATCTGGATGGGCATCGGGCTACTCGGGCTGATCTGGGTGCTGACGGCGGTGGCGGTGCTGCAGTACCTCACCACCACCAGAGAGCAGGCAGTAGCAGATGAGAACCGGAGCGACGGAGGAGACAAGCCATGACGGACACCGATGGAAAAGCGGCAGCGGGGTACGGCGCCCCGTTCACGCCGCCGCTGAGCTGGTACGGCGTACCGGGAGCCTCGGTGGCCGAGGGGGCGTTGCGGCTGCGGGCCGATGTGTTCCCGCAGGCGGCGGGTGCGGATCGGGTGCGGGTGGCGTTCTGGGCGGTGGATGACGTGCACACGGTGTTGAACCTCCAGCTGCGCTCACCCACACCGCTACCGGGTGACCCGGTGCCGCGGCGGGTGCTGCGTCTTGCGGTGGTCGCGGCGGAGCCCGGCGTCGAGGACCGCGTCGTGCTCTGCCCGGTCGGCTACCCGGACAGCGGGGTTGCCTCGTGTGTGGCTCCCCCAGCGTGTCCGGGGGCGTTGGCCTCGACGCGCTCCGAGGAGGTGCAGCACTGGATCCGGGTGTGCGCGGGGGAGATGGAACGCTGCACGGTGAACAACCGGCCGGTGGCCACGTCGTTGGTGTGGATGTTCGACCGCACAGGTGCACCCTTTCCCACCCCGGCTGTCGCGGCGGTCCGGTGATGGCGCGGCGCCCGAACCGGCGGGCCGATCCGGGCAGTGGTGTCGGGGAGTGGGTGTTCCTGCTGGCCGTCTTCGCGTTGGTGGCGGTGGTGGTGGCGGTGTGGGGGGCCGCCCGTATCGCCGGGGGTGCGGCGGTGGGGAACAACCCGCCCGGTGTGGTGGTGCGCCTGGTTACGGGGAAGCTGGGCTGGCCCCCGTCGGCGACGTGGGTGCTGGCCGGGTTTGTCCTGGTGTTGGGCCTGGTCGCGGCCGCGGCGGGCTGGTGGTGGGTGGTGTCGTCGCGGTCGCGGCACTGGATCGACGCCAAGGCAACGTCGATGGCCACGGCCACCGAGTTGCGGGTCTTGACCGCGCGACCGGCGGCGGAGGCCGCGGCCGCGATGCGGGCCGAGAAAGCGGGGCCGGGGGTGCCGTTGGCGGAATCGGTGCGGACCGGGCAGATGCTGGCAGCCCCGTGGAACTTCGTGCAGCTGTGGATCATGGGCCCGCAGTCGGGGAAGACCTCGTGTGTGGTGGTGCCGCAGGTGTGCGAGACGAAAGGACCCGTGTTCGGGACCTCCAACAAGCGGGACCTGGTCGACCTCACCCGCGGGGTACGAGCGGGTTTAGGCCGGTTGTGGATTTTCGACCCGCAGAAAGTCGTGGCCCAGGACCCGCCGACGTGGTGGTGGAACCCGCTGACCTACGTCACCGACATCGCGAAGGCTTCCGCGATGGCATCACTGTTCTCGGCGGCGGTCGGGGCCGGCGACAAGGGTGATGCCTACTTCGAACCGGAAGGGGAGGCCCTGCTGGCCCAGTACCTGCTGGCGGCGGCGGTGGCCGGGGAAACGCTGAACACCGTCTACGGGTGGCTGAACGATCCGGACAACTCCGCCCCGTTCACCGCGCTGACCGCGGCGGGGGAAACCGAGGTGGCCCTCGCGGTGCGGGGCACGTCACGGCTGCCGCAGGATCAGCGCGGCGGGGTGTTTGGCACGTCCCGCAAAATGTGCCGGTTCCTCACCGACCGGCACATCCTGAGCTGGGTGTGCCCCACCGGGCCCGGCGACAAGCGTCCGCAGTTGAACCCGGACGAGTTCGTCGCCTCCACCGACACGGTGTACGCGATCAGCAAGGAAGGCGCGGGAACGACCCGGGCGTTGACCGCCGCGTTGACGGTGGCGGTGGCCGAGGCGGCGGAACGCCGGGCGGAGGCCTCACCGCTGGGCCGGTTGTCCCCGCCGCTGCTGATGTGCCTGGATGAGGTCGCGAACATCGTGCGCTGGCCGCAGCTGCCCGACCTGTTGAGCCACTACGGGTCCAAGGGCATCGTCGTCTCGGCGTTCCTGCAGTCCTACTCCCAAGGCGCCCGGGTGTGGGGGCGAGAAGGGATGGACGCCCTCTGGTCGGCGTGCAACGTCCGGGGCATCGGGAAGGGCATCGCCGAAACCGAATTCCTGAAAACGGTGTCCCTGCTCGTCGGGGACCACGACGTGGCCTCCTCCAGCGTGTCCGTCGGCGGGAACGGGGGGTCGCGGTCCCGGCAGCTATCCAACCGGCGCGAACCCATCCTCGAGGTCGCCGACCTCGCCGCGATCCCCCAAGCCAGGGCCGTGGTCCTCGTCTCCGGGGTGACCGCCTCCCTGGTCCGGTTGCGGCACTGGTCGGCCCGGCCCTACGCGAACCTCGTCCGCGCCGGCCAAGACGGCACCCTGCCCGCGCGCAACCCGCTGCTGCCCACCCCGGCCTCCGAGCCCACCCCCGGTCCCGACCCCCAGAAAGAGGAGGCTGCGTGATGGCCATCCCCACCGTTTTCGACATCACCTTCGGCTGCGGGCACGCCGGCACGGTGGATGCCTCCGACCGGGCCGCCGACCAACGCGGCCCGTGGATCGCCTACCTGTCGTCCAAGGGCATGTGCCCGGACTGTTTCGAGGCCACCCGCGACAAACGCCGCGAGCTGGCCCGCACGCAGTGGATCGCCGAGCGCCGCAAAGAAGAGGAAGCAGCGATCGATGCGTGGGAAACCGAGGTGGCCGCGATGACCCTGACCGGGTCGGTCAAGCAGGTCGGTTTCGCTCGCCGGGTGCGCTACGAGCAGCTGAAAGCCCTCTACGAGTGGGCCGTGCAAGAAGACGGGGACCGCCACGGGTATCAGCGGGTGGAACCCACCGCGGTGGGCATCGACACCGCCCGCTGGTGGCTGGACCAGCAGTCCCTCATCACCCACCCCGCGGACCTCCTCGAACTGTTGGACGCGGCCGCGGCGACGCACGCCGGGCAGGCCTGCGAGAACACCGCCTGAGGATCCCCCCGAGACCGTAGGAAAGGCACGCAAACCATGACCACCCACGATCCGCGACCACCCCAGTGGCCTCCCGCGACCGCGACCGCGACCGCGACCGCGACCGCGACCTATGAGTACCTCGCGGCGTACGAACGCACCGCCCCCACCACGCCCGGTGCGGACCAGCAGGTGTGGCAGCTGGTGCGGGCGGGCGGCCGCGGCGTTCTCGAGGAGCCTGCGGCGGGCATCGTGCTGGTCGACCCCGCCCTGACCGCCGCCGACTTCGACGGGGCCATCCCGGTGGTGACGGGTCGATGAGCCTGGACGACCAGGTGGGCACCCCACCTACCACCGACGGCAACGGCACCGCCGACCCGGCGGCCATGGATGCGCAGTACGCCGCGTTCCAGGCCGGCATTGCCGACGATGACAGCACAGCGCCCGAGCCGGAAACCGGTGCTGGTCCTGTCGAGGACCCCGACCCCGAACCCGAGGCGGAGCAGGACGAGGAGCTGGGTGCGGACCCACAGTTCTGGACGGTTCAGCAGTTCGTCACCGGGTGGGTGATGCCGTTCTACGTGCGGGACACCGCGAACGCCGTGTGGTGCCGGCAGTGGTGGGCACACCCGGAGGCCGCGCTACGCCTGGAGGCGCTGTGGGAAGCCTACGAAGGTGCCCGGGCGTCGAAGGACGGCGGCGCGTTCGCCGCGTGGTGGCGGACGGAAGCCGACCACCACCTGCCGCTGCTGTACTCCCCTGACGAAGGACCGTTCCGGCAGTGCGACGCCCGGGCCGGCACCCACACCCCACAAACCCCCCAACCGGTGGACCCCGCCCCGCGGGGCACCTACGTCGCCGACGGCGCCGCCCACGGCGGGCCCGTCCCTACCAGGACGACCGACACCACCAGCGCACACACCGAGGACGACAAGGAGACAGGAAGTCATGGAGCAACGCGAGATCGAGGAGATGCACGAGGGACTGGACCAAGCGCTGCGGGTGGCGTTGCAGGGGCTGGGCAGCCTGCGGGAACGCAAAGCCCGCTCCGATCAGGTCAAAGCCGACCAGACGCGGGTGGCCGCCGCCGCTGACCGCCGTCAGTTCGAGGCTTACCAGCAAGCCCAGGACGCGATGCTGCGCGGTCAGCTCGGCAACGTCACCGACGACAAATGGTGGAAGGAGTCGACTCCGGAAGATATCGCGGCCACCGTGGACCTCGCCGAGCGGTACGCCGACGTCAGCCCCTACGCCAACGCCGCCCTCACCAACCTGCGCAGCGAAGCCGAACGCCGCGGAGTCGACCTCGACGCGGGGCGTGGCCCAGGCGAGCAGGAGCTCGGTGAGGACGGCCCCATCCTGTCCCCCACCGCCGACCCCTCACACGACATCGGTGAGGACGGCGCGACGGTGGAGCGCGACGGGGCGGATCGACCCGCAGTCGACCGGCAGGACCTGCTGGACCGCATGAACGGGTCCGCGGACCGCGCAAGCGTCGACGAGCCCAGCGCCCAGACCAGCACAGTCGAAGCACCGACCGCCGGACACCAAGTGGTGGACGAGCGTCGAGCGGCACCCGCCGACGATGAGACCACCCCGCCGCCGGCCGCGCAGCAGACACCGGCCTACGAACGCTCCCGGGCCTCCGACATGGCCGGTGCCGACCCGGAGCACGTGGCGACCCGGCTGGCCGTGGCGCAGTCGTTCATCCACCCGATCCGCACCTACACCACCGGGCGCAGCAAAACCGGCAGCGACGGCGGTGCCGCCCCGTCGCGGCGCCAGCAACTCAAGCGTGGCAAGTGATGACCGCTATGACCGCGTCCTACGGAGAGCGGCGGACCGCAGGCGGTCCGTGTCGGTACCCGCTGATGAGCGGACCAGGACAACAGAGCGAGGAGACAGCGATGGTGACGAGTGGCCGGTACGTGTCGGTACCGGCTGATAAGCAGACTGATCGATGATGACATGCCCGAACTGGGCCGGGCTGTGCTGGCGCAGATGGCAGCGGACATGCCGAACACCCACCGGCTGACCGTGGTGTACGAGCTGAGCGGACCCGCACAGCTCCTAGCGCCGGACACGAACCGGACGCAACGGCTGCGCCGTCATCACTGACCCCTGAAGGACCCCCGAATATGACTGACGTACCGCACACCACCACCGGCCCGGGTGGTGTGCTCGGCCCGGCCCTACCCGGGGCCGAGCTGCAGTACGCGGCCGGCGCGCCGCCGTTGACCTACCGGCAGCTGGTGGCCAACCCCCGCCCGAAAGCGATCAAGCCGCCCGGTCTGACCGGGCCGCGATCCCGGCCCGGCAGCCTCGCCCAGCCACCCGAAGACCGGCCCTGGCGGCCCGCCGAGAGCCTCGACTGAGACCGCGCGGGGATGGTAGTGAAATGGATAGCCCACTACCCCAAAAGACGTCGATAAGCAACCCGTTGACAACACGTCGGTCTTCCGGGAGGTTGATGCTCAATGTCAGGCATCTCAATAAGGGGCGGGGCTCTCGGATGATGATCAGCAAAGCGGTCATAAGTGGCGGAACGGTCTTCCTGATGGTTGCGGGTCTCGTCGCTGCCGCCGAGACAAGTGCGAGCGCGAGCGGAGCAGCGTCCGTCGTGGCTCCCTCGCCCGCGGGCCTGGCCGATCCGAGCATCCCGACACTTCCTCAGCCGCACTGCCTTCCAGGCCAGACCGCTCTACACGCCGCAGCAGCGGGCAAGACGGCTGACGGTGGGTTCGTGTACGAATTTGTTATAGCCGGCAAAGTGAACCGCGTACCGGTGCCACCGTCATCATTTACGCCCGCGACGGCCAGCGCGGCCCAATTAGCCGAATACGGGTTCCCACCTCAACCAGCCAACCTCACAGCACGAACAGAATGGGTGCATCAATTCAGCAATTTTAAACGAGTGCCCCTGCCAGCACTGTGCCTAGCCGACCACGCAA
>JAABUT010001562.1_pt1 | contig 25672 bp, 21 predicted proteins | sample 5559281 | NCBI WGS metagenome assembly JAABUT01 (sample SAMN10711880, study PRJNA513359) | rock metagenome | isolation source: Antarctica rocks | place: Antarctica: Victoria Land, Ricker Hills nord | collected 2016-01-04
GGGGGGCGACGTGCCCGACCCTGTCGTGCTCAGTACCTGATCCGGCCGGTCAGGTCAGACGCGTGCCTTTTCGCGCATCTCATACGTCTCGATCACGTCGGCCACCCGGACGTCGCTGAAGTTGTTCAGGGTGAGGCCACATTCGTAGCCCTCCCGAACTTCGGTCGCGTCGTCGGAGAACCGTCGCAGGGACGAGATGGTCGAGTCGGCCACTACGGCACCGTCGCGGATGAGGCGGGCACGTGCGTTGCGGCGGATGATGCCGCTCTGCACGAGACAACCGGCGATGGCGCCGGCCTTGGACGACCGGAACACGTCCCGGACTTCGGCGCGGCCGAGCGACACCTCTTCGTAGATGGGTTTGAGCAACCCACGAAGGGCGTTCTCGACGTCGTCGATCGCCGCGTAGATGACCGAGTAGAACCGGACGTCGACGCCTTCACGCTCGGCCAGCTCGCTGATCTTGCCCTCGGGCCGGACGTTGAACCCGAGGATGATCGCGTGGTCGACCGCGGCCAGCAGGACGTCGTTCTGGTTGATCGCACCGACACCACGGTGGATCACCCGCAACGAGACACCGTCGCCGACCTCGATCTTGGCCAGCGAATCCTCCAGGGCCTCGACCGAACCGGACACATCGCCCTTGAGGATGAGGAGCAGCTCACTCGTCTGACCGTTCTGCATCTCCTCCATGACCTGCTCGAGCGTGCGCCGGGTACGGCTCCGCGCCAGCTGTGCGTTGCGCTCGCGCGCCTCGCGCCGCTCGCCGATCTGGCGGGCGACCCGGTCGTCCTCGACGACGATGAACGAGTCACCCGCGCCGGGCACGGCCGTGAGGCCGAGCACCTGCACCGGGTAGGACGGCGGGGCGTCCTCGACGCTGACACCCTTGTCGTCGAGCAGGGCACGGACACGTCCGTGCGCGGGCCCGGCGACGATGGAGTCACCGACGCGGAGGGTTCCACGCTGCACCAGCACCGTCGCGACCGGACCGCGGCCACGGTCGAGGTGAGCCTCGATCGAGATGCCCTGGGCCGGCTGGTTCGGGTTGGCGTGCAGATCGAGCGCTGCGTCGGCGGTCAGGATGATCGCCTCCAACAGCTTGTCGATGTAGAGGTTCGCGCGTGCGGACACGTCGACGAACATCGTGTCGCCGCCGTACTCCTCGGGCACCAAGCCGTATTCGGTGAGCTGCCCGCGCACCTTCGTCGGGTCGGAGCCTTCGACGTCGATCTTGTTGACCGCGACGACGATCGGGACCTGGGCCGCCTTGGCGTGGTTGAGCGCCTCGATGGTCTGCGGCATCACACCGTCGTCGGCAGCGACCACGAGCACGACGATGTCGGTCGCGTTCGCACCACGGGCACGCATGGCGGTGAATGCCTCGTGGCCGGGGGTGTCGATGAAGGTGATCTTGCGTTCTTCGCCGTTGACGACCGTGGCCGCCTGGTAGGCACCGATGTGCTGAGTGATGCCGCCGGCTTCGGTGGCCATCTTGTTCGACGACCGGATGGTGTCGAGAAGACGCGTCTTACCGTGGTCGACGTGACCCATGACGGTCACGACCGGCGGCCGCGACTCCATGGCCTCGTCGCCGCCCTCGTCCTCACCGAACTCGATGTCGAACGACTCGAGCAGCTCCTTGTCTTCCTCTTCCTGAGAAATGACCTGGATGTCGTAGTTGAGCTCGGATCCGAGTTGCTGGAGGGTCTCCTCCGACACCGACGCCGTGGCCGTGACCATCTCGCCCAGGAAGAACAACACCTGGACCAGGCTCGCCGGATCGGCGTTGATCTGCTCGGCAAGGTCGGTCAGCGACGCACCGCGGGGAAGCCGGACGAGTCCGCCGTCACCCTGACGGATACGGACGCCACCCAACTGGGGTGCCGGCTCCGTGTCGAATTCCTGCCGCCGCTGCTTGCGCGACTTTCGACCCTTCGACGGGCGACCGCCGGGACGACCGAACGCACCCGGAGCCTGACCGCGACCACCACGCGCGCCGGGACGGCCTGCGCCGCCACCCGCACCGGGCGGTCCGCCACCGGGACGACCTGCGCCGCCGGCCGCGCCGGGCGGGCCACCGGGACGGCCGCCTGCGCCGGCACCGGTGCGGGGCGCACCGAAGCCGCCTCGGCTGGCACCGCCGGGACCGCCGCGACCGGGTCCACTGGGCCGACCGGCCGGAGCGGCACTCTGCTGCGGCATCATGCCGGGGTTCGGCCTCGGGAGGCCGGGAACTCCGCCGGTGCGCGGTGCGCCACCGGGACGGGGCGCACCGGGAGCACCGGGCGGACCGCTCGGAGCGGCACCGTCACGACGCGGAGCCGAACGTCCCATGCCCTGCTGGGACGAGAACGGGTTGTTACCCGGGCGCGGAGCGCTGGTGCGGGGGCGCGGAGCACCCGGGACAGCAGGCGACGCCGGCCGTGGGGCGGCCGGGCCCGGACGCGGTGCGCCCGGGCGCGGCGGGGCCGACGTCCCACCGGCACGCGGTGGTACGTCGGTACGTGCGGCGGGTGCTTCGATGCGTGGGGCAGGAGCCTCGACGCGGGCGGCCGGTCGCTGCTCGGGAGCAGGAGCAGGAGCCGGTGCCTCGGGCTCGGCGACCGGAACGGGCGCCGGCCTCGGGCCGGGACGCGGCGAGGCACCAGGGCTGACCACCGGCTCCGTACGGGCGATCGCCGGGGCAGGAGCCTCGCTGACCACCGGGCGGGGAGCGGGCGCAGCCGGTGCCGGCGCGGCCGGACCAGGTCGGGCCCCGGTCGACGGGGCCGGAGCTGTCGTCGACTGGACGGGTGCGGGAGTCGACGGTGTCACCGTCGACGGGGCGGCAGGTGCCGGCGCGGTGCTACGCGCGGCTGGTGCCTGCGGGCGTGCGGGGGATGCCGTCTTCTTCGGCGGTGCACCGACGGTGCCCATCGACTCGCGCAGCTTGCGCACGACGGGGGCCTCGACCGTGGAGGATGCCGATCGGACGAATTCCCCCAGATCGGAGAGCTTGGCCAGAATGGCCTTGCTCTCGACGTTCATTTCCTTGGCGAGTTCGTAAACCCGGACCTTTGCCACTGCTCTCCTTTGGTGGCTCGGACCCGGGGTCGGGCACGAGCGCTAGAACTGGTGCTTGCTCATTTGGAATTGCTCATCGAGAAGTCATGAGTCCACGCGACCCGCTTCCTGGTCAGCTCGTACTGGATGTTCCGGGATGATGCCGATGCTGATGGTCGCATCGTCGACGCAGGCAAGGTAGATCGAAACCTGTTCCACGTCCACCGGGCCGCGAAGCCGCAGTGCCCGCGCGAACGCCTGACGGCGCTGCGCGAGCTCGAGGCATGCGGACCGAGGATGCAGGTGTGCACCGCGCCCCGGCAATCCACTTCCTGCATCGATGCGCAGGACGGTTGCGGAGCCAGGCTGCCCGGCTGCCGGTACGGGACCGACGACCACTCGCACCAGGTCTGACTTGCTCGCCCTGACCCGACACCCGATACACGTCCGCACCGGTGCGACCGGGGAGGACGAGATCTGGGCATGGGGCATCGAGCGACTCACCTCGAGCCAGTGTACCTGCACGCGGCAGCCCTATCGCCACCCAGATCCCATCGACGGTCGCCGGAAACCCACTCCGCACGACCCCGGAGCTCGGAGCGCGCAACCGCGGGGTTCTGCAGTCTCGACTTCCGGCGAGGTCAGACTGCAGAAGAACTGCTCCGCCGACGACCGTCGACCGGTTGTGCTGCAGTTTCAACCGGCCGGCGACGAAGCGGGCGCGCAGCCGCGGCGTCTCACTCGTCGTCGGTACGGGTGTCGGTGTCTGCCCGGATGTCGATGCGCCAGCCGGTGAGGCGCGCGGCGAGGCGGGCGTTCTGCCCTTCCTTGCCGATCGCCAGCGAGAGCTGGTAGTCGGGCACGATCACCCGCGCGGCCTTGAGATCGGCGTCGACCACACGGACCGCGCTGACCCGGGCGGGCGACAGAGCATTCGCGACGAACTGGGCCGAATCGGCCGCCCAGTCGATGATGTCGAGCTTCTCGCCGTGCATCTCGTTCATGATGTTGCGCACCCGCGAGCCCATCGGGCCGATGCAGGCGCCCTTCGCGGACACGGCCGCATCGTGGGAGACGACCGCCACCTTGCTGCGATGGCCTGCCTCGCGGGCGATGGCCTTGATCTCGACGGTGCCGTCGGCGATCTCGGGCACCTCGAGTTCGAACAGGCGCTTGACCAGATTCGGGTGGGTGCGCGACAGGGTGATCTGGGGACCGCGCAGACCACGCCGGACCGACACCACGTAGAACCGGAGCCGGCTGCCGTGCGAGTACTTCTCCCCCGGGACCTGTTCGGTCGGCGGCAGGACGCCTTCGATGTGACCGGCATTGGAGGTGGGGAGCTGCACCTGCACCTGCCGCGGGTCGTGGCCCTGTTGGACGACGCCGGTGACGAGGGAGTTCTCCTTGTCGGTGAAGTCGCCGAACATCCGCTCGTCCTCAGCGTCCCGGAGCCGCTGGAGGATCGTCTGCTTCGCGGTCGCCGCGGCGATCCGGCCGAAGTCGCTGGGGGTGTCGTCCCACTCGTTGACGACCTTGCCCTCGTCGTCGGTCTCCTGAGCGAACACGGTGACGTGGCCGCTCTTGCGTTCGAGCACAACCCGCCCGTGGGTGGCCGAGCCCTCGGTCCGCAGGTAGGCCTGCAGCAGCGCCGCCTCGATCGTGAGCGCCACGGATTCGACCGCGATGCCCTTCTCGCGTTCGAGCCCTCGAAGTACTGCCATGTCGATCTCCACGGTTTAGCTCTCCTCGTCGTCGTCGTCCGCCGGTTCGTCGATGTCGTCGACGTTCTCGTCGTGGTCCGGGATGTCGTCGTCCGGGGTTTCGGGTGCCGACCCGGCCACCGACTTGGTGAACTCCACCTGGACGTTCGCGCGGCGGATGTCGTCGTATGCGACCTCGTGCTCGCCGTCGTCGGCGTCGAGGGTCGCGCCGTCGCCGGTTGCGGCGAGCACCCGTCCGGTCAGCTTGGGGCGGCTCTTGTCGGTGAACGTGACCAGGACCAGGCGGCCGATGTTGCGGCGCCAGTGGCGCTCGAGCAGCAGCGGCGCGGACACGCCCCGCGAGCCGACCTCGAGCGTGTACGGGTCGTCCCCCAACGGCGGCCGGGAACCCGCGTCGAGTGCGTCGGAGATCTCGCGGGAGATATCGGCCATAGCGTCGAGGTTGATCCCGTTGTCGGCGTCGACGGCGACTCGGACGACGATGCGCCGGCCGGCCTGCGCCAGCGACACCTCATCGAGGTCGTAGCCGGCGGCGACCACCACCGGTTCGATGATGCGGGCAACGGCGTCACGGCGCGCGTCGTCGCTCACGATGGCCTCCTGTGCTGTTGTACGGGCTCGGTTGTCAGGGTCCAGCGGGGGAACCCCGTCGATTCAGGTAGTCGTTCGTTGCTCGGATGCAGGTGCGGCGGTCCGGGTTCATCGGCTGACGGGGTCGAAACCCGCCCGCGCAAGGCCACTCATCTTACCCGGCAGCGCCGCTGGTCAATCGCCCGCGACCTATGCCGGTCCAGACCGTCCGATTGCCGGGCCGGGATGGACCGGCCCCGCTCGGGTGACATAGGAATGAAGCCATGACAGTTCCTGCGAACCAGACCGCCCTACCCGGCGATTACGCACTCCCGGCCGCGACACTGGGCAACGGTGCTCACATGCCGCTCCTCGGTTTCGGCACCTGGCAGATCCCCGACGAAGAGGCCGAGCAGTCGACCAACTTCGCGCTGGAGGCCGGCTACCGGCATATCGACACGGCGACCGGCTACGCCAACGAGGCCGGCATCGGCAAGGCCCTGGCTGCATCCGACATCGACCGCGATTCCCTGTTCATCACCACCAAGATGCCGCCGGACAACGTCGGCCGCGAGCGCGAGACCCTCGAGGAGAGCCTGTCGAAGCTCGGCGTCGACAAGGTCGACCTCTGGCTCGTGCACTGGCCGCCGAACAAGCAGGCCACGCCGGCCGCCTGGGAGCAGTTCGTGAAGGCACAGGCGGACGGGCTCGCGACGTCCATCGGCGTCAGCAACTACTCCCTCGACCAGATCGACGAGTTGACCGCCGCCACCGGCGTGACCCCTGCGGTGAACCAGATCCGGTGGAGCCCGGCGATCTATGACCCGAAGGTCGCAGCCGGGCTGGCCGAGCGGGACGTGGTGCTCGAGGGTTACAGCCCGTTCCGCGCCAGCGATCTGGATGACAAGACATTGCTCGGTATCGCCGCCGCACACGGCGTGACGACCGCACAGGTGATCGTCGCCTGGCACATCGCGCACGAGTTCGTAGTCATCCCGAAGTCGACGAAGCAGGAGCGGATCGTCGCCAACGCGGCCGGTGCGCGGGTCGAACTGACCGCCGACGAGGTCGCCGCCGTGGACGCCCTGACCACGGTCTGATCGAAGGCACGACCGACGGGCACGACCGACGGGCATGTCCGGCGCGCCGTTAGCGTGCCGGGCATGCCCGTTTCGTCGACCCCAGCGGATCGCCTCCCACTGAGGAGACGGTCGAGCGGGGTTGGCCTACCCCAGACTGGAGTGGCCGTTCGACGGTCAGCCGTCAGGTCAGTGTCAAGTGCAGATCCTGGCCGAGGATGCCGGCCACTCGCGCGGCTTCTTCCTCCAAGGGCCCGTCGGGTCGCCTGCGCTCGTCGAGCCAGGCCACCTCGAATGTGTCGCGCTTTCGCGCCCAGGTCCCGCACACGACCCCGCCGACGGTCACCGGGTTGGCTTTGCGGGTCACCACCTCTCGTCGAGACGGTGGCGTGACGTGGACGTCCTTGGTGCCAGGACCCATCACCCATTGATCGTGCCCGGGAAGAAACCGCACCGTCTGCGATGGGAGCGCTGCGGCGACGGCCTCAAGATCGTCTCGCACCACGTACGCCGCGGTGCCCTCGACGTCTACCGCTGCGAGCCGGTCGCCGAGTCCGGACATCCAGTTGTCGATTCGCGTTCGGCCCGCGCTCAAGCCGTTACCGAGCCAGTAATGGACGTGCTCGGGTGTGGCTGCTCCGTAGGTCCGGAGATAGGCCAGAATGGCGCGCGGACCCGCGTCGTCGAGGTCCGGGATGCCTTGCCACCGTGGGTTGGTGTCGAGGCGCTGAAAGGTCTGCCTGCCGTCGCGCGGCGGCCCGACGCTCATATCCCCTTGCCACGTCAGCGGCTTGATCAGCGTGCCGGCGCCCTCGTCGAAGACCGGCTTGAGGTGACGGTAGAGGCGGCGCTTGGTAACGACCTCTCCAAGCTCGACGACGGTCAGCGGTCCGTCGCTGAGCGCATCGCGTACCGCGGCACGGAAGTCCGGCCAGTCCGAGGGCGCGAGCCGGTAGTACTCGACCCAGCTCGGCAGTTCCCACTGGCGCCCCGCCGATCGGAGAGCCAGATAAAGTCCGCCATCCTCCGGGGAGAGATAGTGCATCGACCCGCGGAAAGCGAATGCCTTGATCACTTTCCCCTCCGCCAACGCCTGCGCGAGCTCCCCGGGGTGTGACCTCGTGCGGCGGATCCGGACTGCGAGTTCGGCGAGCGACTCGTCCATGGAGAGCACCGCGCCCAGCCGACGGACGACGCCCGCCACCGACTCGGACCCACTGGGGTCGAGCAGCTGCCGCTCCAGCCGCCAGGCCAGCACCTGCGCCCAGGTAACCGAGACATCGGTCGACATTTTCATATCGTCAGCCTCACACAGCGTGCGGACAGCGGGCGTGGCGCGGCTTCTCGGATCAGGGCTTCCGTGAGGGCGGTCAAGCACCGTCCACTGGCGTCAGGCACGAGTAGCTGCGCGCAGGCCGAGCGCTGTTAGCGTGCGGGGCATGTCCGTTCCGTCGCCCCCGAGCGACAACTGCGCGATCAGCCTGACCCCGGGTGAACCTGTCGAGGTCCGCTTCGGTAAGTGGGGCGGCGGCCCGCACTGGGCATTCGAGCTCGTCTACCTGGGCGCCGACGAGTTCGGCCACTGGGCGGGCGGGCCGGCCGGGCTGCCGATGGCTCGCCCCGGCTGGTCGACGACGGCCGACACCGACGGCGTTCTCTGCTTCGCCCACCGCAGCGGCTACGTCGCCACCGTCAACGCCGACGCCGGCGACCCCGCTGCGGTCGAGATCTACGTCGACATCAGTACTCCCCCGACGTGGAGCCGGGACACCGACACAGGCCTCGCGCAGGTGCGGATGATCGATCTCGATCTCGACGTCGTCCGCCGGTTCGACGGCACGCTGTTCATCGACGACGAGGACGAGTTCGCCGAGCACCAGGTGAGTCTGGGTTATCCAGCGGCCGTCGTCGCGGCTGCGCAGCGGGATTGCAGTGCCGTCCTCGACACCGTTCGCCGTAACGCCGGTCTGTACGGCGAGGTGGCTCGACGGTGGCTCGACGAGTACCGCTCAGGACCGCACCACACGGTCCTGCGCTGATCCCGCGGAGTTGACGGATCGGAGGGAGCTATCCGGGCAACGACATGCGGTCCACGCCGACAGTGGGTGAATCCTTCGGCCGTCCGCGCCGATGGTCCCAGACATCACGAACAATGACCTGGATGATGCCGACGACGGGGATTGCCAGGAACGCACCCAAGATGCCGGCCAGTTCGACTGCGACGAGTATCGACACCAGCACGGTCAGCGGGTTCAGTTTGACCGTCCGAGCCAGGATCAGCGGCTGGAGGACGTGGTTCTCCAGTTGCTGGTAGGCGACGAAGAAGACAGCCACGACGATCAGCGCGGGAATCGAGTGCACGAGGGCAGCGAGTACCGCGACGATGGCGCCGAGGGTGGCTCCGATCAGCGGGATCAGGTCGGTGACGGCGACGAAAAGAGCGATCAATCCGGCGAACGGCACACCCATCACCTTCAGGGCGACGTAAGTGAGCACTCCACAGATGACACTGATGAGCAGGTTGCCGGACAGGTAGCCCGTGATCGACCTGGCGCAGTCCGCGCCCACCGTGCGGACGCGGTCACGCCGACTCTGGTCATCCAGGAGGTTGAGCGCCCCGTCGACCACCTTCGGTCCTTCCAGCACCATCAGGACGGAGAGAACGAAGATGGTGACGACGCCGGCGAGCCCAGTTGCGACGCCGCGAAGGACGCCGGCGGCCGGGGTGGTCAATCCGCTGGCCGCCGTGCGGATCTTCGCCTGGTTGTTCTGCACGTACTGAATGGCATGGGTACGTTCGAGGAGACCGCCGACCGGTCCTCGCCCGGACCGCGCGTCCGCGATCGTCTGGGGAAGCTGATTGGCGAACGTCGTGCCCTCTCGTGCGAGCGGTACGGCGAAGGCTGCCAGCAGGCCCGCGACGAGAATCAGCAGCAGTAGGAAAACGGCGAACGTCGCGACCGTTCGGTGCATCCACCGCACGTGATGTTGAACCCAACCGACGACCGGGTAGAGCGCGATCGTGAAGAAGGCCGCGACGACCAGCCAGACCAGCGTGCGTCGCACCTCGTAGAGGACGAGCAGTGTCAGCGTGGTAGCCAGCACCAGCCCGATGGTGACGGCGATGGTCCGCACCGGAACCGCACCGGTCGAGCGATAGGGCGAAGAGGAGGACATGTCGGATCGATTACCCAACCCGTGACCTGTCGACACTCCGCGCCGTGCGTCGCACGGCGTCCGACCGGACGGGTGGCGCTTCCAAGCGTCACCCACTGACCGCCGACACGACACGGTGCGTTCACCTTTCGCTTGCTCACCTGGCGAAAAGTCGTGGCATGGCAACGGTCGCGATCATTCCGGCACGCGGAGGATCGAAAGGTGTACCCGGTAAGAATCTGTCCGAGGTCGGTGGCGTCCCGCTGGTGGTGCGCGCGATCCGCGCCTGCCAGGCATCGGAATCGATCGACCTCGTGGTCGTGAGCACCGACGACGCCGCCATCGCCGCGCTGTCGTCGACCGAGGGCGCACGCGTCGTCGACCGGCCGGCCGCGCTCTGCGGGGACACCGCCACCTCGGAGTCCGCGCTCCTGCACACGTTGGACGTCCTGCGAACCGTCGACGGGTTCTGTCCCGAGGTCACCGTGTTCGTCCAGTGCACGAGCCCGTTTCTCGATCCCGGCGACATCGATGCTGCCATCGCCCGGATCGACAGCGGGGAAACCGATTCCGCCTTCGCCGCCGTCGAGACCTTCGAGTTCCTGTGGCGCGCCGATGCGGGCGGCGGCGCCCACGGCGTCAACCACGCTGCCGACTATCGGCCGCGACGGCAGGACCGGACACCGGACTTCCGTGAGACCGGCGCCTTCTACGTCATGCGGACCGACGGATTCCGCGCCGCTGGGCACAGGTTCTTCGGCACAACGGTGGCGGCGCCCGTCCAGGCGCGTACGGCCATCGACGTCGACACATACGACGACCTGGCGATGGCGCGTGCACTCGCCACCGTGGATGCGGCCGCAACGGTGCCGAGTGCCGGCTTTCCGATCGACGTCGATGCCGTCGTCACCGACTTCGACGGCGTCCATACCGACGACACCGCAACCGTCGGCGAGGACGGCACCGAAACCGTTCGGGTCAGCCGTGCCGACGGTATGGGTGTCAGCCTGCTGAGAAAAGCAGGCGTCCCGGTCCTGATCCTCTCCTCCGAGACGAACCCGGTCGTTCTCGCCCGCGCCCGCAAGCTCGGCGTCGAGGTCGCCCACGGGGTGCACGACAAGGCCACGCTGCTGTCCATCTGGGTCCAGCGCCACGGCCTCGACCCGGCCCGAGTGGCTTACGTCGGCAACGACGTCAACGACCTGACCGCGATGGCCGCCGTCGGCTGGCCGGTCGCCGTCCCCGGTTCACACCCCGCGGTACTCGGCGCCGCCCGGGTCGTCCTCAGCCACGCCGGCGGTGCGGGCGCGGTACGCGAGGTCGCCGATCGGGTCCTCGCCGCAGCGACTCTGCGAGACAGCATCGACCACCAGTCCGATTCGGCCCGGCACTCCGCCGTCTCACGTTCGACCGCTCCACGTCCGATCGCAGCCGTCTCCGCGAACGGAATCCCGAGCACCCGGCCACTGACAGAAGGAGTATCAGCATGACCACATCCATGGAACGTCCCCCCGCAGTGCAGATCGCCCCGGTGCAGGTCGGGCGGCACCTCGTCGGCCCCGACCAGCCCGTCTACGTCATCGCCGAGATCGGCATCAACCACAACGGTGACCTCGACGTCGCGCGTCGGTTGATCGACGTCGCGGCGGACGCGGGATGCCAGGCGGTCAAGTTCCAGAAGCGCACCCCCGAGGTGTGCGTTCCGCTGGCCCAGCGCGACCAGATCCGCCAGACCCCGTGGGGCGAGATGACCTACATGGACTACCGGTACCGGGTCGAGTTCGACGCCGGGGACTACGCCAAGATCGCCAACCACAGCGCCGAACGCGGCCTCGACTGGTTCGCTTCCCCGTGGGATGTCGAGTCGGTCGCCTTCCTCGAGCGGGCCGATGTGGTCACCCACAAGGTCGCATCGGCCAGCCTGACCGACCTCGACCTCCTCCGAGCGCTCGCCGCGACCGGCAAGCCGATCTTTTCCAGCAGCGGCATGTCGACGATCGAACAGATCGACACCGCGGTGGAGACCCTCGGCCGCGACCGGCTCATCCTGATGCATGCCACCTCGACGTATCCGTTGCCGCCCGAGGAGGCCAACCTGCGCACCATCACGACGCTGCGCGAGCGCTACGGCGTGCCGGTCGGATACTCCGGGCACGAGCGCGGACTGCAGATCTCGCTTGCCGCGGTCGCCCTGGGCGCCGTCTGCGTCGAGCGGCACATCACTCTCGACCGGACGATGTGGGGATCGGATCAGGCAGCGTCACTCGAGCCGACCGGACTGTCGACCCTCGTGCGCGACATCCGGATTCTCGAGCAGGCCATGGGCGACGGGCAGAAGCGCGTCTTCCCGGGTGAGCTCGCACCGCTGTCGCGACTGCGCCGGATCGGCTGATCGTCTTCGTGCACACTGGTTCCTCGTCGACGCCCGACGTCTCGATCATCGTGCCGATGCGAGACGTCGCGTCGTTCGTCCGCGACACCCTGGGCGGCCTGGCCGTCAACATCGTCGCTCCCGGTGCGCCGCGGACCGAGGTGATCGCGGTCGACGACGGCTCGACCGACGACACCTCGGCCATCCTCGCCGAGGCCGCCGCGAGGTTCGACTGGCTCACTGTCGTGCGGCATGAGACACCGGTCGGGCTGGCAGGCGCACGCAATGCCGGCCTGGCGGTGTCGACGGGCCGTCTGCTCACGTTCCTCGACGGCGACGACTGGTACGGCCGGGGCTACCTGACGGCGCTCGTCGCCGCGATCGACCGCTCCGGCGTCGATTTCGTCCGTGTGGGTCACGTCAAGACCTACGGCCGGCAACGACGGATCACGATGCCCCCGGAGCATCGCCGCAACGTCGCGCTGGAAGCAAGGTCGGGAATCCTGCCCGTCGACGAGTCCTCGATGGTCGACTACCCCTATATGTGGGCGGGCATCTACCGTCGCACGCTGTACGACGCGGGTCTGCTGAGCTGCCACGAGCGGCTCCACACCGCCGAGGACCGGCCGTGGGTGTGGCGACTGCATCGGGAGGCGGGTCGCTATCTCGTCGCCGACCTCCACGGTGTCTTCTACCGCCGGGGGGTACCGGCGGCGCTGACCTCGGTGGGTGACCACCGGCAGTTGCACTACCTGGACGCGTTCGACCTCGTTTTCGCTGAACTCGCGGACGACCCGCACGTCAGCGCCCTGACACCGAAGGCGGTGCGGTCGTTCTGCGCGATCGCCGCCCACCATCTCGGTAACGAGGATCGGCTGGCGCCGGAACTCCGCACCGAGCATCGGACCCGCGTCGGCCGCGCGCTGCGCTCGCTACCGCAGGACGAGTTGACGGCGGTCATCGCCGCGGTGGATCCCAAGCGGGCGGCGCTCCTCCGGCAGGCTCGGCAGGGCCGCGGCGGCCGGGCCGACGTTGTCGAGCGTCCCTCGCCGACGGTCGTGCGCTCGTGACCCAGCTGTTCCTGACGAGCACGATGTTCGGCGCGGTGACGATATCCGCTGCCATCGACGCCGGGCTGTTCGACGGGCGCCCCGAGGACGACGGCGAACGGATCCTCGTCCTGACGAGCAATGCGGCCGCACCGGAAGCCGTCGCGCCGCTCGACGCCACGCCCGGGTTCGGTGCACTGCGACCGTTGTTCGACCGGGTGGTGGATTGGAACGACGCCATCGCGCCTTTCCATCCCTCGTCGTGGCGTGCTCGGCCCGAGGATCGCGTGCTCTGGCAGCGATTCCTCCTCGAACGCTGGGGCATCGACGGACCGGTGACCGAGCTCGTCGCCGAGTCGATTGCGGTCCCGCCGGCACACACCCTGTGCGACATCTTCGATGGTGCCGGTATCACCTGCTACGCCGACGGGCTGATGAGCTACGGCCCGACCCGCAACCGGCTACCCCCGCAGATCGGCCGACGCGTCACTCGGTTGCTGCACCCCGATCTGCTTCCTGGACTCAAACCACTGCTGCTCACCGAGTTCGCCGTACCCGCGACCGTGATCAGCGACGCCGCCATGCGGCACACGTTCGACCTGCTCGAGAAGGAACTCCCAGCCGGGCTCGGCGGCCTGGATGCGACGCTGGCACAAGCCCGGCCGGCGATGGTCGTCGGGCAGTACCTGGCCGCGTTGGGCATCGTCACCGATGACGAGGAAGACGGGCTGCACGCCGACATGGTGCGCGCGCTCGCCCGGGCCGGCCACCGTGCGGTGGTGTTCAAGCCGCATCCGCTCGCACCCGCGCGCACGACCGCACGGCTCGCCGGCGTGGCGGCCGGTGCCGGAATCGCCTTCGGCGTCATCGACTCCGCCGTCGCCGCCGAAGCGTGCTTCCACCGGCTGCGACCGGTTCTCGTGGTCGGGTGTTTCTCCACCGCACTGACGACCGCGGCACGGTATTTCGACATCCCCGTGGCACGGTTCGCCACCTCGCTCGTCCTGGCCAGGTTGACGCCCTATCAGAACAGCAACCGTATTCCGGTGACATTGATCGACGCGACCGTGCCCTCGGTCGACGGTGAGGCGGAGTTGCTCGATCCGAGTCTGCTCGACGGTCTCCTCGCCACCGTCGGATACTGCATGCAGCCGTCCCTCTACGGTTTCCTGCGCCCGCAGGCGATCGAGTTCCTCACCTGGCACCGGGACGCCCGGTCCGCCCGCTACCTGCGCCGCCGCCGGCTGACCGCGCTGGGCCTGCCCGGCCGTGACCCGCTCGGCCGGCGCCTGCGCGCGGGACCGCGTCGGACCCTTCGGACGGCCCGATCGCGGGCTCACAAGGTCAAGCGGGCCTGGCGGAATCTTGCCAGTGCCGTCGTGCGCGGCTGACGGCACGGACAGCGGGCGCCGGCGCGATCGCCCGGACCCGCGACCGCAACGTCGCCGGCGTCGGCGGACGTGCCACCAGACCGCGCAGCCGGCGCCGCTCCACCAGGGCATCGAGTACTCCGGCGAGATCGTCGGCCCCGACGTCGTGCAGGTAGTTACGCTCCGCCCAGCTGGGATCGGGGCGATGGAAGTGGCCCGCTCGCAGGTCGGCGAGCCGGCCCAGCAGCCCTGAGCCCACGAAGACCTCGTTGATCATCGCCGCGTTCACGCCGAAGTCCGACAGGATCAGCACACTGACGTCGGCGGCTATCGCCTCGAGGGCAGCGGTCGAGCTCACGGTCACCAGGCCGGTGGCGTGCGCGAGATGTTCAGCCATCGCACCCGTCGCGAACCTGAGCTCGGACCCGTCCGCCTCGCCCTGCTGGAGCATCGCGGCCCACAGGTCCTGGTACGGGTACCGCTCGTAGTGAGTCTGCGCCTGGCCGGACGTGGCACGGACCTTCACGACCACGTCGAGGTCGTGTCGCCGACGGCCCAGGTCCGCGAGCGCTCGAAGGATGTCGGTGCGCTCGGTCCGCTGGACCGGCACCTTGGCCTGGGTGGCGAACACGACGCGCGCCGCGTTGCCCGCCGCGTCGGGCCGACGCGCACCGGCGTGTCGGCCGGTGAGCCGCGCCGATCGGAGGAACGGCAGCCTCGCCAGCGCCACCTGCGCGCGGGACCCGCCGTCGTTGACCGCGTCGTTCACCGGACCGGCTTCGTCGCGTTCGCGGTGGCTGTGGGCGACGAACACGTCGACGCCGCGGCGCAGGATCCACGCCTTCTCGCTGGCCGGAACGGCGATCCCGGGCAGCCCCGACACGACAACCGGCCGCGGACCCTCCCGCAATTCACGACGCGCGAGGAGAAGCTGCGCCATCGGCCCGGTGCAGGCGAGCACGATCGCATCCGGCAGGTCCTCGCGCAGCCGGCTCGCGATCGCCCGCACCGACAGACGTCCCACGACGGCTCCGGCTCCGACCGCATCGGCGATCTGATCGTCGACCGGTGCGACCGGGTTTCGCACCACGACAACGTCGGATATCCAGGCGGACGGAAGCGAATCGAGCAGACTTGCGCCCCACTTGAGGTAGCTGTCCGAGTCGGCGACCACGAGCACACGAACTGCTCGTGCGGTCATGCCGCCCGCACGTGCGGAGGAGGTTCGCCGCCGAGGTGTGCCCGCAGGTCGGCCGACGCCGCCGACGTCCACCATCCGCTCGGAATCGGATAGTCGTCGATGCGGACGCCGCGACCTGCGAGCACGTCGTGAAGGGTGGCGAGAGCACTTGTTGGCAGGCTGGAGATCCGGTCACCCGGGCCCATGCCGCACACCCCGAGTTCCACCGGGAGACCGTCGGTCGCAACGTCGACGCCAGCCATGGCACCGACCGTGTCAAGTGTCGCGGGATCCTCCCGACGGTGTGCCCAGTACGTCCACGGGCCGTCCGAGGAGCCCGCCATCGCGGCCACCCAGGACAGGTAGCGGCGAGGGTCGACGAGGCCATCGACCACGAGAGCCGAGCCGAGGACGACGTGCCGGTGGAGCGCACCGTTCACCGGTGCGGGCGGTCTGCCCGAAGCGACCGCACGGAGCCAGTCGAAGTGGTGCCGGGCGAACCGCACCCCACCGGCCGCGAGCGGGGCACGCGTCGAGCCGGGGAGGTCATACACCGAGAACACGGTGAGCCGTCCGTCCGCCGCGGCGGCGCGGAGGACGTCACCGGCGGCCCGGCCGAGAATCCGGCGCGGAAGGGACGCGGTGATCTTCGCGCGGGTGAGTGGTTCGCCGGCGGCGAGTCGTTCGAGGGTGTGCAGGGTCGCGCGGCCGTCGTCGACGAGGACGATCGGGCCGTCGCCGGTCGCGACCAGCTGGCGTTGGATCCGGCCCGAAAGCGGATCACCGATCACCCAGGTCCGCTTGTCGGTCCGTGCCGGAGATCCGGGTCGAGCCGGTTCGAGACGCAGGCCCGACGGCAGGTCGAGGTCGCGGACAGCGGCCAGCGAGGCGGTCAGTCCGGGCACGCCCTTACGCGGGAACACGTTCGTCGATGCGCCGAGGAAGCCGGCAGCGTGAGCCTCGATGACACCCAGCAGCTGGAGAGGGGACTCGACCCAGGCGATCGACGGATGAACGGGCATGCGCGCAGTGCATCAGCCGCGGTCGAACACACGGTGTGGTCGACGTGGACCCTGGGTGAACAGCCACCCACGCCGTCGAGCAGGACGCCCCTGCGTGCGCTGCACCCTTCGGCCACAATGTCCGGATGCCCCGACCGAGCCGGACCACCGTCCTGGTGACGGCCGCCGGACTTCTGGCCGGAGTATGCGCCTGGGACCTGACGTCGAGTCCGCTCGACCTCGCCGTCGCGCTCGGTGCCACGGTCGGATTGGCAATCGTCTGCTGGCGGGAGGGGCTCGACCGTTCCGTTCGCCGATCAGTCGGTTCCACCGAGAGTGACGGTTCGGCTGAGGGTGTCGTCCCGGCTGAGGGGGTAGACGTCCGAGGGCTGTCCGCGGTGGTGCCGGCGGTGCTGCTTCTCGGCGCGGTGGGAGTGGCGGTCCGCCCGTTCACCAAGGACGTCACCGCCGGCTGGCTGTTCTGGACCGGCCTCGCGGTGCTGGCGGCGTCCGCGATGCTCATGTGCCTGACGCTGTGGCGTCCACGGCGGTCGGGTAGCCGCGTCCGCTGGGCCGCCTTGGCGGCGGCGATGGTCGGACTGGCCGCGGTCGTGGCCGGCAGCACCCGCCCGCGCATCGACGTGTGGGTGCTTCTGCAGGGCGCGGCGCACGGCGTTCTCACCGGCCGGAACCCGTACGCGCTGACCTTTCCGGGCGCGCCGCGCGGCCAGACCACGCAATGCTTCACCTACCTTCCCGGCAGCTTCCTCCTCGGCGCGCCCGGCCGGCTCGTGGGCGACGTGCGCTGGGCCGAACTCGTCGTGCTGGTCGTCGGCTGGCTCGCACTGGCACTGGCGGTCCGCCGGCGGGCACGCGGGACGGTGGACACCGCGTCACAGGTGATCCCGCTGCTGACCGCGCCGGTGCTCGCGCTGGTCACGTTCGCGTTGGTGATGCCCGCGACCGTGCGGGTCGTGCAGCAGTCATGGACGGACAGCCTGCTCGTGGGCCTCGTCCTCCTCGCCGTCGCGCTGGTCATCCGCGACCACCGGTCCTGGGCGGTGGTCCCGCTGGCGATCGGGCTGGCGACGAAGCAGCACGTCGCCCTCCTGCTCCCGCTGGTGCTGATCTGGTGGGGCTGGCGGCGGTGCCTCGCGGTGATCGGCGGAGCGGTACTGATCTGCGCGCCGTGGCTGCTCGCCGCGCCGGCCCGGATGTGGACCTGCGGCGTCACGTTCTTCCTCGACCTGCCCGCCACCCATGACTCGATCTCATATTGGCGGTTCCTCCCCGCCCCGGTCCGCCTCCCCGTCGTTCTCGCACTCACGGTCGCGGCGATCTGGCTGTGCTGGCGACGGCTGCCGCGGACGCCGCCCGGGTTCCTGCTGGCTGCGGCGGTCGTCAACGCCGCGTTCGACATCGCGAACAAGCAGAGCTACCTCAACCAGTGGTGGTTCGTCGCCCAGCTGGTCCTCGCGGCGGTCGTGGTCGGCATCGCGGCGCCCGATACGTTGAGCGGCGTGACCACGGGGGCTGTGACACGCGGTGGCGAGCCGTCGGGCGCTGCCGGGGTGGCCACCTCGTACGACGACGTCGACGTCGCACCGCCGGACCGGCGCCAGCTCCTCCGGTTGATCGGCGCGGGGGTGACGGTCGCTGCCCTGGCCGGCTGCTCGATCATCAGGAAGATCGGCGGCTCGGGGACGGCGACCGGTTCGGGCGCCGCGACACCCCGCCCGACGGTGCTCGCGACCGCGGTCCCCCGGCTTGGCACCGCCGATACCGCCACGGTCGACTCGGCCGTCGGGTTGGTCGTCACCGCGGCCGGTCACCTGTACGGCCTCGCGCAGCAACGATCGGACCTGTACAAGCAGCTGACGGCCGTGGCGGTCGCACACGAAGCGCATCTCGGGGCCCTGGCCGCCCTCGCCGGGACGCCGGTGCCGGCACACACCTCGGTCGACCCGACGCGCCCACCGACAGCGACGCCGGCGGCGACGACGAAGCCGGTGCCAGTCACGACGACGGCGTTCCTTGCCGCCGCCGCGTCGATCGAGCGGACTCTCGCAGGTGGGCTGACCGTCGCGACGACGCGCGCGGTGGACCCGGACGTGGCGACCCTGCTGGCTTCGGTCGCAGCGTCGGCCACCAGCTGGCAGGCGTGGTTCGACGTCGCGGCCGTCGCGGCACGGCCGAAAAGCGGTGGCTGAGCCGATGTCGACGACGGCGGAGATCGCCGCCGCGCAGGCGGCACTCGCCGACGAGCACGCGGCGGTGTGGGCGTACAGCGTCCTCGGGCCACGGGCCGGGACCAGACGATCGCTGGCCGAGGTGACGTTCGTCCAGCACCGGGACGCCCGCGACGTGCTGGCGGAGTGGCTGCGGGCGGCGCAGGCCACACCGGTCGGTGGCCGGGCCGGCTACCGGCTCCCGTTCGCACTCGCGGCGGCGGGTGACGCCGCCGCACTCGCCCGCCTCCTCGAGGACGGCTGCGGCAACGTGTACGCGGCACTGGTGGGAGTAGCGCAGGACGCATCGCTGCGTCGGCTCGCGACGACCTCGCTCGTCACCTGCGCACTTCGCCGGGTCTCCTGGGGTGGTGTTCCGCAGACCTTCCCGGGACTGCCACGGCAGAAGTAGAACCGGGCGGGCAGCTTTCGGCGGTTGGAACCCGTCACACCGCGCCGGGGCTCGTAACCTGCAGGTCATGCCCGCCGACGAGATCGTGACCCTGGCCAACCGCTGCATGCTTCCCGGTCTGCCCGGGCCGGTGCTCGACGATGCCACCCGGCGCTGGCTCGACGAGGGGCTCGGCGGCCTGGTCCTGTTCGCCAGGAACATCGTCAGCCCCGACCAGCTCGCGAAGCTCACCTCCGCCATCCACACCAGCGGCACCGAGGTGTTGATCGCCGCGGACGAGGAGGGCGGCGACGTCACCCGGCTACACCACGCCGGCGGCTCGACCACACCCGGCAACCTCGCGCTCGGCGCGACCGGCGACGTCGCCCTCACCCGCGAGGTGGCCCGCACCATCGGCCACGACCTCCGTGGCGCCGGCATCGACTGGGACCTCGCCCCCGACGTGGACGTCAACACGAATCCGGCCAACCCGGTGATCGGAACCCGCTCGTTCGGCGACGACCCGGACGCGGTTGCCGCACACGGAGTCGCCTACCTCGAGGGACTGCGCGACGCGGGAATCCTCAGCTGTGCCAAGCATTTCCCTGGCCACGGCGACACACAGGTCGACTCGCACTTCGGGCTCCCGCACGTCGGTGGCGACCTCGAACCGCACCTGGTGCCGTTCCGCGCCGCGATCGCGGCCGGCGTCGATTCGATCCTGACCGCCCACATCGTCTTCCCCGCCCTCGACACCTACCCGGCCACGTTGAGCCGTCGCATCGTCACCGGCCTGCTCCGGCGCGAGCTGGGCTACGACGGGCTGGTGCTGACCGATTCGATGACGATGAAGGCGGTCGCCGACACCTACGGGCTGCGTGCGGGTGCCGTCCTCGCTCTGCTGGCCGGCGTTGACATGATCTGTGTGAACTCAGATCACGAGTCCCAGTTGGGAGTTAGAGATGCTCTGGTCGAGGCGGCGACATCCGGGCGGCTGCCGGCGGAGCGTCTCGCGGAAGCCGCTGGACGTGTGAGTGCGTTGGCTGCTCTCGCCGGTGATGCGACCGGAACCCTGCCCGAGCACGGCATCGAGGTCGGCGTGCGCGCGGCGGCGGCGGGCCTGTTCGTCAGTGGGCTGACACTTCCGCTGACGACGTCGCCTTACGTTGTCGAGATCGCCGGGCCGCGCCGCGGCGTGGACTCCGACGCCGGGAGTCTGCTGAGCGCCCTGCGCCGCCGCGACCCGGCGGCCGACGGCGTGCGGCTGCCCGGCGATGCGGTCACCGAGCGGGCGCTCCGCACGGCTGTTGCCGCGGCCGGACGCCGGCCGTTGCTGCTGGTGATCCGCGACGCGCTGCGCTCGGTCCAGCAGACGGACGTGATCCGGTTGATGCGGACCCTTCGCCCCGATCTCGTCCTGGTGGGGACCGGCAGCACCTACGACAGCGAACTGGCCGGCCCTGGTGGCTACCTCGGCACCCGCGGCGCGGCGGCGGCCAACCTCACCGCGGCCGCCGATGCCCTCCGTGGATAGGGCTTACCAGCCGGTGCTGCCCGGGACGCCTTTGAACGGTCCGATGACCTTCGAGGTCACCCAGCCGCCGTAGAACGTCCCCGGCTGTGCCTGCACGACCTCTCCGTCGACCGTGCACCGCTGCATGGCGGCTGGATAGACGGCGACGTGATCGGTCAGCGCCGCGAACGGCGGCGTCGGGTTCGGGTACGTCCAGCCGCTGCGCGCAGCCCGCACACCCCCGCCCAGCACGTCGAGGTAGGACGCGGCACCCTTCCACTCACACATCGAGACCCCGGCCGCCGGAACGAGCGAGCCGGTCGCGAATGCCTGCCAGGGCAGGTAATACGTCGGTGGATGACTCGTCTCGAGCACCCGGAAGGACGCGTCCGTGATGGCGATCAGGACGTCACCGAGCCAGATCTCGACGTGTTCTGACGATGCCTCGAGCCGCGGTGGTCGCGGATAGGCCCAGACGGACTCCTGGCCGGGCCCGACCGGGTCGGGTGTCGGACGGAACGCCACGCCTCAGCTCCGCACGATGGATGTCAGCGCGCTGACCGCGTCGGCGACAGCGACTTCGTGACGCTCGCCGGTGGCGCGGTCGCGGATCTCGACCACGCCGTCGCCAAGCCCCTTGCCCACCACGAGAATCGTCGGGATCCCGATGAGTTCGGAGTCTGCGAACTTCACTCCGGGGCTGAGCCTGCGGCGGTCGTCGACGATGACGTCGATGCCGACCTCGTCCAAACCGACGGCGATCTTCTCGGCCGCGGCGAAGATCGCGTCGTCACGTCCATGCGCCGCGATGACGTGGACCTGCGCCGGCGCGACTGCACGCGGCCAGATGATCCCGTTGTCGTCGTGCGAGTTCTCCACGATCGCCGCCACCGCACGCGAAACCCCGACGCCGTAGGAGCCCATCGTGACGGTGACGAGCTTGCCGTTCTCGTCGAGCACCTTGAGGCCGAGCGCGTCGGCGAACTTACGGCCCAACTGGAAAATGTGGCCCATCTCGATGCCGCGTGCGATCTCGAGCGGTCCGGAGCCGTCGGGGGCGGGGTCACCGGCGCGCACGCCCGCGGCCTCGATGGTGCCGTCGGGAGTGAAGTCCCGGCCGGCCACCAGCCCGAACACGTGCCGGCCGGTCTCGTTGGCGCCGGTGATCCACGGGGTACCGACAGCGACCCGGGGGTCGACCAGGTAGGCGATCTTCGAGGCGCTCTCACGGCCGAGAACCTGCGGACCGATGTAGCCACGGACCAGAGCCGGGTACCGGGCGAAGTCGGCCTCGCCGAACGCGTCCACCTCGTCGGGGTAGAGCTGGGCCTCGAGCCGCTTCACGTCGACCTCGCGGTCACCGGGCAGGCCGATGACGAGGGGCTCGGTCGAGCCGGTCGGGTGGCGCAACATCACCACCACGTTCTTCAACGTGTCCGCCGCGGTCCAGGCACGGTCGTCACGCGGCTGGACGGCGTTCGCCACGTCGACCAGAGCCTCGATGGTGGGAGTGTCGGGAGTGTCCTCGACATGGGCGGCGGGCAGCGCGTCCATCTCGGCTGCCGACAGCGCAGCCGGTCCGACGGTCTCGACCGCCTCGATGTTCGCTGCATAACCACCGGGCGAGCGGACGAAGGTGTCCTCACCGTTGTCCGCGATCGCGAGGAACTCCTCGCTGGCCGAGCCGCCCATCGAGCCGGAGACGGCCTTCACCATCACGTAGGACAGGCCGAGGCGGTCGAAGATCCTGATGTAGGCGTGACGATGCTGCTCGTAGGAGCGCTCGAGACCGGCGTCGTCGATGTCGAAGGAGTACGAGTCCTTCATCACGAACTCACGGCCGCGCAGGATGCCCGCGCGGGGGCGCGCCTCGTCCCGGTACTTCGTCTGAATCTGATACAGGAACAGCGGAAGGTCCTTGTAGGACGAGTAGAGGTCCTTCACCAGGAGGGTGAACATCTCCTCGTGGGTCGGTCCGAGCAGCATGTCGTTGCCCTTGCGGTCCTTGAGCCGGAAGATGCCGTCGCCGTACTCGGTCCAGCGGCCGGTCTCCTCGTAGGGCTCACGCGGCAGCAGCGCGGGGAAGTGGACCTCCTGCGCGCCGATCGCGTCCATCTCTTCGCGCACGATCGCCTCGATGTTGCGGAGGACCTTGTAGCCCAGGGGCAGCCAGGAGTAGATACCAGGCGCCGCGCGGCGGACGTAGCCGGCGCGGACGAGCAGCCGGTGGCTCGGGACCTCGGCGTCCACCGGGTCCTCACGCAGGGTGCGCAGGAACAGCGTGGACATGCGGATCACGGAGGTCTCCTCTGGTGCGGACGCGACGGTGCGGGCGCCTCAGGCTACCGGCCGGGACGGCGACGTCTCGAACCGATAAACCCGGCCCGGGCCGTGGCACGTTCGTGCGCGATTTTCCGTCAGGGGCGCTGCACGGCGCCGCTGGCCTCGCGGATCCTGGCCCACGCGTCGTGACTCACCGGATCGGGCGGCGGGTTCGCGGCGGCGATCGTCTCGTCGAAATCCACGCCCCAGCCCGGCGTGAACCAGGCGCGGTTGTGCGCTTCGCTGACCTCCGGTGCACCGGGGAACATCTCGGCCGCCAGCGAGTTGATCGTGTGCCGCTCCTGGATGCCGAACGCCGGTGCGGCGAGGTCGAGCGCGAGGTTCGCCGCGTGCCCGATCGGGGTGAGGTCGGGCGGACCGTGCCAAGCTGTGCGGATCCCCAGCAGCTCGCACGCGCTCGCCACCCGCCACGCGGGAGTCAGGCCGCCGATGTCGGAGATGTGCATGCGGACGAAGTCGAGCAGGCGTTCGCGCATCAGCGGGACGAACTCGCTGTAGTCGGTGAACAGCTCGCCGATCGCCATCGGGGTAGCACACTGCGCACGGACCATCCGCAGCCAGTCGGTGTCCTCGGGTGCGAACAGGTCCTCGAGGAAGAACAGCTTGAACTGTTCGAGGTCCTTGGCGAGCTGAACCGCCTGGATGGGTTGCAGCCGGGAGTGCACGTCGTGGAGGAATTCGATGTTCTCGCCGAACTCCTCACGGAGCTGGGCGAACATCCTCGGGACGACCCGCGTGTAGAGCAGGGGCTCCCAGGCGTTCGGCGACACCGAGTGCCAGCTGACCGGTGAGGTGCCCGGAGCCTGCGCGGAGCCGTAGGTGGCGGACCCCGGGATCGCCATCTGTACGCGGATGTAGCGGTAGCCGTCGGCGATGTGGGCGCGGACGTTGTCCTTGAGCTCTTCGATGTCGCGTCCGCTCGCGTGCGCGTAGACGGGCACCGCGGCGCGTGCGCGGCCGCCGAGCAGCTGCCAGACGGGCATGTTCGCCTGCTTGCCCTTGATGTCCCACAGGGCTTCGTCGATACCGCTGATCGCGTTGTTGAGCACCGGGCCGCCACGCCAGTACGAGCTGACGTAGAGGCCGTTGGAGATGTCGGTGATGTCGGCCGGATCGCGCCCGATCACCTGCGGGGCGAGGTACTCGTCGATGGCCGTTTTCACGACGAGCGCACGCTGGGTGAACGTCGCGCAGCCGAGGCCGTAGAGGCCCGGTTGATTCGTCTCGACCCGCACCACGACGAGCGCTGGACCGCCGACCGAGGTGACGAAGGTGCGGACGGCGGTGATGCGGGTTCCGCTGCCCTCACCGTCCCAGGGTGGTGGAATCGGGGCGGACGGCGCGTCGTGCACATAACCGGTCATGCCCGAACGCTATTGCCCGGGTAGGGCTCGCAGGTCCCACGCAGTCGGCCGGTGGCCGACCGGTCCGATACCGGCCGCCCGCCGATGGTCGCCCCCGAAGCTCCACCCACGGCTCACCACAGGAGAGTCATGAACTCCCCTGTCTCGACGAACCCGAGCCGGGCGTACGTACGGCGTGCGGCGATGTTGAAGTCGTTGACGTAGAGGGTGACCGTCGGCGCGATCTCGGCCTGCGCGACCGCGCACGCAGCGCTGACCACCGGTGCGGCGAGCCCCCGGCCGCGGTTGCGCCGGCGCACCCACACCCCCTGCACCTGGGTGGCTGAGGTAGTCACGAGGGCCAGGTCTGCCTTGGCGACGAGCTCACCGTTCTCGAACCGGCCGAACGCGTGCTCGGCTTCGATCAGACTCCGCACCCGCGCGCGGTAGTACGACCCGCCACCGAACGCTTCCGGTGACGACCCCAGCTCCTCGATGGAGAACTCGACCGACGCTGCGTAGTACTCGTCGAACTGGCCAGGTCCGATCCGGACGACCTCGGGATCCGGCGGGACCTTGGCGTCCCCGGTCAGCGACATGAACTGCTGCGGGTCACGGATCGCACGCGGGGCACGGACGTCTCCCCGGAGGTGTTCCCACATCTGCGCCACCGGTTGCCTCGGACCCCACAGGCTGGAGAACCACATGCCGGTCGACCGCACGTGCTCCGCGTAGGCGACGGCCGCATCCGAGGTGGTGTTCGCCGTCGGCACGATGTTGGCGCCGAGCCAGCACAGGGACACCGTGCTGTCCGGGGCGCGGAACCCCATCACGGTGTCGCTCAGGCGTCCCGCGGCGAGTTGGGGTCGCAGCCGCGAGTCGAGGAACACGTCCGTCACCGGGTCGGTGTCGAGCCCCTCGAGGATCAACTCGGCATCGCCGATCCCGAGTACGCGGGGGCGCAGGCCCGTTCGGTTCATTCAGCGTCCCCTTCGGTGTCGTCGGTGACACCAGAGACTAATGCCGCCGTCCACGCGTCGGCCGGAGCGCATCCACATGCCGCGAGGGCGCCCCGAGCCGAGTCGGCCGAATCCGGGCACGCGACAGCGCGAAGGCCCGGGACGACCCGCAGGATGCGAGGATCGGGCGGCCCATCCGAACCCTGTGAGGAGCCCCCACCGTGCAGGATCTGACCGGAACGACAGTGCTCGTCGCCGGCGCGAGCAGCGGCATCGGCCGGGCCGTCACCGTCGCGGCCGCCGATGCCGGCGCGTACGTCATCGCCTTCGCCCGCCGAGCCGACAAGCTG
>JAABUT010001563.1_pt1 | contig 25671 bp, 17 predicted proteins | sample 5559281 | NCBI WGS metagenome assembly JAABUT01 (sample SAMN10711880, study PRJNA513359) | rock metagenome | isolation source: Antarctica rocks | place: Antarctica: Victoria Land, Ricker Hills nord | collected 2016-01-04
GCGAGCGCCACGTGCTGCTCGCGATCCCGAAAGGCTTCGACCCGCGACGGCCCTCCGCCATGGTGGTGTTCCTGCACGGCAACGAGGCGCGGCTCGACCGCGACGTGCGGGACCGCCAGGGCGTCGTACGGCAACTCGCCGATTCCGGCATGAATGCCGTGCTGGTGGCGCCGCAGTTCGCGCTCGACGCCAAGGATTCGAGCGCCGGGCGGTTCTGGGAGCCGGGCGTCTTCGCGCAGTTCCTCCAGGAGGCCGGTCGGCACCTCGCCGACCTCTACGGCACCCAGGACGCGAAAATCGTGTTCGACAACGCCCCCGTCATCCTGGTGGGCTATAGCGGCGGCTACCTGCCGGCCGCGGCGGCGTTGCGCTACGGCGGCGCCGGCCGGCGCATCCGCGGCGTGGTGCTGCTCGACGCGCTCTACGGCGAGGAGGACACCTTCGCGCGCTTCGTCGAGGGCCGCGGGCAGGGCTTCTTCGTGAGCCTTTATGGAAAGTCCTCGCGCGACGGCAACGAGGCGCTGCGGCGCCGGCTGCAGGCGCGGGGTATCCGCATCACCGACGACAGTCTCAACCAGGCGGTGCCGCCCGGCGGCGTGGTGTTCGTCGACGCTGGCGACGGCGTGGCGCACGGCGACTTCGTCACAGCGGCGCTCGGCGGCGACCCCTTGGCGGCCGTGCTGGCGCGGCTGCGCGGCTTCCCGCGCAATCCGGCGGCCGGATTGGTGGCGAGCGAATAGCCCGCACCGAACCGAATGGCCTGGCGACGGACGAGCCGCGAAGCCGGAGGACACGTCGCGGTCCCGATCGGTCGGATGCTGCCCAAAGCTCCGATCGAGAAACCACAACGGGCCGTCGCTTGCGAGGGCTTCGATTCAGCACTCTTCCATCGGACATAGAATCGGTTAACGTCGGGTAACATCGTCCCCACGCGGCCGCCCATGCTGATCGAAGACCGTCAGGCCGAGCCCGCCCTCCCGCCCGGGGTCGCCGAAGCCCAGCACCGGCCGGTCCGGTCCTTCGCTGATTCGATTCCGGATAGCCTCAGGCGGCTGTTCGGCGACGCCGCATCGACACCGGGCGCGGATCTGCCGCCGGAATTGGCCTTCCTGGCCGACGAGGGCGTGGGGGCGGCTCGGCTGAGAGGGGTGGCGGCGTCCGCGAGCATCGCCGGAGTCTCGGGTGAGGCGGCGCTGCTTGCATCGGGAGTCTCGGACGAGACCTATTATCGGCTGCTGGCTCGGCATCTCGGGGTGCCGTACCTCGAGGAGCCGCTTCCTCTGCTGCTCGACCGGGCCGATTGCGGGGCCGCGTCGGCCGCCGGCGCGGCGCGGCTGGCGCCGAACCGGCGCCGTCTGCACCTCGTTCTGGCCCCGCGCGGAGAGGCGCTGCGGCGGCTTCTCGCGGACCATGGCGCTGGTGACATCGCGCGCTACGATTTCGCGGTTTCGACGCCGCGCCGCCTCGATGCGCTTCTCCGGCGGCACGATCGGGCCGGGTTCACCGGGCGCGCGGCATCGGGGCTGGCGGACTGGAACGCGGCGCTTTCGGCGCGCGGTGGCGCGACGCGGCACCAGCAGGCCATCGGGCTCGTGGCCGCGGTCGCCGTCCTGATCGCCTTCATGCGGGTGCCGGCCGCCGCCGGTCTGGCGGTCTCCCTTCTGGTCGCGCTGCTGTTCACCGCCGCGGTGGCGCACCGCCTCGTCGCAGTGGCGGCGAGCCGGCCGCCGGCCGTCCGGGCCACTCCGAAGGAACGTCAGCCAGACCGCGACCTGCCCGTCTATACGGTCATCGTGCCGCTGTTCCGCGAAGCCCGGGTGCTGCCGCAACTCGTGCGCAACATCGACGCGCTGGATTATCCCCCGGCCAAGCTCGACATCCGTCTCATGCTGGAGGCCGGAGACCGCGACACGATCGCGGCGGTGGCGGGCCTCGATCTACCGGCCCGATACGTCATGATGGTGTTGCCGGACGGCCATCCGCGCACGAAGCCCCGGGCCCTCAACGCCGGCCTGGAAGACGCGCGAGGCGAATTCCTGGTGGTCTACGACGCCGAGGACCGGCCCGACCCCGGCCAGTTGCGGGACGCCCTGCATGGATTCTCGGAGGGGCCAGGCTACGTCGCCTGCCTGCAGGCGCGGCTCGCGATCGACCATGCCGGCGAGACCTGGATGACCCGCATGTTCGCGCTCGAATATGCGGCGCTGTTCCACGTCGTGAAGCCGGGTCTCGCTGCCTTGGGCCTGCCGATTCCACTCGGCGGGACGTCCAATCATTTTCGCGTGGCGGCACTTCGCCGGGCCGGCGGATGGGACAGTTGGAACGTCACCGAGGATATCGACCTCGGCTTCCGGCTGGCGCGATTCGGCCTCGCCGTGCGGTCGCTGGATTCCGACACGTACGAAGAGGCGCCGCTGACCCTGGGCCGCTGGCTGCCGCAGCGGAGCCGCTGGCTCAAGGGCTGGATGGTCACCTTGATGGTGCACGGCCGCGCGCCGCATCGGCTGTTCCGTGATCTCGGATGCAGGGACGGCCTCTCGGTCGCGGTCTCGCTGCTGGGCACGATCGCGAGTTGCCTCGTCGGGCCGCCGCTGCTCGCCTGGATCCTGGTCGAAGCCTGTCTCGGCACCCTGTTCCGCCCCGACTCGGCGCTCTGGGTCGTTCTCGTGGCGGGCAGCGCGGCGCTTCTGGCGGGTGGCGTTCTGGCAGCCGCGTGGCCGATCGTGCTCGGGTTGAAGCGTCTCGGCCGGCTCGACCTCGCGATCTGGATCGTGACGCTGCCGGTGTACCTGCTGCTCGTCTCGGCTGCGTGCTGGCGCGCTCTGTTCGAGCTCTGGCGCGACCCGCAGGGCTGGAACAAGACCGAGCACGGCCTGGCCCGGATGCGGGCCGGACCCGGTCGGTCCGCCTCCTCTGCGGTCCGCAGATCGGGGCGGGTGAACACTTGAAGGGCGCCCGAGCGTTACCGCTCGATTGAACCGTCGTCGAGGTCGGGACCATGTCGAAGCCGCGTTCCGGTCAGCAGGCCGCCTCCCCCCGCACGGCCGAGGCGTCCGGCGGGGACCAGTTGGAACTCGAGTTCGTGCGCTTCGGCCCGCGGGAGCGGGGGCTCGACCTCAGGGTCGACCTCGGCGCCGAGACGATTTGGGCGACCCGCGCCCAGATGGCGGAACTGTTCGGCGTGGGTGCGGCCACCGTGGCCCGGGAGCTGGCGGCGCTGGCGGCCGAGAACGGGCTCGGCGCGACGCGGCCCGGCAGCCCCGGCCTCGGCGAACTCCACGACCTCGACACGATCCTGTGCGTCGGCTACCGCGTGAGTTCTTCCAAGGCTGCGGCCTTCCGGCGCTGGGCCGGTCAGACGTTGCGGTCCTCGGCGGTGGACGGTTATGCGCTGAACGAAGCGCGCCTGCGCGGCGACCATACGGCGACCGACCGGCTGGCGGCGCGGCTCAGGGCGCTGCGGGCCGATGAGACCAACATCTACGAGACCGTGCGGGTCTTCTTCCGCCAGGCCGCCGAGGACTTCGACGAGAGTTCGAGCGTTGCCCGTCGGTTCCAGACGGCTTTGCAGAACAAGTTCATCTATGCCGCGACCGGCAAGACGTCGTCCGAGCTGATCCTCATGCGGGCCGACCACCATGCCCCCAACATGGGCCTGCAGCATTTCGCTGGCGACCTCCCGCAGATCGACGACGCACAGATCGCGGCCAATTACCTCGACCGGGATGAGCTTTACGTGCTGCACGTGATCTGTGAGCAGTTCCTGCTATACATCCAGGCCAAGGCAGCCCGGAACAAGAGCATGACGATGCAGGAACTCTTGGAGAAGCTCGACGATCTTCTCCGCTTCGACGACTACCCCGTTCTGCCGGGCCACAAGGATTTTCACCAGGAGCGGGCGGTGCGTCATGCGGGCGCCGAATATGCCCGCTTCATCCTACGAGAAGGTGCCGAACGCCGCATCGGTCGGGCAACGCCGAGTCCGCCGGAGCGGTGATTGCCGGCGTGCGCGTAGCAGATTCTGCAAAAATCTGCTGAGCCGGTGTTCGCCGTCCGACCCTGCCGAACCGTCTCAGGTTCGGGCCGGTCGAACGCCTTGCGTCACGCGTCAGCCTTGGCTTTGGACGTACGGCGGCGAGTCTTCTTGTTCGGCTCGGCGTCGCCCTGGGTCGGCGCGGCCGCCTTCGGCTCCGCCAGTTCGGGTTCCGGCTCAGGGGCACTCGCGGCTGGAGCCGAAGCTTTGCGCCCGAGACCCATGGTCTTGGCGAGGTTCGATCGCGCGTCCGCATAGGCCGGCGCGACCATCGGATAGTCCTTGGGCAGCCCCCATTTGTCCCGGTATTCCTGCGGCGACAAGCCATAAGCCGAGTGGAGATGCCGTTTCAGCGACTTGTAGCGCTTTCCGTCCTCGAGACAGATGATGTATTCGTTGGTGACGGATTTCTTGATCGGAACCTTGGGCTGCAGTGGCTCCTTTGCGGCTTCCGGCTTCGACCCGTTGAGGATGCTGCCGAGCGATTCGTGCACGGACTGCAGCAGTGTGGGAAGCTCGCTCACCGGCACCGAGTTGTTCCGCACGTAAGCCGATACGATTTCCGCCGCCATTTCGACAACGGTCAGATCCGATTGCGCTTCCGACATAGACTTCATCGCTCCTGCAGTTTCATCTGAAGTATAGCGCTTTCCTGACCCTGACAAGACATGTCAAGCGCCGGAGCCGCGGTTCGGAAGAAAAAACCCGTGCAAACATGCGAGTTTTTCCTTCAATCGCTCGCAGCCGCCGAAGAATGGCATCTTCGCGAGCCCTCGACACGTGACTGCGGCTTGGTCCAGCGGCGAAGACAGTATCGGGAGGCGGTTCCACGCTGATCCTGCGCCGTGCTGATGCTGGGCATCGCCAACGCTGACGCGATTCGGTTTCGCCCGCCGGTTCCGAGGTGGCAAGAGTAGGTCGCGATGCTGGGCGAAAGCTGATGCGATCCGCCGCGCTACAGACTCGTGGCCTCGTGCGGAGCCTCGGCATAGGGCTTGCGTCTTTTCCTTGGCTGCCGAGTTATTCCGACGTGCTGGAGAGGGGTCGCCTCGACTGTGGTCCGTCGGCCGGGGATGCGGTTCGATCGATCACGGGGCTCGCGACCGGCGAAGCTCTCGGACGGCGTCGCAAGCCGGCACGGGGAGGATGCTTGAAACCGGAGAATGACGGCCGCGGCCGCGGCGCCCTAGCGGCGGGGCTTCTGTGCTGCGCAATGCTGGGAGCGAGTCCGTCGGCCGGGGGGATCGTTTCGATGGACCGAGCCTCGGTCGCGAGCCCTGCCGTTGCCGGACCACCGGCCTCGCCCACGATCCCCTCCGCCTCCACGGCCCGGGATGCGGGCCCCGGCCGACATCATGCAATCGTCGACGCGGACGCTTATCCGTGGTCTGCGGTCGGCAAGCTGTTCAACTCCATCGGCGGTGCCTGTACGGCTGCCGTCATCGCACCCGACAAGGTGCTCACCGCCGCCCACTGCCTCTACGCGTTCCGCACCCGTCGTTTCCTGGAAGCTGACGCCATCCACTTTCTGCTCGGCTATGCCCGCGGGGATTACCGCATCCACGCCCGGGTGGCGGCCTATAGCATCGGACCGGGCTACGATCCCGCTGACGAGGCCCTTACTGCAGGGTCGGACTGGGCGGTCCTGACCCTGGCCGAGCCGCTTCCGGTCGTGGTCCGTCCGATCGCGGTGGCGCAATCCGTGCCGCCCGCCGGCGCCGCGATCGAGATTGGCGGCTTCGCCCAGGACCGTGCCTATCTCATGACCGCCGATACCCGGTGTCGGCTGACCAGTCCGATCGTCGGCGGCAGGCTGCTGAGCCACGATTGTGAGATCCAGCACGGCGATAGCGGGGCGCCTCTGCTGGTCGCATCCTTGAACGGCACGGTGCAAGCGGTCGGCGTCACGGTCGGGTTCTGGAGCAGCGAAGGCCGGCAGGTCAGGATCGCGGCCCCGATTACGGCCGACATCCTGCCGACCGCGCAGGCGCGGCGCTGAGCCTCATCGCTTTCAGGCAAAGACATCGACAGTGCAGCCTATACGGCCTCGGCAAGTCGTCGACGGGGCCGCCCCGCGATGGCATCTTCCTCGGAGCCGAAGCCCCGGAGGCCGGATCCGTGCGACGGAGCCGGCAGACCGGCACAAAGGAGGACCGATATGACGCCGAGCGACACCGACGATCGCTTCTGCCTCAACGACGATCAGGCAGCCCTCGTGGCCCTGGCGCGGGATTTCGCGGCCGACCGGATCGCCCCTCACGCGCTCGCCTGGGACCGTGACCGGCATTTCCCGGTCGACGTGCTCCGCGAAGCCGCGTCCCTGGGCTTCGGGGCCGTCACGGTGCGCGACGATCTCGGCGGCTCCGGGCTGTCGCGTCTCGACTCGACCCTGATCTTCGAGGCCCTGGCCGAGGCCTGCCCCACGGTCGCGGCCTATCTGTCGATCCACAACATGGTGGCGGCGCTGGTGGACCGGTTCGGCACGCCGGAGCAGCGGGAACGCTGGTTGCCGGATCTCGTCGGCATGGCGCGGCTCGCGAGCTACTGTCTGACCGAGCCCGACGCGGGCTCCGACGCCGCAGCACTGAGGACACGCGCACGCCGCGACGGTGCCTGCTACGTGCTCGACGGCCAAAAGCAGTTCATCTCGGGGGCCGGCCAGGACGACAGCTTCTACCTCGTCATGGCCCGCTCCGGCCAGGATGGCGCGTCCGGCATCTCGAGTTTCGTGGTCGAGGCCGGCACAAAGGGTTTGTCGTTCGGCCCCAACGAGCACAAGATGGGCTGGAATGCCCAGCCCACGCGGGCCGTGATCTTCGAGGGATGTCGTGTTCCCGCCGAGAACCGTCTCGGAGCGGAAGGGCAGGGATTCAAGATCGCCATGGCGGGCCTCGATGGTGGTCGGCTCAACATCACGGCCTGCTCGATCGGCGGCGCTCAGGCCGCGACCGACAAGGCGCTCGTCTACACGGCCGAGCGCCGGGCTTTCGGCCGTAAGCTCGACGAGTTCCAGGCCCTGCAGTTCCGCCTGGCCGAGATGGCGATCAAGCTCGAGGCGGCCCGCAGCCTGCTGTGGCGGGCCGCCTCGGCGCTCGACCGCGGCGATCCGCGGGCCACGACCCTGTGCGCCATGGCCAAGAGCTTCGGCACCGAGGCCGGCTTCGAGGTCGCGGATGCCGCTCTCCAGTTGCACGGCGGCTACGGCTACCTGGCCGATTATGGGGTCGAGAAACTGGTGCGCGACCTCCGGGTCCACCGCATCCTGGAGGGCACGAACGAGATGATGCGCCTGATCGTCGCCCGATCATTGATCGGGGCGGTCCGGTGAGCCCGGGCGGCCCGGCCAAAGTGGGCGGAGCCGGGATCGGGTGGGAAGCCACCAAGGCCGACATCGTGGCGCGACGAGAAGGATCGCTCGGACATCTCACCCTGAACCGCCCCGCGGCCTTCAACGCCCTGAATCTCGGCATGGTGAGGGCCATCGACGCCGTGCTCGACCGATGGGAGGCCGATCCCGAGGTCGTGATCCTGTTGCTCGACGGCGCCGGGGAGCGGGCCTTCTGCGCCGGCGGCGATATCCGGGCGCTCTACGAGGCCGCGCGTGCCGGGCGCTACGGCGAGCTGTCGGTGTTCTTCCGCGAGGAATACCGGCTCGACGCCCGCATCGCCCGTTTTCCGAAGCCGGTCGTGACCGTGATGGACGGCATGAGCATGGGGGGCGGCATCGGGCTCGGGGCTCATGCGTCCCATCGGGTCGTCACGGAGCGCTCGGTCCTGTCCATGCCCGAGACCCGCATCGGCTTCGTTCCCGATGTCGGAGGAACCTTTCTCCTGGGCCGGGCGCCGGGCGAGTTCGGTCTGCACCTGGCCTTGACGGGCGGGCGGCTCGACGCCGCCGACGCCCTGCTGTGCAACATCGCCGACCATCACGTGCCGTCGGGGCGGCTGCACGACATGAGGATCGGGCTCGCCCGTTGCAGCCTCGGCGCCGATGTCCGGAACTGCCTCGACGCACTCGCGGTGCCGCCCGCGCCGGGCCGGCTCGCCGCGGCCCGCGGCTGGATCGAGCGCTGCTACGCACATGCCAGCGTCGAGGAGATGCTCGATGCTCTCGAGCACGCGCCGGAGGCGGAGGCCCGGGCCGCCGGGGCCGAGATCGCCGGCAACGCGCCGACCGCACTCAAGGTGACGCTGGAATCGCTGCGCGCTGCCCGCGGCGAGGCGCTCGAAACCTGTCTCGACCGCGAGTTCCGCGTCTCGCGATCCATCACCCGCCTGCCGGATTTCCTCGAAGGCGTGCGGGCCGCGGTGGTCGACAAGGACCGAAATCCCGCCTGGCGGCCTCGGCGGCTCGAGGAGGTCCGGGAGGGCGAGGTCCTGCGCCATTTCGCGCCGATCGACGGGGAAGAACTGGGGTTGGCGGGATGAGCGCGATGGCGAGACCGTGGTCACGCTCATGTGGCGGCTCGCATGAGGCCTCGTCCTGGTCGGCGTACAGGTTCCGAACGCGAAGGAGGTGCCGGCCCGCGCGACATCCTGTCGGGTGAGGCGCCGCGACGCACATTCTTAGCTCCGAGGGGCGGTTCGTACCCCCGAGGAGAGCCCGTTCCCGAGCCGCGCCGCGGCCCGACCCGTCGCCACGATCGAGGGGCTCGCGGTTAGCTACGTCAGGTTAAATTTCTGCCATGTGAGGCCTCGGCCATATCGCGGCCCATCTCCGCCGCGACGGTCCACCTGCAAGACAAGCCCATCGAGTTCGAAGGGGCGACCCTCTTTCGACCCGGCCAGCCGCGCCCTATATGGGCGGGTTGGCGAGTCGGATGAGCGCTCGCCGGAGCCCGAGACACGGGCTCCAGAAGGAGAACACCAATGGCCTATGCGCTTCCGATCATCTCGGGTGAAAGCGGGCTGACGCGCTACCTCAATGAAATCCGCCGATTTCCCATGCTGGAGCCACAGCAGGAATATATGCTGGCCAAGCGCTGGCGCGAGCACGATGACCGTGACGCAGCCCAGGAACTCGTGACATCACACCTGCGGCTGGTGGCCAAGATCGCGATGGGATACCGCGGCTACGGGCTCCCCATCGGCGAAGTGATCTCCGAAGGCAACGTCGGCCTGATGCAGGCAGTGAAGCGATTCGAACCCGACAAGGGGTTCCGTCTCGCGACCTATGCGATCTGGTGGATCAGGGCCTCGATCCAGGAATACATCCTGCGGTCCTGGTCGCTGGTGAAGATGGGTACGACGGCCAGCCAGAAGAAATTGTTCTTCAACCTGCGCAAGGCGAAGAGTCAGATCTCGGCGTTGGAGGAAGGCGAGCTGCGGCCCGAGCACGTCACCACCATCGCGACGAAGCTCGGCGTGTCCGAGCAGGATGTGATCGAGATGAACCGCCGCCTCAGCGGCGACACGTCGCTCAACGCACCGATGCGCGAGGACGGCGAGGGCGAGTGGCAGGACTGGCTGGTCGACGATTCGACCAGCCAGGAGGTCGTCCTGGCCGATGAGCAGGAGAAGCACAATCGGCATGATGCTCTGGTCGACGGCCTGAAGGTTCTCAATCCCCGCGAACGCCGGATCTTCGAAGCCCGGCGTCTGGCCGAGGATCCCATCACGCTCGAACAACTGTCAGACGAGTTCAACATCTCACGCGAACGTGTGCGTCAGATCGAGGTCCGGGCGTTCGAGAAGGTCCAGGCCGCGGTCAGGGCCGGGATGGCCAGGCTCGAAGCCCTGCCGGCCAGGACGCCCGACCACGCTGCCATTCCGGCTCACTGATCGGGCCGCCGCTTTCGCCGCCGTCCGATCGGAAGGCTACCGGGCGCGACCGACCGTTCAGCGCCATGATTTCATTGCGTCTTCGAGAACCCGCTGTCCCCCGGCGCCCTTCTCGAAGGTCAGCTTGGCGAGCTTGTTCGAGACGAACAGGATCGACACGTCGAACCAGTTTCGCTCGGCGATCAGCCGCAGATTCTGGTTCTCCGCTCCGCCGCGCGACAGTCCGACGAGGAAGTAATTGTCCGTGATGGCGACCGGGACCCCCGAGAGAGAATCACCTGTCGCGGCATCGTCGTCCTTGCGCATCTCGGGCACATTGATCTGCTTGACGTTGCCCAAGGTGCCACCTGGTTGCGGCAGAAAGTGGAACTCGACGGTATGGGACGCCGGCAATTGCGGTTCCGGGTTTTTCTGCAACAGCATCGTGACTTTGAGCTTCGCATCCGGAATGTCGATGTCGGCCGACACCGCCATGGCAAGCGGCTGCCCCTGCCCGGGACTCACGCTGTCGACGTGCCAAACCACGGTGCCGGTATAGGTCTTGATCCGCTGGGGCTCGTCGGGGGCGTCGACCAGCAGGGCCGCCCGCTGGGCCACCGCGATCCCGGCTCCCGTATCGGCGGACGAACTGTTCTGCGGCACCGGCGCCGGGACGGCGATGCCCGAGGTCGCATCGCCGGCCTGAGCGTCGGGGGTCGAGGCCTCCCCGGCCGGCGGGTTGGCGCGATCCACGGTCTTCCCGGGTGCGCTGCCCTCCGGCGTCTGCAGGCCGGACCGCGACGCTACCTGTTCGGGCCGGTCGCGCATGGTCCAGGCCGCAATCCCGATGCCGAACATGAGGGCCGCCACCAGCCCGGTGGCGGCGAGCACGGGCCAGCGGATTCGGGGAGAGGGTTTCGGGCGTGGGGCCGCCGGGCGGAGCGAGCTGTCGCGCCCGCGCGGGGATGCCACCTCGTCGCGAGGGCGCCCGGCTTGGCCGGCCGCATCCATGGCGCCGGCGAAATCCGTCGGACCTTGCTGCACGGCTTCGTCGGAGGTGGCGGTCTGGGGGGCGTCGGCGTCCGGGACCGCACCGTCGCGGACCGGCGCGAGCGCCTGTCGTTCGGTGGACGGACCCGCTTCGGCCGACGCCGTGCCCGACGGGGTGCGATCCGCGTCGGACGAAGCGGCCGCCGCGGCGCGTACCGCCATGACCGGACGGGAGACGCGAGCCGCCGGCAGCACGCCGGCGGCCGGCAGACCCGACCCAGCAAGGCCTGCCGCAGATGGGGCGTCACTGGACCGCGCCGGCGGCGGACGTGCCGGCAGGGGGGGCCTGGGTTTCGACTCGCCTGCGATCGGCGTGGCGGGCTTCTGGCCCAGCACCGGCCTGTCGCGGATCGGTGCCGGCGAAACCGGTGGCGCCTTGCCGGTCGGCAGGCCCGGCGGACCGGCGGGGCGGGGCGGGGCGGCCGCGTCCGGGACCGGCGTCCCAGGTGAGGTTGCCGCGACGGCCGGGGGGACCGAGCGCGCTTCGGTCGCGGCACCGAGCACGGAGGTTGTCGGAGATCGGGCTGGAGCGGCAGCGGGCGGCTGAGACCGCGGTTGCGGCAGGGCGGTCGCGGACCGCGACAGGTCCGGCGCGGGCTGTGGCGTGTGCTCGGCAAATCTCGCTTCGAGGCGCATGATGGCCTCGTCGAGCGCGGCGTTTTCCCGCGCGATGTCCTCGTCCGGGACGGGCGGCCGCATGCCGCTCAGCTGGCCCAGCAAGGCGGTGCGGGCGCGCTCGTAGATGGATCGCCTCGCCTCGGCTGTCTGCTCCGGCAGGCCGGAGACGGCGCGGTCGAGAAGCGGGAAATATTCGGCCATGGCGCGTCAGACCATCCAAAAAGGGAACCGTCAACCCGAGCCTGACCACGACTGGCGGGTCTGCAGGGGGTCCGCAGTCTTGGCCTCGCGCCAGTGGGGGGCAGGCGCGCTCAGCCGAAGCAACCTACGCGACCGCGACTGCGAGCGCGCGCGGACCTTCAGTCCTGAAACGGGTTCTGCACCAGAATGGTGTCGTCCCGCTCCGGGCTGGTCGAGAGCAGCGACACCGGCGCGCCGACGAGTTCCTCGATGTAGCGCACGTATTTGACCGCCTGAGCGGGCAGGTCGGCCCAGGAGCGGGCTCCCGCCGTCGTACCCTCCCAGCCCTCGAAGCTCTGGTAGACGGGTTCCACCCGGTCCTGCGCGGCCTGGCTTGCGGGCAGGCGGTCGATCTCCCGGCCATCGAGCCGATAGCCGGTGCAGATCCTGATCTCGGGGAAGCCGTCGAGGATGTCGAGCTTGGTCAGGGCCAGTCCCGTGATGCCGCTGGTCCGCACGGCGTGGCGCACCAGCACGGCATCGAACCAGCCGCAGCGCCGCCGCCGTCCGGTGTTGACGCCGTATTCACGGCCCTTGTCGCCGATGAGTTGGCCGGTCGCGTCGTGGAGCTCGGTCGGGAACGGGCCACTGCCGACCCGCGTCGTATAGGCTTTCACGATCCCGAGCACGTAGCCGATGGCGCCCGGGCCGAGCCCCGATCCGGTCGCGGCCGCGCCCGACACGGTGTTGGACGAGGTGACGAACGGATAGGTGCCGTGGTCGACATCGAGCATCGCACCCTGGGCGCCCTCGAACAGGATGCGCTTACCACCGCGCCGTGCCGCATCCAGGATGGTGGAGGCGGAGGCCATGTAGGGCAGTACGACGGGCGCGATGGCCTCGAGTTCCGCCCTGATCTCGGCGCCCGACACCGCCGGCAGGCCGAGACCGCGGCGCAGCGGATCGTGATGCGCCATCAGGCGGCCGATCTTGCGGTCGAGAGCGTCAGGTTCGGCGAGGTCGCTCACCCGGATGGCCCGTCGTCCGACCTTGTCCTCGTAGGCCGGGCCGATGCCGCGCTTGGTGGTGCCGATGGCGCCCACGTTGCCGGCCGCCGTCTCGCGATGAGCATCGAGCTCCCGATGCAAGGGCAGGATCAGCGTGGCGTTCTCGGCGACCTTGAGGTTATCGGGCGACACCGCGACGCCCTGGCGGCGCAACGTCTCGATTTCCTTGGCGAGGTGCCAGGGATCCAGCACCACGCCGTTGCCGATCACGGACAGTTTACCGGGCCGAACGATCCCGGAGGGCAGGAGCGCCAATTTGTAGACTACGCCACCCACCACCAGGGTATGGCCGGCATTGTGGCCGCCCTGAAACCGGACCACGACGTCGGCCTCGGTCGACAGCCAGTCGACGATCTTGCCCTTACCCTCGTCGCCCCATTGGGCGCCGACCACGACCACGTTGGCCATCTCTGTGCGTATCCTCGAACGTGAAAAGGCCCCGTGAAACCAGAGACGGTCACCGGGGCCTTGATTTCGACGGAGGCTAGCGGGTCGCCGCGCGGGAGTAAAGCGGGCGGCTCGGAGCTGACAGCGGGTGGCTTGGAGCCCTGGCGGTTGCCCGGCGAGGAGCGGAGCAGCGGGGCAACCGGTTTCGACGAGGCCCGTCGCGCAAGGCGCGACGGGTGGAGCGCGTCACGCCCGGACGTCAGCCCTGGAGGTCGGTGCCGTCCGGCTGGCGGACTTCGGCTTGCTGCCGCAAGGTCCCCGGGTCGGCGGACCACGTGGCCCGCGCGAGAAGGGCCGCCACCAGCGCCGCGCCCCACAAGGCCGAAAGGCCGACATGCGGGTAGGCGGCAGCGCCGCCGACGGCGCCGAGGAGGAAGCTGAGCCAGAGATAGAGGTATGGGAGCCAGCCGAGGCGATCGGTTCCCAGCAGCGCCGCCACGATCCGCTGCCCGAGCTTGACGAGACTCCCCGTCATGTAGGTGAGCCCGATGCTCACCTCGCCGTTCCGTTCGAAGACATTGTTTTCGGCACCCATGGCCATGGCCAGGAACATCACGGCAGCGCCAACCGCTCCCGCGGCGCTCGACGCTGCTCCGGCGGCCAGCAGCGCCGCAACCAACGCGAGCACGATGGAACGTCGTCGGCCCCGAGCCACGTGACCCGCCAGTGCTCCCACCATCACACCGACCAGGAAGGCGCAGATCAGCCCGGCCGCGATGCCGGCGCTGTCGGAGCCTTGCGCGAGGCCGATCGCCATGCGGGTCGAGTTGCCGCTCATGAACGAAACGAAGAAGCCGCCGACCGCCATGAAGCCGGAGGCGTCCACATAGCCGGCGAGAACCGCGAGCGTGAAGGCCAGCACCTGGGCTCGTCTATCGTAGCTGGTCATGCGGTCTCAGTAGAGCGCAGCTGCCCGGCAGGGGAGCGGGCTCCCGTCCGATATCGTCGGACGGCATCGAGGTCCCACCGAGAGGGCTGCCGGATCCGACCGCGCAGGCATGGCGTGGCATCTCCGTCGACCTCCGACCGGACGCTGTCGATGCAACCCACCGCCCTGAGCAGCCTTGCGTGGCTTACGCCACGGTTGATCTCGCTGATTCAAAGCGAAATCAACGCTGCTGAACATTCTAGGTGTAAGCAGCTTCGCAAGAAGCTGCTTACATGGCGTGGGTCACGAACTTGGTCGTGAGATAGGCGTCGAGGGCCTCCGGCCCGCCTTCCGAGCCGTAGCCACTGTCCTTGACGCCGCCGAACGGCGTCTCGGGCAGGGCGAGGCCCAGGTGGTTCACCGTCATCATGCCGGTCTCGACGCCCTCCGACAGCGCCGCGACGGTGTTGGCGGAGCGCGAGAACGCGTAGGCCGCGAGCCCGTAGGGCAGGCGGTTGGCTTCGGCCACGACCTCGTCGAGGTCGCGGAACGGCATGACCATCGCCACGGGGCCGAAGGGCTCCTCGTTCATGATCCGCATGCCGCGATCGACGTTCGTCAGCACGGTAGGTTCGTAGAAGCTGCCCTTGTTGCCGATGCGATTGCCCCCGGTCGCGACCTTGGCGCCCCGCTGCGCGGCCTCTGCCACCAGCTCCTCCACGGCCCCTTGGCGCCGTGCATTGACGAGCGGTCCCATGCGGGTGTCGGGGTCGCGTCCATCGCCGACCTTGAGGGCGCGCGAATGCGCGACGAACTGGTCAACGAACTCGTCGAGCACTTGCTCCTGCACCAGGAACCGCGTCGGCGAGACGCAGACCTGGCCGGCATTGCGGAACTTCGACCCCGCCAGGGTGGCGCTCGCGGCCGCGATGTCGGCGTCCGCGAACACCATCGCGGGGGCGTGGCCGCCGAGCTCCATCGTGGCGCGTTTCATGTGGCGGCCGGCGAGCGCCGCCAGATGCTTGCCGACCGGCACCGAGCCCGTGAACGACACTTTCCGGATCGTCGGATGTGGGATCAGATGTTCGGAGATCTCGGCGGGTGTCCCATAGACGAGGTTCAACACCCCGGCCGGCAGCCCCGCATCGGCGAGAGCACGGACGAGTTCGGCCGGCGAGGCGGGCGTCTCCTCGGGCGCCTTGAGGATCATCGAGCAGCCGACCGCGAGTGCGGCCGCGATCTTGCGGGCCACCTGGCTGACCGGGAAGTTCCAGGGCGTGAAGGCCGCCACGGGGCCGACCGGCTCCCGCGTCACCGACTGGGTCACGCCGGGCACGCGGGCCGGGATCAGGCGGCCGTAGGCGCGGCGCCCTTCCTCGGCGCACCAATCGAGGATATCGGCCGACATCAGGAGTTCCATCCTGGCTTCGGCAATCGGCTTGCCTTGTTCCAGCGTCATGATCTCGGCGATGACGTCGACCCGCTGACGCAGAAGGTCGCCGGCCCGGCGCAGGACCTTGCCGCGTTCGAAAGCCGAGACCTTCCGCCAGTGGCGGAACCCCTTGGCGGCCGCCGCGAGCGCCTCGTCGAGGTCGGCGATCCCTGCATGGGCCACCTGGCCGATGATGTCGCCACTGGCGGGGTTGATGACGTCGATGGTGCGACGGTCCGAGCCCTCGCGCCACACGCCATCGATGAACAGCAGGGTCCCTGGATACATGGTGGCTCCTCGCGGCCTCGTGCCGGACGATCCTCCGGCGCTCCGTTGCAGGATAGGGTGGCTCGCGTGCCACATCCAGCCACCCGGGCCGAACAAGCCGCCGAACAGCGTGGCAGATGATGGGCGACCCACCGGTGAGTTCCGCGCCGCGTCGGCACATCCGTCGAACTCCGCGGCCCTGGGATCGTTCTCCAGGGCTCGCGCGGGCGGAACACCCGTCCTCAGCCGCGGGCAGGCTCAACCCGGCAAGGACCGACGCATGACGACGAGGCCATCACGGCGGCGCCACCCCATGGGGGCCGAGCTTCTGCAGGGCGGAGTCTCGTTCCGGGTGTGGGCGCCGGGGCAGGCGATGACCGGCTACGCCGGGCGGATCCGCGGCGCCACGCCACGCGAGGCTGCTGAGGGCTGCTCACGCCTGCGCGATCGCGGCCGACCAGGGCGACATGGCGTCGGTGGCGCCGATCCGGGTGCCGGCCTGCTGCAGGATCAGGTTCGGACAGGCGAAGTTCATGGGCAGCACGCCGTGCTCCACGACCTCGACCGGGCCGTCGGCACGGAGCGCGGCGAGCACGTCCGGGGGCAGGCGGCCGTCGGCCGTGACGCCGTCGGGGCCGGACACGTCGATGCGCGGATGGTGCTGGGCCGCGGCCGGGTCCATGCCGAAGCGGGCGACGAAGAACAGCATCTGGGCCACCGCCGCCATGATGCGACGGCCGCCCGAGGCGCCGAGCGCCAGTACGGGGTCGTCGCCGATGCGGGCGATCACCGGGCACATGTTGGTGAGCGGCCGCTTACCGGGCGCCACCGAATTGGGCTGGCCGGGGCGCGGATCGAACCACATGACGCCGTTGTTCATCAGCACGCCACTCGACGGCAGCACGACGCCGCTGCCCATCGACGATAGCAGCGTGGTCGTGACCGCCACCATGGTGCCGTCCCGGTCGCAGACCGTGAGATGGGTCGTGCAGCTTTCGGCGGACGGCGGCTCGGCATCGCCGGATCGCTTGGCATCGCCGCCTGGCTCGGCATCGCCGAGCCCGGAGAGGCGCTCCTCGTAGGCCCGCCGCATGGCCCGGGCCAGCGCCGTGAACCAGCCCGCGTCGGGCGCGGTGCCGGGCGCGTCCTCCATGAGGTCCAGCACGCGGGCGAGGGTCGGCGCGGCCGTCAACCCGCCGGGCGTTTGCAGCACATGGCCCCGCCACGGCGTTTCGGCGGCCGGGTAGAGGCGCGCCGCGCATCCGCGGAGATCGTCGGCCGACAGGACGCCCCCGATGGCGGCGACGTCCGCCACGATGCCGGACGCGACCTCGCCCTCGTAGAGGTCGCGCAGCCCGGACCGGGCCAGGTGCTCCAGCGTGTCGGCGAGGCGGCCGAGGCTGAGGAAGCCCGGCGTGCCCTGGTAGGGCGCCACCGGCGGCAGCCCGTCGGGCAGGTAGATGCGGGCGCTTTCCGCGTAACGGCGGAGCACGGCGGCCGAATTGGCGATCTTCAGCGTGGTGAACCAGTCGGCCGAGAGGCCGCGCCGCGCCAGCGCGATGGCCGGAGCCATGACGTCGGCGAGCGGCATGCGTCCCGAGCGCTCGTGCATGGCCGCATAGCCGGCTGCCGCGGACGGCACCATGAAGGAGAGCGGCCCGTGGATGTTGGCATCGCGCTCCACCTCCGGCCAGGCGAACAGGTCCTGCTTGGTGCGGCCGGTCAGGCGGAACCGCGATGGATCGAGGCCGCCCGGCGCGACCGGCCCGAAATCCACCGCCGTGGCGCGCGCCTCCCCGGCCCGATGCACCAGTGCGAAGCCGATCCCGCCGAGGCCCGAGTTCCACGGCTCGACCGCCGCCAGGGCCAGCGCGGTCGCGACCGCCGCGTCGACCGCATTGCCGCCGGCGTCCAGCACCGCGACGCCGGCCTCGGCCGCGTCATGGGCCTGGGCCGCCACCATGCCGCGCCGGCCGGTGGCGGCGGGCTTCGTCACCTGCCAGTGCTGGGTCACGCGAGGCGGCGGGGTGTAGCGCATGCGGGGCTCCTCGGGGTCAGGCGGGATCGACGGGCGACGGCGGCGTCCCGCCCGCCGCGACGGCTTCGCCGGCCAGCAGGCAGAGGTCCTCGCGATAGCGGCCCGCCACGATCTGCACGCCGACCGGAACGCTGCCGACGAGGCCGGTCGACACCGTCAGGGCCGGCAGGCCCATGAGCGGCAGCCCCGATTGCGGCATCTGGGCCTCCCACACGCGGCGGAACGCCTCGTCGCCGGCGAGATCGAGCCCGTCCGGGAAAGGCAGCTCTCCCGACACCGGCAACAGCAGCACGGGATAGCCCTCCAAGAAGAGTTGCCACTGGCGCGTGAGCGTGGCGCGGCGCACGAGGGTTCGCGGCACGATGTCCGGGCCGACCGATGCAGCCAGGGCGCGGTGGCCTTCGACCAGCGCCAGCGCTCCGGGGTCGCCTTCGCGCTCTGCCGCCTCCGCCAGGCCGGCGAAGCCGTCGGCCAGCCACAGCCGGATTTGCAGGTCCGCGGACTCGCGCAGCGGCGGCGTATTGCCCACCTCCTCGACCGTCCAGCCGGCATCCTCGAGGCGCTGGGCCGCGTCGCGCAGCGCCGCTTCCACCTCGGGCACCACCGCGAGGCCGTCGGGCCGCACGCAGAGGGCGGCGCGACGCGGCATTGCCGGCCCGTCGAGCGGCGCCGGCACCCACCAGGGGTCGCGGACGTCGAGGGCCGCCATGGCGAGGAGCGCGAGGCGCAGGTCGGCGACCGTCCGGGCGATGGGACCCGAGACCGCCATGAGCTGGCCGCCGATGGTGCGCTCCGGCGCGGTGGCGTTGTAGGCTGGGATGCGCCCGAGCGTCGGCCGCAGCCCGTGCACCCCGCAGGCATAGGCCGGGTAGCGGATCGAACCCGCGATGTCGGTGCCTTGCGCGAGATGGCCGATGCCGGCCGCGACCGCCGCGGCGGCGCCGCCCGACGAGCCGCCCGGGGTCAGGGACGGGTCGCGGGGGTTGCGCGTGGCGCCGTGCAGCAGGTTGTCGGTGAACCAGCGCAGCGAGAAGGCGGGGGTGTTGGTGCGGCCCAGCAGCACCGCGCCGGCCCGCAGCAGGTTGTCGACGACAGGCGAGTTGGCCTCCGCGATGAGGTCGCGCTGCAGGGTGACGCCGTTGGTGGTGGCGTAGCCGCGCTGGTCGGTGTTGACCTTCACGGTCACCGGCACGCCGGCGAGCGGACCCGGCGCGTCGCCGCGCGCCATGGCCGCATCCAGCGCGTCGGCCCGAGCCAGCACCTCGTCGGGCCGATGCTCCACCACGGCGTTGATGGCCGGGTTCACGGCATCGAGCCGCGCCAGGGCGGCCAGGGCGGCCTCGCGCGCCGAGACCTCGCGGGACCGGATCCGTGCCGCGAGATCGGTCGCCGATAGTCGCCAGAGTTCGGTCATCAGGGAGCCTCGACGATGCGGATCGATGGTATGGCAACGAACCAGGATCGGCGGGGGGCTGTCAATCGGCGCGCTTCGGCTGCCGACCCGGCGGCATCGAACTTGCTGCGCTCTGGCGGCCCCTGACCGACCTTGCCAACCCGCGGGCTTTTCAAGCCCCTCCAACTCCGGATTTCCATCCATGCCCATCCACAACCGCATCGCCGACTTCCACGACGACATGACGGCTTGGCGCCGCGACCTGCACCAGCACCCCGAGCTGGCCTTCACGGAGCACCGCACCAGTCGTGCGATCCAGGACAAGCTACGGGAGTTCGGGGTCGACGAGGTGGTGTCGGGCATCGCCGGCACCGGCGTGGTCGGCGTGATCCGCGGTCGCGAGACGGGGCCGGCCGCGATCGGGCTCAGGGCCGACATCGACGCCCTGCCGATCGTCGAGGAGACCGGTCTGCCCTACGCGTCGCTGAACCCGGGCGTGATGCATGCCTGCGGTCACGACGGCCACACCACCATGCTGCTCGGTGCGGCCCGCTACCTCGCCGAGACGCGCAACTTCGCCGGCACCGTCTACGTCATCTTCCAACCGGCCGAGGAACTGGGCGGCGGCGGCGAGGTCATGGTCAAGGAAGGGCTGTTCGACCGCTTCCCCATGGACCGGGTCTTCGGGATGCACAACTGGCCGAGCGAGCCGGCCGGCACCTTCAACTGGCGAATCGGCCCCACCATGGCGGCGGTGGCCAACCTGTCGATCACGGTCCGGGGCAAGGGCGCGCATGGCGCGCAACCGCACAACGGGGTCGACCCCATCGTGGTATCGGGCGCGATCGTGTCGGCCCTGCAGTCCGTCGTGGCCCGTAACGTCCGGCCGACCGACAGCGCCGTGGTGACGATCGGCGAGATCAAGGGCGGCAACGCCTTCAACGTGATCCCGTCCGAGGTGACGATGCGGGGCACGGCGCGGTGGTTCTCGCCCGAGGTCGGCGACCTCATCGAGGAGGCTTTCGGACGCGTGGTCCGCTCGACGGCGGAGGCCTACGGGGCCCAGGCCGAGGCCGTCTTCGCCCGGACCTACCCGGCCCTGGTCAACGACGCCGACGCCACGGCGGCGGCACGCCGCGCCGCCGAGGCCGTGGTGGGACGCGACCGGGTCGTGCCCATGGACCACCCCACGATGGGGGGTGAGGATTTCTCGTTCATGCTGGACGAGAAGCAGGGCAATTACATCATGCTGGGCGCGGCCCGGACCGACCACGATCCCATGGTCCACAACCCGGCCTATGACTTCAACGACGACATCCTGCCGACGGGCGCCAGCTACTGGGCCACGCTGGCCGAGCAGATGCTGCCGCGCGGCCGGGCATGACGGCCAGTTGCCTTGAAGCAAAGCCGAGGGGTCCCATCCTATCCTGAATGCAGGAGAGAACGACTATGCCAAGGATCAAGCTCTGGGGCTTCAGCGGCTCCACCTATGTACGCAGCGTCCGCATGCTGCTGGCCGAAAAGGGCGTCACGGATTACGAGCAGATCCCGGTCAACGTGCTGAAGGGCGAACCCAAGGCGCCGGAGCACCTTCAGCGCCACCCCTTCGGCAAGGTGCCGGTCGTGGAGGTCGATGGGTTCCGCGTCATCGAGACGCCCGCCATCCTGGGCTACCTCGACGCGGTTCTTCCGGGTAGGACCCTGGTCCCGAGCGACGCCAAGGCGATGGCGCGCAACACCATGGTGATGAGCATCGTCGACAGCTACGGCTATGCGGCGCTCCTGGGTGGCATCGTGGCATACCACCTGTTCCCCGACTTCATCGGTGGCAAGAACGACGCCATGCATCATAAAAGTCTGGAAGACGGCAAGCTCGTCATCACCGAGATCATGAAGATCAGGGCCGACGGTCCCTACCTCGCCGGACGGGACCTCAGCCTGGCCGACCTCTATCTCGCTCCCATCATTGCCTACGTGACGATGACGCCCCACAAGGGAGAGTTCTTGGGGATGCCCGGCATGCAGGCCTGGTGGGATGCGGTCTCGAGCCTCGCCAGCTTCAAATCCACGCAACCCTGACGAACTTTCGCGGCGGCGCCGGCCACTCGCCCGCCTGCGACCTGAGAACTTCGCATGTACCTTGCCAAATACGACCTCCGCGGCCGCACCGCCTTCGTCACCGGCGGGGGCCGCGGCATCGGGCTCGCGTCGGCGGAGGCGCTGCACGAGGCGGGTGCCAAGCTCGTCATCGCGGATCTCGACCCCGACATCCTCGCGGCCGGCCAGGCCCATCTCGCGGCCAGGGACATCGCGGCCGACGCCGTGCTGCTCGACGTGACCCGTCCGGACGAGGTCGCGCGCGCCGCCGAGGCGGCCAGCGCCCGGCATGGCGCCGTCGACATCCTGGTGACCAGCGCCGGCATCGCCATGCCGGACCGGCCCGGCGAAGCCATCCCGGACGCGCTCTGGCTGAAGATGATCGACGTCAACCTCAACGGCGTCTACTGGTGCTGCCGCGCCTTTGCGGCGCCGATGCTGGAGCGCGGACGCGGCGCGATCGTGACGATCGGCTCGATGTCGGGCTTGATCTCCAACAAGCCGCAACGCCAGGCGCACTACAACGCATCCAAGGCCGCGGTGCACCATCTCACGCGGTCGCTCGCCGGCGAATGGGCCGAGCGCGGCGTCAGGGTCAATTGCGTGGCCCCCACCTACGTCGACACGCCCATGTCGGCCCACAGCTTCGGCGACCCGGCCCTCTATCCGGTGTGGATGGAGAACACGCCCATGCGGCGCCCGGCGCGCGGCGACGAGATCGCCTCGACGGTGCTGTTCCTCGCCTCCGACGCGTCGAGTGCCATGACCGGAACGGTGCTGACCGTCGATTGCGGCTACACGATCTGGTAGGCGGCGGCTGCGCCGCCGCCGTCATTCGGCCGTCGGCTCGGCGAGGGTCGCGCCGTAGTGCCGCGCGGCTGCCTCCGCGGAGACCAAGCCGTCGGCGACATCCCGCGCCACCGCCGCAGGGTCGCGCTCCCGCGGGTCGCCGAGGCCGCCGCCTCCGGGCAGCAAGAGGAGCAGGCGTTCACCCTTGGCAATCACCTGGAAGCCCTTGGTGCGCAGCCGGCGATGGTCTTGGCCGACGCTGTCGCGATCGGCTGAACGGCCCGCGAGGCCGACCCAGCCGGGAGCGCCGTCTCCTCCGCCGTCGCGGCCCTTCGGGGCATTGGCGACCCGGTCGAAGGTGGCGTTGACGGCAAATTCCGCCTCGCCCTTGGCGCCGATCTCCATGATTTGTCCGGCGCCGCCGCGGGTCCGCCCGGCCCCGCCGGAATCCGGGCGGAGTTCCTTCCGCCAGAAGATCACCGGCGCGACGTTCTCGGTGGCCTCGACCGGCACCGTACGCACGCCGGACGGGAACGCCGTGGCGTCGAGCCCGTCGCGGGCCGGCCGCGCCCCAGTGCCGCCGGAGTTGAAGGTGGTGATCTCGAAGTTCGGCAGTTCCGCGGCCGCACCCGACACCTGCGGGCCGCCGCGCAACGGCGGGATCCACAGGCAGGAGGAGCCCTCCGCCGTGACGCGGTCCGGCACCGCCCGATGCAGGCAGCCCATCATCAGGTCGGGCAGGAGCTGGCCGATGACGTGGCGCACCGCCACCGGATAGGGCCGCGGCGCGTTGAGGATACAGCCCTCGGGGATCGACATCGCGAACGGCGCGAGGCTGGCCCAGTTGTTGGGGATCTCGGGCGCCACCACGCATTTGATGCCGAAGCAGGCGTAGGCCCGGGTGTAGGCCGGCGGCACGTTGATGCCACGTCCCGAAAGCCCCGAGGTACCGGCGAAATCCACCGCGATGCGGTCCGCGTGGATCGTCATGGCGGCCCGGAGCGTGACCGGCGCCTCGTAGCCGTCCGAGCGGATCTCGGCCGCGTAAGTGCCGCGCGGCAGCCGCGCGATCTCGGCCAGCGTGGCCCGCAGCGAGCTCTCGAAGATGTGCTCGGCCAACGCGTCGAGGCCGTCGAGGTCATATTCGCCGAGCATCTCGGTCAGGCGCCGGGCGCCGGCGTCGTTGCAGGCGCAGAGCGAATAGACGTCGCCCTCGAGTTCCACCGGCGTGCGGACCCCGGCCCGGATGAAGTCGAACAGCGTCTCGTTGGCGACGCCCTGGTCGAAGCATTTGACGATCGGGATGTAGAGCCCCTCCTCGAAGACCGAGCGGGCTTCCGGCCCCAGGCCGAGGCCGCCGACATCGATGACATGGGCCGTGTTGGCGAACAGCCCGACCATGCTGCCCCGATGGAAGGCCGGCGTCACCACGGTGAGGTCGTGGAGATGGCCGGTGCCGAGCCAGGGATCGTTGGTGATGTAATGGTCGCCGGGCCGCATCGATCCGGCCGGGAATTTCGCCAGGAAATGCCCGACGCTCTCCATCATGGAATTGACATGGCCCGGCGTGCCGGTGACGGCCTGGGCCAGCATGCGGCCCTTGAGATCGAAGATGCCGGCCGAAAGGTCGCCCGCCTCCCGTACCGTGGTGCTGAAGGCCGTGCGGATCATGGTCTGGGCCTGCTCCTCCACCACGGCGACGAGGCGGTCCCATTGGATCTGCCGCCGGATGGCCGCCAGGGCATCCTGCTTGAGCGCGTCTTCGGCCATCAGGAGGGATCCCGCACGAGTTCGAGGGTGCCGAGGCCGTCGACGCGGCAGCGCCAGCCGGGGCCGACCAGGGTGGATGTCTCGGGTTCGGCCACGATGGCGGGTCCTCGGAGGGTAGCGCCGGGGAGGAGGTCGTGGCGGTCGTAGACGGCCCAGTCCGACACGCCGCCGGTCGCGGTGTCGCGGATCGCCTGGCTGCGGGAGGGCGGCGGCGCGGGGCGGTCGGGCGGCTCGGCGATCGTCTCGACCTCGGCCGCCTCGGTCTCGACCGTCACGGCGAAGCTCAGCACCTCGACGTCGCTGCCCGGCACCGGGCGGTCGTAGAGGCGGCTGTAGGCGACGTCATAGGCGGCCCGGATGGCCGCCACGTCGTGGTCGGCCAGCCGCCGCGAGGGCAGCGTCACGGCGATCTCGTGCCCCTGGCCGACGTAGCGCATGAAGGCCACGCGGGCCTGCACCAGCGCGGCCCCAAGCGCGGCCGCCGCCGCCACGGCCTCGGCCTCGGCCGCCATTGCGTCCAAGAGCGCGTTCACGGCACCGACGTCGAAGGCGGAGAAGCGCTGGTAGAGCGACCGCACGACCTCGTAGCCGACCGGCGCGCGCAGGAAGCCGATGGCCGAGCCGACACCGGCCCCCGCCGGCACCAGCACGCGGGCGATGCCGATCTTCTCGGCCACACGGGTGCCGTGCACGGGTCCGCCGCCCCCGAAGGCGATCATGGTGCGGCCGTCGTGGCTGGCGCCGCTCTCGATCGCGTGGACCCGGGCCGCGTTGGCCATGGCCTCGTCCACCACCTCGACCAGCCCGAGCGCCGCCATGTCGGGCGCGAGGCCCAGCGGCTCGCCCACATGCCGGGCCAGCGCCGCCCGTGCACGGTCGGGATGCAGCGTGAGGGTGCCGCCCGCGAAGAGCGCGGGATCGTAGCGGCCGAGCACGAGATTGCCGTCCGTCACGGCCGGCGCGGTGCCGCCGCGCCCGTAGCAGGCCGGGCCGGGATCGGCGCCGGCGCTGTCGGGACCGACCTGGATGCGGCCGAGTGCATCGACCCGCGCCAGCGATCCGCCTCCGGCGCCGATCTCCACCATCTCGATCACGGGGATGCGCAGCGGCAGGCCGGAGCCCTTCCTGAAACGGCCCACGCGCGCCACCTCGAAGGAGCGGCTGGTCTGCGGCGCGAAGCGGTCGACCAGGCAAACCTTGGCGGTGGTGCCGCCCATGTCGAAGCTGAGTACGCGTTCGAGGCCGCGCCGGCGCGCCTCGTGGGCCGAGAACACGGCGCCGCCCGCGGGGCCGCTCTCGACGAGGCGGATCGGGAACCGCGCCGCCGTCTCCAGCGTCGTGAGCCCGCCCCCCGACAGCATCAGGAACAGCGGGCAACCCAGGCCCGCCGCCGCGATGCCGTCCTTCAGGCGATGCAGATAGCCCGTCATCAGCGGCTGCACATAGGCGTTGGCCGCGGTGGTCGAGAAGCGCTCCCATTCGCGCATCTCGGGGCTCACCTCGCAGCTCAGCGACACCGGCAGTTCGGGCCAGAGATCGTGCACGATCGCGGCGGCGCGCCGCTCGTGGCGTGCATCCCGGAAGCTGTGCAGGAAGCCGATGGCGAGGCTCTCGATGCCCTGCGACCGCAGCACGGCGACGCGCTCGCGCAAGGCCGCCTCGTCGAGCGGCAGCAGCACGTTGCCCTCGTTGTCGAGGCGCTCCGGCACCGTCACGCGCCAGCGTCGCGGCACCAGCGGCTCGGGCAGCACGATGTCGAGGTCGTACTGGTCGTAGCGGCTCTCGTTGCCGAGGGCCAGCACGTCGCGGAAGCCTTCCGTGGTCAGCAGCGCCGTGCGGGCGCCCTTGCGCTCGATCAGCGC
>JAABUT010001564.1_pt1 | contig 25671 bp, 33 predicted proteins | sample 5559281 | NCBI WGS metagenome assembly JAABUT01 (sample SAMN10711880, study PRJNA513359) | rock metagenome | isolation source: Antarctica rocks | place: Antarctica: Victoria Land, Ricker Hills nord | collected 2016-01-04
AGCTTCTTGCCTCAATTGATAAAAATCAAGATATACGAGGTCCGGAAGCTCTTAACGAAGATAAACAGATAAACTGTTTATCTTCTTAAAAAAAATTTGGAAAAGAACGGTATAGTTAAAGTGTTTGGGTCTCTCGGCTTAGAGTTAGCCCCAGCCTAGTTAAAGATATAAAGTGTGATTGAAAAACTGCTTACTAAGCCCGGTTTCGTCCGCTCAAATATTGCAAATATTAATGGTAGATTAATTTGAAATCGCCTGATAAACCGCAACTTGAAACTCCTCCCCTATAGAATAATACGGTGAGAGGTATTCCTGGGTGAACAAAAGTGCAATTATTCCTTCTCTGGGGTCCACCCCAACCATGCGTATTAAAGGCACCTCCCCATCCGAATGAACCAATAGTTAATGGGGAGAGATAATCATTTTTTGTTGTTTCCAAAGCAAAGCCCCCTAATCCAAATTGAAAATTTTCAGGCTGTGGCGGTGCAGGTGATACAATTACATTATCTGCCAATTGATTGGTAAGCATCAGTTCAATCGTTTTCCAGCTCAACAGCCTTTTATCTTTATAAATCCCTTTGTTCAGGTAAAAGGAATAAAATTTGGCCATATCAGTTGTCGTGGAAAATGATGGCAGGCTTGCTAAAGTTACGCATCCTATTTATGAAGGAGTAGATGCTCAATTTCCCAACCTAAAAGGTACTTATTTGTCAGGAGGAGCAGCTACAAATATTACCTTCGGGTCTGCTACAGTACCTGATACTCCACCTGTTGATACATCATAGATACCTAACACTTTGTTTGCCCTGTTTAGAAACAATACTTTAAATTGTTCTACAAACTCAATTCGGCCTTCGTCCCAGGCCTTTAATAAAACATTGTAGGCATCTTTAGAAGACATAATTTGCGGTCTGTCCGAAGCTTTTACTTTTGATTTGTAAGACAGTTCTACTTCAGCTACTTTGTATAATGCTGATACATCCATAATGCTTTCCATAACTCTTGTTTAAAAGATTAAAAAATTAATTATGGAGCATCACCCGGTTTAGGGCAATCAAGCAAAAAAGGAAACGGAATAAATGAGGGCTTTTGTGAGTCGGCCTTGTGTTTATGCCGTAGTCTTTCTTTGCGCTACAGCAGCCCTAAGCCTAACTTTGCTTGAATGATTAATGATTAACTCTTTTAGAAATTTCAATTTGTCTGTAGTTTATTTTTCGCTTTTTGCACCCAGCATTTATTCTTTAATTTAACATCGTTGTGTCACTCACTTATACTTTTAATTTCTCTATTCGTCGCACTTAAGCACTAGTCTACACTGTTCTAATACTTAAATTATTATCCTTACTTTTTATATCTTCGATCAAACCAAAACAATAAAACAGTTAGTTATGGCAAATTCAAAAGCAGGTAGAAAAAGTAATCCTCTAGACCTCGCAAACCTTTCTGAACGTGATCGTGATATTCTAACCTTAGATGTTCCTGGCACGATGAAAAAATATAAGATGGAAAAGCAAGGCGTCTATGACAGAAGATTTGCTCTAAACAAAAAAATAAAAGCTGCAGGATTAACAGTTGAACAAGTTTTAAATAAGGTAGCTAACGAAGACGTTGAAGCAGCGCCCAAAAAAGTACAGCCAAAGAAAGCAAAAGCAAAAAAAACTGCACAGAAACAGGTTAAATCACCTGTAATAGAAAGTCAAGCAAGCAACAGGGAAGAAATGTTAGCTGACAAAGCTATTCCCGTAATTATGAAACCAGTTGAGATAAACTTTGGCACTTTTTCAATTAAACTAAATGGAGTTCCGAGAAGTATGTCTGTTAACCCTGACACAAACGCAATTGAGATAGATTTTTAGTTGTGGGCGGACTTTTAAGGCACCAAATGGCTGTTCCATTTGACTATATTAAAAATTTCAAAAGCTCGTTTTCTAAATGCCTTAGTCTTTAATAATAGAAAGAGTGAAGTTGCTTATAATTCTCAAACAGTCGTTGGAGAATTATAAGCATTACGATAAATATGGATAAGCTTGAGCCGGGAAGCGAGTTACTAATATAATTCATATTCGTAGACCCTCGCCTGCTTAACAAAGGCAAAGTGATTTCAGTGTGCCCAAAGGCTCCAAGCAAACGCCATGACTGCAAAAACCCAGGCAGTTGTATCTCTCTCAGTTCCGATCCACATACCAAAAGCGTATGCAGTTACTGCCCATGCAACGGAAAAGAGAATTGAAAATAAGTATATGAAAATTTTACTTTGAAAGAACAGTATTAAAAACAAGAAACTTGTAGTAATAAATGGGACCTTCTCCTCCGAACTCAAATCCGGTAAAGCTAACCTCAGTTAAAAATTCTGCTTTGTCAGTATTCCCGTTTTTTAGGCGGAGATCAAAAACGCTGGAAAGGGCATTACCATATTGGGCAGGGAAAGCTCCGGTTAAAAAATCAGATTTACCAAGATTATTGGTATTTAAAATACTAACCGGCCCACCTGTTGAGTTTAAAGAACCATAATGATTTGGATTGGGTATATCAATCCCTTCTATTTGCCAGAGTAAGCCAGTTGGAGAATTTCCTCTTACAACAATATCGTTCCTTGAATCATTAGAGCTTGATACTCCTGCGAAACCTGCTACCATTCTGGAAGGATCACCTAAGGCACCCGCATACTTCCTTGCGTCATCCGCATTAAATGACCGACCACTCACTGTTACCATTTCATTGTTTACAACTCTTTTGCTGTTTCCTTTAACAACAACTTCATTTAGTTGCGCGATTTTTTCTGTTAGAGAAGCATTAATAATTACTTCCTTGCCTGATGTTACCAATATTTCGTTGATAACCTGTCTTTCATATCCTACAAATGAAATTACAATTGATTGCCTGCCAACCGGCACTTTTAAAAGTGAAAAGAAACCATTCTTTTCGGTGATAGCAGTTATTGATGGATTGCCAACTAAAGATATGGTAGCGTCTTGTATTGGTGACTTTGAAATTTCGTCAACGACTTGCCCTTTGACGGTTTGTACGAATATTTTTTGAGAGTTAAGATTAGTAATTGTAAAAGCAAAAAGAAATAATAAAGTTATTCTGATAAGTGGTTGCATTTAAAAATAAGTTTTGAATAATAATTAATATCACAACAAATGTTATTAAATCAAAAAACTTATTACTTGACAGAAGTTATATTAAAAAAGTATTTTCTTAACCGGGGTTAATTACTTACCTTTTAAATGGGCCTTGTTCATTCTTTTTCTGATTCTGCTTAAACTTCCTGGTTCAACACCGACATAAGAAGCTATATGTTTAAGAGGAATTAATTCTAACAGGGAGGAGTTTTCTTTTAAAAAAATCTCATACCTTTCCTCAGGAGTATCTAATACGAGAGACATATTTCGTTTAAAATAAGCGTAAAATAAACTTTCAGCTATTAACCGGCCAAGTCGCTCAAATGCTTTTCCCTGGCTATATAGTTTTTGCATATTTTCATAACTTAATAAAAAGAGCTCTGTACGATCCATAGCTTCTATATAAAATTAGAGACGGTTTTTTATATAAAAAACTTACATATTCACTAACCCAGGTCCCGGCTTGAAAAAATCCTGAATTATACTCTTTTCCTTCCTTTACATAATATAATCTTATTAATCCTTTGTTAATAAAGGAAACGTGCTTACAAGCCTCGCCTTCACGCAACAACAGCTCATTTTTCCTAATAACCTTTGTTTTCAGTTTAGAAATTAGATTTGTAATTTCCTCGTCTGTAAATTCAATGTATTTCAGCAAGTTCTCCTTTATCTTTTGAAGCATTTCATAGTATCTTAATGTATCTAAAAGTTAAGGCTGTCTAACCCTTTATCTATTCATATATTAATTTACAAATTGATAGAAGTGAAGTTGAAACCTACTTTTATTCAGGCCTGGTTGTAAAAGTGCCCTGAATATTTACAATCATCCCTTTATCCTCTTTTAAAATTAGGACGACGGTCATTCTTTCGTACTGTTCCTCTTGTCCTTTGAACCTTATTTTTATAATTCCATTAATTATAGCAATTTTATCAATAAGAATTACCTTTTGTTGCAGCAGTTCAAACAACTGTAACGTAAATTTTGGGTTTGAAACAAAGTCCGACAGAAAGGAATTCTTATTAAAAAGTGTACCTCTTGGAGTCGTAAATAGAAAATCTTCATGAAGATTTTGTTCCATAAACCCCCATATCTTTCTCAATAGATGCTTTAATAAAAGTATTCACATGGGTAACGGCTTCATTAGATTGATCTTGTATACTTTTCATTAATACTTGTTTGATTTTTTTCCCCTCAAAGATTTGAATAATGTAAATTAAGTAGAGTTTGATGCTATGAAAAGCAGTGATTTTTTTTAAACTCTAGGAAGAGGTAGTCAAAATTTTCCCTCAATTTATCCTTCAAAAATAAATGTTTACAGGTATTTGCATTAAGGCCACTTAAAATTAATAGGGCATACCATTTAAAACATATCGCGACCTATCTGTATTTGCTTTTAGCCAACATCGTAAGTCTTAGTTGCAGGGTATTCATGACAATTGAAGCTGGTGTTGTCCCAAAATTTGTAAAAAGAGCATTGGCGGATAATAGTCGGCATTCGCCAATAAAATTATTCCACCATCATATCATCCACTTTATGCGTTTTCAGTTAATTTTTTTTAAACTGAAAATGCTGTATTAAAACTTAGGAAATAACGAGGCGTTCGACAAGAATGATCTATTCCTTCTATTGCATTCTTTAATTTAATGATACCTTATCTACCTGAACTCCATTGCAAGAATAAAATAATTTTTGAACAAAACAGTTGAGTTTGAATAAAAACGGTGCTTTTTAACCACAGTTCTTTTTGTTGAATTGATTTAGTGAATTTGTTTAATGCATCTTTTTATTCCTGTACTAAACTCTCAATCTTTTTTTACCTGTTGATCTTATATCATTGATGATAGCAGGAAAACCGTTGAAAACGGTAAGGCACTTGTTTAATTGGTTTTTGGTCCTCCGTTATAATGCTTCTTTTACTTTCGAAGCAGTTTTACGTCCTTTCATTAGCTTCCAACTATAAACAAATAGTCTTCATTGAGAAATTTTAATAACTGGCTCTTTCTGCTTTTTTAAAAGTTCTAAGCTATTGGTACTTGCATGTATTTAAATTATTTCATTGTTCGTACCATACAACGAGAGTACTTATTAGTTTTCAAACATTGACCTTCACCATGCTAGGAGTACATATAGTTGATGATGGCGATATTAAATTTTTTACAGTATGATTGATGATTTTGACGAGCTTAGGGTTAAAGACTACTATAAAATGCTTTTTCGTTATGCCTACGGTTTTTTAAGGGTTTTTTCAGATGCTGAAGACGCGGTACAGGAGGTTTTATTTAAATATTTGTCATGCAAAAGAGAAGGCATTGAAAATATTAAGGGATACCTTGTGAAAAGTGTGATCAATCAATCTATTGAAATTAGAAACAAAAGAAAAAGGTTTGTTTATAATGATGCTGTAGGGTTGGAGCGAGTGGCGGCTGAAGAAGCAGACACGAATATTAATTCAAGAGAAAGCGCTTCTTATGCTTTAATGATCTTACTAAAAAAGTTAAATGCACGTGAACGTGCCGTATTTATTTTAAAAGAAGGATTTGATTATTCTCACCAAGAAATTGCTGATTTGTTATTGTGTACTGTTGAGCAATCCAGACAACTATTAAGCAGGGGCAAGAGTAAGCTGAGCATAGAACCAAAATTAAAAGTAGGGCCACACAATTCTGTCGATAGAGGTGTTCTTAATAGATATATACATGTAATACGACGCAGGGATACTGAGGCATTAGAAAATTTATTATCAAAGGGTGCATGTCCGAGCGGCTAATGCCAAAGAATGGAGGCTTTAAAAATCCTCGTTCTGATTTATTTAACCAGGTCATTCCATGTTATTGAAAGCTTTGTAAAACTCTTCATTGCAGTCTACTCACTTTTCACACAGCTGGTTTACAACCGTGAATCGCTCTTTTAAGCTGGCTTTCTATGGCCTGTCCGTCAATTAAAGCCCAACTTTCAATTATTTTGCTCTCTTTCAGTTTAGAATCTATACCCCTGGGTAATTATTTCCAATCCAGTTGGTTGTATATCACGCCACATTCCTGTATGTTTCATGATCATTTTAATTTTCAAAATTATTTTATCCCCTTCCGAAACATGATCTTCAATTATAGTTTTATGATCAAAGGAAGTGTTCGTGGCTAAGATCCAATTTTTCAGTCCTTCTTTATTTGCCGGAAATGTATTTGGTAAAGAATTGTCTTTATAGTCAGGATGAATAAAGTCCTCTAGTTTTTCAAAGCTTCTATTATTCCAAATTTGTTCAATGAAATTGTTGATTAAGCTTTCGTTGGGGGAAATCATAGATGAATAATTGTACTTCAACAATTTTACCCTCCTTGAATGTAATATGTTTACACAATAAAAATTTATCATTGGTATTGGCGATGCCTGCCTTAATAATCGCAAAGACATGATCACCATCGCCATACACATGCTGCAGCTCGAACTTTGAAAAATCATAGAATTTTCGAACTTCCGGGTAGAACTCCTCGAACGCGTCCAATCCCCCATTGGTGAATATTGTGTAAAACGTCCAAGAGTGCGACACAACGATGAAAAATAGTAGTAATCCAGCGTGGCTAATAAAAATTCCATGCACAATTTTATTGGGTGCGAGTATAAACAGATTTCTTAAAGTTTGATATCTCATACGATAATAATTTTATCGGTTCTATCTAAATGATCTTTCTCTAAGCTGAATTCGCCCAATGGTACGGAAACCGTTTTTCTGAAAGACAATGCTGCGGTGTATAAGCCCTCAACTATTTGATTATAGGATTGCTGAATTTTAGGGGAAGTTTGTTGAGACAACCAATGATCGATACCAAACCCAATAACAGTCAGATTTTTATAAATAATGGAAGCATTAGTAAATGTAGCTTTTTCATTATTGCTGAAATTTCCATAGATAATAATATGGCCATACGCAGCCATTAAGGGAATAACCGTTGTAACTGTTTCGCCTCCTACTGCATCTAAAAAACCATGAATCCCTGAACCCTTTGTTATCAATTCCAATTTTTGAGGTAATGCCGGATCATCATGTAAAAAAACTGCTTCAACTCCTAAAGAGATGAGCGCTGGTATGTGCCGTGAACCATTTACCAGGGCAATAACTTTAATTCCCTTACTCATTGCTAATTGTATAATTATGCTACTGACAGAAGATGAGGCTGCATTAATTAAAAGGAAATCACCTGCTTTTATCTTCGCTTCTTCTAATAATGCTACGGCGGTAATAGCATTCAACCCAACCTGGGCCGATACTTCAAATGGTATATTCTGATTGATTTTGATTAAATCTTCCTGTTCTACCGCACAATATTCAGCCCACGTATTAAGTGCCCTAAAGGCTACATGATCTCCAACATTAAAATCAACTACCTCTTCACCACATTCTACGATTTTACCTGATCCTTCAAGCCCTGCTATTTGAGGAAAGGTTGCTTTTTTACGGTATACACCTTTTACAAAGAGATAATCAGAAGGATTAACAGGTCTTGCCTTTACTGTAATAAGAACCTGGCTCGCTGATATTTCAGGTTTTTCTACTTCACTTAAATGAACCATTTCCGATAGTTCCCCGGCTTTTTCAAAAACCAATGCTTTCATATTTTATTGTTTTATGCAAAATTAAAAAGGGGTGAAATGGCGCACATATCTACTTTTGCTTATCTTTTATTCTTATATGCCAAACGACCAAACTGGATTAATTAGTGAAATGGTAATGCGTAAGCGGACATTTATTAGTCATAAAGCAACCGGTCCCTTCCATATTCCCTGGAGCCGACAACCTTTAGGAAGATTGTTATTTACAGAAAGTGGCATAATTCATCTACACGTAAAGGGTAAAAGATTAATGATACCCTCCTGGCATTGTGCATGGATACCATCTGAAATGGATCATGAAATCTGGTCAAATTCAAAGAACTTACTGGTGCGTACTATTTTTTTTGAAAGTTCTTTCTGCAAAAATCCGTGCTTTCATCAATTAACTATTTTCAATGGAAGTGAGCTTTTCAGAAATATGATTCGTCATACAGAAAAATGGAATGAGAACAAAGAAGAAAATTCCTATGAACTAAGTTTCACTACAGTCCTTCGCCAGATGATGTCGGAAGAAATGATGAAATCATTTGTTATTTCATTGCACTCTTCTGATCAGCCTGCATTCCAACGTATTTTGGAATACATCCATCAAAACTTCGACGAAAATATTTCTATTAATGTTCTGGCGAGAATGGAACATTATTCAGTACGTACCCTGCAGCGATTGTTTGTTCAACAGGCAGGACTGTCTTTTAGTAGTTACTTAAAAACAACAAGGATACTGAATGCTATTGAGTTGCTTTCAACAACTGAAAAAAGTATTTCAGAAGTAGCGTGGGAAGTGGGTTATAAAAGTGTGCCTACTTTCAGCAATACTTTTAAAGCGATTACCGGCAAGCGTCCTGATCATTTCAGGCAAAGTTAGGTATGGGAAAGTTAATCCCCTTTCTAACTTTTGATAATAGACGCATTATTAAGATTCATAGAGGGAGCCTCTTCCAAGAGATGTGGCGCTCCTTGAGATTAGAGCGAATGGCTGTCGATTTGCTTGTAGGGATGAATACTTCATATATCACAGCCCTTCCATGAAAGTGATATAGTAGAATGATTTTACAGGAGTAATGTTTCGCGCACCAAAATCTTCATCATTAAGAACTTGATTCGGAGAAGTGTTTTAATTCAGTCATTCTATTTACCAAAAGATCATAAAAAATTCTGATTTCTTCCTCAGTATATAACGAGCAATCTTTTGTTATGCTCGTGACAAAATTTAAGATATCTGTAGCGTTACAATTCTCAATTTCATTTGCAATTGTATGAAGACGATATTTTGAAGCAATCATTTTCTTCCACGATATTGGTTATTTCAATAAAAAAGCTGGCCTTTAAACCGGATAAACGGTGACGTGCCATTACATTGTGATAATGTAATGGCTAAGATAACTTTAGGGCTAAGTCATGGAATCCAAAAACCATATTTATCCGTATCTTTCAAAGATATATAGTGGTGGCCATTCTCATTAAGGCCCATTTAAACTTAATTGCGCAAACCACTTCTGGCATTTATAAGTTATTATGTTATTCCAGTTATGTGAGCGACCGGGAAGACTGAGCGAGGAGCCATAACGAGGCTTGAAAAGCAAATCCCTGTTACCAAAAAATCCCTTAAGAAAACGACATTAAAACCTATATATTTTATTATAAGTGTAAGATTCTTGTTTTTTCTCTGCCGGCCTTTTTATATTTTCCAACATACCAGTTAAATATCGTTCCTTATTCTTTCTCTCAAAATCAATAGGAATTTTTTCACGACAATAAGTTAATTTAGCCTTGTCGCCATTTTCCTGGTCAAGCATATAAGTAATAATTGGGTAGTTCTTCGCAACATCCTCGTAACCTTCTTGTCTGCTCAATAAATGTATTTTAAAAGCTTTTCTAATATTGCCTTTATGATGGTATGTAGTGCCATTGGTTTCTCTGGTAAATTCACAGGACTTCCAACCCTTCAGTCTGTTACAACTTCTGATCCAAACAAGTACGGTTTTATTTTACGTGGGTTGGTTAAAACATCCCAGACGGTTTCACTATTTGCATCTATTACAATTGATCTTTCTGTTCTTAAGTTTCGCTCAATTTTCATAAATTGTTTTACAAATATGTCTCGAGTTGGACTTCAAGAAGCGACGGTACACTACTGCAATCCAAAAAGATTTCTGTAATTAGCTGTTATAAAATTCCACCAATGCCGGCACAAGAATCTTTGGAGGTACATCATGCATTTTACCTTTAAGGCTTTTTTTGCGTCCATTTGGTAATATTTCGGCTACTTCCCGCACAGGTTTTCGTAACGTTTCAGGGCTTTTTTCGCTGTCTATAACAATGGTTGGTATGGTTACAGAAGCTACCAGTTCCGTTGGCAAGTTGAAGTCTCCACAAATAGCAGCATCGTAAGGGAGGGAGTTTGCATTGGCTTTCATTTTTGGCCAGTTTGGCGTCAATGATAATATAAACGGAACTATAGCCGGCAATCCGATCAGCTTCGTCAGGTAAAACTTACATGCGTCTCCTTTTTTACCTTCAGCTATCATTTGTTTAAGTTGTTCTTCAGCGTTTGCAGGTCTCCGCCCTTTCTCGTTTCCAACAAACGGAGGTTCAAATAAAGCAAGCCTGGTAACAATTAATCCATGAGCGACTGCCTTTAGAGCAAGTATTGCCCCCGATGATATTGCAAACAAATTAGCTGATCCACCAGCCATATCAATGAGTGCATCAATATCTTCAATTTCGCGTTCAACAGCATATGGATGGGTATCACCACTATCGCCACGGGCACGGCGATCGTATGTAATGACTGTACAATGGTTAGATAATAATGGTACCAGTTTTGGCATGGGGCCAAAATCTTTGCTGCAAAACGCGCCGTCTATAAGGATGACTGCAGGGCCATTACCTGCTTTATTATAGGCTATCGTTGTGCCGTCTTTTGAAATTACTGTATTCATGGTCTGTAGCAATGAATGTGCATATTAGAATTTAATTTCTTTAGGGTTTAGGGAGAAATATATGCAACGGGCTCATATAGTTTGTTTGTGAAAAGAAGTGTGTAATTTATGTCTTCCATTTTCAACATCAGGATGCACATGGATATATTCTTTATCATCTACGCTGACTACTACCACATGAGCTTTTGCACCCAAATAATTATCTAATGTGGACGGATTTATTTCTTTTCCATCTTTTTTTAAAATGCCATCGATCATCACTGGACAGTTGCTAAACTTCTGAAGAGTAAGGGTTAACGTAGCTTTCTGACCTGGAACAGTGGTTTGGGGGTCATACTTAAGTTCCATGAGATATTCTCTGTTTCTCATATCATCATCATTTTGAAAGTGATTATTACCTCTTTGATTTTAGGCTTCTATTAACTGATCTTAGTTTAAATTAATTTACCGGGATTAGTAAGAAACTGCATTTAATTGAGCCAGCTCAACCTTGCACTTTTGTAGCATACAAATTATTAGAATGAGATCAATAAGTATGGGCTTAAAAAAGGAAGCTTCCATTAAAGGAAGCTTCTTGAACTAAACCAACACCTGTAACAAATTAATTTATTCTTTCTGCATTAAAGCCTGCTACTTTCAACACTGATACGATAGTTTTTTCATCTATGTCATCAGATGCAATTGTTAAGGTCTTTTCGGGGGTTTTAATATCCACTTCCCAATTATCTTCACCTGCAGTTTCATTTAGTTTAGGAGTAACTTTGGCCAGACAACCAGCACATTTAATATTTGTTTTAAATTTTAAAGTTTTCATTGAAGCTTAATATTTTATGTTTTAATTTGTTTTGAAGTTTTTTTTTTAATTTATACCAGAAGGTTATAGCCACGATAGCGAGTATCTATTGAACGACTTTATATCCCATTTTTTCAATTTTCTGCACTATAGTTTCGGGGCTAATTTTATCGGGGTCATAATTAACCTTTGCTTTTCCTATTTCAATATTTTCAATTGTAGCGCCATCCTGTTTATTCACTATGTTTTTCACCACTCCAACACAATGAGCACTGCCCATTCCGTTAATCTTTAAGTCAAGTGTTTTCATGATTAATAATTTTATAAAGGCAAAGTTAGAAGCGCTAACAGGGATGATTGTTATACAATTACTCTTATGTTTTATACAATTTTCAACCGATTTCTATTGTCACATCATCATTTAAAGGATAGCTTTGGCAAAGTAATACCACCCCTTCTTCGACTTCATTTTCTGTTAATGCAAAATTTTTAATCATCTTAACCTTACCGGTTGTTACCGTAGCAGCACAGACTCCACAGGTCCCGGATTTGCAGGAATGCCGAAGCGATATGCCATTCTCCAGAGCAGCAGTTAATATTGTTTTACCTGGTGGTACTTCGATCAATTGGCTTTGGTCATAGTAGTGGAATAAGACTTCCTGGGTGGCCTCCGGCAGATTAAGCGGTTCATTTAGCTCATCCTCGACAGAAAATCGCTCGAGGAAAATATTTGTTTCAGGAACCTGTAACGTCTCAAGTGTTTCCTGATAAAGATTTATCAGCCCAGGTGGCCCACAAATGAAGAAATGGGTAGTGGAAAGTTCTTTCGCAGTAGCCTGTTTCAGCAGTTTTTTTGCAATTAACTTGTTTAACCTTCCTTCTATGATGTTGCCGGTTAATAAAGACTTTACTTCGGCAGGTTGCGATAAGGCATGAAATACAGCCATCTGATCCTTATATTGCTGTCCAAATTTTTCTATCGTTTCTGCATAAATTACATCTTCCCAATTTCTGTTCGCATACAATATCGTAAGCTTTGTATCCTTAGCTCGCTTCAATATTGATTTTGCAATGGACCATAAAGGTGTTATTCCACTTCCTCCGGCTAACAAAACAATATGCCTGCTTTGATAACTGTCTTTAGCTGGCACGAAGGAACCGTATGGGCCTTCTATTTCCCATTCATCTATTTGCTCAGCATGGTCTGCAATATAATTACTTATCAAGCCGCCCGGCACCCGTTTTAAAGTGATAGAAGGATAAGGATCTGTATCAGGGGAGGAGGATAAAGAATAGGAGCGTATTAGTTTTTCTCCATTTACTACAAGGGTAACATTGACAAATTGACCAGGATCATACAGAAAAACTGACCCAACCGTGTTGAAGATAATAGTTACAGCATCTTTAGTCTCCCTGGTCACTTCTCGGGTTAACCAGATATACCTGCCCTTCTGCATAATTTTTTTACTTAAATGTTTTTATTGCAAATGCAGCGATTAAGGCTGCAATACCACTTACCACGGCTGCAGAAATAAATGCAGTTTGAAAACCTTGATTCAACGCTGCTACACCCGTTGCCCCTGCCAGTTTTACGGCATCTGTTTTCGCTGCCGACATGGCTACAATGATCGCCAGTCCCAAAGCGGAACCAATTTGATAACTGGTATTAACCAAACCTGAGGCCAGCCCAGTTTCCTCGGGTTTTGCACCGGACATAGAAGCGATGGTGCCGGGAATATAGGCGAGTGACATACCGAGGGCTCCTAACAGGGATGCTGGTAGTACGTTAGCCAGGAAAGAGCCATCAGCTGGAACACTACTAAAAAGAATAAGTGAAGCGGTAAGCGCTAAAAGCCCTGCTATAAGGTTTGCTTTAAACCCAAACTTAGCCACCAGCGTGCCCGTAAAACCGACCATTAGGATCATAATTGTAATAGTCATAGGCAATAGAGCAAGGCCACTATTGAAGGCAGAATAATTTAAAATCTGCTGTAAATAAAGGTTTAGAAAGAACCATAGAGGGATCCATGCGGCGGCAAGTAAAGCCATAACCAGGTTTCCAGGTGAAAGATTAGGTGCCCTAAAAATAGATAAAGGCACCAAAGGTTCTCTTTTCTGCTTTTGGAGTACCAGAAAAATAATAAATAGTACTACGGATAAGCTCAGCAGTCCGATTGTTTGTAGCGATCCCCATCCCGCGCTTTCTGCTGATACTATGGCATATACCATAAGGATAAGCGCTGCAGTGGCAAGAATAGCACTAAGTATATCTACTTTCCCTTTTCTGGTAGCACCTTTAAACAAAAAATTTGGACTTAATATCAGGACGATTAGGCCTAACGGAATATTAATCAAAAAAACCCAGTGCCAGGAGAGCCATTGGGTAATCGCTCCTCCAAGAAAAACACCGGCAGAGCCGCCCGCAGCGGCTGATGCCCCCCAGAACCCTAACGCTTTATTGAGTTCCTTGGGATCCGTAAATTTAGATAATACCAGGGTAAGTGCTGACGGTGCAATGAAGGCAGAGCCTAAACCTTGTAATGCCCTTCCGGTATTTAACGATGCCTCTGACCACGCAATCCCTGCGAGAAGGGATGCTGCAGACAGGATGGCAAATCCCCACATAAATATTTTACGTGCGCCAAACAAATCAGACAAACGACCACCAAGCAGTAAAAATCCGCCAAAGAAGATTACATAGGCATTAAATATCCATTGCAGGCCGCTTTGTGAATAACCCAGATCGGTTTTGATTGCCGGTAATGCAATGCCAATAATGGACGTATCCATAATAACCATAAATTGCGCCATACACAGCAAAAAGAGGGCTGACCAGCGCTTACTATACGGCACTGGTTTTATTGATGATTGTATTGTATCTATAGCCATAAATTTTAATTATTTATAGCTCAAAAATAGAATGGCACCCTTAGTGCGTTCTTATACAATTACCGAAATTTGTTATACAGTTTTGAGATTTAGTTAAAATACCTTTCAGCGGCTTACATATCAGTGGAATACAAATTCCAAAAGGTCTTAAAATACTCCTATTCGAATAAATTCTTTCAACAAGTTTTGATTAATGTAATCATCTTTTTATCAGAATAAGATAATTACAGCTGGTTTCAGAAGTGGAGATATTCAGGTGGACATTGGGTCCGTTTCTTCAACTGAAAAATTGTTCGAACCATCAGGATGTTTTGATTCACTTATTAGTACAACAGGTGCTGCCAAAATGGGAAATTTATCCGAATTAAAAGAAGAAGACTTGATGGTTGATCTACAGGGAAAGCGCGGTGTTATGCCTCCAGTGAATTAAAAGAAAATATTCTATAAAAAAATGATTATGTAATTAACACAAGCTATCTGCAGATAAATAAAAATGCTCTTCATATTCCATTGCCCGTTGATACATTATTCTTTTTTAAGCCAAAGAAATATTCTTATCCAGGTAAACTTCCTGTACCAGTTGCAACAGTGCTATACCTTCGTCAAAAGGTCTCTGAAATGCTTTTCTTCCCAATATAAGGCCTGAACCTCCGGCTCTTTTGTTGACAACCGCAAGCCCTTCTTTCACAAAGCTTTCATTACGGGTATAGCACCATACAATTGTAGCCAAACCCAGTTCATGTGCTTCCTCAAAAGCGTTCGCAATTTCTACCAGTTGCCTCTTCGATTGGGTCGAGCCAAAATAAATGGTAGCTCCAATTGCTGCAGCGCCCATATTCCAGGCGTCCTTTACGGAACCAAATAATACCTGATCGTATTTGGTAGGATAGGAGAGTAGTTCGTTGTGATTAATCTTTACAATAAACGGAATTTTATGTGCATACTTTCTGGATAGCATTGCGAGTCCTCCAAAAGTCGAGGCTACTGCATTGCAGCCTGCTTCTATAGCCAGTTTCACAATATTTCCGGATCAAAATATATGGGGTTTGGAGCAAAAGCGCTACCTGCAGTGTGCTCGATACCCTGATCTATTGGCAGGATGGACAGATAACCTGTGCGTGCCAGTCTTCCAATATTATACAGCATCGACAGGCTGCGTAAAACCTGGTTATTTCTATTGCTGCTAATAAAGATCTCATCCACATGATTCTTATTGGGAGCAAAGAGTTGCTCTTTGGGAATTGTTCTGCTTACATGATCCAACAGGTAGACTGCATCAGAACCAAGTAATTCTATAATTTTAGGGTTTGTTGTTTGAATGGAACTCATAACTATCACGGTTTAATTTAAGGATAATAGATTTAGCAGAGCGTTACAGTCTCAACAAGCCTAAAGACTGCTGCAACTGCACATGCAAAACCTTAATATTATATACTGCCTGCAGATGATTTATTTTTGCCTGGGTTAATGCCAGTTCGGCATCTGTTAATTCCAGTCTTGAACTTAAACCATTTGCAAAACGGTCATTTATCATAGTAAAGTTCAATTCTGCGGCTTCTACTGTTGTTTTTTGAATACTTAATTGTGTATTGGCCTCTTTCCACCTGCTTATAATGGAGGCTAACTCTGCATTAATTTTATCCCGGAGGTCATTCAACCTGATTTTTTCCTGCTGAACTTTAATTTTTTCCTGATTAATCCGAGAGGTAGTGCGGTTGCCGTTATAAATGGGAATGGAAAGCTGCAAGCCCAGAAAAGAAGTGCGGGGCCAGGTATAATTGCCAAATCTCATGTCATCTGCCTGTGCTTGTAATTGGTATTGACCTACTACCGAAATTTCGGGTGAGCGTTCCGCTTTAATGACAGCTAACTGTTTTTGTTCCAGATCAACAGTAAGCTTCTGCATTTTAATGTCATGCCGGTTTAATTCTGCCGTGTTTAAAGCTTCACTTACTCTGTAGAACCCGCTTTGATCCGTTTCAATATTCAGGCTGTCAATTAACTCTATTTCTTCCTCACCATTCAAACCTATCAGTCTTTTTAATTGAATACCGGCTACTTCAATATTGTTCTTTAAGTTAGATATGGACGATCTTACATTCTCTACGGCGATATAACTTCTTAAAGTGTCTACTTTCAGGCTTCTTCCCCGGGCAAACAGTGATCTTGCATCTTCGAGCGCCTTGATATTTCGTAGCAGGCTTTGTTCCTGCAAATTGATTTGGCTATTTAGAAATAGTATATTAAAATAACCTGTCGATACCTGAAGAGCAACCTGACTTTGCAGATCTGTTGTTTTTTCTTTCTGAAATTTTTCATTAATCACCGATGCTTCTGTCTGGCGATACGCACTTTCTTTAAGAACAGGCTGAGTGAAGGATAAAAAACTATTGAAGCCATTTCTTCCTCCCACAGCAACATCCTGCACCGGTTTATTGGAACCTGTAAATGAGCCGGGAAGAAAAATCGTCTGCCGGTCAAAGTAATGCGAGTATGCTGCGCTGGCAGAGATCTCGGGCAGCAGGCGGCTCTTTGTTTCTTTAGTAATTTCTTTGTGTCGAAACTCTTCCAGTGTTTGCACCTGCAGTTCCTTGTTTCCATGTGCAGCCATCGTCAATGCCTCTGCAAGGCTTAAGGCTTTTTTCTGCGCTCGCAGCGTATTGCTGCAAAATAATATCAGCAAAGCCGGCAGTATATTTAAAAATTTCCTCTTCATTTTATTTATTTTACGATTTCACTTCTAAGTGTTCCCGGTTCATGATCTTCTTCGACAGCAGCCTTTTTCAGCTTAGAGCCTGACAAGTAGGAGTAAACAGCCGGTATAATAAACAGGGTTAATATTCCCGCGAAGACTAATCCTCCGGCAATCACAATTCCAAGTGACTGGCGGCTGTTTACAGTCATAGCAATGGGTAATGCGCCAAAAATCATTGCGAGGGAGGTCATCAGGATTGGACGGAAACGTTGTTCAGCAGCATGGACAGCAGCCTCATATTTAGATAGCCCTGTTTTTTTCAAATGATTGGCGAATTCTACTATCAGTATACCGTTTTTGGTAATCAGTCCAACAAGTGTGATAATTCCGATTTGGCTGAAAACATTTAAACTTTGATTAAACCAATACAGGCAAAGAATTGCTCCTGTTACAGCCATGGGCACAGTAAGCATAATGATCAGCGGATCACGCAGGCTTTCAAATTGTGCCGCAAGGATCATATAGATCAGCAGCAGGGCAAGAATGAGGGTAAACGTAATATTTCCCTGGCTTTCTTTATAATCCCTGGACTGACCGGCTAAAGTAGTTTTAAAGTTATCGCCCAACACCTCTTTTTTGATCCGTTCCATTTCCTGTATGCCAGCCGCAAGGCTTACTCCCGGTGCAAGTCCGGCAGATACGGTAGCAGAAGTATATTGGTCATAGCGATAAATGGCAGCCGGGGCTGATGCCTTCATCAGTAGTTACCAGGTTATCCAAAGAGATCATCTGGTCGTTTGCAGAGCGAACGTAAATAGAACTCAGATCGCTCCTGTCGTTCCTGTATTCCCGTTCTACCTGGCCGATCACTTCATATTGCCTGTCGTTATTTAGAAAATAACCATAACGCTGCCCCGAGAAAGACAGCTGTAATGCCCGGGCAACCTCCTGTATAGACACACCCATCAATGCCGCTTTTTGCCGGTCGATATTTATTTTCAGTTCCGGTTTATTGATTTTAAGGTCGGCATCTACAAACATAAGCTTCTTGCTTTGCCGTGCCGCAGCTAAGAACTTTGGAAGCACCTGAGCCAGGCTATCGAGGTTTGGAGTCTGCAGCACATACTGCACGGGCATACCACCGCCATACCGCGTACCAATGGTAGGTGGCAGATAAGGAAATAAAAGAAAGTTTCTGAACCTGCCGGATGCCATTCCATATTGGTTGTACAGATCCTGGACCGTAGCTTTTCTTTGTTTAGGATCTGTAAGGTAAATGCTCTGCACAGCTATATTCACAGGAGCCGGCGAGGGAATGAAAGAAATAGCCACCATAGAATAGGTTTGATATAACCCATCGGAAGAGTCATTCACATACTTACCTACTTCTGTCATGTGCTTTTTCATATAATCAAAGGAAACGCCCTCAGGTGCAATAGCTATCAGACTCATGTTTGAACGGTCTTCTACAGGCGCCAGTTCGGAAGGTAAGTTTTCACCAACAAAATAAATGAGGCTGGCAGTGACTGCTAAAAACACCCATGCTAACCAGCGCTGTTTCATAAATGCATTTAATAAATATGCATACCCGTTATTGAGGCGAATGAAAAAAGGTTCAGTAGCGCGATATAACCAATTGGGTTTGTCTTTCTTTTTTAATAAGAAGGCGCTCAACATAGGAGAAAGAGTCAATGCTACAAAAGCTGATACTAACACGGAACCTGAAACAACGATAGCAAATTCTTTGAATAACTGTCCGCTGATGCCTCCCATAAAAATGATCGGCATAAATACAGCGGCAAGCGTAATGGTAGTAGAAATGACGGCGAAATATATTTCTTTAGAGCCATTGAAGGCTGCCTGTATTGGCGTCATGCCTTCTTCTATTTTTTTATAAATATTTTCCAACACCACAATGGCATCGTCTACAACCAGGCCTATAGCAAGTACCAGTCCCAGAAGAGTTAAAACGTTGATAGAAAATCCCGCTAGGTACATAATAAAAAAAGAAGAAAGAATAGAGACAGGAATTGCCAGTACGGGTATAATCGTTGACCGCCAGTCTCTCAGGAACAGGAAGATGATAAGTACCACTAACCCGAAAGCTATAAAAAGCGTTTCTTCGACTTCTTTAATAGATTCCCGTACAGGTTTTGTAAAATCAAAACCTACGATTAAACGGTATTCTTTTGGGACTTCTTTACGCAACTGATTCAGTCGTCTGTAAAATTCATCTACCACTTCAATCGCATTAGCTCCACGCTGTATCTGGATAGCGATACCCACCCCAATCCGGTTTAAGTTGCCGGTTTCATTTATAATCGCATTTCTTTCATTCAGTTCTCCTAATTCGGCAGATCCAACATCTTTAAGGCGTATCACAGCATTACCTGTCTGTTTAATGATCATTTCATTAAAATCCTTTTCCGTACTTAACCGGCCAAGTGTACGTACGCTTAGTTCATTGTTGTTTCCTTCTATTCGTCCTGAAGGCAAATCGATGTTTTCTCTCAGCAAAGCCTGCCGGATATCTTCGGGTGTTAGCTGATAAGCAGCAAGTTTAAGCGGCACAAAGTGCAGACGCATGGCATATTTATGCTCTCCGACAATTGCAATGTTGTTAATGCCGGGAATAGATTGCATCCTGTCTTTAATAACTGTTGATGCCAGATGGCTTACCTCTTTTATATCTTTGGTATCGCTTTCTACTTCGAGGAAGGCTACCAGGTTATCAGGTGAGGAAGCCTTTTCCACAATTGGCGGATCCACATCTGCCGGAAGCTGGTTCTTTGACTTTGCAACTTTATCCCGTACGTCATTCAATGCATCTTCCAGATCAATACCACGGTTAAATTCCACTGATATAACACTAACCTGCTCTCTTGACTCGGAAGAAATGGTTCTGACTCCGTTGGCTTCTGCAATGGATTCTTCCATTGGCTTAGTGATTTTAGAGGTAATGACATCAGGACTTGCACCCGGATAAAAGGTAACAACTGAGATCACAGGCGGTTCTGTTAATGGAAATTCACGGACGCCCAAATATTTCCATCCAACTATTCCCATCAGGACGATGATGACCGAAAATACCCCTGCCAATACAGGCTTTTTTATACTTAATGATGATAAACTCATGATTTTGAAATTTGAAAATGTATTACTTGGTTGCCAAAGCCTGTACCGGCATACCATCATTTATGCGAAGGATATTAGATATAATAACACTATCACCGTTATTTAAACCGGAGGTAATAACAGCGTCTGTTTCAGTTCTGTTTCCAATGCTGACCGGGGTAGATGTGGCAGCACCTTTTTTAATTATAAAAACGCTTGATCCCCCGCTGCCAGGTATCAGTGCTTCTGTTGGCAACTTCATACCTTTTGCATCTTTACCAACTGTAGCGAAATAAATTTTGGCAGATAAGCCAGCCATGAACTTTTGGCCGGGATTATTGGCTATTGCCTGCACCTGTAAAGTTCTGCTCTGAGCATTTATTCCAGGTTCTGTAGCTTTTATGGTAGCTGAATATTTCTGACTGGACAATTCAGTAGTAAAGCTCATCTTTTTACCTGCTTTTACCAATGGCAGGTACTTTTCCGGAACAGAAAAATTAATTTTAATAGTGCGCTGATCCTGTAAGCTCACTAACTCTGTTCCCGGTGATACAAAAGAGCCGGTAACTACTTTTGAAATGCCTATCTTCCCCGAAAAAGGCGCTTTTATCTCCGTTTTATTCAGTTCCACCTGCAGCAAATCTTCCTGAGCTTCCAGGGATTGTAATTTCATGGCTGCCTCATCGTATTCCTGCTGCTTAACTGTTTCCGTTTTGAGCAGGCTGCTTAACCGTTGTTCATTGAGGCGGGCTAATTTCAGTTCTGCGTTCAACTCCTTTATGCGGGCTTTCAGGTCAGCATCATTCAGCTTGTAGAGCAATTGTCCTTTACTGACATATCCACCATCATTAAAAGTAACCCGAACAATTTTTTGAGGTATTTCGCTAACGATGGCAACTTCCTGGTAGGGGAGCATAGTACCCACTACGACTTCTTGCTGGTCAAAATTTTCTTCCCGGACAACGACAATATCTACCGGTAACTTACTTGCATCTGCAGCAGATGAAGCTGCCTCTTTTTGTGTTTTTGCCGTATTGCTATCACAGGAAATAAGAAAAAGACTAAGCAGGGAATGTAAGAGTACAGCCTTGAGTATAGTTAAACCTCGTAACATAATTTATGTGATTGTTTGTGGAACAAATAGTTCTTGTTTTGAACCATTACAAAGGTAGATGCATGTACTGCCGTAGGTTTTATACTATTACAGGTAAGAGTTATACAATTTTAAACTGCAGGTGATTTGATTAGGGATAAGTATGCGGGAGTTACTTTTAAATAAAAATGCCGGGCTTAAAGCCAGGCATAGAACATCATATTGCAAGGAAGCGTCATTAATTAAAGCATAATTGAAAGGGCATATAAGAGAAGACAGCCGTTTTATACTTAGCCAGCAGATTCAGTAATGCGAGCTGCTCCAGGAGGCACTATGATGAACAATTACCACTACTGCAAACCATTCCCGGTATTAAACAACACCCGCCATGGAAATAATATCGGAAACAGTGGCTATATGCAAGCCTTTGAAAGCAGCAGCAAAATGCCGAAGGGGCCGGGCTTGGGTAAAGATGAAAGTACAGCAAATTTTGTTCTTCCAATTGCGGCAGACCTTTCTGTGATTAATTTGTTGAGCTGAAAAGGAGTAATTATTGATTAACCTTCTTTAAAAACCGTCCTCGAAAATATTTGAATGAAGGACTGGTTTTAAGCAGCGGTGCCGTTTTAGTTTGAATTATTTCCAACACATCTTTGGATTCCCGGTAAGCAGTAAAGTTTTCTTCGTTGTCGAACTCGATATACATAAAATAATTGTTCTCGTCTTCGGGATTGCTAAACCATTGGCATTTCCAGCGTCCCAAAGTTGAATACTCGCTAACGGAAACCGGAAACCGGAAAGGAATTGATTCCATTTATAAAGCTTTTGTATAAGTGGGCAGAAAAACAAATGGCAAAACAGAAAGAGTATTAAGTGAAGAATATAGAACGTGTGTAGGTAAAGTTTGAATAGTAAAGCTTTATTTTACTGACTTAATTTGTATGAAATGTATCGTTTGTGCTTGTGTTTATTGCAACCCTTCAACATTGTCTACCGCACCAACTTCGAACTTAATTTGCGTCATTTTGTTAAGCAATCTTTCTGAAACTTCCGGTGTTTGCCGCCCCACCTACTTAGTTGTTCTAAAACCGGCAACAGCAACTTAGCCATATCAGTGAGTTCATACTCAACTCTTGGCGGCACTTCGGCATAAACCGTTCTATTGACCAGGCCATCCTTTTCCAGTGCTCGCAATTGCAAGGTTAGCATTCGTTCCGTGATATAAGAAAAACTCTTTTTTTAAATCAGTAAACCTGGATTTTCCTTTTTCAAGTTTGGTCAAGATAGGCAGTTTCCATCGGCCTCCGATTTTGTGAACCGCATAGGTAAGGTCGCAATTGATAATACATTGTTCATTGCGGGTGTAGGTAGAGTTTTCCTTTCGTGTTGCCATTACTTACATATTTGATAGTACCGTACAATTAGTTGTGCAGACTACAAAATTAGTGACAACCTTCTACTTTTGAAAACCATTAGTTGATCAATCAAAAGAATTAAAATCATGGAATTGTATTTAAAAGAAAAAACAGCAATAGTATCCGGTGCAAACCAGGGAATTGGACGAGCCATCGCAAAAGAATTAGCCATAGAAGGCGTGCGGGTTCTCGCTGTTGGCAGAAACAAGCATTTGTTACGTTCTCTTGCAGAGGAAGTGGAAGCAGCTGGTGGCGTGACGCCATTGGAGATGGTACAGGATCTGGCAGCAGCGGATAGTTCCGTTGAAATTGCAAAAGCAGCCTTGTCCGAATTTGGAAAAGTGGACATTCTTATTAATAATGCAGGCCGTAGCCAGCCGCTTGATGTTATCGACTCAGAGGAGAAATGGACGAGACTATGACGTTGGAGTTTGAACGTCCCAGGCAGCTAACGCAAGCGCTATTGCCTGAATTTATCAAACGAAGGCAGGGAGTTATTCTAAACACCATCAGTACATACGAGCTAAAAACAATCAATGCTTCTGCGATTGCTAAAACGGCTTTAGTGGCCTGGTCCAAACAGCTTTCCGGACAAGTAGGACGACATGGCATTAGAGTCAATTGTATTCAGCCTGGTCTTATTGATACAGAGAACACGCCCCGGATTTTTAATAATGAACAGCGGAAAACGTTTGCCGAACGTGAAATAGCATTGGGTGATTTTGGAGAGCCACATGATATGGCGAATATGGCGGTTTCCCTTGTATCTCCACGTGCCCGCTATGTCACTGGCACCGTTACTGTTGTAGACGGCGGCATGCGATATTATCCTTTCTAAGGAATTTATGATATACGCCTTAGCATTTGACATTATTTGAAAGCAAGTTCATACCCTGTAAACAAGATATCTTATACTCGTTTACAGGGTATGTTGCCCTAGCTTTAAGAGATTGACAGTCAATACACCGTCAATTCTATTAAAAAATTAAAAAAGGCTAAGTAGGGAATGTAAGAGTACAGCTTCGACTACAAAGGATACTTTTGCTGTAATTGCAAATACCTCGTTCATTATCCGCGAATGCAGCTTGCCACTTTCTTCCGATGCTCGAGAAATAATTATATCAACCTGTGCTTTTGCAATGGCAGAAAGGTTGGTTCTTGTTGGATTGAGCGTAACGGTTATCAATAAATCCAACCATTCTAATGGATATGTATTTTGAGTATTGCCCATATCAGTTAACCAATTATTAAGGAGACTTGTAAAGAACTTAACTACCAAGTAATCCGACAAAGTCACTCAAACTCTGAGCTGCAAAAGGAATACTGGAAAAGACTTACAAAGTTTTTAATAAAAGCCTTCTAATTACAATCAATATGAAAGTTTTTGGCCTTGCCAACCAGTAGCGCAAAGAAATTGTTCCCAGCTGAGGCTATTTGGGTTTATTTGGCGGCTCCATAGCAGGTCGCGATCTTTCCTGAAATAGTCATATTCAACTGCGTACTCTGCCATACCCAAAATCTCACGCAGCAAAATCTCATTTGAACTAAATTCCGGAAAATGATGAATCAGACCCTCCCGCGTGAATGCGGAGCTGTATACAGCCTTCTTGCCTGTGACTCGGATGAAAGTATCGACCATTTCTTGCGGGGAGATGATATCGCCTATTACTGGCAAAGACTTACCAGCATACTGACTTGGATTCGAAAAAATTTCAAAAACAGCTGGCCCTGTGGCAGTAAGGGGATCAACAAATGGCGCACGGAAATTTTTCGGTAAATAAATCGGAAATACAAGCGTATCGCCCTTCATATCAGGCGGATAAAATTCAATTAGATTGGTGTAAAAGAAAGCCATATAAATAAACGAGCTTGTGACTGGTAGTGTACGAATATATTGTTCTATTTTGGCCTTGTCTGTAAAATGGGGAGCAAACTTTTTTCCTTCCGTAATTTTATCTACATTTTCTAAACTGCTAAATATAATATGCCGTACTCCTGCTTCAATCGCAGCATCCGCCAACTGTTTACCCAACTCCATCTCATGAGTTGCTGGCGGGACAATGCTTGGTGTCATCAGGAAAACACCTTTCGAGCCACGAAATGCTTCCACGAAGTCTTTTTTATATCCGATATCAAGTGGCAAACTCACAAGTTCGGCCCCTTGTTCGGCCAAACCAATCGCCTCAGATGAATCAATGCGGCGAGTGACACCGCGTACACGATAACGCCCGCTCTGTAACAGAGTGCGTGCAGCACTACGCCCTTGCTTACCCAAAACGCCAACGATAGTAATGAGTGGTTTATGCTTTTGAGTCATTGTCTCAGGTTCTTTAAAATTGAAAGCCATGTTTTCTATTGTTTAAATGTTTTTAACTATAAATTTTATAGTTGCAAAACTATTTATAGCTGGTTACATTTGCAATAACTATCCAAATGGATAGCTGAAGTGTAAATCGAAATTTATGAAAACAGAATGCCGAAGCGATTACATAAGGGTAAACGGTAAATTGTATCCTTGTACTGTGAGTTTGGTTATGGATTTAATTGGCGGAAAATGGAAAACCGTGATTCTTTACCATTTGAAAGATTCAAACAAACGTTACAGCGAACTAAGAAATGAAATGCCTTCAGTTACCGAAAGAACATTGAGTTTGCAGTTGAAACAATTGGAAAAAGACGGTTTAGTTTATAGAAAAGTCTATGGCAAAAAACCGCCCATTAAAGTTATTTATGGTTTAACCGACTTTGCTAAGTCGTTTATTCCTGTGCTGGATGCAATTACAGAGTGTGGGAATGAGATAGTTTCAGAAAAAGGCGAATTTGTTACGGCTTCTCTTTAAAATGGCTAAGAACCCTCGATACTGCTGCAGGTCCGGGATTTTATGACGGTCTGCAATCTATTATTCAAATCACTGTCTGCATATATCTTATCTGCATATATCTTACAATTGCTCATATAGTCAAAGGCAGGCCTTGCAGCTGTTAAATCATTTTC
>JAABUT010001567.1_pt1 | contig 25610 bp, 25 predicted proteins | sample 5559281 | NCBI WGS metagenome assembly JAABUT01 (sample SAMN10711880, study PRJNA513359) | rock metagenome | isolation source: Antarctica rocks | place: Antarctica: Victoria Land, Ricker Hills nord | collected 2016-01-04
CCCAATACTGTTCACTTTGCAATCCGAATGGCGGCATTGAAGTCAACGCGCGTGGTCGGCTGTGGCGTGCGTGGGCGCAGCGGATAGCCGCTCATCTTGCGCTTGACCCCGCGCGGCACTTGCCTGCCTCTGGAACTCGCCACGCGCTCCTCCAGGATCTCGTCCAGCACGTCCTCATGCAGGGCGAGCCTGTCCCGAGGGGGGAAAAGCCGCAAGCAGCGGCAGCTTGCGGCGAACCACGCGCACAGCGTGCAGGAACGACAGCCGATCTGGGTCTTCGTCGGCCCGCAGAGCCGCCTCGTGCATGAGCCCGCGCACGGCGAAATGCGCCAGCAGCAGGCCCCAGAACTCCTGGCGCACCAGGTCCGGGGTTTTGCTGCGCAGCACGACCCGCGCCCCGCGCAGCTGCGTTTTCAGCTCGGCCAGCGCGCCCTCGATTTCCCAGCGCTCGTGGTAGAGCGCGGCCAGGTCAGCGGCCGGCGCCTGCGCCGGGTCCCCGATCGTGGTCACCAGCCGATACAGCGGCTCGGCGTCGGCCACACCCTCCAGCCGGTATTCGACCACGCGCACCTGGATGCCGTTGGTCGCGTGCCGCCGGTCCTTCTCGCTCGGGTAGACCACGGACAGGTAAGATCCGTCTTCCAGCACCGTTGCGCGCGGCAGGCGCAGGTTGCTCTTCACCCGCCACAGCAGGTCGGCACCGGTGGCGACCCCGGCCTGCCACAGCGCGTGCCCAAAGAACTGCCGATCCGCCAAGCACAGCATGCCCGGCTGGAGGGCCGGCACCACATCATGGGCCAGCGTCGTCTCGCTGTCCGCATAACGGCCCAGTTTGGCGCCGAACAGCACGTGCGTGCCGTTCTCCACCAGCACCACGAAGCGGAGCTGCGGGAACGCGCTCTCGCCGCGGCTGGCACCCGGATAGCCGAAAGCGATGCCGTTCTCGGCCGTGTCGGCAACATCCAGGCTGGACCCGTCCAGGCTCACCAGCCGCCACGCCCGATACCACGCCCCCTTGGTGGCGCGCGTCGCCACCGGCTGCACGACCTGCTCATAAAGCCGACGCAACGGCATCTCGCCGAGGCGGCTACGCGCCTGCGAGATGCCGCTCTTGCCCGCGACCTTGACCGCATCGGCGCCCCACAGCCAGCGCAGGCCTTCCAGCAGGCAGCGCAGCACCTCGCGGGTGCTGGACCCCATGTACAGCGCCATGGCAATGGCGTAGTACACCATCACCTGCGCCGGCAAATCGCGCTCGCGCTCGCTCGCCTTGCGAGTCTCAACCAGGACCTGCCGCACCCGGTCGGGTGGGAACGTCTTGGCGATCACGCCGAGGCTGATGTGGTCGCTGACACGAACGCCAGCCGGAAGGCCGGCAGGAACACCCGCCATCACTGTCGATCCCAGATAACCCGACCAGTGATATAGGATACCTGAACGTCTAAATGAACTGTATTGCCGCTAACCCGGATGATTCATCAGGGTGGTCCCGGAGCTTTGGCCGCGTGACGATGGTATAACCGGAAGCTATGGACACATAGTTCGCTGTCGGCCCCGGTTGGGTCCGATTGCGTAGGCCGGGTAGCTGCTGAGCGTTGGGGTTGATCGGATTGAGCGAGTTTGGGGTACTGCGCCCCGTGCCTCATATGCTGAGGCGAGGCATGCGCGTCAGCAGCAAGGCGAACAGTGCCTGGTCCGGTGTCGCCTGCGGCAGGTGCAGGCGAACCTGGGTCTTCAGCAACTCGATGCGCACCGCCGACTTGATCAGACGCAGGCGAAGCGTGTCGAATTGCGCCACTCGCCACTGCGAATGGCGCGGCATCAGCCTGCGCAGGTTCCACATCAGCCAGTAGGCGCCGGGGTCGAAGTCATACCTGACCGTGCCGCCGGAGGTTCCAGCCGCACCGCCGCCCCATTTGAAGGGGCTGCCTCGGCCCGGCGTGTAGGTGGCCGGGTTGTCGTTGTTCCAGGTTGCGAAGCTGTCCGCAGCGACGGCGCCATTCGCGTTCAAGCCGTCCTCGAACGCGACGTTGTTGAGTTCGTCCGGCGACAGGGCTTGCGGCAGCGGCATCCGGCACTCCTTCCCGGGTGGTCGCGGGTGGATGACTTCTACAAAACGTGCCCCCGGGAGCAACCGCCTGCTGCTTGGATTTAACCTTTCTCGACAATGATTTGTAAGCTGGCGCTGGGTGAGGGTTAGCGCGGGACGCCCAGGGCCAACGCCAGCCGGTCCCAATCGGCAACGGTGCCGGGAAGGCCGAAGCGCAGCCGCGTCGGTGCGTCGGCGAAGCTGCGGACCAGGATGCCGGCCTGGCCCAGCCGGCTGGCCCACCCCGCGGCGTCCGGCGTATCTGCAAGACGGAACAGCACGGTGCCGCCGACGACCGTCATTCCGGCGCGTTGCAGCAAGCCGTCCAATGCCGCGGCGTCCACGCGGAGCCTACGTCCGGCATCGTCCCGCCACGTCGTGTCCGCCAGGGCGGCGGCGCCGATCTGCAGTGCCGGGCCGCTGACGGCCCAAGGCCCAAGGGCCGCCCGGACGCGCCCGGCCAACGCCGGCTCGGCAAGGGCAAAGCCCAGGCGCAAGCCGGCCAGGCCATAGGCCTTGCCGAAGGAGCGCAGCACGACAACGCCGGGCAACGGCAGGTGCGGCGCCAGGCTGTCCTGCGGCTCGAAATCGGCGAACGCCTCGTCCACGACGAGCAGCGGGCGCCGTGCGGCAAGGTCCAGGAGGTCCCGGCCGGTGATGCGCCGGCCATCGGGATTGTTGGGGTTGCATAGAACGAGCGCCCCTTCTCCCTCTCCCTCCGGGAGAGGGCCGGGGTGAGGGAGGCCGCAAGAACTACCTCTTGCCCAGGTCGGACCGGCTCCCGGCAGGTAAGAGCCGCGCTCGCTGCTTCCCTCACCCCAACCCTTTCCCGGAGGGAGAGGGAGAGGGAACACCTCGGCGCCGGCGTTGCGCCAGGCTGCCGCGTGTTCGGCATAGGTAGGCTCCAGCACCGTCACCCTCCGCTGCGGCAGCAGCAGCGGCAGCAGGCTGATGAGCGCCTGCGTTCCCGGTGCGGCGACCACCATCGCCGGGTCGGCCATGCCGTAGGCCGCCGCAGCGGCTACCTGAAGCGCGTCCAGCGCCTCCGGCTCCGGCAGCCGCGTAAATGCTTCGGAGGGCAGCGGCGGCACCGGGTAAGGCACCGGATTTATGCCGGTGGACAAGTCCAGGAACGGCTGCGGCGCATCCGGGAACCGCTGCCGCGCCGCGAGCAGTCGTCCACCATGTTCGATCCCGGGTGCGCCCCCGGGTCCGTGATGGTGTAACGCTGCAGCGATGCTTAATTTCATCTCGTTCCCCGGCCTTGTCGCGGCGGCACTGCTGCTGGAGGCCGCTGCCGGATATCCCGGTCCGCTGTTCCGCGCCATACGCCATCCCGTGGTCTGGGCCGGCGCATTGATTGGTTGGCTGGACCGCACCCTGAACCAGGACGGCCTGCCCCTGGCCGACCGGCGCAGCCGCGGGGCGTTGGCCGTTGCCGTCCTGCTGGCGGCCAGCGCCGGACCGGCATGGGCGACGCAGAAGATGCTGCCCTGGCCGCTGCTGGTCGTCCTTGCCGCCACGCTGCCGGCGCAGCGCAGCCTCCATGCCTACGTCGCCGCGGTCGGGGACGCGCTGCGCGATGGCGGACTGCCTGCCGGACGCCGCGCCGTCGCCCACATCGTCGGCCGCAACCCGGACACGCTGGACGAGGCCGCGGTGCTCCGCGCCGCCATCGAAAGCCTGGCCGAAAACTTCTCCGACGGCGTTGTCGCGCCAGCCGTGTGGGGCCTGGTGGCTGGCTTGCCGGGCATGGCGGCCTACAAGGCGGTCAACACCGCCGACAGCATGATCGGGCACCTGACGCCCCGGCATCGCGCCTTCGGCTGGGCGGCGGCGCGGCTGGACGACCTGGTGAACCTGCCGGCGTCCCGCCTGTCTGTCCTATGGCTCGTGCTGGCAGCCGCGGTGCATCGCGGCGCCTCGCCGGGCGCGGCGTTGCGTGCGGTCAGGCGCGATGCACGGCAGCACCGTTCCCCCAACGCCGGCTGGCCGGAAGCGGCGATGGCCGGGGCGCTCGGCCTGCGGCTGGCCGGGCCGCGCACCTACGGCACAGTGACCGTTGCCGACGCCTGGATGGGCGATGGCCGGGCCGAGGCGACCCTTGACGACCTGCGCCGCGCGCTGGCGCTGTATCGCACGGCCTGCGCGCTGCAGGTTGGCGGGGTCCTGCTGCTATGGGCCGCCGTCAGCGTGCGAGGCTAAGCAGGCGGTCCACGTCCACATACGCCTCCAGGTGCGCGGCCAGGGCGTCCAACGCCGCCTCGACGGATGCGTCGTGGCTGTGCCCGGCGGGACTGGCGCCCAGGCGGCGCAGCCAGGCGCCGCGCTGGGCATCATCCGTGAATAGGCCGTGAATGTAGGTGCCCTGCACCAGCCCATCCCCGCTGCACGCCCCATCGGGCCGCCCGTCCGCGTGGCGCAGCAGCGGGGCCGACGTCGCCGGGCCAGACGTGCAGCCGATGTGCATCTCATATCCGCGGAACGGCACGCCATCGGCGCAGGCAGTCCCGGCAGCCTCCGACAGCCGCTTCTCCCCGGTCAGCACCGTCGCCACGTCCAGCAGTGCCAGGCCCGGCACCGTGCCTGCCGGACCTTCGATCCCGCCGGGGTCCTCGATCCGCGTGCCGAGCATCTGGTAGCCGCCGCACACCCCCAGCACCCGCCCGCCCCGGCGCCGGTGCGCCACCAGGTCGCCGTCCCAGCCGGCGGCGCGGAAGGCCAGCAGGTCGGCGACCGTTGCTTTGGAGCCGGGCAGCAGCACCAGCTCGCACACCGGCAGCGGCTGGCCCGGCTGCACCATCAGCACTTGGACTCCAGGTTCGGCCAGCAGCGGGTCGAGGTCGTCGAAGTTGCTGATTCTCGGCAGCACGGGGACGGCGATGCGCAGCGTGGCGCCGGGCCGGTGAGGCGCTTGGCCCAAGTCCGCCGCGTCCTCCGCCGGTAGCCGCGCGGCGCCGGGGAAGTGCGGCACCAGGCCCAGCGGCGCCCAGCCGGTGCGGGCGGCGATCAGCGCCATCCCCGCGTCGAACAGCGTGGGATCGCCGCGCATCCGGTTGACGATGAAGCCGCGCACCATGGCGGCATCTGCCGGGTCCAGGACGGCATGGGTGCCGACTAGGCTGGCAATGACGCCGCCGCGGTCTATGTCGCCGACCACCACGACCGGCGTTCCGGTGGCGCGGGCGAAGCCCATGTTGGCGATATCGCCGGCGCGCAGGTTGACCTCGGACGCGCTGCCGGCGCCCTCCACGAGCACAATGTCGGCCTCCGCCTGCATCCGGGCGAAGCTGTCCAGCACATGCGGCATCAGCCCGGGCTTCATGGCCTGATACTCGCGGGCGCGGGCCGTCGCGTGGATGCGGCCTTGCACGACCACTTGCGAGCCTGTCTCGCTCTGCGGCTTCAGCAGCACGGGGTTCATGTGGACCGACGGCGTTACCCCGGCGGCGCGGGCCTGCAACGCCTGGGCGCGGCCGATCTCGCCGCCACCGGGGGTGACGGCGGCGTTGTTGCTCATGTTCTGTGGCTTGAACGGGCGGACGCGCAGGCCGCGGCACAGGCAAGCCCGCGCCAGCCCGGCCACCAGCAGCGACTTGCCGACGCTAGAGCCGGTGCCTTGCAGCATGATGGCGCGGGTGGGGGTGCTGCCGGCTATTGTTGCGGCCCCGCCCCGAACAGCCCGGCGAGCGGCACGGCGGCGCCGGGCAGGATTGCCACGTCCAGCACCGCGTCAGGCCCGGCGGGCTGGACGGACTGCCAGCGGCGCTCCGCGGGCAGGGGGTCGCGGTGGATCAGGACCTCCTGGGCGTCCAGGTCAACCAGCCAGTATTCGGGGATGCCGTGCGCGGCATACAGCGGCGCCTTGACGTCCCGGTCCCGGGCCAGCGTGGAGTCGGATACCTCGACCAGCAGGAACACGTCCGCCGGGCCGGGCAGGGCGGCCTTGTAACGGCTCGCAGGCGGGCGGAGCAGCGCCAGGTCCGGCTGTGGCTCCGAGCGGGGCGGTAAACGTACTGGTCCTTGCACCGACACCACCGCCCGCGTGCCCACGGCGTTCCGCAGCAATTGATCCAACAGCAACACGGTAACGAAGTGCGGGGCGCCGATAGGTGACATGGTGACGACGACCCCCTCGATCAGCTCCGTGCGCTCGTCGGCGGACAGGATGCCGGCCTCGGTCATGCGGTGGTAGTCGTCCACCGTGAAGGCATGCACCGCCTCCAAAATCGAGGGCGCCAGAAGGGCTGCGTCGCCGTCGGCCATCACATCATTTCCTGCATCAGCCAACCCATCCATACCGGCACCGTGCCGGCGGGGGCAAGGGACTGCTCAGAACTCGATCCCCTCCTGCGCCTTCACCCCAGCCGCGAAGTGGTGCTTTATCAGCGTCATCTCCGTCACTAGGTCCGCGGCCTCGATCAGCGCCGGGCGGGCATTGCGGCCGGTGATGACGACGTGCAGGGCAGGGGGGCGGGCGGCCAGGGCGTCGAGCACCTCCCGCTCCGGCAAGTAGTCGTAGCGCAGCGCGATGTTCAGCTCGTCCAGCAGCAGCAGCGACAGGCCGGGCTGGTGCATCAGCTCCACCGCCTTGTCCCAGGCTCGGCGGCAGGCCGCCACGTCGCGCGCCCGGTCCTGGGTGTCCCAGGTGAAGCCCTCGCCCATCGTGTGCCACTCCACCAGGTCGGTGAAGCGGTCCAGCGCCCCGCGTTCCCCGGTGGACCAGGCGCCCTTGATGAACTGCACCACCCCAGCCCGGCGACCGCGGCCGACCATGCGCAGCAGCAGGCCGAAGGCGGCGGTGCTCTTGCCCTTGCCCGGCCCGGTGTGGACCATCAGCAGGCCCTTCTCGATGGTCTTGGACGCGACCTCCGCATCCTGGACGGCCTTGCGCTTGGCCATCTTGGCGGCGTGGCGGGCCTCGTCATCGCTCATCACAGGGTTCCCTTCACGGCCATGGGCAATCCGGCCACCACCAGCACCACCCGGTCCGCCCGGGCCGCAACCTGCTGGTGCAGCCGTCCGGCCTCGTCGCGGAAGGCGCGGGCGATGGCATTGCCGGGGACGATGCCAAAACCGACTTCGTTGGACACCAGCACGGTCGGCGCAGTACGCCCGTTCAGCGCCTGCAGCAGTGCCGCCGCTGCCGCCGGACGGTAATGGTCGCCTAGCATCAGGTTGCTCAGCCACAGCGTCAGGCAATCCACCAGCACCGACGCCGCTCCGGCCGCCGCCAGGGCCGCCGGCATCTCGACCGGCGCCTCCACCGTCCGCCAGCCCGGCACCCGTTCCTCCCGATGCTGCGCGATGCGCACCCGCATCTCGGCGTCGAACGCCTGGGCGGTGGCGATGTAGGTCCAGGGGCCAGGCGCTGTGGTCACCAGCGCCTCGGCATACCGGCTCTTGCCAGACCGGGCGCCCCCGAGCACGAATGTCAGCACATCGGATTCCATTGACAGGCCAAGCCCAGCGACATACTGCACCCTTGATGGTTCCGCTACCCAAGCCCCAGCCGGGGCAGCAGGCGGCGGATTAAAAGGGAACGCGGTAGGGACTCCACCCCCGGATGCCGCGGCTGCCCCCGCAACTGTAAGCGGTGAGCCGTCTGTCACATGCCACTGGGATGTCCCGGGAAGGCTGGCGGGCGTCGTAGAGGCAAAATAGCCTCTGGAACCGTGAGCCAGGAGACCTGCCATCAGGCGAAAGGCTGCGTTGCCGGGCGGGGTGCCTCGGCGGCGGCGATGCGGCTAGCATCGTCCCAGGGGGCATCCGCTCCAGGGGCGCCCGGCACCCGTGTGTGACCCGCACGGCCGGAGGCTTGACCACGTTGACCTACCCTATCCTGCACATCTGCACCACCTGCCGCGCCGGCATGCCGCTGGAACCGGGCCAGACCCCGCCGGGCCAGCATATGCACGATGCCGTGGCGGCGCTGCTGGCCGCGGCCCCTGCCAGCCTGGAACTGCGCGCGGTGACATGCCTGTCGTCGTGCGGCGACGGCTGCGCTGCGGCAATCAGCCAGCCCGGCAAGTGGAGCTACCTGCTCGGACGCCTCGACACTTCTCTCGCGGCGGACCTGCTGACCTACGCCGCCACCTATGCCGCGCACCGGACCGGCACCGTGCTGCCCTCCAAGCGTCCGCCGTCCCTGGCCCGCATGGTGCTGGGCCGCCTGCCGGACCTGTCGCCCGCGGCCGCCGCCGAAAAGGTCGCGGCCAGCGCCGCCGAGGAGATCGCAGCATGACCGGCAAAATCCCGGCAACCGTCATCACCGGTTTCCTTGGCGCCGGCAAGACCACCTTGCTGCGCCACGTCATCGAGAACGCGGGCGGCCGCCGCCTCGCGCTCATCATCAACGAGTTCGGCTCCATCGGCATAGATACCGAGCTGCTGCGCGGCTGCGGCATCCCCGCCTGCGAGGACGCCGATATCGTCGAGCTGGCCAATGGCTGCCTGTGCTGCACCGTCGCCGACGAGTTCCTGCCCGCCATGCAGGCGTTGCTGGCCCGCGAGGTGCCGCCCGAGCATATCGTCATAGAAACCAGCGGCCTCGCCCTGCCCAAGCCGCTGCTGAAGGCGTTCGGCTGGCCGGACATACGCAGCCGCGTCACGGTGGACGGGGTCATAACCGTCGTGGACGGCCCGGCGGTGCTGGATGGCCGCTTCGCCGACGACCCCGCCGCCGTCGCCGCCCAGCGTGCCGCCGACCCTGGCCTCGACCACGACAACCCCCTGGCCGAAGTCTATGAGGATCAGCTCGGCAGCGCCGACCTGATCGTGCTGAACAAGGCGGACCTGCTGGACGACGCCGGGCTCAAAAGCTTGCGTGCGATGGTTGCCGCTGCCCTGCCGCGCGCCGTGCCGATGGTGGCGGCGCGGGAGGGCCGGGTGGACCCCGCGGTGCTGCTGGGCCTCGGAGCCGGGGCCGAGTCCGACCTGGCCGCACGCCCATCCCACCACGACGCCGTGGACGGGGCGCATGAGCATGACGATTTCGACAGCTTCGTCGTGCCTCTGGCGGAAACGGAGGCGCCCGATGTGCTGGTGGCCCGGCTGCGCGACGTGGCCGGACGGCACGGGGTGCTGCGGATCAAGGGCTTTGCGGCAGTCACGGGCAAGCCGATGCGGCTGCTGATCCAGGGCGTCGGTCCGCGCTTCCGCCAGGGCTTCGACCGCGCCTGGGCGCCGGGCGAGGCCCGGGCCGGGCAGCTTGTCGTGATCGGGCAGGCCGGCATGGACCGGGACGCCATCGCGGCAGGGATCGCCGGGTAGCGCCATGCATCTGCTGGTCCGCGACGCGCGCACGCTGGACGAGGACGGGACGCCGGACGACCTCGGGCAGACGGCTGCGGACTTGGTGGTGCTCAGCTTCTCCGACGCGGACCTGGGGGCGCTGGCTGAGGCGTGGCAGGCGATGCCGGGTGCGCCGTCCTTGCGGCTGGCGAGCCTGGGGCGGCTGCGCCATCCAATGTCGGTGGACCTATACTTGGACCAAGTGGTGTCCGGTGCGCGCTGCCTGGTGGTGCGGCTTCTGGGCGGGCTGGACTACTGGCGTTATGGCATCGAGGAAGCGGCGGCGCTCTGCCGGGACCGCGGCATCGCGCTGGCGGTGCTGCCCGGCGACGGATGCGATGACCCGGGGCTGGCGGAGCTGTCCACCGTGCCGGCGCCCGCGCTGACCCGGCTGGACGCCTGCTTCCGCTACGGCGGCCCGGCCAACATGCAGCGGGCAATCCGGTTGGCGGCGCACCTGGCCGGGCTGGGGCCGGACGACGCCGGAGAGGCCGTGCCGTTGCCGCAGCAGGGCGTGCATTCTCTGGATTTGACGGAGGACCGGCCTCTGGCGGCGCTGGTGTTCTACCGATCGCACCTGTTGTCCGCCGACATTGCGCCGGTGCAGGCGTTGACGGCGGCGCTGCACGCCCGCGGCCTGGCGGTCGGCACGATCTATGCCGCGAGCCTGAAGGCGCCGGAGTGCGCCGGTTGGGTCGCGGCGACGTTGCGCGCCTGGCGTCCGGCCGTGGTGCTGAACCTGACGGCGTTCTCCGCCCGGGCAGACGACGGGCCTTCGCCGCTGGATGCGCCAGGGGCGCCGGTGCTGCAGGCGGTATTGGCGGGATCGTCCCGGGACGCCTGGGATGCATCGTCGCGCGGGCTGACCCAGGCGGACCTGGCGATGAACGTGGCTCTGCCGGAACTGGACGGCCGGCTGCTGACCGGTGCGGTGTCGTTCAAGACGGAAAGGCAGGCGGTATCCGGCCTGCAATACGCCCGCACGGTCCACCAGCCCGACCCGGATGGCGTGGCGCTTGCGGCGGACCGTGCCGCCGGCTGGACGCGGCTGGCTGGAACGCCGAGCGGGGAGCGCCGGGTGGCGGTGGTGCTGTCCGACTACCCCGGCGTCGGCGGCCAGCGCGGGCATGCGGTGGGCCTGGACAGCTTTGCCAGCTTGGCAGCGATCCTGGGGGACCTGCGGGACACTGGTTACACAGTTCCAAAAAAGGCGTTTTCCTGCTCCTTTTTCCTCCGGGAGAGGGTTGGGGTGAGGGAAAGCCGCCAGCGCCGTCCTTGGACAGTCGAGACACGCCTCAATGCCGCAGCCCTAGTGCTTGGGGCCTCCCTCACCCCAACCCTTTCCCGGAGGGAGAGGGAGCAGAAGGCCTCTGCTACAGCCCTTGCCCAGCGCCTGTGCGACGCTGCACCCCAACCCTACTTCGCGGTCTCGGACTACCACTGCCTGTTCGTCACGCTTCCGCCTTCCATCCAAACCACCGTCACCGCAGCCTGGGGTGCCCCGGACATGGACCCCGACGTGCAGGCCGGCGCGTTCACCCTCCGGCACTTGCAGCTCGGCAGCCTGACTCTCGCGATTCAGCCCGGCCGCGGCCGGGCTGACGACCGCCGCACCGACCACCATGACCCCGACCGGGCGCCCCGGCACAGTTACCTGGCGTTCTACCTGTGGCTCCGGTCCGTCCGCGATGTCCATGCGATGGTCCACCTGGGCACCCACGGCTCCCTCGAATGGCTGCCGGGCAAGGCAGTCGCGCTGTCCGCCGCCTGCATGCCTCGCGCCCTCCTGGGCGGGTTGCCGGTCATTTATCCCTTCATCGTCAACAACCCCGGCGAGGCTGCTGCGGCGAAGCGCCGGCTGGGCGCCGTCACCATCGGCCACCTGACGCCGCCGCTCGGGACAGGCGGCGCGCACGGCAAGGCCCTGGTCCTGGAGCGGCTGATAGACGAATACGCCGCCGCCGACGGCCTGGACCGCCGCCGGACCGTCCTGCTGCGCCGCGAGATCCTCGACCGTGCGGAAACCGCTGGGCTGCTGGCCGAGAGCGGCGCGGCGCCGGGCGATCCGGACGATGAGACCCTGGCCCGGCTGGACGCCTACCTGTGCGACGTGAAGGATCTGCAGGTCCGCGACGGCCTGCACGTCTATGGCCGCCCGCCGCCTCACCGCGCCCGCATGCTGGACGCCCTGCGCCGCGCCAGCCCCGGCGCCGGCCCCGCGGCGCTGGACGCTTGCGCCGATGCTGAGCGCACCGCGTTGCTGGCGGCGCTGGACGGGCGCTTCGTCCCTCCTGGCCCGGCGGGGGCGCCGACGCGTGGCCGGGCGGACGTGCTGCCGACCGGGCGCAACCTGACCACCATAGATCCCCGCGCCGTACCCACCCGCAGCGCCGTCGCCTTGGCCGAGCGTGCGGCGGCGGAGCTGCTGCGCCGTCACCTGCAAGACCATGGCGAGCATCCCCGCGCCCTCATGCTCAACCTGTGGGGCAGCGCCACCATGCGTACCGGCGGCGAGGACCTGGCCCTGGCGTTGGTGCTGATGGGCGTCCACCCGGTGTGGGACGCCGGCTCGGCCCGCGTGTCGGGGTTCGAGGTACTGCCATTGGCGGTGCTGGACCGCCCGCGAGTGGACGTGACGCTGCGGATCTCCGGCCTGTTCCGGGACGCCTTCGCCGCCCAGGTTGCCCTGTTCGACGCCGCCGTGCGTGCCGTTGCTGAGCGGGACGAGGCAGCGGACTTTAACCCGCTGGCCGGACGAGTGCGGGAGTTGCAGGGCGATGCGCTGCGCCGGGCGACGCAGCGGGTGTATGGCGCACCGGCGGGACGGTATGGCGCCGGGTCCGGGCGGGACACGGGGGCGGCGTGGCTGGCGGCGTCCGCGGGCGCCTATGGGCAAGGGCTTGACGGGGCCGCAGACCTGTCAGGGCTGCGCGACCGTGTCCGCGACGCCGATGCCATGATCCATACCCAGGACCATGCCGAGGCCGACCTGCTGGACAGCACCGAGCACGCGGCGCACGAGGGCGGGTTCGCCGCCGCTGCCGCCGGGCTGGGCGCCCGTCCCGCGCTGTATCACCTGGACACCTCGCGGCCCGACGCGCCGCGCCCGCGGCTGGTGGCGGAGGAAGTCGTCCGCATCGTGCGCGGGAGGGCTGCCAACCCGGCCTGGATCGCCGGCATGGTGCAGCACGGCTACCGCGGCGCGGCCGAGATCGCCCGTCCCGTGGAGGCTCTAGCTGCCTTTGCCGCCACCCTGCCGACGCGGTTCGACGCTCAGTTCGACCTGCTACATGCGGCGACGCTCGGCACGCCGGAGGTGGATGCCTTCCTGCGCCAGGCCAACCCGGACGCCCGCGCGGCGATGGCGTCACGCTTCGCCGCGGCGCAGGCGGAGGGGCTGTGGCATCCGCGCCGCAACGGGCCGCCTGACGCATGAACGTCGTGCCACGCCGCCGCGGCTGGTGCCCCAGCCTGTATGACCCGATGGAGACCGGCGACGGCCTGCTGGTGCGTGTGCATCCGCCCGGTGCGCGGCTGGTGTCCTCTGCCGTCCGCGCGCTGGCCGACGCCGCGGTTCGGTGGGGCAATGGCGCCATCGAGCTGACTCGGCGCGGCAACTTGCAGGTCCGCGGGCTGCGTCCGGACGGGGTGACGCCGTTCGCCGCTGCCATGGCCGCCGCCGGGCTGGCCGACCCGGACCCGGCGCGGGAACGGCGCCGGGTGGTGATCGCGCCGCCCTTGGCCGGGGACGATCCTGGCGCCGGGCCGATGGGCCTGGCGGAGCGGATCGAGGCGGCGCTGGCGGACCGGCCGCCGCTGGCCAGCAAGTTTTGTATCGCCGTGGATGCGGGCGGGGTGCTGGCAGGCCGGACCGTGCCGGCGGACATCTTGGTGCAGGTCGGGGACGACGGGGACCGGCTGCGCGGCAACGGGTTCGATGTCGCTTGCGCGCGGGACCGGACGGTAGATGAAGTGTTGCAGTTGGTGGCCGTGGCTGGAGGGGAGCGCCTCTTCCCCCTCTCCCGGAGGGAGAGGGAGCAGGAGCAGACGTCTATTATTGACTGGCATCCCTATCCCGGCACCGGCCATGGCGCCTTGGCGCTCGGCCTGGCGTTGGGCCAGTTGGACGCTGCGGCGCTGCATATCCTCGCCGATCTTTCTGAGCGGTTCAGCGGTGGCGCCCTGCGTACCAGCCCGTTCCGCGCCCTCCTGCTCGGCCGCGTCCGCACCGCCGACGTTGCGGTAGCCTCCGGTGCGGCAGCGGCCGCCGGCTTCGTCACCGACCCTGCCGACCCCCGGCTGCTGGTCACGTCCTGCATCGGCGCACCGGGCTGCGCCAGCGCCACCGTGCCCGCGCGACAAGATGCCATCCGGCTGGCAAACGAGGGCTCGGGCCCGCTGCATGTGTCCGGCTGCGCCAAGGGCTGCGCCTATCCAGGCGCCGGTCCGGCCCTGGTCGGCGCTGCCGGGCAGTATACTCTGATGCCGGATTGGCGCCCCGGCCTGGACCCGATCCCCGGCCTGGACCCGATCTCATGACCCGCGACTACATCCGCGACGGCGCCGCGATCTACGAGCGCTCCTTTGCCACCATACGTGCGGAGGCCGACCTATCGCGCTTCTCGCCAGAGGAGGCGCGCGTCGCGGTCCGCGTCATCCATGCCTGCGGCGTCGTCGCCATCACCGAGGACCTGCAGTTCAGCCCCGGCTTCACCGCTGCCGCCCGCGTGGCGCTGCTGGCCGGCGCGCCGATCCTGTGCGACGCCAAGATGGTCGCCCACGGCATCACCCGCGCCCGCCTTCCCGCCGGCAACGAGGTCGTCTGCACCTTGGACGCCGCCGAAACCCCGGGGATCGCTGCCCGCATCGGCAATACCCGTTCCGCCGCGGCGCTGGAGCTGTGGGGGCCGCGGCTGGGCGGGGCGCTGGTCGCCATCGGCAACGCGCCGACCGCGCTGTTCCATTTGCTGGATCTATTGGACGCTGGGGCTTCGCCACCCGCGGCAGTCATCGGGATGCCGGTCGGCTTCGTCGGCGCGGTCGAAAGCAAGCAGGCCCTGGCGGACTATAGCCGCGTGCCCTTTGCCACGGTGCACGGCCGCCGCGGCGGCAGCGCTATGGCGGTGGCGGCCGTCAACGCCCTGGCGAGCGAGCGCGAATGACCCAGGCCATGAAGGGAGGCACCCTGCATGTCGTCGGCATGGGGCCGGGTGACCCGGAGCTGCTGACCCTCAAGGCCGCGCGGGTGATCGGCAGTGCGCCGGTGGTCGCCTTCTTCGCCAAGCGCGGACGGCCGGGCCATGCCCGCACCATCGCCATCCCGCACATGCGCGACGGCGTGGAGGAGCTGCGCTTCGAGTATCCCTATACCATCGAGATCGAGGTGGACGATCCGCGCTACGAACCCGGCATACGTGCCTTCTATGAACGGTGCGCCGCGACGCTCGCCGGCCGGCTGGATGCCGGGCAGGACGTGGCGCTGCTGTGCGAGGGGGACCCGTTCTTCTACGGCTCTGCGATGTATCTGTTCGACCGCCTGGCGGCCCAGCATCCCACGGACGTCGTCCCGGGGATCACGGCCATGAGCGGCTGCTGGACCCAGGCGGGGCTGCCGATGACGCATGGCGACGACGTTCTGACGGTGCTGCCCGGCACGATGGAGTCGGAGGCTTTGGCCGCCCGGCTGGCCGGCACCGACGCCGCCGTCATCATGAAGGTCGGCCGCAACCTGCCGAAAATACGCGGCGCGCTGGACCGGGCCGGGCTGACCGGCCGCGCCGTGTATGTGGAGCGCGGGACCATGGCCGGGACCCGGCATGTTGCGATGGCGGACCTGCCGGACGGCCCGGCGCCCTACTTCTCGCTGGTGCTGGTGCCCGGCCGGCAGCGGCCCCGGTGACGGGGTGGCTGGCCGTCGTCGGCCTGGGACCAGGGGATGCCGCGATGCAGACGCCCCAGGCTGCGGGCGTGCTGGCGGCGGCGACGGACCTGGTGGGCTATGCCACCTACCTGGACCGCGTGCCGCACCGTCCGGGTCAGGCGCGTCACGGCAGCGACAACCGGGTGGAGCTGGACCGCGCCCGGCACGCGTTGGACTTGGCCGTGGCGGGCGCCCGGGTCGTGGTGGTGTCGTCGGGCGACCCCGGCGTGTTCGCGATGGCAAGCGCGGTGTTCGAGGCCATTGAGGCCGGGCCGGACGCATGGCGCAGCCTGGATGTCCAGGTCGTGCCCGGCATCAGCGCCGTGTTCGCCGCTGCGGCCCGGTTGGGCGCGCCGCTCGGGTCGGACTTCTGCGTCATCTCCTTGTCGGACAACCTGAAACCCTGGCCGCTGGTGCTGCGGCGGCTGACGGCGGCAGCGGGGGCGGGGTTCGTGGTGGCGCTGTATAACGCGGCGTCGCAGGCGCGGCCGTGGCAGCTTGGCGCTGCGCTGGACGCGCTGCGTCCGGTGCTGCCGCCGGGCACGCCGGTGGTGTTCGCCTCGGCGGTCAGCCGGCCGGAGGAGGCGGTCACGGTGACGACCCTGGCCGACGCCGACCCGGCACGGGCCGACATGCGGACGCTGGTGCTGATCGGCACTGCCGCCACCCGGCGGATCGAGCGGCCGGATGGGCGGCTGTGGCTCTACGCCCCTCGTTCGCACCCGGCGGCGAGCTGATGCAGCCAGGCCAGGGCGGCGCTGGCGCTGGGCACCGTGCCGGGTGGGGCAGGGGGGCGGGCGACCATGATGACCTCGATGTCCAGGGATCGGGCGGCGGCCAGCTTGGCGGCGGTGGCGGCGCCGCCGGAGTTCTTGGTGACGATGGCCTGGATGCGTTCGTCCCGGAGCAGTTGACGCTCGTCGTTCTCCGTGAACGGGCCGCGGGCGGTGAAGCTGCGCGCGCCGGGCGGCAGCAGCGTGGGCGGCGGCGGTTCGACGCTGCGGATCAGGTAGTCGTGCCAGGGCGCGGCGGCAAACGGCGCCAGTTCCTGCTGTCCGACTGTCAGCAGCACGCGGCGGGGCTGCGGTCCGAGCGCGTCCATCGCGGCAGCCATGCTGGGTACTTCGGTCCAGCGGTCGCTGGGCTGGGCGGTCCAGGCCGGGCGCAGGACCGCCAGATGCGGCATGGCTGCGATGGAGGCTGCCTCGACAGCATTGCGGCTGATGCGGGCGGCGAAGGGGTGGGTGGCGTCTATCAGGGCCTTCATGCCCTCGGCCTGGAGATATGCCGCCAGGCCGTGGGCGCCTCCGAAGCCGCCGGTGCGCCACGGAATTGGCGGCGTCACGGGCGCGCGGGTCCGCCCGGCCAGGGACAGCACCGGCTGGAACCGCGCATCGTCCGCCAAGGCGCGGGCGATGGCCGACGCCTCCGTGGTGCCGCCGAGGATCAGGACTTTGAAGGCATGTGTCCTCTCCCTCTCCCTCCGGGAGAGGGCCGGGGTGAGGGAAAGGCCGCCAGGGCTGCCGTTGCCCGTATTGGCTTGGTCCGATCCGGACGTCACTTGGCGCTTGCAGCCTCCCTCACCCCGGCCCTCTCCCGGAGGGAGAGGGAGCAGGGCAGCGCGTTCTTTGTCATCGGCAGATCCCGTCATCCCGTAGGCATCGCATGACAGCTCCGTGGCTGACCATCCTGGGGATCGGCGAGGACGGCGCTCTATCCGCCGCGGCGCAGGCGCACCTGCGGGATGCCGCCCTTGTTGTCGGCGGCACCCGCCACCTGGGGTTGGCCGCCCCGCATATCCGCGGCGACCGCCTGCCCTGGTCCAGTCCGATGGACGCCGCCATCGCTGCCATCCTTGCCTGCCGTCCGGCTGCAGTGGCGGTGCTGGCGTCTGGCGATCCCTACTGGTTCGGTGCCGGCACGACACTTGCGCGGCACGTGCCCGCCGCGGAGACCCGGTGCATCCCGGCGCCTGCCGCCTTCACACTGGCCTGCGCCGCCCTGGGTTGGGCGTTGCAGGACTGCGAGACGCTTTCCTTCTGCGGCCGTCCGCTGTCGGCGCTGCTGCCGGTGCTGCAGCCAGGCGCCCGCATCCTGGCCCTGTCGGGCGACGCCGGCACCCCTGCCGCGGTTGCCGCGCTGATGGAGGCGCGCGGATTTGGCCCGTCGCGGCTGCATGTGCTGGAGGCGCTGGGCGGGCCGCAGCACCGCGTCCGGACCGGCGCAGCTACCGGGTTTGCGCTGGACGGGGTGCATCCGCTCAACATGCTCGGCATCGAGGTGGCTGCTGCGCCCGGCGCCCAGGTGATCCCGCTGGCGCCGGGCTTGCCGGAGGCGATGTTTGAGCATGACGGGCAGATTACCAAGCGGGAAATACGCGCCGCCACCCTGTCCGCCCTGGCGCCGCGGCGGGGGGAGCGGCTTTGGGACATCGGCTGCGGCTCCGGGTCGGTCGGGATCGAGTGGTGCCTCTGCCATCCCGCCAACTGCGCCGTCGGCATTGACGGCGACCCCGACCGCGCCGTGAGGGCCGGGCGCAACGCGGCGTCGCTTGGGGTGGCGCTGGAGGTGGTGGTGGGTCCGGCGCCTGGGGCGATGGCGGGCCTGCCGCGGCCGGATGCGGTGTTCATCGGCGGGGGTGCTGCCGACCCTGGCGTGATCGCCGCCGCCTGGGATGCGCTGCCGCCTAATGGGCGGTTGGTCGCTAATGCGGTGACCATTGAGACGGAGGCGGCGCTGCTGGATGCTCGGGGACGGTTAGGCGGCTCCCTGACCCGGCTGTCGGTCGAGCGTTTGGACCGCATCGGCTCCATGCACGGCTACCGTCCCGCGATGACCGTCACCCAGTGGCTGGCGGTGAAGGGATGATCGTCGCGGGCCTTGGCTGCCGGCGGGGCTGCACGGCCGCGGATTTGGTGGCGGCGGTGCGGCTGGCGGAGCGGAGCGCCGGGCTGGCGGCCGGGGCCTTGGCGGCGCCGCAGTTCAAAGCGCACGAGGACGGGTTGCACGCGGCTGCCGCGGCGCTGGGGCTGCCGCTGCTGCTGGTTGATGAGGGGGCGATGCGGGCCGTGCAGCCGCGGTGCCCTACCCGCTCTGATGTTGCCTTGGCGACGACGGGCTTGGCGTCGGTGGCGGAGGGGGCGGCGCTGGCGGCCTCAGGCGGGCGGTTGGTGCTGCGGCGGGTGGCGGTGGGGGGGGCGACCTGCGCGCTGGCCGGGCTGCCTCTCCCGGAGGGAAAGGGGGAAGCGTGACGGTTCATTTCATCGGCGCGGGGCCGGGGGCGGCGGACCTGCTGACGCTGCGAGGGCGGGATCTGCTCGCGGCCTGCCCGGTGTGCCTGTATGCCGGCAGCATCGTGCCGGCGGCCATGCTGGCGCATTGCCCGTCCGGCGCGCGGCTGGTGGACACTGCGCCTATGGACCTGGACGGGATCGAGCGGGAGTTCCTTGCTGCGCATGGTGCCGGGCAGGATGTGGCGCGGCTGCACTCGGGCGATCTGTCCATCTACAGCGCGGTGGCTGAGCAGCTCCGGCGGCTGGACCGGCTGGGCATTCCTTATACTCTGACGCCGGGGGTTCCTGCCTTTGCTGCCGCCGCGGCGGCGTTGGGATGCGAGCTGACGGTGCCGGGGGTGGCGCAGAGCGTGGTGCTGACGCGGCTGCCGGGGCGGGCCAGCGCCATGCCTGGCGGAGAGACCCTGGCCGCCTTTGCGGCGACCGGGGCGACGTTGGCAATTCACCTGGCGGTGAACCGGCTGCCGGAAATCGTCGCGGCGGTGCTGCCGTTTTACGGCCCGGACTGTCCGGCGGCTGTCGCCGTGCGTGTGTCCTGGCCGGAGGAGGTGCTGCTGCGCGGCAGCCTGTCCACCATTGAGGCGCTGCTGGCGGCCAGCCCGGCGGAGCGTACGGGGCTGGTGCTGGTTGGGCCGGCGTTGGCGGGGGCTGGGGGGGAGAGCGCACTTTATAGCCGGGATTATGTCCGGCGGTTCCGGGCTGGTGCTCGCCTTCTCTCCGGGAGGGGGTGGAGTGAGGGAGGCCGCAGGCGTGACGACTGAATATGAGGAGATGGTCCTGTTGTCGGGCTGGCAAGCGTTCTCGCGGCTTCCCTCACCCCGACCCTCCCCCGGAGGGAGAGGGGGAAGGGAGGCTGGCGGGGTGGCAGCCGGAGCGGCCGACCAGGGTGCCGGTGCGGTCGAACAGGACGATTTCCAGGAGCGTGTCGTTGCGGTCCAGGGCGCCGGCTGCTGTGCGCCATGCGCCGGCAGCTACGGCATCTCCCAATGCGACTCCGGCCGCTCCGGCCAGCGAGAAGGCCTCTGCCACGGTGTTGGCTTGTGCGATCACGTTGGCCAGCGCGGGGTCGCCGATGAGCGCCGCCAGTGCTGCCATGTCGGCGGCTCCGCGTTTGCTGTGCAGGTCCAGGCGGCCCTGGGCCAGCTTGGTCATCTTGCCGACGCCGCCGGCCAGGGTGACGCGGGGGACTGGGTGGCGGCGCAGATACTTCAGGGTGGCGCCGGCGAAGTCGCCCATCTCCAGCAGCGCCATGTCCGGCAGGTTGTGCAGCCGCTGGACTGCGGCCTCGGACGTGCTGCCGGTGCTGGCGGCGACGTGCTGCAAGCCGACGGCGCGGGCCACGTCCACGCCGCGATGGATCGTGTCTATCCAGGCGGCGCAGGAGTAGGGCACGACCACGCCGGTCGTGCCCAGCACGGACAGGCCGCCGACGATGCCCAGGCGGCCGTTCAGGGTGCGGGCGGCCAGGGCCTCGCCGCCGGGGATGCTGATCTCCACCGATGCGTCGGGGTTTGGTTGCACCTCTGCCAGAGCGGCCCGGATCATGGCGCGAGGGGTGGGGTTGATGGCTGGCTCGCCGGGGGGGAGCGGCAGGCCTGGGCGCGTTATGGTGCCGACGCCGGGGCCGGCGCGGAACAGGACGCCGGCGCCGGGCGGGGCGGGGCTGATGCGGACGAGGATCAGCGCGCCGTGGGTCACGTCGGGGTCGTCGCCGGCGTCCTTCAGGACTCCCGCGGTTGCATCGCCGTTGCCGAAGCTCGTTTGGGCCAGGGTGAAGGCGACCCGTCCGCCGCGGGGCAGGGGGATTTCGACGGGATCGGGGAAGGCGCCGGTGTGCAGGGCGGTGAAGGCGGCCTTGGCCGCGGCCGTCGCACAGGCTCCGGTCGTCCAGCCGCGGCGCAGGGCAGGGGGGCTATCCACATGACAATATATAGGCGCGCCGGGGCCTCGGCGCGATGACGGCCTGCGGGATCGTCATTGGGGCGCCGCGCTCGGGCAGCGGCAAGACGACGCTGACGATGGCGCTGATCGCGGCATACCGGCGGCGCGGGTTGGCGGTTCGGGCGGCCAAGAGCGGGCCGGACTATATTGATCCTGCCTTCCATGCCGCCGCGTCGGGGGCGCCGGTGCTGAACCTGGACAGTTGGGCGATGCCGCCGCCGCTGCTGGCACGGTTGGCCGCCGATGCCGCTGGGGATGCGTCGCTGCTGGTGATCGAGTCGGCGATGGGGCTGTTCGACGGGGTGGCGGCGGCGCCGGGCCGGTCGGGGGCGGCGGCGGACCTGGCGGCGGGGCTGCGGTTGCCGGTGCTCTTGCTGCTGGACGTTTCGGGGCAGTCGCAGACTGCGGGTGCGGTGGCGCGCGGCTTTGCCGTGCATGATCCGGCGGTCCGGATTGCCGGGGTCGTGCTGAACCGTGTTGGGAGCGAGCGGCATCGGGCCGGGGCGGCGGCGGCCATTGAGGCGGCTGGGCTGCCGGTGCTGGGGGCGCTGCCGCGGGACCCGTTGCTGGCTTTGCCGGAGCGGCATTTGGGATTGGTGCAGGCGGGGGAGCAGGCGGACCTGCCGGGGCTGCTGGACCGGCTGGCGGAGGTGGCGGAGCGGTGCCTGGATCTGGAAGGCATCTTGGCTGCGGCGGCGCCGGTGGTGTTGCCGCCGCCGGGGCGGGGCGGGGCTTTGGCGCCGCCGGGGCAGCGGATTGCGCTGGCTTCGGATGCGGCGTTCAGCTTTGTTTATGCCCACTTGTTGCAGGGGTGGCGGGCGGCGGGGGCGGAGGTGGTGGCGTTTTCGCCGCTGGCGGATCAGGCGCCGCCGGGGGATTGCGATGCTTGCTGGCTTCCTGGCGGGTATCCGGAGCTTCATGCCGGGGCGCTGGCGGCTGCGGGGCGGTTCCGGGCGGGGCTGGCCGACTTTGCGGCGACGCGGCCGGTGCATGGGGAGTGCGGTGGTTACATGGCGCTGGGGGCTGGGCTGGTGGACGCGGCTGGGGTGCGGCATGCGATGGCGGGGCTGCTGGGGCATTCGACCAGCTTTGCCAAGCGGCGGATGAACCTGGGGTATCGGGAGGCGACGCTGCTGGGGGATTGCGGGGCTGGCCGGGCAGGGGCGGTGGTGCGGGGGCATGAGTTCCACTACGCCAGCGTGGCCGATGCTGGTGCGGATTTGGCGCTGGCGGAGCTTCGGGATGCGGGGGGGCGGGCGCTTGGGCCGTCAGGGGGGCGGCGGGGGACGGTGAGCGGGGGGTTCTTTCATGCGATTGCGGGGGTGGGTGAGTCCTCCTCTTTCTCTGGAAGAGGGCCGGGGTGAGAGGGCTTTGCAGTGCTACCGTTGCTGCCCAGGGACTGAGGGCCGCCGGAACTGGCTCTATCCCGCTCCGCAACAAAGACCCCCTCACCCCGGCCCTCTCCCGGAGGGAGAGGGAGAAGGTCGGTCCTACACTGCGTTGAGTTTGGTGCGGGCGGTTTCGATCTGGGTTTCCATGCCCACCAGCTCGCCGGTGTCCAGGTCGGCGAGCGCTGTCGCTATGTCGCTGCGGATAGCGGCGATGGCGGCATCCACTTCGCCGCCTAGGCCGGCCTGTTCTGTTTGCTGCAACAGCGTGTCGGCTACTCCCAAGCCCCGGCGCAACCCGCCGGCGTCGGCAGCGAGGGCGGCGCGGTGGACGGAGTCAAGGGCCAACTGGGCTTCCTCGATCAGGGCGCGGCCGTGATGGGCTTCAATGGACATGACGGGTCTCCGGGCTTGCCACCGTTCAGCGCTTCTTCGATCCGATGGGATAGAAGAAGTCGGCCAGGAATTCGCCCACCGACGCCGGCGGCTCCCGCTCCGGCTGGCCTGCCATCGCCGGTTGCGGCGCTGGCGACGGTTCGGCGGCGGCGGCGGCGTCCTGGCGGGCTTCGTGGCGGCCGTCGGCTGCGTCGGCGGCCTGTTCGTGTGCCTCGACCGGCTGGTGCTCCGGGGGCTGGGCGGGGGAGGATTGCGGCGCATCCAGCAGCGCCGGGGGCGGAGTGGCGCGCGCCGGCTCGGCGGGGCCGAGCAGGGCTATCGCGCGCAGGCCGGGATCATCGGACTGGGCCAACTCCACGACGCGCTTCATCGCGTCAGCGCGGCCGAGGGCGTAGGCACGCCTGACGGCGTCCTCCACCGATGCGACGATGTCATCCACGTTGTCTCGGGTCATAGGGGGTTCCTCCGCTGCGGTCCTTGATTGCGGCGGCAGGCTATGCCCCGGCGCAGATGCTGGCAACGCGGTATGCCGGGGTTTTGTTGCCTGTGTTGGAGGCGGGGTGCGCCGGGCGGCGAGACGGGATAAGAGGCGGGGCCGTGACCAATCTCCTCTCCCTTGCTGCGCCGATGCGCCACCTTGCCCTGGTGCAGCCGCGCGTCGGCATCGGCGACATGATCTGGCACCTGCCGCACCTGCGCGCCTTGGCCGGGTTGGCCGAGGAGGTCACGCTCGTGACGCGGCGGCGGTCGCATGCGGCGGAGTTCGTCGGGCGGGATGACGGGATGGATCATATCTTCTTCGTCGAGCGGGGACAGTGGGATATGGGCGGGCGGCACCAGGGCGCGGCCGGGCTGCTGCGCCTGGTGGCGGACCTGCGCCGCCTGGGATGCGATGGGGCAATCCTGCTGACGCGCAGCCGGGTGCTGACGCTTACGGTGCGGGCGGCCGGGATTCCGCGGGTACATGGGTATGGGATCGGCTGGCAACGGCGGCTGCTGCGGGGGCCGTTCCTGCCGGAGGCGTCCTGGAAGGCGCATCCGTATGCCCAGGCGACGAGTTGGCTGGGCTTGGCGGGCGTGGCGCTCGGGGAGCCGGAGCCGCGGCTGCATTTGTCCGATGCGGACCGTGCCGCGGCGATGCAGGAGGTTGGGGTGCTGGGGGCGCCGGTGCTGGGGATCGCCTCGTCGGATGACTGGAAAAATTGGGGGGCGGCCAAGTTCGCCGGGCTGGCGGCGGCGCTGCTGGAGGCGGGCTGGCCGGTGGTGGTGCTGGCGGGCGGGCCGGCGGAGGCGGGGCTGGCGGACGACATCACCGCTCGGCTCGGTCCGTTGGCGCCGCGGGTGCGGCGGTTGCTGGGGCTGAACTTGCGGACGCTGGCGGCGGTGCTGGCGGGGCAGGCGTTCTATGCCGGCAACGACACTGCGGCGCTGAACATCGCGGCGGCGGTGGGGCTGCGCGGTTACGGCCTGTTCGGGGCGACGCCGGTGCTGCATCACAGCGGGCATATCGTGCCGGTTGTGCCGCCTGGCGGATACAGTGCGTCGGACGGGATGGCGCGGCTGCCGGTCGGGATGGTGCTGGACGCCATTGCCGCGGACCGCCAGCGGGTGGGGCCACCCTGATGATGACGGCCATCCTGCCCTGACCCCTACGCAGGGGCACCTTCATTGCGGACCGCCCTTGCGGGGTGGCGATCCAGGGGCCGGCAGCACTGTCCTTGCGGCCGGTGGATTGCTGCGGCGCGGCGCGCCTCGCAATGACGGTGGAGAGCGGTTGGAGTGGATGGCCGTTGGCTTGGGAGCCTGTTTGAGAGGGCTCGCGTGGCCTGGCGCGTGCGCCCACTGCCGGCGGGGCGGGGCCGTGTGGGCCTGGTTCATCCGTACGCTGGAGGTTTGACGGTTTGCTCAGCCTTCAGGCGGGCGCCATCGGGGGTCAGCGGCGTAGCGCAGGACGAAGGCGACGGCTTCGGCCGGGTCTTTGGGCAGGCCGATGCGGGGGTGGACCGGGCCGGGGTGGATGGGGGCGGGCTGCGCGCAGGGGGTGGCGGCTGGGTCGGCTCGTTCGCCGGGTTCGCGCTGGTCCGGCTGGGGATCGGGGGAGTGTTGCGCGGCGCCTGGGCTGGGCGGCTGCGGGCCGGGGCCGGGTTCGCGGGGGGTGCCTGCGGGGCGGCTTGGGGCGGCGGCGCGGGCGCAGAGTTCGGCGATGTCGGCGGGGGTGCGTCGCTTCCACGGGCGGGTGCCGGGCAGGGCTGCGAGGCCGAGGTCGCGCAGGATGTCCTTGATGATGTCGTCTATGGGGCGGCTCTCGATGTCCCGGTCGAGGTCTGGGGCGTCCATGCGGTCGAGCAGTTCGGCGTGCAGGGCCTCGGTGGGGTCGCAGACGCGGTAGCTGTCGTCGTAGTCCTGGCGCCCGAGGGTGTCCTCGACGGCGCGCAGGATGCGCTTGCGGGCGGCGGTGCGGTCCGGGGCGGCGCTGTGGTTTGGGGCCGGGGGCCTGGCGGGCTTGCGGGGTGCGTCCAGGTTTTGCGCGAGCATGATGCAGCGGCGGACGGTGCGGGCGGTGCTGTCGAAGGCGGCAGCGAGGTCTGGGAGGCTTGGCGCCGGCGCGGGATGTGGCTCGGGGCGCTGCTGGGCGGGTTGGGGTTGGGCGGCTTGGGCCTGGCTGGTTTGGGCTTGGCCGGCTTGGGCTTGGGCGGTGGCCTGCTCGAGCAGGAGGTGGGTGAAGGCGGCGCCGGTGTTGATCAGGCCGTGCAGGACGTAGCGGTAGAACTGGGGGGCCGCGCCGGGTTGGCCGGGGTCTTGGGTTGGCTCGGCTTGGGTTTCGTGCGCGGACATGAACGGAAGAAAAACATTGTTGGGGTGGGGGCGTCAAGGATTGCGTGGGTGGGGTGGCGCCGGGGTGGCATGGGCTGGGTCTGGCGGCGCTGTTCCGTGCCGGGGCGCATACTGGGGGGCCTTGCGGGGTTGCGGGACGGGTTGGGGTGAGCGGCTTTGCGTGAGTGGTGTCGGCGTGCGGCGGGGGCGGACCGTTCCTGGCTGGGCTGGCAAGGGTGCTGGGGGGAGGCCGGAGCGCCCGGCCGAGCGGACCTTTTGGATGGGCGCGGGTGGCCGAGCTTGGCGCCGTTTGGTCTGTTTTCAACCGTATCCGCTAGGTTGCGGATGAGGCCTGAGGGCTGTTCGGCCAGCCGGTGCATCCGTCCGCCCCGGGTCTTTGCTGCCGCAGCCTTAATACGCCTACTGCTTGAAGGACGGTGGTCGAATGATGGTGCGGCTCAAGAGAAGAAAGATCT